>Ga0179593_1643730_pt1 | contig 10296 bp, 12 predicted proteins | sample CZODoug2_1_08_16_FD_185931 | JGI IMG/M metagenome (GOLD analysis project Ga0179593, IMG submission 185931) | Vadose zone soil fungal communities from Angelo Coast Range Reserve, California, USA - CZODoug2_1_08_16fungal (PacBio error correction) | ecosystem: Environmental > Terrestrial > Soil >...
AAACCTCGAAGTCAGCCAGAGGAAGGGAAAATCGGCTCTTCATCTGCTAAAAAAAAAAGCGCGAACAAAAAGAAAGTTTTGGTTCCCGAGGGAGAAAAAAAGCACTCTCGTTGGGGTGAAGCAGAAAAGGTCTTTCTTCCTCCCGGTGCTAAAAAGGGGGTGTCATCAGGTCTAAAAGTGTTAAGGAGCGGTGTCTTCCATGGCACTCTGAAACCAAAAAAAAAAGAAAAAAAGCAAGGTGGGTAGAACCCTCTACCGACACCAAAATAAAGAAGTCGGAGAGCCGAACAATCGCGACGAGTTAGGCCGCTAAAAGCCAAGAGCGACAAAAGTTTCGTCGAGACCGGTAAAGAGAGGGAGCGATAAGGCTACCATAATTAAACCCAAGTGGAGGATCCCTCGACGACGCGCCGTTTCAGGATCCCCCAGGATTAAAAAGAAAGTCGGCTTCCTCGCCAAGAAAAAAGAAATGAAAATACTTCAAGTACTCGTCAACCTCACACCAAGAGAACCACCCACCCCCCGCCCAAAAAAACTCTTGGTCGCTGGGCGTACAAGGCAAGAAAACTCACTGGCCCTCAGGAAAAAGGGAGACGCCGGCAGCCAAAACGGGGGAAACGCTGAACCAATTTGAGGGAACCATCTTTCGGTTCGAGCCACGTGCGGCATTGAAAAAAAAAAGCTCTTGTCTAAAAGAATCTCTTCCCCAAAGAAAGCAAAAGCGAAACCAGCACCCTTGTCCCCGCCATCTGAGAGACAAAAATAAACCCCAAGCGCCTACCGAAAAAAACGCATTGAAAACCATAGCCAGGAAGACCGCACCGCGGAGGATCAAAGCGACCAAAGAAGCTTCTGATGAGCTACCAATTTTCAGAAGGAAGAAAAACGACAATTGGGCAAAAACGTCGTTGATAATCCATAGCAGTTGTTCGTCCCGGAATCACGAGGCAAGATTGGGACATAAAACTACTCGGATAGCAGCGAGGATGAATAGGAATTAGAATGGAAAAGCTACGGCCCCGACTAGTGACCTAGTCTGATGAATTGCGATTGAGCGGAAAAAGGGTTCCCCATACTCGAGGAAGGGGTTGGGCACCTGTGCCCAGGAGAGGGAAGGGGAAAGGACCAACAGCAGTGACCGAGTTCATGAAAGGACACTACTACTCGCAGGAAAAGCTCCCGGTAAGTTCAAAAAAAATACTTCGATGTAAGCCAAAGGGGGCTGGCGAGAGGGAATGCGACACCAAAAGAAAATGAAATTGCGTGCGGGACAATCCGCAAGACGTTGCCGAGGTGATCAAATCGGGGGCGAAGAAGAGGATGACTTGCACTCGATCCAGAGAAGAGAAAAACTTTGTGATAGACCAGGGAGCATACGGCAGCGTCAGCCAGAAGGGGGGGGAAACATCTTCGTGAATGGCAAAGGAGGAACAGGGCCACCGATGGGAAGAGGCGCTTTCAAAGTAGAACAGGGGGGGTCCCCTCATTCCCATAAGGTAAAGAGGGAGAGGTCATCTGGAACCTGGAAAGCCACTACCATCGGTGGGGGGGAGTTTTCCAGGTAACCCTCCGGGAAATCCTGCTCTGAATGGAAAAACTGTTTTGGTTACGAGCTCAAGGGAAAATTTTTAGCCTGGGAAATAAAGGGAAATGGAAAGCATTTTCCTGAAAGTCTACCACAAGGAATGTCTTGGTTAAGGGAAGAAAGACAGGTGGTAGGGTGGAAAAGTGGGGGTGTGGGGAAAAGGCTCACGATCGGACCCTGATAGCAGCGAAGGGGGAAGGGGTAAAGTTTGCTCGAAAAATCCAGCCTACGGGAAGGACGATTTCCACTCAGGGGAAAGGCGGTCTTCGTCTCATAAAACGAAAGATGTCCCAGGTGGTAAAAAACCCAGGCTCGTCTGGACACTTCTGATAGGGCAATCATACCCGACTTGCGCAAAGGTGGTCATGAAAAAGGGGGGTGGCTCAAAGAAAACCCGAAACTTAGCTTCTGACATCTAGGGGGGCTAAAAAGGGACCCTGAAAGGCTATCTGGGATTCGCAAGGGGAGGGGAAGCGATTGCGCTGGAAGGGTCCAGCAGGAGCAATCGGAAGGAAGCATTGGGGACAAAGGAAAAAAAAAGCAGGCGTTCATGGCGTTCAAGGACGCAAACCCAATACAGGTATTAACTCAAGGGGAGGAAACTATTTCTCCCGCCACATGGAAAGGTCTTGGTGGTTTGGGAAAATACAAATCCACATCCACTGCTAGAAAAACCGGGCAACAGCAAGCTCTAGAAAAAAACTGGAGTAGGAGGAAGAAGGAAGGGGGGGCCCGGTGATAGGATTCGGAAGGGAAGGGGGATTTTCCCAACCACCAGTCAAGGGAGAATGCGAAGGAAAGGAAAAAGAGTACCTCCAAATGTAATTGCAGGTGGGAAAAAAGAGGTGACAAGGAAACGCCTTCTTTCTCTGGTTTTTGCTGTAAGAAAAGGAGTCCCGTCGCCGCGGTTGGGAAAGCCCTGCGGCACAGGAAAGCAATCGGCGAGAGCCACTTGTTGATACTCCCGAAATCTGGGCAGCGTAAGGGAAAGGCGAGTACGAAGCGAAGGCAGGGGGGGAAAAGTGGGTTCATTGACGCACAAAGTCCAGAGGAAAGTGAGGCCGCGCCGAACAGTCGGGCGCGATCATAAGTGTCCATACTACAAAAAAAAAAATTATTGGACGTGCGTCGCGTACGATTGAACGAAAGGGGAAAGAAGACCTCTCGTTTTAAAAAGACCGCGCCACAAGGGGAAGAGGGATGTTAGAAAAAAACCATCAACTATAGAACCAATTAGAGAAAGAAGGGGAGGAGGGGGGGAGAAAAGCCTTCTCCGCACATGAGAAATACCTGTCGTGCCATTCGGAGGCAGAACCAGACACTGTTACTCAGGGGGGGAAAAACAAGAATTATCTGTTTCCAGAGTCGAAAGAAAGGTAAATCAGGAAACCAAACAGGCGACGTTACGGTAACATTAAGGGAACTTGATCCGCGGAGGTTCTAGAAAGAAACAAGCGGCGGCGCAAAACAAAATTACAGATTACCGGAGACAAGGAAGGGGAGTCTTTTTCATTAGTGGACCCGGAGAGGGGAATGGGGTGGAAGCCGCAGGTTTCTCAGGGGAAAGGGGCCCTCTCAGTGCAACCGGGGAAAGGCACGACGAAGAAAAAAAAAGCAAAGTTTGGCAAAACGCTGAAGAGAGGCTTCACGGTTCTATCAAAAGGAAAAAAAAAAGAAAAAAAAAGGTATCAGGTTTCAAGAAAAGAAAGATGTCGAAAAAGGGGGGGGGAATGACTCCCACCTTCGGAGAACTAAACGCGCGGATTGAAAGCATCTAGAGGGTTGGTTTCGAAGAGCAAAGACAGAAGAAGGGGGGGCGGGAAAGACGTATATACAGGTGACCGGGAACTCGCGAGGGGGTAAATCGCCATGAACTCAACCTCTTTTTGGGGGAAAAGCGCACCAAAACGCGGGGCATAATGTGCCCAAAGGAGAAATCGCGCGAGTATGGGACCCTATGGGGAAAGAGCAAGCCCGCAATGAAACATTCACTAGGAGGGGGAGGCGTTTGCACTATCTCTAAAGAAAAGGAGAGCTGATACGTTCGTGTGTGACTCGTCCAATCTCAACGAAAAAGTTATCGTGATTCTGGAGAGAAAGAACAACCCGGAAAGGGGATTCTCATGGATCAACGACGCTGTCCAAGGAAAAACAGAGGAGAAAGGGAAACTCATCAGAAGCGATGGGCGGGCGGGAAGGAAGCCGCCCCTCGTGCGGTCGGAAGGTTGGCTATGGATTGGGGGGGGAGGTAGTCGATGGGAGGGGAAAAAAAGGGGGGGAGAACATCAGTATGTCTGGGACAGGGGGTGAGGTGGGAAGAAAAGAGGGAGGGTGTCACTTGGACAAGAGCTTTGGGGGAACGATTGCAGATCGAACGAAAGACTGGGAGAGGGCGGATTTTGAAATTGGGGGGGGGGAAGAATAAGGCGGAGACAGAAAAAGGGTATAGTTTGGATGATTAAACAGAAAGCCGCATTTGGCAAGCGACCAATATTAAAGGGGGAGGGGTTTATGGGGCTATGAGCGGTTGTTTGGGAACTTAAAAGCAGGGACCGGAGAAGGTACTCCTGCTGTTGGAGAAGAAAAAAGGGCTATTCGGCACGAATCCTCGGGGGAAAAGGAACGGCGAGGAACTCAGGGAGAAGGAAAAGTCATTATGGGGAAAGCGCCAGCGAAAGTGTGACGCGGGCAGAGAGAAACTTGGGGTCCGGGTATGGGAGATGGCTACGCGATTGTTGGAGAGGAAGGATTGTTCGCTCCTCCGAAGGGAGGGTGGATGCAATGGTGTTCGGGGAAAAAAAACGAGAAAGAAAAGGTGTTGGGGGGGGGGAGCCATGGGTTTCAGATTGCCAAAAAAAAAGGAGGAAGGAGTTTTGGGATGACAAACTGTGCTCCGAAAAAAAAAGAGGGAGGCAGAAGAAGCGAGACGGGAAAAAACCCACCGAGAGTGATCGGAGACTTGTCACAAAAGGAAGTTCGAGCTTCTTATTCCAGGAGCAGGTTTAGACCGATATGTGGGGCATCCGCTGGAGAAGAGGGGGGTCGGCACTGGAGAGAAAAAAGATGAAAAGAGATAGATGACGCATGAAAAAAGAAAAAGCGAGGTCGCCGCGATCCCACCAGAGAAAAGGGGAGCGGCTTCTTCGCGTGCTCAAGGGGAAGAAGAAGCGCGAACTTCAAAAACATTGTGGGGTGGAAAAAAAAAAGGGTTGTCGCTCTATCACTCTCGGAAAAAGAGCAGGAGCGAAAGAGGGAGGCCTCTCCAGGTGCTCAAGGGGAAGGGCAAGTTGTCATCCTAAACGTACTTCCTGAAAAAGGGTCACTAGGCAAAACCTGGCGTCAACCCCAAATCCCTTCCTCCGAAAAAATCTACCGACAAGAAAATCGACTCAAACGCCCCTTGGAAAAAAGCGAGACGCGATTTAGGCCGAAAAAAACATCTCCAAGAATCAGGGTCTTTCTCTAGGGAGGGAAAATGGGATCGGAGCGATCGGCGCCCTCACAATGACCCAAAAGAACTCCGACGAGTTCCTTCAGAGGCAAGGTTAAAGATGCTTAGTTAAGGGAATCCGCCACTTCTGGAAAAGGCATAGCCAACGAGCGGTAACGTTCTCAAAAAATCTGCTTTCAGTTACGAGCCCCCACACCCAAACCAAAAGCGGGAAACCTAAAAACAAGATATGGGTAAACTCTTTCCAAAATGAAAAGGACATGGTCACAAAATCTCACTGCCGGAACGCTTCATTCCTCACTGAAACGAAAGTTTCAAAAGCTCCAATAGAAAAAAAAAGAGGCAGGGGGACGATTCCTCGTTAGCCTTGAAGAAGAAAAAAAAAGCTCTTTCCCTAACCAGAAATCTCTTGAAAAAAAAAAAAATACCGAGCTCACTGGCAAACTGCTGTCTCAAGGAACAGACCCTCGCCTACCGACAAACCTCGACGCTAGGAAAACCAGGGACGACGACAACCGTGCTGGGAAAAGGACAGGCGGTGTTCCGACCGAAGAATGGTCTACCATTTTCTCCTCTAGGGGAAGGGGGAGTCTGAGAAAACAGGGGGGCCAGCGGAGGGGGAGAAAGAAAGAGGGAATAACTTCCGGGGTGTAGAAAAAAGGGGGGCCAAAATCACGAGGCAGATTTGGGGAGCGTGAGATGGACGATCAAAAAAGGAGCGAATGTAGCAAAGGATAATTAGGATTAGAGGAAAAAGAAACCCGATACCTAGTCTTTACTCAGGAAGAGACTTGCTTTTCGAGGTGAACCATAAGAGCGGGAAGGGCGCATGAAATTTGGGCACATTATAGAAGGAGGGCGACATAAGAACCAAAACAGCAGGTGCCCGAGTGGAAGGAGGCCTAATACAGCGACGCAGGCCGACATGGAGTAAAAGACCCAGTAAGGGGAAATGAAGTCGCTGTACGCAAGTAAGTATGAAGTAATGCCGACAAAGAAATCCATCGGGGGGCGATGCGTAGTGACAATAAAAAAGTTTATAATGAAAAAGAAGGTGGACAGGGCATCTAAAAGAGGGGGAGACATCCTTCTTGATGACTTGAAAGGAGACTCCAGCCTGGTAAGCAGTCCTCCTCTGGGAAAAACCAAGGAATTTCAGGGAAAATATGATGCACATGAGGAACTGTGACAGGGGCCACCGGGGGAAAGGATCCTTTCAAAAAAAAAAAAGGGAAAAGTTCAAAGAGTTCGGGACGTAGGTCCACATAACCTTCGAAATTGGAGCCGTAAAGTCTTACAAAAAAAAATGCGGTTTGCAGAAGAAAAAGGTTCTTGGGGACAGGTATAACCGTGATCAAGACCGAGGGGAAATTTTCCGCTCCCAGGAAACATGTGTTTTGGGACTCCTGAAGGTGATCCTGGCAGCGACGCAGGGTACCATCATAAATGGAAAAGAAGGGTTCACCACCAGTCTGTCGGTTCTGAAAAAAGCAACGACAGGTCGGGGGTAGGGGGATGGGTGTGCTGATAAGAAAAAAAAAAAATCGGAACAGAAAGAAATCTCTTGGTGAGAGGGGGGGGGTAAAGTTTGCAGAATGGAGGAACATCGACCGACCACATGGGGGGCAAAAGGGCTCTTGCAAAACAGAAGAAAAAAAGAGGGAAAAAGACGCTAATTGGGACCAAGGGGGAAAAGGCATAACAAACCAGGTGAAAATCTGATCCGACTGTGAAAGGTCGGCGAAAGGTTTTAATAGGTGGGAAAAAATGAACACTTTGGGGAGGGGAATGTCCACCAGGGATTCTGGACATCATTTAAAAAAGGAGTTACCATATATGAGCGAAGCTGGACTCACCTGGGGGGAACGAAGGCGTGCGCAGGGTCATCAGGATCAATCGGGAAAACCGCGGGCGACAGAAACCATAGAAAGCCAAAGGGAGAAACTCTTCGGCTCCGCCAACCTTCAGAAAGGAACTCAAGGAAATCGAAAAGGTGGGTAGAGAATTTCTCCAAAACATTTAAAAGGGGGGAGGGGGTGTGGGAAATCCACCGGAAGAATTCCGAGCACCAAATATCTCTCACAACAACCGGGAAAAGAGATTAGCACTGTTGCCCGTTAACGGGTGATTTTCCCACAAAGAAAGAAAAATGAATTTACCTGTGGAATAGCGAAGAAGATAGGGGGGAATGAGTGCAGACAAATGTAGGGGGTGAACTCCATGAAACGCAAAAAAAAAAAAAGGAAATGTCCTTGTAATCCCTTACACTGCTTCCCCAAAAGGGGGCAATCAGACGCGGGTCCCTAAAAGGAACCTGCGGCACCGAAAGGCAAAGGGGGAAAAAAAAAATCGCGCCACTGGAGACTTCCCGATTCAAGAAAAAGTATCCTCGCGAGTCCAGAGCTAGGAAAGGTTGGACACGGGATCCCACCCAATTGTCGAAAAAGCAAAAAGGAGCTCGCAGCATTCTGTAGAGTGAAACTGGGGAAGGACCTGGTTGTCCTGCCTTCTTTAACCAATTCGCGTAGAGAAAGGCCGAGAGGGCAAATAGCCCCGTTCCACAAGGGAGGGAGGTCTGGAGGGCTAGAAACTTACATCACGAAAAAGGGGAGATGCTCTTCGGTCGAAGAGCTTCTCCGCCCCATTGAGAAAAAACTGTCCGTTGAAGTCGTCAGAACCAGACCCTGGGGGTCGACACGGCGGTCCCGGAAGGAAAGACAGAGTCGAATGCCAGAAAATCGTACACAATTGCCGGAGCGGAAACATTTCATTCTGCAAGGCTAAACCGGATGCCTTTTAAAGGGAAGAAAAGGCAAAACCGCATTGGGGATGACAGGAAAAGATGAGAGGTTCTACTGAGTAAAGGCATTGGACTACGTTCTCGAATATTTCGTTTGAAGAAAACTGTGATGAAGTGGTCCCTCTCATTCACCGTTTGGGAAAAGGAAAAAACATCTTTCTCCGCAATTATTGGGGGAGGGAAGGGCTGCACGGTCTATCAAGGGATCGATGCAAAAGGGAAAAAAGAACCCTATTTGATATGAAAAAATTCGGAAACTCATCTCAACTTGAGGGGGGAAAGCATCTAAATCGAACGATGGGATTGGGAACGTCCTCTCGCCAGAGAAAAAAGACATACGATAAAAAAAGAGGAACTTGACCGGGACTCGCATAGGGGGATGAGGGCGGAATCGCCCATGACTCGGGCACACGGAGTTTCGAAGCGCCGCACGCTATGGAGAGATGCGGGGGCGAAAAGAGAGCTCGCGATTAGAAAAGGGTCCAAAGAAATCTCAATGACTAGGGGAAAAGGTCCTAGTCGGGGCCGGGAAAGGCGTGAAAGACGGCTACATTCGACTGAATAGCGAGGGACGGGTTTTACGAAAAAAACAGTACGAGCCTTTGACAATAGGTAAAGAGGAGAAACAGTTGACTAACAACCCGAGGAAAAGGATGGATTCTCAACAAAAAGGAGGAGTGTTGTATCAGAGGCGACAAAGAGGGAATCAAAGCAGATGGCGGGTAGCTTTTATACAACGGAAACTTGAGGCGGTCGGCCGCGGGTGGCTATGGGGGAGAGCGTCGATGGGTGGCAGAGAGATAAAGGGGAGGGGGGAGACCAGCAGTAGGAGGTGGGAGGGAAGATGATTTCGGTGGTACGGAGGAGGGGAAAAGGTTTTTTTTTCGGCGGCAAGGGAAGGGGCAGATCGAACCGAAAGTGTATCGAGGAGGGAATTGGTTTCATGAAAAAAAGTGGAAAGGCTGAGAACGGATCCGGAACAAGGGGAGAGTTTGGAGATAACCAGGTCCGCCGCATTTTTTAAGAGAAAGGAGAGGGGGACTGGTCGGGGATGCTTTTCAATCTGCGGTTGGGAAGGACCAGACTAGTTCATGAGAAAAAGGCGGTTGGGGGGCAGGGAAAGAATTTCTTATTCGAACTAAGCCCTAGAGGGGAAAAGAGGCGAAGTAAACTCGTCGAGGGAGAATCAACGTGGGTTCTTAGGGAAAGGTGGACGCGGTCAGAGGACGGCGAGGATTTGATATGGCGCCGCGAGGAAAAGAAGAAAGACGGCAGGGGCGTCTCATCTAAGGGAAGTCGGTAGAGGGTTCGCAACCAGGAAGAAGCTTGGGGGTGAGAAAGGAACCAAGCTTGGCAATGGAGGCGTTTTAAGAGTCTATACAAGGAAAACGGGAGAGAAACGGAGGGGAGAAGGCTATACTGCGCAAAAAAAAGGAGCCGACAATCCGCCGAGCACCACCAATGGGCAAGGGACTGCTTCACAGGTAAAAGGGAAGAAGCCTATTTCGAGAAGAGTGTGATAGGGAAAATTCGAAGAGGTTTAGGGAAGGAAAAAAAAAACACAACAACAACGGAGAGTAGGAAAAGAGGAAACCCCAGTGCCGAAACCCTCCTCGAAAAAAAACTCGGCGCCAGAAATCGCAGGAACGTTGCTCCCACCTGGAAAAAGAGGTAAAACATGTGTTTGGGTGACACAGGGGCGCTCGATCACTATCGGGGGTAATAAAGTCTCGCTTCTTGAGGAAAAAATCCGAAGTTGGAAGGAGGAGTTTTTCATAAAAAAACGTGGGCAAAGGTTCTTCCATTGCACTAGGAAAAAAGGGAGACCACAAGCTTCTCCGCCTGGTTTGCGAAAGGAAACCCACTGGACGGCTACTCCAAAAAAAAAGAGCTACGCCTATTTAGGGGAAAAGGAAAGCGCGTCCGCCATCTCCAATAAAGGAGGTAAGATGCCGGTTAACACCTTTCGCTGGCGCGAGAAGAAAAGAAGTGATGACCCTAGCCCGCGCGAAGGAGAAGGGTGCCGGGGGGCCACCTACTCCCAGAGCCGCCACTTCAGGAAGCCAACCGACGGAGTACAAAAAAAGAATTTCAGTACTCGGACAAAAAAAAAAGAGAACCAACAGCATCCCCGAAAACCCAGCACGATGTGTCGCTGGAGTCATCATCCAAACCTCAAAAAGCAAAAAAAAGAAGGCGAACGTTCTCCGCCTTCATTCCTAGGAAAAAAAGAAAAGAAGCCAGAGGCGAGACTTTCGGTGCTATAGAAAAGAGGGTGCCGCCGAAAAAGTCCCTGAACCGAATAAAAACAAGATAGGAGAAAAAGTGAACCAAGACTGCTTGTCTCGACCACAAGAAAAACCATCGCCCAAAAGGCAACCCAAGAAAATATCAAACAAGCGGCCAAAGCGGGGCGGCTGAGGGGGAATGCAAAGCGAAACATAGCACGGAGCCCCCCTA
>Ga0179593_1675379_pt1 | contig 10296 bp, 11 predicted proteins | sample CZODoug2_1_08_16_FD_185931 | JGI IMG/M metagenome (GOLD analysis project Ga0179593, IMG submission 185931) | Vadose zone soil fungal communities from Angelo Coast Range Reserve, California, USA - CZODoug2_1_08_16fungal (PacBio error correction) | ecosystem: Environmental > Terrestrial > Soil >...
TACGGCCCAGCCAGATGGGAAAAAGTAGCGCCGTTTCTCAGGGGGGCCAAAGTGGGCCCGTACAGTAGGTGGTCTTAGTGGGGGACCCAAAGCTGGATGGTTTGGGCCACGCCCGTTGCGGTGAAAGGGGTCTTCACGCATGGGAAGTCTGAAGGGAAAAGTTGGCCTCCCCAGGGCCCGCAAGGGGGGGACGGGGGTTGGGAAGGGGACTGCAGTGCCGGTGGCAGATTTAAAAAAAAGGGAAAAAAAATGGGAGGGGGATCTTTCTAAGGGGGTCCCACATACCTATTCAGGCCTCGCCAAGGTCGGGTCACGGCGGCGCCTTCCAAGCGAAAATTGACGGGGAAAAAAAGATGCTGGGGAAGGAGCTCGCAAAATTTCGGCCAAAAACGGTGGTTAAGGAAGTGGTCAAATTCCGACAACGAGAAAAAGTTTGGAGAAGGGCTACATCAAATAAATTGACCCTGTGGCTTATGACCGACTACTGAGGAGTACGGCGGGAGAAAGGCAAAACAAACTGCTGCAGGAGAAAGGGGTCGGAAAAAAGATTACGGAGCGGTGGCTTAAAAAAAAGGGGCCAGCACATCAAAAAGAATAGGGGGAAAAGGAGCTAATTGAAGTGCCCATCCGCTGGAGATTGCGGAAAACCAAAAACTGAGTGTACCCAGGATGGTGTGAACTGCACGTTTCATCGAAAAGCGAGGAAAAACGTGCATTGACGGGGGGTGAAAAGAACAACGTCCCAAAAAAAAAACCCTGTGGCCTGGGCGCGGAAGACCATAAAAAATGGCACAAAGGAGTGGTACAAAGCAGAAGTACTGGCCGATATTCACGAAAAACAAGGGAGTGAAGTGGTTCGTCGGACGAAAAAAAGAAGCTTGGGATCAACACCTGTGCCCAAACTTGAGGCCTCAGTATACCATCATTTGGCTTCCCAAGTTTCACCAAAAAGGAAAAAAGGGCAGAAGGGTGTCTCAGGGGATCAAAGGGGATCAAAGGTCCTTTTTGGAACAGCAAATCTCCTGCACTGAGGTCAAAAGAAACCCCCGTCGTCTCACGAAAAACCGGGGAGGAACTAAGAAATGTAACTTGGCGGGAAAATACAATTGCTTGAAGCACCAGTCTTAAAAAAAAAAAAGGGATCGAGGAAGACCTGTGTGCGCCGAAGAACGTGGAAAAGGACATAAATGGGAAACGCCGGTGGTGGAAGGACAAACCGTGTGCCCATCAAACTTCCCGGACGATATGGAGGTGAGGCAATCGGAGAGAAGATTCCGTAACGACACAAAAGGCTCAGGGAAAAAAGAGCAAAGGGGTGGGGTAACGTATCATCAGTCGATGAAAAAAAAAAAAGGGAGGACAAAAAGGCCAGCCTAGGTTGGGGACTCTTTGAAAAGGGGAATTCAGCAGACGGCCGAAGGGGGGGGGGTATCACCTGCACGGCATCTGGGCCAGGTGGGGGGGACGTAAAGTGACACGGTAAGTTGGAAAACGGGAGGGTTCTGCAAGGAAATGAGGAAAAAGGAGATGTCACTGCGTAAAATCGCCGATGCAGCAAATTTTCCGTTATGCAGAAACTTGGGTTGTGTCAAACAAGAAATACAAAAGAGAAGAGAAATGATGGGGGCCCGCAATCGGAAAAACGCTTGCTATCGGGGAGGGGAAAACGAAAGGGATAAAAATGGTGTTTGTTTCGGCAAAAAGCAAAAAAAAAAACAACGCATGCGGACTTGACGCAAAACTGTATCACTCTCGACATGATCAACAGTATGGGGAAGTACGAACCTGGGCGAAATTGTCCGTTCGACCAATCGATCGGACACAAAAGAACAGCCGGACTTCTTGACCTGACGATTCCGCACCCCGTTGAAAAGATCATGGGAGCCAATGAAGCTGCTACGAAGTTTCGCGGGGTAAAAAGGGGGCGAAAAGCCCCGAAATCGGGCACTTAGGCGACCTCTCCGCCTTTTCAGAGGCTGCAAACATCAGGGAAAAAAAAGAAGATGCAGGGAAAAAAGATGTCCAGGGCCACCGGGGGGGTGAAAAAAAAAGAGTGATGGAAAAACTTTCGACTGGGGGAATGCCCTAACCTTCACACGGTTGTAGGAAGAATTGGAATGAATGCACAAAAAAGCCATTTCGCTCCCCAAAACTGGGGGTGTTAAGGGTGGCGGCCAATAGAAATGCCGCAATCGGGGGACCAAAGGCCGAAGGACCAAAGGGGACCAAAGAAATGCAAAGGGGCTGTAATGTAAATGTCCCAAAAAAGGGTGGGCAAAAAAAGCTCTCGTGGAGGAGTCTGGCCTTCCAGCAGGACTATAAAAAAGGTAGCAGCAACAGGGGGGAAGGGGGAACATTCGTACACGTGTCAAGCAAGTTCAAAGAGAAACAAATGCGCCAAAAACACGATGGATTGTCACGAAATAAGTTGAGCCAGCGAGGCCCTTTCAAGGAAGGCCAGGGGAGACGGAAGTCAACAGACATCTCAGGGGCACGTCAACTGCACGCGGAGTAGGGGGATGGGTCTCTTGGGAGCTGGCCCGACGCGAACGTCATTCTGCCATACTTGGCGGTTTCGAAAGGAAAAGGGAGGCAGAGAGATCATGGAAAAGGCCGCGCATTGAAAAAGGCCTTGAAAAAGGGGGGCGGGAAAGTTTGTGTAAGAAAAGAGCACAACCGCGGAGGTCGCGTCCTGGGTGGAAAAAAAAAAAGATCAAGAAAGGAGAAGGGCCAACTCGGGCAGAGCGATGAAAGCGTAAAACAAAAAAAAAAGGGGCAATTCGATCTCCAGAGGGGTGGTTTTGAGATCCTGAGTGAGAGTGTGGGGGGGAAAAAAAACGGAGGGGGAAAGCAACAACGAGCACACTGCGCCCTAAAAAAGGATTGAGAAAGGGAAAAAAAAAAGGAATCCGAAGAATTGGGACCCGCGTCTTGCGGGTCACGAAACTTGGCAGATGGGAAAAAAGATTGGGAGGGGATTAGCCGTTGTTTGGCAACAAGTGCAAAGAAGGGAAGGCCAAAAGGAAATTTCCACTTACTGGGGTGACCTGCCCCTCCGCAAGACCGACGGGAATAACCAAGGGGGGGGGCATTAGGCACACGCCCGAGATCGGAAAAAACGCGGTAGATCTTTGGGGAAAAGGGCCAGGAAGTTCACCTCGCGCCCTCCGCTGGTTCGCAAAAGGGGAGGTCGCGGTAAGAGAAGAAGCGTGAAGGGCCAATATCCAAAATACGGAAAAATAAAACGCAAAAAAAGAGAAACGGGAAAAGACCGTGATTGGGGAAAGAAGGGACCCTTCCAGTATCTCAATCAACAGAGGAGGGAGAAAAAAGAAAGGGATGTTCCACACGGGGGAACCCCAAAAAACATTGGAGGGAGGGGCCTTGGACTCTATGGGGAGTTTTTGAGATGTCCGAAACGATCTCGAAAGGAGAGGGGGTCATCACAGCGGAAAGGGCCAGAAGAAGCGTGAAACTCCCTGGCAAAACGCTGGAATGACCGCATAAGGGGAGTCTGTTTTCCGATTAAAAAGCTGCCAAGGGCGTAATGGGGGGAAGGAATCCGTCGGGGGGGAAACTTCCCTTTCGAGGCCAAGTTAGTAAACAGGGGGGAGGGGGGCCGAAGGCTGTGCGGCCTGCAGGGAAAAAAAGAGGGGAAGAACAAATGATAACTACGAACTCGGCCCGATTGCCCCAGTGTCGTTGGAGCAGCGGAAAATAAGGAGAAGGCCGCAGTCAATAAAACAAATAGGGTCCGATCTAGGAAGCGCCAGGAGGTGAGGGGAACAAATCCGTGCTGGACAAACAAAAATAAAGAAATAAATCAACAACCAAGGGGAAAGGAAATCTAAGGCGAACCGGAGACCACCAGGAGAGCTCGAAAGGTCGGAGGCAAATGTGGGGAAGAAAGGACCGGAAGGGGGAAATGGTACAACAGAAAGATCCGCCGTGTGTGCCTCGGGGACGCTAAAGCAAAACTGAGAAAAAACCAAGGGAAGAAGAGAAGGGCAGAAAAGGGGGCCCAACGAAAAAAAGCGGAACGTGGTCAGAAAAACGATGGGGTAAGGGTCAAACGACAGGGGAGAGCGAGAAAAAGGTCGGGCCAGCCCGGACCAAAGAATACCATACAACTGAAGACCTAACCAAGTGGAAAAAAGAGTGGAGGCAAGGGGGACAAGCTGGGGCTTGAGGAAAAGGACGGAGAAAAAAAAAAAGGGAATTTGCAAGCGCTGGCTACAAATCGGTGGTCGGTTGAAAAAGTCCATCTTGAGGGAAAGGTTCAAAAAAGGATGATGGGTGCACCGGTCCAAAGGAAAAGCGCAATTGCAGGTGGGAGACGCTCCGTGAGAGCTCCGCCTACTACGACGAAAGACATTGGGAGGGGGAAAGGAACCAGGGAAAAAAAAAGGGCTTGGTTAAACCTGGGGGAGGGGGAAGAGGGGATGGTCATCCTTTGAAAAAAAAACTATCCGGAAGCACAGGTTGGGGGAGGAATGCGGAGTTGGCCCAGTGAGGGGAAACGCGATAAAAAGGTTTGGAAGGAAGAACGGTTCGGAGGGCGAAGTTAGGACGCAGCACCAAATGCTCAAAATATGACCCAACCGCCCAAGGGAACATCTCGAGACTAGAAGAAGCTGGTTGAATGCCATGGGGCGACATCCCAGCTACAGAGGTCGAAAAAGGATCATTGGGGGCCTGTTGAGACCATCATCAACTCGCATGCATGGTTCAAACCGCAAAAGCGAATTGGAAAAAAAATGATATTTTAGGTCCCGGGTGGGTAAAGTTTGCGACCGTGTAAAAGACGGGCCGCGGGGATAGACCCGGGGAGGGGCCCCTTTGGGGGAGAGGGGACGAGGAGATGTCGACACGGTTCGTGGGGCAGCCGTCGAAGAACCAAAAAGGCAATGGATCATACCGAGAGGCTACAGACAGGCCAAAAACGGAGGTCCCCAAAACAAGGAACTGGTAAGAAGGTTTAAGGGGAAAAATGGCCGGAACAAAAGAAACCAGGAAGGATGATGTCCGTCTTGGCTCAAAAAAAAATGAAAGTCTCCTAGATTGAACAACGCGCCAATCCCATGCTGATCGAACGCACCTTCCATGGGCCGGGTGGAGGGCGGAAAAAAACAAAAAAAGAAAGACACGCAACAGCCCAAAAAAAAGGAGAAGGGGGGCAAATGGCCTCTTTGGGGAAAACATAAAGAGAGAGAAGACACCTCGAAAGGAACGGTGGGAGAAAGAAACGCCCGGCCGTGTCCAACAAACACTTGCACGAGGTGGGTGCGGAAAAAAACCTTGGGCAATCGGAGGAAAAAAAAGATAGAGCAAAAAACCTCGAGGGGAAGCGTAAGACATTCATGCGAGAGGAACAGGATGCTGCCCATTGGGAAAAGATCGGGAGAACCGAGCCAACAAAAAAGAATCTAGGGGAGGAAAAAAAAATAAAACATTGGCACCAACCCGCAAAGCAGGTCCCCCCTATAACAGACAGCCAGGTTAGGGAAATGAGGATAGATTGCGTAACCATCCCCTCCCAATATCTCTTAGAATCGGCGAAAGATGGAAATTCCAAAAAGGACGTTGTCACCAAAGTAGGGGGACGGAAGATGCGGCGAAACGTCAAGGAGGCGAAAATTATCAAAAAAAAAAAAAAGGGAGAGAGTCTGGGAAGCCGCAGGGTAAGCAATTAAAGAAGTTTTCGCCAAATGGAAACTCACCAATACAGGATCAAAAACAAAGGGACCGTTTAAGGGACGGGACACCCCCGCAATCCCGCCCAAGCCGGCGTAAAAACTCAAAGGGGATGGGTTGACACAAAACGTTCAACGAGGGGCCACAAAGAACTAAAAGCAACAAAAGAATTGATTTGGGAAAGGGGGGTAGGGGCCTCCAAAAACCTTCCTGTTGAAAGGAAAAATAGTGGGCAAGGGGAGGGGATGAGACTATGTATCAAAAGAGGAAAAAAAACGGACTTCTAAAGGTTTAGAGCAGGGGAGATGAAGCGGAGAAAGAGCGGGCAGTAAAAAAAACTCGACCCGCTGCTGGCCCATCAGGCTGGGGCGCTCTCCGCGGCCTGGAGGGGTGGAGTGGGGTCCGGCTCAACCATGCAACCGACCGTTCATGCATCAGACGGGTCGGCAAAAGAACGACGCCGAGCAAAAAGTAAACCCGTTTAAAGATAAAAGGTTTGAGAAGAATCCCACCACCCCTCAAACTCCTGGAAGAAAATCCTCCTTGTCCCCATCGAAGATTTGACCTAGAAGAAAAGATTGAGAAGGGTTCCTATCAAACAACGCTATCCTCAAGGGATAGGGCGGGTTTGGTTCTTCGGGGGAAAGTCCAGATAGAAGCCTCAGCAATCTTTTCTCAGGCACTCAGGGAAAAACGAACTAGGGTAAATAGCAAACAATTATGGCGTGCAATCCAAAAAGGCAGGTCGATATTACAGGTAGAGAAACATAAGAAAAACAAAGGGCCAACACGAAAAAAGGAAAACCTAATGCCCAATCGCCGAATCCCCGAGACACTTGGGCAAAACGGAGAAAAAAAATAAGCATCAACCATGCGCCGAGGAAAACCCTCTGTCGATGTGCCAGAAAATAATGGGAGAAAAGGGAAGGCGTCACCACAGGCAGCCAGACTGTCCAAAAACAAAAACCGGGCCCAGAAGAGAAATCCCCACTCCGTGCTTATGAGTTGGACGAAAAGGAAGGCCAGTAAAAGAAGAAAAAATGCCGACCAAACCAAAGTTGGTCAAATCCCGCCAAAAGTAGGGACCAACCTTCAAACAAGGATCAAGGTTTCCAGGGCGAAACCGACAAAAAAGTCGGGGAGATGAAACAACAACGGGAGGAGGAAATATTACGGCCTAAAACCGGGTCAGAACGCAAATGGGGAAGGATCATGTTTCTTCGGAAGGGAAGAAGGGGGGGGGTTTGCCAACACTCTGGTTCGATACTTCAAAATTTTTAAGGGGGGAACTCAAAACCGTTTAAGGGAAAAGCAACAAGGGCGGGTCGACTTTTACCCTCCCTTCCGCAGTGAGTTGGACGGCCGGGTGGGGGAAAGACATGCTGAGGGCATTCAGGCGGTGCCCAAAATTTGGGGTATGGTCACAGCCCAAAAAAACAGAGCATTTTCCAATAAAGTTAACCAAACCAGGAAAACGTTTGGCAGAGCTGCAGGGGGAGGAGAAACTGGGCCTTGAAAATCGCACCCCCCGAGACCTTGTTTGGGTGCCTAAGGGCGAGAAAATTGAGTACTGCATAAAAAAAGCCGAGTAAATCTCCGAAAGGCTTGCCGGGGCAGAACAACTGCTCATTGAAAAAAACGGGGGGAGTAGGAATCAGAAGGGGGGGCGGGGGAACCGGGCAAGCCAGGCAAGGCTTGTGCGGCGAACCTTAGGAAGGGAAGACAAACAAGATGAAACACGGGAAAAGCGGGTGCCTCAGACTCAACCTCGTGGGCTGGAGAAAAACATGTGGGAGGCTAAAGCGGGTGTGGAGGAAGGGATTCGTGCCCCTGAGTGGAGTAAAGTTCAGTGCGGGGCCTCGGGGCGACCGGAAACGAGAGCGTTGGAAACTGTACGGTCGGGACTGGAAGTGAAAAAAGTCAAAAGGGGGCCTACGGGCCGCAAAACGACCCACAAAAAGGGGGAAGGGAGTTGGTCTCTGAAAAACTCGAGCGGGACACTAAAAGAAATAAATTCAAAGAAAGATGCGCGAAATACGGACAAGTCACGTGTAAGGCCGATGCGTCCGATCTCAACGTGCACAGGCCTGTGGAGCCGGAGAAAGTCAAAAGGGGGGGGGGGGAGAAAAGTAAAACAGCATTGCTAGGGTCAAAAGCGGAGGGGGGGGAGGAATCAGGGGCGCGTGTCCAAGAGGTGGACCGGTCAACGAAAATTGGCCATCGTCAAAGGGGGCTTTAGGGGGGGGAGACCCGAGCAAAGGCGAAAGACGCAGGAGGCAAAACCCCGCCCTGGTGCAGAATTGGCGAACGCATGTCAGGGGGCGGCATGAAGGGGAGAGGGGGGAAAAAGCGGGGAACCGTTGGAAATCAGGTGAGAAAAATCGGAAGGAAAGGGAGCGTAACATCTTGGGTGAAACAACGCGGGTGTGACAGCACGTTGGTCAAAGTTTAAAGGAAAAGGGGGGGGGGGGGGGGTTTGTTGGGGGGATGGCATTTTGGAAAACCCGGGACGGAAACCAGGTCACGTGGGGGAGAGGGGGCATGCGCGCCCAGGGGGTTTTGATAAAAGAAATTCGGGAAAACTGCCCCATGGAACTCGAAGCAGCACAAGGACAAAAGGACCCAAAAAAAGACGTGGGAGAAGGGCCGTCGCGTGAAAAAATGCGAATGAAGGATTACCAATTCAAAAAGCGCTAAAGGAAACCATTGGGGGGGGAAAGACTAACTCGTGCAACGAGGGGGGGGAACCCGCCAAGGCTCGCAAAAGGGGAAAGAAAACGGAGGGTGCTAGGCTGCCAATCTAAAGGTAAAAAAGATTCATGAAAAAAGGTAAGCGTGGGGGCGCGTGGGTAAAAAGGTCTGGGGAGAGACAACGGGCACCGATGACAGTGGGAGCCGATCATCATGTATGGCAGGGGTTGTGCAGGACACTAGATGACCGGGGGGAAAAAAAGGAAGGGTAATTGGGGGGAGGGGAACATCCATTAAAGGTTGGGTGGGAAAAGAGAAACCAAGGCGGGAGTAGACCAATTGGCCCGCTGGGAGTCTCTACCTAAGCCGGGCCTTTGGGGGAGGGAGGAGCACGAAAAAGGGATCGACTCCCGCATTAAAAGCAAGGAAATCAAACCACCATCAAAAGGGGAAGTCGGAAGGAGAAAAACATAAAAAAAACATTGGCAAAGGGGGGGAAAAAAAAAGGCGACTCTCGCGGGTGAGGGCATTAAAACAGCTTGATGGGGAAGAATAAATTGGTAGCCGACCCCCTCTGAAAAAAAACTTTTTTCAAGATGTAGCAGGAAAAGGCGCAGAAACCTGGACAAGAAGGAGGGAAAGGGTATCCGCAGCTGTTCACCGAAAAATTGGACGAAGAAAGGGGGGGGTGAATGCGCCCAAGGTCAGGGGGGGTTAGCTTGCCCTCGAAAGGGTCCAGCCAAAGGCATCTAGAAGGGGTTGAGGGAAGAGAAGGGGACTCAACAAAAAGGGGTTGCTTCCGGTATAGGGAAAAATTCCTGAGAGGGACGTCCCAACGGTGCCAAGGGTAAAAAAATCGGGCGTAATTGTGAAGGTCCCCTTTGGGTAAAACGGGAAGGAAGGCCCTCGCAGGGAAGGGAAGACAGAACATCTTGCAGAAAAAAAAAAAAAGGGAGTAACATCATGTCAAATCAGGCAACGGGCCCAATGGAAAGCCCCTGTTCCCCATCTCGACGGATTGCTAAAAAACAGAAAGGGGAACGTTCTTGAAAATTGGGGGTCTGCCTGTATCAAAACGAGAAGAAATGGGCCGCAGGAAAGGGTAAACTTCCCGAAGTTAGGGTCTCTTTGCCGGAACGGAAGACTCAAGGGGCCAGAAAAGTGTCTTCTAAAAATCCAACACTTGAACCAAGCTACGAAAAAAGTTTGGGAACACGGGCCCAAGAAGGGACCATTACAGGGCGGAGGTAGGGGAAGAAAAGCGGGTGGTAGGGCGTCGCACAAAAGGCGTCCGGGGCCACGGGCCAAGCCGCCCTTCGAAAACAATCCCCGCCGACGGGGACCTATGGACAAAAATAAGGGCGCCCAAGAAGAGAGGTGTTAGGCGCGTCCCTGAGTTAAAGTGTGGGGGGCAACACGGAGTTTGACCATGACTCATGCGCCCTAGCAGACGAGCCCTGATGTGACAGGGAACCGGAATTAAGGACTACACACGAACCTGACAATCGAAAGTAAGGAAAAAGCGGGAGACCAAGTGGGGTTTTGATTGAAAATTTTGTTTTCGCCCCAGATGCAGGGGCAGCGAAACTCAAGGGACCACAGGGGAAAGCAAAAAAAACTGGTAAAAACTGCCCTCAGAAGACCACGAAAATTTTGACCGGGCACTCGGCCCCAAAGGACGTCCGAGTAATCGGGGAAAAAACAGACCGACCAAAGAGGCTTACATAAAAGGTGATCCAGGCATAAGAAACAAAACAAACCTTCACACCGCGATCAAGCATGCGGAAAAAATGTCTCATGTATGGAGATCCCTTCTCCGCGGCGAAAGACGGAAAAAAAACTGCAAGAAGCAAACAAGGAGGAATATGTAAATTCCAGCGGGACCGAGGGAAAAAAAGCCTTGAAAAAAAA
>Ga0179593_1735709_pt1 | contig 10296 bp, 15 predicted proteins | sample CZODoug2_1_08_16_FD_185931 | JGI IMG/M metagenome (GOLD analysis project Ga0179593, IMG submission 185931) | Vadose zone soil fungal communities from Angelo Coast Range Reserve, California, USA - CZODoug2_1_08_16fungal (PacBio error correction) | ecosystem: Environmental > Terrestrial > Soil >...
GAAAAGGAAAAAAAAGAAAAAGCCTGCAGTGGCGAAGACGGCATTCCGTCGAAAAAAAAGAAAAAATCGAAGGAAAGAGGGAGAGCAGAAGCCATGTGAGGAAAAGGAAAACAAAAGAGAAAGCCGCCGAATCGAAAGAACGGTACCCTGTGTGTAAACAAAGGGGGGAGACGGGCCATGGGTAGGTGGGGGGGGGGGAAGTGCGCGCCTTAGAGATCACGCCGCTTGTAAGTTGAGTCAAAGAAAGGGCCCCACCGATGCAGATCGAACGTCTTGAAAAAGGGAAAAGAGGGGGGGCCAGGCACCCCTGGGGAGTGAGGAAGGGAAAGGGGGGGGGGGGGGGGAGGGGCTGCCAGCTCCTTTTCACGAAGAAGGGAAAAAAAAAAAAAAGGTATCTTGCAACCGCTACAAAGGGAAAACGAAACACGGATGTTGGTGTGGGGGGTAAAAAATCCACAATTAATATATAGGAAAAAAAACGTGCTGTTCGAGGAAGAAAAAAGGAGAATCTGGTGACCGAAAAGGAAGGGGAAAAAAGGGGATGACGAGCATGGGAAATACTGGGACATCATAAAAAAAAAAGGGGGTTTCCTTCCTCCCTCTAAGGTAAAAAAAGAAAAGAAAAACTCTTTATTAACTGGGGGGAAAAAAAAAAAGAAAGCGAAGAAGGCTCGACCCTAAATCGCTTTGGAAAGGAGGGGCCCTCACTGGCTGGGAAAAGAAAGCGTCGGGAGGGAAAGGAAGGTCTGGACAAAGGGGGGGCCCTCTAGCATTTTTCTGAAGGGGAGTCCGAATCTTCGAAAAAAAAGGCCATAAGTGGGGAATAGCATCCTTCTATCCAGGAAAAAACTTGGTCGAACATAGCATGAGGAAAAAAAAAACAGCCTCGTACCAGAAAGCAGAGGGGGGGAGTTAGCCCATCTTTTGGGTAATGAGAATGTTCTCTTTACGACAGGGGGAAGAGAGCCTTCTTGGACAGAAAAAAAAAACTCTCAAGAAGTCCTGACCGGGGTGGGGTGGGGGTAGCCAAAATCCAAGGAGAATGGGAATGTTACCTTTAAAAGGAAGGGGGGGGGCCTAACTATGAAGAAAGAAAAGATCTACACACGGAAAAGAAAAAACTTTCTCTTGAAAAAAAATACACTGCCCGTACTCCATACCTGGAAAACTCAAAAAAGGGGAGGAGGGGGGGAAAAGGTCTCCAAGGGGTTCCCTCCATTATTAAAGAAGAAAAAAAAGCTACACGTAATGCTGTGAAAAAAAAAAGGAAAGGGAGAAGCACTGGGCGATCGCGAAAAAAAGGAAAAAGGAAACGCTTGGCAGCCGGGAAACTATTTTTCTCCTCCGAAAAAAAAGGGCCCCGGGAAGATCCGCAAGCAGAAGAAAAAAGGGAAAGAAGCTCCAGGAAAAAAAAAGGGAAAAAGTGCAACTGAAAGGTTTGGGGGGGATGCCTCATCTCTTGCAGGGAAAAGAGCACACGCGCCGGCCACGTGGGGGGGGGAAAAATGCTTTTCTCCCTACTAAGAAAAAAAAAAAAAAAAAGGAAAAATTTGGCCACCAACGCCAAGGGAGAACTGCCCTCCGATCACATCCAGGAAAAAAAGGCAGTCTGGATGACCACCCTATTACAAAGAAGAAAGCGTGAATGCCTCTGGAAGAGGGAACAGGGGAAAAAAAAAGAAGGGGAAAAGGGAGAATTCCCAATAAACATAATCAGGGGAGGGGCTCTTAATTGATTCCCCTTGGGTAGGGGAAGGGGGGGGGTCTAAGACGAGGGAAAGAAAAGGGGGAGAAAAGCACGGGGAGGAATCCGAAAGAAAAAGGGGTGAACCTTCCACGCAACCGCAAGGGGGGGGAAGTTAAATCTTAATTCCTGGAAAAAAAGGCAGCAACCTCCTTCCCAAAAAAACCACGGCTGTGTCGAGGGAAGGAAAAAAGGCTGAGAGTGAAATCCGGAGAAAACCTTTAACTTCGCAGTACAGTTATCAATGAAGAAAGAAGAAAAAGAGGGGCACCGAAAAAGGGGGGGGGACGTCCTCCACGGGGACGAAAGGAAAAAAAAATAAGGGGGGGGGACGCGAAAGCCCCTGTTGAAGGAAGGAACATAGCTAGTCCGGAACCTTGTTGAGAAGATCAGGAGGACGGAAAGCCGCCACATGGGCAGGGGGGGGGGAATAGGCCTCGGATTCCCGAAGGGGGAAAGAGGGGAAGGCGAAGAGCCACCGGGGGTTGAGAAGAAAGAGTTGTAGAACTTCTAACTATACAAAAAAAAAAGCTTAAAGGTGTCTGTTTCCGGGAAAAAGAAACGTCCGCAAGGACCTCGAAGGAAGAAACCAAACGCCGAGAAGCCTGAGGGAAAAAAAGCCCGTTCCCATATCTTTTGTCCGGAGGGGGAACCGCGGAGTGGCTCAAGGGGAAAGGAATAATTAAGCGACGACAAAAAAAAAAAAGAGAAAGCCCCTGCTCCCTCGGGGAAGGGGGCGCCCCCCTACTCCATCACAAGGGGAGCTGCGGTTCTCCGAAGAAAAAAAGAAAAAAAGAAAACCTCGGTCACCTGGGCTCGACAAGGGGAGAAAAAAGACGGAAGAGGGAACTGACGACGTTGACACACGGCCAAAGGGTCGTGGTAAGCGTCGAGAAAGAGGGGAGGAAAAAGTGTTGTTCCCCCCGGAAAAGGAAAAAAAGATGACCGGAGATGGCATTTGCGCACACAGGGAAAAAGAAGGGGGAGGGACGGCGTGGAAGCCCAGCAAAGGTTCCAGGAGTAAAGAACCTTCGTTTTCCTACCAAAGGAAATACACACGCAATGCACTTAACTTGAAAAAAAAGGGAGGCTATCAACACAACACCCGGAGGGGGGGGGAAGAAAGATAGGAGATCATAGTTAGAGCAATAAAGTGGGGGTGCTTGCTAATGCCAAAAAAATGGTAGAACACGAATGGGAAAAAGGACGCGAAAAAAGATTGTCACAGAGACCCAAGGGGCCATTTGTCAATTGGGAGTAGCAACGCTTGAAAAAAAAGAGGAAGCCAGCAGAATGTGGGGAGGATCAGGGGGGGAAAAAACCAAATCTTCACAGATAAAGAAGAGCTCGCGTCTGCTTAAAAAAAAAATGTTCGGCAAAGGGGAAGTGTGGCCTAGGGGGAACTGATGGGAACTAGCATTGTCGAGGCCAGGGAAAAAAAGGGAAAAACCCGTGGGGGGCTAAAAGCGGCAGAAAGAGACAGTTGAATGGGGGGGAAAAGGGGGGGGGCCCTCCGGAGGCGGTAATAGTCACATGGGTGGGTAATTTATCTTTTGAAAAAAAATCAATAAGAGGGGGGAATGATCCCCTCAGAAGGGAGGGACCACGAAGGACCCCCCCCAGAAGAAAGGCCCGGGTCCATCTAGAAAAAAACGGAGGTATTTTATCACGACGGCAGAGGTGTACTTGGGGAAACCCTTTTCCCGGTGGAAAAAGGAGGGAAACCGGAAACGACCAGAGACCACCTTGAAAATCCAGCGTATCCGGGGGGAACAGACATTGTCTCGGGGTAAGGGAGTCAAAAAAAGGGGAGAGGAGGGTCTCGAGTCTTCGACAGGACGTCACGTTGCGGGGAAGGAAGGACCCCTGCCCCCTTGAGAAAAAAAGGGGGAAGGGCTCCAAGTCCGCAAGAAATGCCTCTTTGCCCCTGGATCAACGGGGAAGCCTCGAAAAGGGGAAGTCGCACCAGGGTCCCTCTCGGCCAAAAAAATCCTGAGAAAGGAAAGATAATTCCCCTATCGGATTTAATCTTTGTCTTCCTTCGTTTAGGTCCCTGGAAGAGAGGCTTGATCCCTGGGGGGAGGAAGGTGGGGAATACCGGAAGGGAAATCGTATCCGGAGTCACTCAGGCCCTCGCCCCAGGACTTGGGGGGAAGAAGGAGGGAAGGTTGGGGGAGTTCACTGGTACTTCGGGGGGGCAATTTCAGCTTTCAAACGGGGGAGGAGGTGACTGGGTCACAGGAACGGAAGGGAACAAAGGAAATAGCGAGGACCGTCTTAATGGAAACCAACCTTTTTCCACCTGAAATGTCTAGGGGGGAAAAAGGGGAGGGACGCCCTCCAGGTAGTGAAAAGAAAAAGGGCATCCGTACAAAGAAAAGGGGGACGCGATCTGCGCCATCCGGGAAGACGGCTAAATTTTTCTTGCCTCTTTCATCTCTTTTCGTCTTTTTCTCTCTTGTCTCCAAGAAAAGGGCGGACGCAAGGGAAAAAAAAAGGGGTCCAGAGTCCAGCAAAGGACTGACTGTTGCTTTTGGACCCAGTCTTCCCTCTTGGTCCGCCTTGATAAGGAGGGATCCAAGACCGAAAGGCCCCTGAAATCTCGAGGCTTTTTGCTAGGGATCCAGCACAGAAAAAAAAAAGCGGGCCAAGGGGTTGAAGGGGGGAACCTTCAATCTCTTAGGGCGAAAGCAGCTCCCAACAACAAAAAGGGCGTCATATCACGTCAATAAAGAATGAAACAAACCCTTCCATGTCACTTGGACCAAGAAAAGGAGGAAAAAAAAAGGGAGAGCTCAGGTACAACTCTCAATTCGAAAGGAAAGGGGATGCCCTCTTTCAAAAAAAGGAAAAAGGCGGAAAAAAAACGGAAGGGGGGGAATCAAGGCCCAGGCGGGGGACCATCTTTTTCCCGGAGGAGGAAAAAAAATCGCCCCAGAGGAGGGGAGACAGCACACGCCAATTACGGTTAGGGGAAGTCCGGCGGGGCCCGAGGTAGGGAGTCACCAAAAGGGGCAAAAGCAATCATAAAAGAGGGGGCCCAGTTCTGGAGTAAGGGGAAAAGGGAGAACTTTAGCCGTTCCACAAGCAGTCGGTGTCGACCAGTCAAAAGGGAAAAGAGGGAAAAATAGTCTCTCCAATCCAAAAAAGAAGGCAAAGAAACCCACCGAAAAAAAGGAGCTTTTTGGTCTCAACCCCAACGGAAGGGCCTAGCTGGAAAAGGCAGGGAGCCGCAAATCGGGGAAAATATTCGCAAAAAACAGCGCAGGTCACGGCAAAAAAAAGAGCAAAAAGAAAAGTTGGGGAAAAGAGGCGGTCCACTAGACTGGTCCGCGGGCGTCCTAAACCCTAATCAGAAAAGGTGGTTAGACGTTCGAGCCGCTTCCTGGGAGACCCCGCTGTGTGAGAGACGTCACAAATTAAAGGGGGGTTTGTTAAGAGGAATTCCCCTCCGGGGGTGAATCCTCGGCGGCCAAAAAGCGAGACAGAAAAAAAACCCCTCTCTGGCTACAACGAAAAATCCAAAAACGCAGGCTCGATCGTCCATCCATTAGCCGAAAAAAAAACAAAGCGCTGGGGGGGGAAGGGAGACTTGGAGGAAGCGGCGTTCCCCCAGTGGGAAAGAAAAAACTGAGGTAGAAGGTCGCGTGCGGAAGGGAGGGCCAACGGGTTCAGGGAGGGGTCCAATTCTTAAAAGGAAAGCAAGCGAACCGAAAAAGCATGGGACCTGGGAACTATCTAGGAAGAGCCTCCCATTCTTGTGGAAAGAAAAAAAAAAAACAAGGCTTGCCAAGGGTGAAAGCATTAACTCTCCTTTTGAGGAAGAAAATCGAAAAAAAAAGCCGTGGGAAGGGGGCGCTCACCTAACCGGATGCCGGTTTGCAACAAAAAACAAAGGGAGCACCTGCCTCGTGAAGGAAAGGGGAAAAAAAAAGAAGTGAGGATTGTTCAGTAAAGCCCTGCCCAAATTTGGAGCAGGAAAAAAGAAAAAGGAGGGGAACTCGGGGGGGTTGGGAAAGGTGAGTGCCATTAACTGAGAGAAACGGGCAAAAAACGTCCCCACTTTCGGCTAATATCCCTCTCAAAGAAAAAAACCAATGGAAAGACGCCAAAATGTAAAAGAAAAAAAAAAAGGTGTTACCCCAGGGGTGGAACTTGAAGAGGGAAGAAATCTCGCCGAAAGGAGGGGGGGATTGGCCACGAAAAAAAAAAAAAAGAACATGGATCAAAAAAAAAGGGGGAAAGCGAAAAATGACCTTCCGGAGGTTCAAGGGAAAAGGAACTACCTACTGGAGGGGAAAGGGCCCTTAAATGCCGGAGAGAAGGGTGGGCATCGAGGATCAACAACAACAACTTATGGTATTAGGGAGAAAAAGAAAACCGAACGCCTCTTCGAAGAAAAAAAACGGCTACTACCTGAAAAAGGGGAAAAAAAAAAATATCACGTCGCTTGGGGAATGCGTAGCATATATTTGAGGAAGGGGGGAGGATCAAGAAAAGGGGGCAGGATCTAGACCCGCATGGAAAAAAAGGGGTTGAAAAAGTCTGGTTTGGCACATAAAAAAAAAAAAAAAAGGGGCCAGGGGTTGGAGGTGCGACGGGGACTATCGGACAAAAACGAATAAAGGAGGAAATTGTCCGGAGGTCCTTGGCAATCACAGGAAAAAAAAGAGGGGGCTCTCATAACTCGACAGAACCATTGGTCATGAAAAGGGGGGAAAAAAAGAAACACTCGGGGCTGGCCACCAGACGCCTGGCGGAAGCAGTGCCCACTCTGGGGGAAAACGCGGTTTCTCTTTGCAAAAGCAACAAAAAAAGGAAGCGCCCCTCCACGGCAAGGGGGGAAAAAAAAGGAGAGAGACGCTCCCAAAAAAGAAAAAAAGGGCGGTTTCGTGGGCAGGGGGGCTCTTCATTGAAGACGGGAAAAAAAAAGAGCGTCGTTGCTGAAGAAAGAAGGAAAAGCTAACCCAATGGGGGAAGTTCCGGGGTCCGAAACGAGTCTACCTCCAGAGGGAAAAAAAATATGGGAGGAACTGTGGGAAAAAACTCGACTCCGCTACAGGGAAAAAAAAAGATGGGGGGGGGGAAAAGGCTCACTGTCTTGACCTAATAAGAAGGAAAAAAAAAGGGAATTTTCTTGTGGGGGAAGAGGGGATTGTCTATTTGCCGGAAAAGTCAATTTGTGCGCCGGGGGGGGAAAAAAGTGCCGAATCTCTAAAAACTGGCACAGAGGGGGGAGGGGAGAGAACATCCGGCGATCAGAAAAAGGAAAAGGGGACCACTGGAAGGAGTGGACAGTGCAGGGAGAGGTTAGAGTGGGGTGGGAGAGGATGGTGGAGGGTGGATGAGGGGGAGTGTAAAAAGGTAGAAGGTCGGAGGTTGTGAGTGTATGAAAAAAGGAAAGAAACAGATCCTCGGAAAGATGGGACAAACCTCTTGACCAAAAAAAGAAGGGGCAGACCTTCGAAAAAAGGCTGTTTTTATCTCCATGTCCCCGGGGAGGCTCTTTACGACACAGGCTCCGCCTATGGGACGACTATATCCCGCGAAAGATAGAAAGCTCTCAAAAGGGGGTGTTTTGGAGAAAAAAAAAAAAGATATGGGGTTAGTCCCAAAAGTTTTGGTCTTAACTATGAAGAAGAAAAAAACGAAAGCCCTGGGCTTATTGAAAGGAGGGAAAAGGGGGGTACTACGTACTCCACCATAAGGGGGAAAAAAACGTATGGAAAGGTGGCCATTTCCTCTTGGGGGAAAAGAAAAAGGTAAGTACCGCCTATCTCTCAGAAGAGGGGGAAGCGTCTGCAAAGCAGGGAGAGAAAAAGCCTCCGTAAAGAGGGGGGGGGAATGGGCTATTTTTAAATCCATAAGCAAGGAAAGGGAAGAGACCTCCAGTCAGGGGGGAAAAAAAAAAAAAACGTGGAAAATGTACCGAGAAAAAAGCGAAAAAAAAAGGGGAAACAGGGACAATTGACTGAAGTTTTGAGGGGAAGGACTCTTGCCTAAGATATCCAGCGCGCGGCAGGGGGGAGCTGCTTTTTCGACAACATAAAAGGGGCAGGGGGGGGCCAGAAAAAAAGGGGGGGGGGGCAACGACGAGCTGCCTGCCCTCAAAAGAACCGAGCCGACAGACTCGCAGGGGAGGAGGGAGGAAACAATTTCAAGGAGGGGGGAAAAAAGGGAAGCGGGGCCTCGTGAAATGGATCTGGAAAGAATGCCAGGGAGGGGAAAGGGGGAAAAGAAATTTGGATTCCCGATCAAGGAAAAGAGCAGTAAGATCCAACGGGTCGCTTGACTTGAAAAGGGGAAAAAGGGAAAAATATCATGGTCCGGAAAGCGGGGGAAAGGGAAAAGAAAGGTGTACGTTCCTGCCCCGAAAAGAAAAAAAAAGGGAAACAGGTGACACTTCAGTGGGAAACAGTGAACCGCATTTCCCAGTGAAGAAAAGAAAGGGAAAATGAAACCCACTTCTGTGGGCGAGGGGGGACAGGGAGTGGGCCTCCGATGTCAACAGAAAAACGAAGGAAAAAAAAGGAGATAACTTGGAGGTAGAAGGGAACGCGTCACCTAATGTGCAGAAAAGACGACCTTTCCTGGAAACTCAGAAAAAAGAGGGAGGGGCGCTCTCCCAAAGTGGAAAGGGGAGGAACACCATAGGCCTTCACCTGGTGTGAGAAGGGAAGCCGAGCACGTAAGACGGGAAAGCCTTCAAAAAAAAAGGGAGGGGACAGGGGGGCACACATCAGTGCCCCCCTAACGGAAAAGAATGCGAAGGAAGGAAAGTAGTCCATCACTGACCGTGAGAACGGGGGGGAAAAAAAACTGGAGACACCTGAAGAAAAAAAGGGTCTGGAAAAAAAATGGAGGGGGGCCGACGTAAAATGTAAGGAGGGAAAAAAAACGGGCCTGGCCCTAACCTTAAGAAGGGAAAAAGAGGGGAGTGCACCCTGCAATCATGAGGGCTGTACTGCTGAACGAAAGAGAAGTCCGACAATCTCACGGAGGGGAGGGGAAGGGGAGGGCCGCCAAGCAATTTCTCACTTCCAAAAGAAAAAAGGGAATCAACCTCTAAAAAGGCCCCCGCTAACCCCGACCTCACCAATGGTGAAGGAAAAGAAGGTCGCAGAGAAGCATCGACTTTTCACACAGGAAAGGGGGGGGACGACAATGAATTGAAAAGAAAGGAAAGAGCAACCTCCGGGGGAGAAGGGGAAGAGACCGTCTGGAAGAGGAGCCATTCCTCTTTACGCTAAAAAAAAAGAGGGGGGTGGTCAAAAAAGAATCCCAATCTTCCTGTGAATGAGGGAAAAAAAAAGGTGTGGGGGGCCAAAAGCCTTTGAACTACAATGCTGGTGGGGGGGAAAAATGGGGAAAAAGCCCATCCGGAGGTCCCCCGAGGGGAGAAGGAGGAAAAAGTGCCAGGTGGGACATGGGGGAAAAAAAAAAAACAAAAGGGATTTTCATCTAGGGAGCTCAACACCAACACAAAAAAAAGAGAGATCATGTATTCTAGCAAAAGTATTGTGAAAGGGGGGGGGGAAAGGGAACCAGGGGACCGTGAAACCCTCGGGGCCAATGGTAGAACACAAAGGTGAAAAAAAAATTTAAAGACGGATGGGCTTAAAGAAGGAAAAAAAACAAAACATTGGTAGGGGGGCACTCCGAAAAAAGGAACGCATCCGGACAGAAAGGGGGGGGAAAAGACCGTTTGTACCAAAAAGTTAAAGAAGTAGCTTCAAATCCCCGCGTAATGTGATAAAAATGTCCAACGACCAGGGGGAAGGGCCAACTATTCTTAGTGGAAAATCAGACCAAGGATGGTCACTTCCTTGGGGGGGGGGGAGGTTTGACAAAAAAAGGAGAAATAGTTCTAGCGGGAGCAAGGGAAGAAAAAGGGGGTGATTTCGTAGAAAAGGACGGACGGGGTAAGAGCAGCTTTAGGAAAGGAAAAGAGGGGCGAAAGGGGATAAACTAACAATAACAGAAAGAAAGAAATTGGGTCTGGACTATCACCAAAAGAAATGAAGTTACAAGGGAACCGCCGTTAACAGCTTGTCCTTGGGACAAAGAGGGGAAGGAGGGGATGCGGTATTGGGGGGGGACGCCTTCTATTTTTTAAAGTGGGAGGGAAAAAGGGGGTAGTCGGAACCCCTACAAAAAAAATAAACGGAAACAGACACGGGAAGAAAAAAGGCCACGATACAGTTTGAAAAGAAAAAAGTACACCCTCCTTTCTCAGAAGAAAACCCCCGGGTTTTGAACGGGTCGGCTCTTCGCAGGACAACAAAAAAAAAAAAAAAAGGGAGTGAAAGGGACTACCCAAGGGAAACCAAGTTTTAAAAAAAAAAAAAAGAGAGGTCAAGCCTCCGAAGAAGGAGAGGAGAAATGGGGGAGGAAAACAGGTTCCGGCCTTCCGGAGGAGGGGGAAAAAAAGAAGGGTAACCGGGGAAAGGAAAGGGAACTTTAGGCGACTCCGAAGGAAGAGGGGAAGGGGGGGAAAAATACTTCCGAATCCCCCGAAAAGCGTTCCCAGGGGGGAAAACGAAGGTTGGCGG
>Ga0179593_1374988_pt1 | contig 10295 bp, 8 predicted proteins | sample CZODoug2_1_08_16_FD_185931 | JGI IMG/M metagenome (GOLD analysis project Ga0179593, IMG submission 185931) | Vadose zone soil fungal communities from Angelo Coast Range Reserve, California, USA - CZODoug2_1_08_16fungal (PacBio error correction) | ecosystem: Environmental > Terrestrial > Soil >...
TGCCTATGCTAAATTGCGAACAGATAAGGCCTTCTGAAATGAGGGGGGGTGGGTTTGGTCTAATGGGTGAGCATGCCATGATTACTGCCTTCGGGGTGGGGCGCAGGCGGCTCGTCAGGGATGCGGAGGCACCCCACCCTCGTATATCCTTATTCAGGTCCGGCAAAAAGGGGCCTGTAATCACTGGCTCCAATCCAGAAAGAGGACGATGCCGAAGCGAGTCCTTAAAGAGATACTAGCGTAGGCTATTGAGAAACATGCAGAGGCGCTGGCATCCGGGAGAACACGGCAGAGGATAGGGAGCAAAGAGAGGTTGGAAAAGTCTTGTATTTACAGAGATCCTGAGACCAAATCTAAAGCAGTAGGGAAATTCGAGGATCGTCTTCTACCAGGCGGCAAGTATGGTTTTAATAATAGCATGAGCTCACAGGAGGCATGTGTAGCGTAGGAGAGGCTTCACGTCGTCTGGTTGCCTCCGGAAATCATCGGGTAAGGAAAGAAAGAGCTTAAGGAGGGCTGGTGTGCGTCGACGAAGCATGCAACAAGTCCTCGCGTTTCATGACAGAAGGGGCTGGCTTCAGGCGGAGGAAATATGGGAAAGCCGCATTCTCCAGGACGAATGATACAAACAAAAGGTGGTAGAATGAGACCGGAAGGTTCTGAAGAAAGGGTCCAGGACTGAACGGCGATGCTTGTGGATTCCCGACCGGGCGGTCTAAAGCTTCTACCCGATAGCTAAAGTCGAGGACCAGCCATCGGTAAAACCCTGTAGTCGCTCCGCTAACAAATACTCGGACTATAAGGATAGGCTCATAAGCGATTAAAGTACAGGTCATGATCCAAACCACCATCACAGCAACCCCGGCTGTATGCTAAAAGGGGGGGGATGGAGTGGAGACTCAGACGTCGCCTCATAGGGGAGACGCGCGCTACAAGCCGAAGGACGTTCTTCTCGATCACCTAAAAAGAAGCGCATTGAAACGAGGGGGGCAGAATAACTCGAAATAAGTCAATACTCGGGGCCGAGGGGGTCACCCGCGGCCAGGGGGATGTGTCATATCGAACTAAATCCAACTATCGGGGACAACACAAAAAAGCTAGACTCGAATAGAGGCAACCTCTGAAAGTGGAAGTCGGTCGCTATCAAGTGCACAAAGACTCACGCTGCGTGCAAAGATGGGACAAAGGGGTTGTCCAGGAAACGGGGGTAAGTCAAAGGGGGAAATGGAGGCGCATCGCCGATATGTGACAGAAGCTCGAGAATAAAACCTCGAAGGAGTCAAGTCGGGGGAATTGGGCAAACGGGGATACGCAACAGGGGGAAAACAAGGCCGGTGGAAGGTAAAACGAGATATGAAAGTACTCAGAGATCTCGGACAAGGACGACCAAGTGGGGGGCAAAAGAAGGGTCCCGGAGACGAAGGACGAACTACAGGACTCGAAAAGGTGCCGATGGACTGGGCAAGAGCTAAAACCAGACCTGCGAAAGGGGGGGGGGTCGTGGACGGTACAAGGGAAAGAAGGAAAGGAATGGACGGAGAGGAGAAACGACCCGAGTGGAATAGTACTACTCAAGGAAAAGACTGTGAACTAGGCCGGGGGTGCAAAATTCACAAAGGGATCTCGGGGGAGGAGGTCTATCTGGGGTGGCAGACTTGGAGACCCGGCATTACGAGGGGACCGGAGACCGAATTGGAGCGGGGGAAAAGCAACATCTTCCAAACGAGTATGGTAAGTCAAGATCAGAGCTCAACCAAAACAAGAAGGAATAGAAAATATTCCAATGACATAAACCTCATCGTTGGTAGGGATGCTCTCCGCCAGCTCCCACGTGGGGTCTGGGGACTAAGAAGGGGAATGGGGAGAGGGGCCAGTCACCGGCCAAGGACGAAAGAGACCACTATATAAGAGCGTCTGAGCACAAGGGAAAATCTTGGAGTAAGCTGAGCGACTTAATGAAAAAGATGGAGTCTGGAAAGGCCGGCGAGAACACGATGAAAGGAGTTCTCCTGGAAGGACAGGAACAAACGGCTAAGGGCTGTTTTAAAAAGGCGCCCAGTCCATCAGAAAGAGAAGAAAAAGCAGAGCGAAACCCGGGGGAATGCGATGGTCAAAGTGGTCGGTGCAAGAGTGTCCCTGAGATAAATCGTTCAGCCCCTCAGCTGGGGGGGGGGAGACACGGGGCTGGGGTGGAAGCCAGTTTGGGACCACCAAAAACAAGACTGTGTTCTAAAGGAGCAAGAGGGCGGAAGGGAATAAAGCGGGGGAAAAATCAAAAAGATGGTGTCTCCCTGGAGACATCGGTGCTCAGTTTTAAGCGGCAGGGGATTTTTTGCAGAAGAACCAGTTCCCATCATACTGCAGAAGACGGAAAGGGGCTACGCAAGCAGAAAAAGAGTCCCGACCGGAGGGGCGCACATCGCGGGCTCGAGGGTTCTCCACAAAAGGAGGGGGGGATGATTGAATAGGAAGGGAAACTCCGCTGGGGGCAAAAAACAGAACGAATCTTTTTAACGGGTACGAAAAAAAGGAAAACAAGAGAGGGAGGGGCCACGGTGAGGTTTAAAAAAAAAAGGAAGGGCGCGTCTAAAGAAGTCGCCAAGCGATCGCGGGAGAACGTGAGTATATCCAAAAAGACAAAGTACATCAATCTCTCCAGAAAAGGGGGTGGTTTTATGGGGGGGGTTTGGTAAAGCGCTTCATCTTATTGCTCGCTCGCGAGAGAGAAGGGGGGGGTGGTGGAATGTGCTCTCAAGAAGGGGGGGGGGGAAAGGGAGGGACTCTCACAATTCTAGGAGGGCAAGCACCAAAGAACAAGTCGGGGGCAAAAAAAGACTAGAAGGCCCGTAAGTCGGAGGGAATGCCGGGAGCCTTGACCAATTTTGGGGACAGGGATTCCTGGATCAGCGTCGCTGGAAAGGATCGAGGGGACCGCACGACTCTCCAGACGAGCCGAACGCATACGACGGGAGTGGGGGAAATACCGGGACGCTCCCCAAAAAACGTGAAGCTCGTTTTGAAACTACAGGCTGGGCGGATACCAAAGACTACGGGGGGGGAACTCTCATCTATAGGGGGGAGAAAACCCACCCACCCCAAACGGATTTCGCTCTTATTCAAAAAAACAGTTGACGTACCTCATGGAGTTCGTGTAATGAAACAAGACCACTACTGTTCTTCTTGGGAAGGGAATTCCTAGAGTGGAAGCATCACTAATTGGGGGAAAAGCACCTTCATTGGCGGGTGAGCCAGTACCTCACGACTCTGGGAAGGGGAAATGCTTCTCAAGACTACTTCGAGACGGGTTGACAGAACAGTATGGCGAGCAAGGGGATAAGGAATCGGGCGGATCATGCAAATCGTGAACCCGGCGGGGCGAAATTATTACTGACTAAGAGCAGGGGCTTCAGAGAAATAAGGAGGGGGGGCCATACAGGGAAATCGAAAATTGAAAAGCCGCGGATTACGAGGCCGGAAAGGTTCTTTATGTAGAAAGTTGAACCAAAAAAACCCGAAGAAACGGCTGCGCATGGGAAGCCCCGGAACGCCACCAGTTCATCTCATACGCAAGACCACAAAAGGAGGGATGAGTGGGATGAGTTGTCCTGTGGATGGGGAGGAGACGGGGGCCAACTAAAAAAGAAACAAATGATTGTGTGTTCTACTTGGTAAGGCATAGCATGGACGATTTTGACGATCGGAGCCGGCGCCGGAATGGATATTAAAGGAAAAAAAACTGATCTATTTACCGTGAGAGGGGAACTGCTCTTGAGGTATTTAGCACTCAATACGTGTCGAGGGCACCTTTGAAGAGAGATCACGACCTCATGGTCTTGACCGGCCTCTGGTGACTTGCGGAAGCAACGAAAGAACAATTCTAGAGACGTCGGCTGTAAGGAGAGCCTAGCTAGGGGCTGGATTAGTCCGCACCAGATGAAAGGATCCGAGGGAGTGCTAGGGAGGGCAATGATCACATCGGCAAGGCGTGATTAGTAAAAAATATCGCTGGCACTACCTCGGTGAGTGTATTATTAATATGCGCAGGACTCAGGTGGCCAAAACTCTTTTCCTAAACGAACGGCGGGAGGGGTTTCTCTTACGCAATTGCCCACTCATCTTAATTAGGGAGAGTGTCTTCGCGAATGTCAGAAGAGGGCTGCCGCCAGTATCCAGTAAGCAGTCACAACCAAAGGATCATTCTACCAGAGGGGACGGGCACGAAAAAGAGGGGAGAGAGAGCGGGGGTCTTAAAAAGGAAAAGGCTTGGGAAGCGGCTAAAATCCCTAGACGGGGACAGGGGGGCCCCGAGGCCAGGTCGGGCGCAAACTCTGCGACGACTTATCGGAGAAGGGCGAAGACTAGTAAGAGATGAATCTACATCATCTGAAAAAAAAGAAAACCACACGGGGATGATATTAGAAAGCATTTTTAAAAAAGTGGGCTCTCCCCAAAAGTCTCGCGGATGGTCTACTCCTCTAGAAGAAAAAAAAGAGTCTTAGAGGGTCAAGAAAAGAAAGTAAGCTGTGGTTTCTCTTTATGTATAAGTAAGAATCTGGTGAAAGAGGTCACACAGGAAGGTATTTGGAAGAACCAACTGAGTATGGAGAAACAGTGAGAGAAGAGAAAGAAATTTGGAAGCTGGATGGGTGGAAGCTTAGGGGGGGGCGGGGGGTGTTAGGAGGAAAAACACGGTGATTGCCTATATTTGAACCCTGGGGGGCTGCAACCTGGGGAATTCCCCCTTGGGAGAAAAGATTTGTGAATAGACTCGGGGTGCGACAGGTCATCGAGCTCCCCACTCTAAAAAAGGGATTTAGGGTTCGGGGGGGTAGGGGGGGTCAGAGGATGTCAGCAGGTGGTCTGAACAAACAATTACCGTAGCTGAGCGTATGGGAAATGAAGCAGAGAAGGAACTGAAGGGAACAAAAATGAAACTTCGGACCGGCGCTCGTTGCTACCCAACGGGAAGATGGAACTGGGGAGAAACGACATTCAGCATTGGAGGGGAAAGGAATCCTCGGAATGGTTTGGAAAATACACCGAGGGGAAAGAAGAAGGGAGATGACAACAGCACGTAACTAGGAAGGAAAAGTTCATGAAGAGGAGGGAGATCTAGACTGGTGCCGGGCGGACGGTGGCAGTCACGATAAAAGAGCCCATGCAGAGAGTGGGAAGAGGTCTATATCCATATAGAAAAAAAAGGAGGAAACAAAAAAATGAAGTCTTGACTTAGAGACAACAAAGTAGGAGGTCTTAAAATTACTTCTGGGAAGAGAGAGAATATCAATTTTGTTTCGCGGGGAGATACGCCGAACAATGGAGGTGTTCCTTGGGAAAGGCGGGCCGGGATTACCGCAAGCATCTAGTAACAAACAGAGAGACTCGTCATGAGAAAGTTTCCCAAAGGAAGATGTGAGGGGTGCCTTGGCATTTCAGGTGGCTGGTTCATGCGATTCTTCACGGCTGCACACCTACTTAGCGGCTCGAGAAAATCTCAAGAAAATTAAAAATGTCCGGCATCCCAGACGCCTCAGGTAGTTTTAACAAGGCACAAGTTCCCTCTTCACAGGCAGAATCACCGAAGCGCCCAAAATCTCTGTGTTGGGGTGAAGGGTGGAAGTAGGCTTTCTTCCCTTAGTGAACCTCGGGACCCACGGGGCGTTGTTGTGAAACCCTGTTGGTAATCCTGGTTAGAGACCCGAAATGGAAAAGAAATTGGAGATAGTGGCTGTGCTTTCACCTGAGGCCTTCGAAGCGCCCAGGGAACATCGCGTCTTTGTCCACATTTCTGGGCAGCACAAGTTCAACGCTCTGGACACGAAGAGGGACTGTGGTAGAACCGTGCGCAACCCCGCCCTCATGGGCCGACTGACCCGCATTATACAATCGCGGAGAGTCTCGCGTTTGGCTCAACACGGTGGTTCCTCTGCCTTCCCTGAAGGAGTACACTTTCCGTCGTTTGGGAAAGCAGAAAACGAAGATTCATTGAACCAAAAAAGACACCCCTCGGACAGCGAGTTCGGTGGGTATGTAGGAAAGGATGGTACTGGCGGAAGAGGGCATCCTCTAGAAGAGGAGAAGAATGGGGAGAGCCATACTAAAAGGATCCAGGAAAATAATACTGCCTCCAGGGGTTTGGTGGAGGGGGGGGGGAGATGCCGCAAACTTGTTCCTAACAGGTAAATAGATGCGGAGATCCCTGATCAAGAGAAGTAATGGTAGCTGATGTAGAAGGCGTCAGAGGGGATAAGGTGCCAGGAGAAAAAGACGAGTATAGTTAGCAAGAGCCGAAAAGCCAGGTATGGGGAATCAGATATATATGACATGGGGACAAGTCTGAGCTAAATCAGGTAGAAGTTAGACCGGGTTTTTTGTAGCGAGAGGTGGACGTTAGGATTCATCTGGCCTCACTCTCGAAAAAGAGGGATAGGGAGAGGAATAAAGGAAGGGGGCAGCCGCGCAAAGCCGGCACTCGTTTAAGGGGGATGTCGTCGAAATAAGGAGCCAGGAGGAAAGAGCCATAACAAAGCCGACGGGACATGCTAGTTATATCCAAAAAAAAAATTTGGGCAAGAATGGAGTATTCTCGATAAAAGGAGGGACGCGTCGAAGGGATCTAGGAAGCACTAAGGTCCGACACGAAGTGTCTCAGAATAAAGGGAGAAGTACTGAGTCTGTCCGCTCCCGCTAAAGTGCTGAGGTGGAACGAATAGAGCGCCAGCTGAGAATCAGAGGAGGCAGATGCACCTTCGGGGAGAAAGGGAGGCAGGTAAATGAACAGGGGACATACAGCTGAAATAGAGAACTGTTTTTGTCTACCTCTCTACCATTGGCCGATAAGGCGCGAACTGAATTTCTGCGTTATTAGAGGACCAAACCACTGGAAAGAAAAAGGACTGAAGGCTGTAGAAAAGAGAACTCCAAAGGAAATCACTCTCAAAAACAGTAGATTTATAAAAATATCTGGGAATTATGGATGGGGACTCTCAACGCTTCGGACATTTTTTTGTATGTGAGCATCTACGAAAGTCAAGAGGGATGCATCTAGACGGCGAGGTCAGTCGAAGGGCGGAGACCCCAGAAGAGTTAAGAGAAGGGAAGTCGCGACGGTCATGCAGATGAAGGCACCGACTGGCAGCCAGGCCTTCTACAGAGTCCGCCTTTAAGTATACGGAGGCAGGACGGGGAAGGGTGACGGTATGGGACGCATGCCTCGAGGAGTCTTCACTAGAGAACTACGTCTGTGGGGACAGGTTCTTGGACGAGATGTCCTTCTGACCGCGAAGGGAAGGCTTGAGATGAGGGACCTCGGTCTCGATTAGAAGGAGGGTTTAATAATCATCGGATCACTACGAGAGGGGTACTAAAGATTAAGCTTCTCCGGGGGCTCGACGAAAGAGAGGGGAAAGGGGGCGAGGGGCTCGGGAACGCCACATTTCCTAAGTACGAGAGTGGAGACAGGACGATTTCGGGGGCGAGCTAGGCGCACAGATTGGAAAGAGGGCCTCATCATTAAATGAGCCACCTGGATCAAAGCTACCTGAAAAGGCGGAATAGATAGGGAAGCATTCTGGAGCCAGACCGTCGGTGCGGAAGAGATAACCCGATCCTCGGCTGAGGGCCCTACAAGAGGCTCTGAGCAAGGACTACACTAAATCTCTGCCGCGAAGAGGAGGATTAGGGGATTAGAATAGAGATGCACGCACAAACCCATCAACCCCGCAAAGGAGAATATGCGACCATTTGAAGCAACGGGGCCAAAATCCTCATCGTAGCAGAGGCTATGAGCAGCGGCGCGCAAGGAAACAAGTCGGGGGTTCTGGAAAAACTTCTCCCCACCTGGACTCGGGGAATGGATGGAAACGCGGGGGGGAAGGGGGCAGTCAAGCAGCAATAACGTTGCCGGAAAAAGAGGGGGGGCAAACGTCGCTAACCACGGCACACTGGGATCAACCCGACGAGATCCTCTTGTGAGCCTCGGGGGGGACAGTAGTGTTTATGGTAGCGGGCCCCAAATAGCGGAGCCCGAATTTGGGGTCCGGGCTTGTCCTAACTGTGAGGACACCTATAAAAACATGTAAGGCCACTAAGGGAAGAGGCCATCTCTATCATCGACATCAAAGGGAGGCACCTTGTCTTTTTCGTGAGCAAGAAGAAAGAAAATGTCTAAGAACAAGCTCAAAGCAGGTCAAAACTGAATGGCCGGAAAGCTCCGGAGATAAGGACAAATTGAAAAAAAAGGGGGCTTCAAGTAGCCTGTCGGAGCCTGTGCAAGAGGGTAAGGAGAGGACATCCACGCACATGAGAAGGGTGTCAGGGGGGGACGACATTATAATCAACTGGATGGGTTGTTCGAGAGAATAAACGTGTAGGATACTCTCTTACCCAGACACGGAAAAAAAGGAGGAATTAACGGTCTCAGCGGAGAGTGGGTCGAAGCTCACGGAGAAACGTTCATTCCGGAGGAATGATGACCTCTTCAAGGAAACCTGAGGGTGAGGAGAAAGGACATGGGAAACGAGGAGGAAGAAGCTGTGCGGGCACTTCATCGAAAAGAAAACGAGGAAAAATAATATGAGGACTCATCTGTCATAAATATACTATTTGCGCAGGCTTCTAAAAACGAAACGACAGACAAAACGTTTCAGGAGGCATGTAAAGAGGGCGGGGAGCCTGCAATCCGAAGCAGAGGTCCGAGCTCGATAATGGAATTGCACCAAAAAGGATAGGACGTGACTGGGGAAGAGGTGGGGACACTCAGTGTAGCTCTCGAAAGAAAAAATATTCCCGGGCGATCCCTGGCCTGAACTCCCACCTGGAGCATGGAGGGCACGGACATAAATCGGGGCAAAATGACTCCGAAAACTTCCCGATCAGCTGATGTGAACTTTAGTTCAGTGGTCCAGGAATTGGTCCCGGAAAGAAGAAGAGGAGACCGGTGGCAGTTTTGGGGTTGAATTAGAAGCCTTTGGTACCACAAAACAAAGGGGAAACCTTAAAGACAGAAGGAAGCGAATCTTTACCCGCTGCCCGTCAGGTAGAGTCATTTGGAGGAAAAACAGGATGGGGAAACAAGGAAAACAAGGAGGGCGAAGGGTGCCGGGACTCAACTAACCTCACTAAACCCTACACGAATAAAGGCACCAGAGAGGAAGGAGATCTCGGAGAACAAGAGTTGGTAGGTTAAGTTAGACTCGAAGGGCCGGTGAACAGGGTACAAAGGGCATGTAAAGGGGAAGCCTCTCCAACCAGAAGGTCCTGGCGATTTATTTTACCAGGTACGCAGAACGTACTGGGGCGCGCAGAAGCATCGGAGAGGGCCCGGCGATCGTCGGGGGCGCCTATGAAAAAAAAAGCCAAAGCGTCGGAAAACCTCTGCCGCATGGGGTTGGGGGTGTGTTATATGCTTCAGAATATAAGGTCAGAGGTCTCTAAAATAGGCGATCATTATAACGAGTAAGTGTAAAAGAGCGACAGGCCTAAAAGGGGGCCTATTAGGGCAAACGGCGAACTGTAAGGGCGGGGAAGTTGGCAGACCTCAAAAAAAAGGTCTTGGCCGCACATAGATCTTGCAGGCCCTGAACTAGTAGGAGGAACTTCCTCACTTGAGAAATTGTGGGTAATTCAAGGATTGTCAGGCAGGCGAATCGCATAATATCGTGCGCCGAACGAGCTAAAATAACGAGAGCGGCATGAGACCTGCTTCGGTAAATTGTGAACGTCAGCCGCCACCATACTGGAAGTCGTGGGGAAGCAAAAATTCGGGGCAAATCTGACGGAGGGCCGTCTAAATCTAGAGGAGGCCCTCGCGGATGCGCGAGTGAGCTCCAACTAAGAAAGGTTAAGCATGTAGGAATAGGAGCTCTACATTCCGAAGGAGGGCGAGGGGGAAGAAGGCCTTCTAAGCCCAGCAGAAGGTTCCAGGTCCCCGGAACGGAAGCGGGGGCAACAGGAAAAAGAAAAGGAAAAAGTCTCCTTTACGCGTCGGGCAGACCGTAACCCTCAACGAACAGGTCCCCTAGAACGACAAGTTAATCGCGGGCCAAGGCGGCCTATGCGGGGGAAGGACAGCTTCCCGAGGGGTGAGTCCAGTGGAAGTCGATCAAGGCCAGAGAATACAGGGCCTTCAGAAACCTAAGCGGGGTGGGGGGGCTCGAGCAGCAAATAGACGCCGAGACAGAACGGCAGGGCGGGGCCGGGAGCAGCAATACGTGAAGTTTATAAAAAACTTGGCAACAAGAAACAGAAAAGAACGGTACAAATCGGTGATCCACCTGAACAACAAGAGACAAGCC
>Ga0179593_1433985_pt1 | contig 10295 bp, 7 predicted proteins | sample CZODoug2_1_08_16_FD_185931 | JGI IMG/M metagenome (GOLD analysis project Ga0179593, IMG submission 185931) | Vadose zone soil fungal communities from Angelo Coast Range Reserve, California, USA - CZODoug2_1_08_16fungal (PacBio error correction) | ecosystem: Environmental > Terrestrial > Soil >...
GGGTAAAGAAAAAAATGATTGAACGGGGAGGCGTTCCATTGGAGGGGGGAATTAAGGAAAGGGAACACCGTCAAGGGGGACACTCAGCGCAAATTCGCAAGGCAAACGCAAGGTCGGAGAGCTGTTTTCTCTATCCCGGGTGCAAGTACGAAAGAAAAAAGTAGCTATCAAAAGTGGGGGTCCAAAAGCCCTTGCGGGGGGGCGAAAGTAGCCAGATTTCGCGCCGTGAATTCTCCCATTCGGCTCAAAAGGACGCCTGGAGGGGAAGTCGGAGTGTCACCCGTCGCAACCGCGCAATAGCGGAACATCGGAAGGATAGAGCGGTATGGACTATAGCGGCCACTCCTCTAGGGAGGTACGATAGTCGCCGGCTCAGGGAGGACCGGAACCCAAGGAACCGATTAACACGATGTCATAGAGGGAATTTGAAAAGATACCAAAGCAGGGACTAACACAAGGGGGCCGAATTAAGCCGAAATTACCCCGTCCAAATGAAAAGGACGGTGGGGGGTTGCCGGGATGAACTTAGAAGAGGGGTCCAAAGAGCGGAAGGAATTTTGCGGGGGCAGGCCAGAGAAGCCCTAGCTGACAAGAGAACTCCAGCGAGAAGGTCAGGAGGTGAAAAAAAAAAAAAGCACGGGGGCAATCTAAAACTAGACTCCGTTCTCTTAAAAGAAGTGGGATAGGTAACGAGGAGGAAGGAGAGTGGGAGGGGGACGAGCGAGGGGGTATTAAAGCCAAAAAAAGTCCCACTTCGGCCGAGATAATATGAGGCTGAAGTGGTTTCCAAGGGGGGAAGAGAATAAAAGGTTGGTACGAGATGGGCAGGAGAAGAGCTTGGAAAGGGGAAGGGGGGCATGAAAAAAGAATCCTCGAATGTCCCAAAGTGTTACGAGGTGATAATAGGGCGGGGGAGAACCACAAGAAAGAGCAGGGGAATCAGGCCTTCAACGGAAAACAAAAATAAGGACCGACCGGCCGTAAAGGAGCTCAAAGGGTGGGTGACCAGTCACTGTCGGTCGTTCATGACTGTGCCCGAAGGAACGGGGAAGGAAAAAAAGAAAGGGTCAAAAACTGGAAAGAGGACCGCTTTCCGTCAGGGTTCCCCGATAGAGAAATTAGGAAGAAGCCCGGAGGAAGGGGGGGGGACCGTGGATGCTCAGCCCCAATTAAGGTTTGGGGGGTTCTTTAAGCAAGCAACGAAGCCGTCGGATGAGTCTGGAAAAGCTGCCAACATGAACCCAAAACATATTTTACGGCAAGCTACATGAGTGGCTGTGCAAGGGAGAGAAAGCTCACGTGTACCACTGCACCGGTTTGTTTGGTAGGAAAGGTGAAGGCTGGCAGAGTACACGCAATTAGTTTAAGGGGGACTCTCTAGCCAGGTTAGAGAAGAAGCACTCAACCGGAAGGATCTTGTTAAGGACCTTACCAAGGAAAAAGAAGAAGCCTTAATAAAAGGGGGTCAACGTTATATAACTCTGAGAGTGTCAGGAGAAGAAAGAGGGAGAAGCGTGCTATAGGGCCTCAATGGGCCAACCTCTTCAGTGCTTGGGGAGGGATCCTCGAAAAGAGGGGGTCGGGAGTACCGGCCAAGCGCCGCAATAAAGGAGTCGTTTTCGGGCAATAGACACCCGGGGAAAAGATCCGCCGTCAGGTGGGGAGAGAGGGGAAAGTGCAAATCAATAGAACGCGGCGGATACTAGGTGGGGGCTAACCGTCGCCTTGGGCATTTTATTGATGTCATTGAATGGAGGGGAAGAAGAAAAACCCGAGATCGGCAGGGAGAAAATCCATGGACGGCTCTCCCATACTGGCCAAGTATGGGAGGACACGGGGAGGGGGTCAGGGAAGTCGAGCCTCCCATTTCTCGGGCCTTTCAAGGGCGATGTCGGACTGAAGGGGGGATGAATAAAAGAGGGGGGAGTCATGACAAGAACTTCCTACAGCCTTCTACAGTCACTTCGGATTTCGAAAAACAGGCGAGGGCGCGCAATCAGCAAGAGACGACAACAACAACGTAGGAGGAAAAGGAAGAGGAGGAAGAGCAAAGCATTGGTTTCAGAGAGACTTGATTAGGAAGGAGCACATTTCGGGGAAAGACGGGAAGGTCGCGCAGCAACCAAGTGAGGAGTAATACCCATTCATGCCTATCAAGAACCTGCTGAACTGGGAGGGCGGCACGGGAGCAGGTAGGGGTATAGAAGATTGCACGCAGAAAAATACTACGTCATGTGAGAGATCCCTCCTTCAAAACAGATTGGGGTGAAGGCTCACAATATAACATAAATGAAAGGCAAAATGTAAAGAGAGTTCAAAGCCGCGGCTGAGCAAATCTAGTACCGGAACCTATCGCGCACAAGGGCGGAGGTAGTTTCCCAAAGGATCAGGTCAAACAGGAAAGATACGGTTGCTATATGAGAAAGGGGGGAAAGGGCAAAAAACCCCTCAATTCGAAGGAAGTTAGCAAGCAATCAAAGAACAAAGGTCCAAAAAAGGGGGTGGGCAGATGTTGGGGGAAAAGCTTGACGGGGGGGGGCGAATCGTCAACTCTCTTTTCTCAATATTTTATCAACTTATCTAGATGGGTGAGAGCCAAGGGGGCCCGGAGGAATGTGGTGGGAGGAAGGTAAACGGGTCCTTTACGGAAACCCGACGAGACGGGTTGGGGGTAGGCAACCCTCGTTACCCCGGAGAGGACCTCACGCAGGCTTAGAGCCGCCGCTAACGTGCCCACTACAAACAACTGGGCAGGGAGAAAAGGGTGGTCGAGAGAGGGGGTTTCTGCAAGCGAACATTCTGCAGACCGTGGAACAAGATGGGTTTTTTTGGTTTGACGGTTTGAAGCGAGCAGGAGGAAGATGAATCGGACTTCCATGGCGCAGGATGGTCATAGGAACCCCAAACCACTTGGGGGGGAATGAAGAGTTGTGCAAAGGAGAAGGCTCGGCGTCAGAAAAAAAAAGTAAATGCCGAGAAATGCGGGGAACCCTCGAGGACGAAGAAGAGGGGCTCGGGAACAGTAACGTGAGAAGAGAACTGTTGGAAGGGAAAAAAGCAACTGACGGCCCGACCGCGTGAAGCGATACCCTCCACTAGCGGGAGATGAAAACGGAATACGAGAGGAAAGTAGGCGATGACATTGAACAGCCGATTGTCCAGGGCCTTTGACTGGTGGGGTTGGAGGAAGCCCGCTGGAGAATGGAGGGGACTGATGACGGAAGGAGATGCCCCCCTCTGTCAAGAGAAAAGTGTCCGGCCATCATTGCGACCAAAGAAAAGTGATTGGACAGAGATCACCTGGAAAAAACGAAGAGGGTCTCTGAAGGCACGGTGGAACTGGGGGGCAAGGATAAGTAAGAACACGACTTCTTCAGAAAACAGAAAACCTGCGAGAACTTCGGGGAGGGAACGGAAGAACCTCCGACAGAGGAAACCGTCGTTCAGGAACGACCGTTGCTGGGGGGGGGGTCGGTAAACAAATACTAGAAGGAACGTTAGGAAGGGGGTGGGAGGGGGGAGATAGGGAGGAAGCCCTGCCGCAAGGGGCATCCGCGAAAAAAGCGGCTACCGTCAGCGGAAACACAAGCAAAGAATTTTGGAGAAAAGGGGAAGTCGGGACTCCGGTCGCCCACTGAAATGAGATGCTATGAAAGAGGGGTGAAGCAAAGGCCGCGTGTGGGGGGCCATATTTAGTCTGGGTGGAGTTTGGGGAGAAGGGGCAGTCGAGCGGGGCCTATATAGGTCCCATAACTCGTCGTTGAACGTGAGAGGCGTCCCGAAGGCGCTCTAGTTACGTGCGGAAACTTTGCGCGGTGCACTGTGACAAGAAAAGATCCGCAAGGAGCCGGGTTAGTGAAAAAGAAAGATGTAATTCTTTCGTACGTACGGAAGGTCTTTTAAAACCCTAGCTGATACGGAAAGCGTGGGGGGATTGGGGGAAAGGGCCACAGGGAGAAAAAAACCTCTCTCGAAATGGGAGGACTAAGTGCGCCTGAATTGCGAATTTCCCCGAGTGGGGGGACGTGCCTTAAAAAGGGACCCGACCATGACCTCCGGCCAGCATCATGTTTTGTTGAAAGAGAAAAGCTACAACAACAAGAGGGATTGTGACAGATATAAAGGGAGAAAAAAGGGAGGAACCTGTCCTGGCGGGACTTCCGTAGCTTCCCGCAAAAGAGGAATAGAAAAGCAAGGCAAGGGAAAAGGCTAGTTGTAACATGCGATAGCGTGTTCGCGATAAAGGGGCCAGAAGACAGAAACCAACATATTAGGGTGAAGGGGGGGGGGGTAGCCATTATCGCATTAGCAAGAATTTAAAGATCGTCTTCATTCTCACACGGAGCAGGGGGGAGGAGAATGGGAAAAAGGAGAAACAGAGGGAATAGCGCGCATCGTAAACTAGAGCGCGGTTTCTAGCTAGAGAAAGCATGAGAGGTATGGACGGGCCGAAGAGGGAAAGTCTAGGAAGGGAACGGACTCCCAACGAAACCGATTACGATGCTCGTTCTTGAAAAAAGATAATAGCGAAACTGGACATCGGAAAATTGGGGAATGAAGGGGATCGAACGGTTCCCCTCGGAATCAAATGACTTTTCGGTGTGCACGGGAGAGGGTCCGACTCGGGGGGGAAAAGGAGGAGGACTTAAGTGAGTTGGCGGTCAGACGGGAACCGCCTCTCTGAAGGGCCCTCTAACCTCTACCTATGTAGAGGGGGTGACCGCCAAAAAAGGGATTTGACAAACAAAAGTTTCATAGTAATGGCGTCGCTCGTCCGCTGCGCGGACAGCGGGGTGAGAAGAGCGGGGGGGAGTACAAAAAGTCCACAGGAAAGGGAAGGAGTCGGCGGATTTTCCGAAATAAAAGATGGGTTAATGAAGGCAGGAGACGAGAGGAACGAGTGAGGGGGGAAATCAAAAGCTTACCAGAGGGAAATCGCTCCACCTTCATAGAGGTCTAACTTCAAACCGAACGAAGGAGAAAATAGGAGATAAAGTTAACTGCTCCTCTAGATCCGTCATACTGACGTACTTCGCTCCCTATATGGCGAAAAGAAATAGACAAGGAAAGGGACTGGCCTTTACCTTGAGCTGCAAACGAGTCCGGTTACGATAACACGCGTAGACAGGGAAGAATTAAAATATGGAAGAGTACTAGGCTCCTTCTCGCCCGTTCAGACGATTCAATACGCCTTAGCGGATCACGGAAAAGGATCCAGAACAAATTAGTGTTGGGGTTTCTATGAGATCTCACATAAGAAAATGCAGCTTCGCGCAAGCAGAGACGGCAAACTCAACCAAACAAAAAAAAGAAAATGGGAGAAAAAGGCTATGGGGCTCTCCTAAACAATCGAGAAGGAACCTGGCGCCCTGCACCGAGGTGTGGGGGGGACTGGGGCAAGAGGGAGAGACAAAGAGTGGCGGGACTACTCAAGACTGGGACTCGAGGGGATTTCGAAGACAACTCACGTAAAAAAGACAGAAAGCGGGTAGGGTGCGGAACCTACCCAGGGGAAATAACGGACAACGAGCAGTCAGGGGGAAACGGGCGATCACGAGGAGAGGGGAGAAAGAGAAAGCGACGTCGATCGCCGTAGGTCAACAACATCTGGCATTGCGGTTGATGCAAGCTATCCTCAGTCGAAGAGGGGGGGGTCCGGAGACAGAAACCACGCGCCGCATAGCAAAAGGAAGGGTCTGTGGAAAGGAAAACAACTGGGAAACAGGAATCAGACGGACTGGGAGATCGGGGGGGGCAGTACGGACCGGTGCGATGCTCAGGCAAAAGGGCGGGGCAGGAGACAGGAGTGGGAAAAGACACGAGAGATCTTTCTTGAATGGCATGTGATTAAGGGAGCCTCACCCAAAACAACCAAAACACCCAGGTACAGAGGGGGGCGGCTCTGTTAATACGACTACGTTATGCCCAAAGCGGACAGTAGTAGGAAAAGAACACCGGAGGTATGCCGGAAAGGACGCCAAGCAAGGGTATGCCATCCATCGCCTGTACCGGGGTTTCTACAGAATCCTAAGGGGGAGAGGAAAACAGAGTCCGTTCAATTCCGCCATTCTTCTACGCACTTCTAGTCAGAAAACACAATGCAGAGGGTCTCTCGAGAGAGATCAAAAAAAAACGTAGTAAAGTATGAAAGTATATGAAGGCGAGCCCAAAAAGCATGTGGTTGTGTCAGTAACGAGAACGTGCCTGAAAAGCTCCCGATGGGAAGGGGGAATCTCCGGAATAGGAAAAAAAGATTAATATGGAAAAGACACATTGGTCAGGAAGCGATACACCTTCAATAAATGTGTCTCAAGTGGGACGCGGTTCTCGCGGAAGGGGACGAAATTTTCCTAGCGGAAGAAGGGGGAACAGAGAAAGCAGGATGCAAAGAGGGGTGTGCGGCAGGAAATCCATAACATGCCATCAGAAAGCCGTACCACTATGTCCCCGCCCTCCTCTGAGCATAAGAGAAGGGAGCCGATAGAGGGAAAGAATTCTGAGAAGGTTTTTTCACCACGGGTATGGGCCCGACCCGATCGTGTCCTATAGGCTAGCACTTGCGCGTCATCCAGAAACCCTCATTCTATAAGGAGAAGGAAGAAAGAAGAAGGGGTGGTTTAATATGATTCGAGGCCCGCTTTCGCAAATTATCTTGAATCCTGACTCTGGTGGATCGCCCGGGTCAAATGAGGCTGACGTGTGGGTGGGGAGAAGGGGGATTACAAAAAACGAGGTTATGGAGATGTGGGGGGTACACGAACACTCGGTTGCACCCGAGGAGTCAAAGCCACGAATGAGGTGAGAAAATGAACTGACCTAAAAACCAGAGGTGAATGAAAAAAGGGGAAGATAAGGTGGTTCTTCTTCAGAGCCAATGCCATGGAGCAGGGAGACCAGAGGTTTGGGTGGGGGACGGTTGGCCGCTCTTACGGCCGGCAATCTGGTCGGCCGTAGGGCGCAGGAGGCAATAGAAATACCAAAACTTCTTGGGGAGAAGCATCTTCAAAGCCCGCTGCAGGGGAGTCATGGGAAGACGGATCATTTGACTATATCGGGGGAAACAATGGCTTTACTCAGAGATGTCCGAGGTTCCAAGTGGAGAAGGGAGGGGGAGTAGATACGCACGTTGGCCTGCGTCGTCCGGGCGAACTGAATATGGCCCTAAAGAGTGGGCGGGCGCCCTAGATGGAGATTCAGTGACGAGCTGCGAGAAGAGGCTTTCTGGACAGGGCATAGGCCGGATTTGGTCAAATTGGAAAGGATGTCTGTGGTGTGCTGCAGGAATCGATGAGAAATTGAGGAATCCGATGAATTCGAGGAAGCTTGACTGAAAACAAGAGGGACAAAAGGGAGGCCTGCCCATCGCTACAAATTCTTTTGTGAACCGGCTATAAAAAGGGAAACGCCTAAGGTAGCAGGGGAAGGCCTAGTTTACTGGGTACAAAGACAGCTCTCGTCCACCCACAAAACACAGACAACAAGGAGGGGTCGCTTGAGGAAGCAGCGGGCAATGAAAGCCACTCCGATGTAATTAGTAAACGTATTCAAAATCTTTCAGACCGGGGAGTTTGGAGGACTAAGACTTAACTCCGGATTTGTCTGTTAATCAAGGGAGGTCTCGCGCAGGAAAAAGCACTTAAAGAATCTTTGAAATCAGGAAAGACCGTACATCGGAAAAAGGGAAAACTTCCAGGGGGGCGGACTCAGGGGGAGGGTAAATCTTAGCTCACTGTTGTCGACAATTTGGCAATGGGCCGTCGCGAGAACTCTTTCAAAAGCCGCGAGGTCCATCCGGTTAAATCGGGGGAGGGGGGGGGGGCTGAAGGGAGAGAGCGGGAAGAGGAAGGGCAGAGGCGACAAGGGGCGAATAGCGGAAACGAGCTCTCAGGGAGGAAATGAGTTGAACGAGCTGCGCGGTTAAGACAGGTGTTGAAAAAAAAATCCGCACCGGGAGACTGGGGAGAATGAAGAGATTAACGGAAAGGCGCTGCACCAAGAAGGCTTTACCAAACCTACCTGATACTGAAAAAGGGGTGGGAAGGGGGGAGGAAGAACCTAATCTCAAAACGCCTAACGCCCTGCGCCACTACGAATGAACTGAGTGGAGGGGAAAGGATTTGGGAAACTGGGTACGGGAGTAACCCAGCCATGGAAATCCGGCCGTCATCAGGGGGGGTTTGGAGGCTAGAGCTCAAAAAAAAAGGGGGGTGTAAAAAAAAAAAACAAAACAACAAAAAAAAAGGAGGAGGAAAGGATTTAATCAACATGAGGAAGGGACGGCTTTCCATGGGGCGGGGGGAGGTAACGGGCCAACAATCAGGAAGAACGTCCACTAAACATGGCGCAAGGAGATAGTTGCCGCATGAGAAGAAGGGTGTAGAAGGATCCGGGGCAACACACACAACCCAAAGACTTTTTCATATATCGATTGGTTGTTCACAAGAACTTAGGGAAGCCATTGAAGAACTGTCATCTGGTCTTCCCCTCTGCCCCCCGGCAAAAGGTTCTTGGAGGGGGTGGGGGGGGATTGGGGTAAAAATTCTCGACTACTCATAGCGGTACTCATCTTTCTCATCGGAGGGAGTCAGTGGACTCGAGAGTTCCACGCTAATGTCTTTACGCTCATCGGACACTCGACGGAGAGTCATGTCGTCAAAAACTTAAAAAGATTCCAAAAGTAAGAGGGGAACCTAAATCTGGCCTTTCGTCCGGAGTCAAGTCTTCTACGTACAACTCGGCCATAAATTCATGAATGATTTAAACTTCCCTAGTTAAGACCCCCTCGTGTCCCGCAAAAAGGAAGGTTGAACCCGGGTTTTTCCGACTTCCCTGTTCAACGCTTCAACGGATGCCTGGGGGGGGGTGGGAGGCAGGCCGCGACAGCGCCAGCTTGCTTAACATCGAAACTAAGACAGAATGGAGGGGGTTTACCAAGAAACTTCTCCAAAATCAAAAAAGGTCCTGGGTTACACGGACGCAGTGGTACGATCGTAAGGGGCGGACTGGGGGATATTGAAGAGGAGAACAATGAATCGGAGGACTACAGGGTTATCGTAACCCCATTCAGAGGGACCGGAAAAAGCGAGGGAGGCTTTTTGGAAAAAAACGAAAAAAAACAGTGTGATAGCGGCATAAAAGGGGGTAGATGATGGGGGGGTACCCAGGAAAACGCTAACTTGACCGAAGGGAGTAAGGATTCCTCGAAGGAAAGGCGTGAAAAGAAAGGATCAGCGGAAGCGAGGAAATACCACAGAAGCACGCCGCTAAAAATCGGCGGATGTCAAGGGTGACAAAATCCATCCTCCCCCCGAGATACGTGAGGGGAGCCCGAGATTGGTGCAAGCTAAACCGTCTGTTATTCAGGTAATTAACTTTGGGCCACCTCCTCAACGGGGTTAAAGAGCTAAGCTGTCCAGACGCGACCATTCGATTCTCAAAGCAACTGTTTACCAGTAGAGGAAAAGTACGACAGAAAATGAGATACTTCCTTCACCAGAGTTGGAAATCTCACTCCAAAAACACCAATGAAGGTTTGGGGGTTATTGATCCAGGAGAAAGGGGAATATCAGCTGAGAGAAACAGAGGCAGTCAAACCAGAAAACCCAACAACAAACCATGGCCTTCCCGGCTAAAATTGAATGGCTAGACCGAGATAAATCTATCTGAAACGGGGATTCAGAAAGGGGGGGGGAAGGAAAGATTTTCCTCGGCGGTCCGCATCGTTGAGGGACTCTCTCTGGAGAGGGTTCGAATCAATCAAACCAAGGGGGTCGGGGGAGCTGCCCAAACGTCCACTTGGCAAAAAAAACAGAGCCGCAAGGCAAAGGGCGGACACTCTCGCGTGTAATATATTGGAGAAAAGGAAAATAAAGGGAAGAAGATAAAAAAGGGTTGGATTGATGCTTCGATCCAGAAGTCTAATGAGAAAGTGGGAGGTACTCCCGCGCCGAGAGCCCGATACGGGTGAAAAGGGACACATAGGGCAAACATGACCGAGCCAGAATGGAATTGGTGGTAGAGGGAGGGGGGGAAGCCTCCGTATATCAAAGATGGAGGAGAACAAATGTCGTTATACCGAAGCCCCTTTCATTGTTGGCTGTGATGGAAGTGGAGCCCCCACCGGGCAAGGGGCAGGATAATGCTCCTAAATAAGAGGAAAGGAGGGCCATGAGGGGAGAGCACCAGTTCGCCGGGGCAACCCGAATTCGCGACGGTCCGAAGGATCTTCAATGAAACATGGGAGTGCAAAAAAAGAGGTTGTCTCTTTGAGGGGCTATGGCGGACAAGTCGCGCTG
>Ga0179593_1444053_pt1 | contig 10295 bp, 9 predicted proteins | sample CZODoug2_1_08_16_FD_185931 | JGI IMG/M metagenome (GOLD analysis project Ga0179593, IMG submission 185931) | Vadose zone soil fungal communities from Angelo Coast Range Reserve, California, USA - CZODoug2_1_08_16fungal (PacBio error correction) | ecosystem: Environmental > Terrestrial > Soil >...
TGGGGCCGGGGTCAGTGAATCAGAACCCGTGTTTTCAAAAGGGCAGGGGGGGGGGGGGGGGGAAGGGGAAACGGATGGGGTTGCTAAAGCAAGTACTGGGGGCGACCCTCCTGTATCAGATCCGCTACATGGACCGAAAGATGTAGAATCCCTTGGGTATTAACCAAAAACTGATCCGAACTCAAAAGTCCCCTAGAAGAACAACCTTATCATTCCCTGCGGCGCAGGCTGCAAAAGGGAAGTAGCGCCCAGGTTAGTTTCCAAATCGATTGAGGCAAAAAGAGCACCCGGGGGGGGGGATCATCTGCCGTCGCAAAAGAAAAAAGGGGCGAGCAAGGAATACGGCGGGAGAGCACTCAGAGAAAACGGGGTGGGACTGATAAGGGGCCAGTCTTCTGAGCGGGAAAGAACTCTAAAGGAACGTATCGCCTTCAAGTACCTCCTAAGGTAAATCCTGGAGTGTAACTTGTATGGTCGTCAACGCTCTTGCCTTCTGTCCCTTTGACGGTAAAAGGTGAGAGTCAGGCAGAAAAAGGTGTGAGGACGAAAAAAGCCCGGGGGGGTGAAAATCCGTAATGAAAAAAAAATTTCAAAAATACAAAAAAAATAACAAGGTAGTGGAGCTCCGGGGGGGAGTAAGTTTATCACCTGTCAAAGGGCGCCGGGGGGAAAAGAACGTGCGGTCAAAGCAAAACGGCTGGAGGTCATGGTGCTGAAAAAAGAGCCCAGAAGAGTGAGGGCCCAACTGAAAAACGCACGTTGGGAGGGCACCAAGGCAGGTTCAAAAAGGAAAAAGCAACGCAAGGAAGAACGCCGGTTGAGTACGGGCGCCGAAAAGTCCAAGAAAAAGACGACAGGGAAAAAAACACGGTGCAACAATCCGCGGAGGAAGGGAGGGTGAGAGCGCGATTAGGTGGAGTAAAAGACCAAGCGGCAGTGCCGGGAAGGAAAAAAAAAAACCGGGAGGCAGCCGGCCAGTGAAGCCAGGATTACCATGAAGGTGGGAAAACAAAGACGAAGTAAACAAAGGAATCATCAGCATAAGCCAAAACGGGGCCCGGAAAACAAGCAATAACTTTCCTGACCGAAGGGGGAGTTCGATAGCACGAGGAAAAAAAAAGCCGACCATTGAACGAGGGGTGGGAAAGAAGCACTCGAAGGGCAAAAAAATTGCGTCTAATTCGCCGCGAACGGACGCACGCGGGGAATTTCACTTGGGCACCAGGGGAAGGGGCCTTGGATGTTGAGCAAAAAAGCTTGGTCCAGGAAAAGACTTGCCGGAGGCCTTGACGGGGGCCGAGAGGGGTGAGTAAAGATGAGAGGGAAAAAAACAACCCACGGGGGGGGTATGGGGAAAAGAAAGAGAAGAAACCTACCTGAAAGCCGGGAGCGGCAGCATAAAAAGGGGTAAAGAATGCCGTCAAAGAAAATTAACAAATTCACCTAAAAAAAGGAATTCACAAGCTGAACGGGTTGGCGCACCAAAAAAGTTTTCAAGGGTCTAGGAGAAAAGGGGGGACTAAATTAGAGTGCTACGAAAAAAGAAGAAAAATGTAGCAAAAAAAAATGCTATTCGTCTCTCGGGGGGCAGGGCAAATCAGATAAAGAACAGCTCGGTACACACGGAAGAAGGCCGGCAAAAGGACGCTATGCTGGGCAAAAGGGCAAAAGGGAAAAAAGGCTTCCCGTCAAACCGAAAAACTCCAATGATCAGCTCACTAAAAGGATCCAACCGCAAGTTCATGAACAGTACAGGCCGACCAAGAAACAAATGGGGGGGGGGGTCGGTAATAAAACAGAGATTATCGAATGCCCCAACGCGAAACCGCACCGTCTCACTCGGGAGGGGAAGGGGGTCTCAGGCCTCCCCTCGTCTCCACCGTTTGAAAAGACAACGCGAAGAGGGTCTTAAGGAGTTACCTTGCGGAGAATGCATGTGTGCAACTAACAGCGGTCGGGAACAGTTTCGATCTTCAAGAACAAGTAATGGTTCGGATGGAGCGCTCCCGACAATGGGACATCGCCAATGGGGGCATTAAACTTGACCACCTTTCTCTCGGGGGGGACTTGTTATGAGAAAAAATAAACCTAAACGACTATCATCAACCAAATGTTTCAGGGAGTAAATGTGTTTCCGGACAAACCGGGGGCCTAAGCAACGAAAAAAGCGACTGGGGAGCAAAAGTGAGCAAAAAAAAGAGCTAACAAACCCTGGATTTGGTGTGTATGGGGTGGGGGGTGGTTATTTTTACCTTGACAGGCGGGCACCCTTAGTCGGGACTTCTAGTTCGGGCTGGCTGAAGAGCACCGGGGGAATACAATTCATTCCAACCACAGCCCGGGGAAGGGCATACAGGGACGGCCTGCGCGACGCAATCTCAGGTGACGCGGAACAGGGAAGGGGGGGGGGAACAAGGTGGAAAAACACGCACAGAATGGGGGGGGAGCAGGGACCGAAAACACAAAACCTGACGGCGGCAAGCGGCGGGGGGAGTCAGGGACAGGCGGGGGAGAAGCGGCGGCAAAGTGAGAACCAGGCTCGCCAAGCGTGCACCCTGGAAAGAAAGGAGCCAACCAAAAAGGGCGAACCAAAGTCGGTAGGGGGAACTAACAGACAAGGGGAAGGCAAGGAAGAAGCGGCCCAACCACAAACGATAAAGAAGAAGGAAGGTGAACGACGTGGGGACCGGGATCGGCAAACAAAAAGAAACCTAAACAAGGAAAAGCAAAAAGTTCCCCTGAACCAGGGTAGGGACAGCGGGGGGGTGACTCCAAGGGGGTCCGAAGAACCTGCGGAACCGACTGAAACAAAAAACCAAAGAAGTCCCAACCCACTGGGGGCCCGGGGGTAATCCCAAGTTGGGGCGGAACTACGCTTGACCCGGCGTCAGAGGAGAAAAATTTGGCCTGTTCCCTCTGCCTATTGAAACAGACTAATACAGGGGAAAAATTGCGATGTTCCGTGCGCGGGAAAATAACAAAAAGAAAAGCTTTCTCTTTTAACCACTTGACACCGGGGATTATTGGATGTAAGAAAAACGGTGACCTAATCAAAAAAGTCGGACGATGGAAAACTCGCAAGGAAGGGATGAAAAACGGAACAAACTCCCAAGAAAGATCCACTGGAGGGGGGGAGGAACGGCTCGGCAAGCGGAAAGGTATACAGCCACAGGGCATCAGATAAGAAAAGAAAAACAATTACTTAAAAGGCAAAAAGGCAACTACCTATCAGTTTGCTCCCGGTACAAAGTACCTCTTCTTAGGGGGGGAGAAGAGGGACATCTCCAATCAAAAAACCGGGAATCCGCAAAAATGTTCGCGAGAATCAAAACTGTGGCAGTACTAGAGGATAAAAAGAAGGACTATGTCGGACTGACGAATTCCGTCTCTTACTCAATCGGGGGGACATGAAAAAAAACCTCGATCGCTCTCAGTTACGAATCAAAAAAGGCAGCACGGGACATCTCATGGTCATCTAGCAAGAAATAAGATGAAAAAATTTGTGGGCAAACGCGAAAGGGACACCAAATGTGTTGCATGCGAAGCTGGTCCACTCAATTCCCTGGTAAAAACGCCCCCTGGTTCAATGTCGTGTGATGTCTCCTAAGATGGTAAATGTCACAGAGGGTCACGTAAGAAGAAAAAGTGGCCTGGGGCCCACTCACGAGCCGTCTGACGAGCAGAAACCTTTAATAAAAGAAAAAAAAGTTGGCATTCTTCAGCGCCTTGTGTGAGGCATCGAAAGACAGACAGACGAGAAAAAACAATTGCATCACAACACCAGAGTGTAAAAAAGCGGCTCATGGGCCTCCACAAAAACCCCCGGTGGGGGGGGGGTGGTGGGGGTGGGGGGGGGGGGGGGGGGGGGGGGGCGGGGGGGGGGGGGGGGGGGGGTGGGGGGGGGGGGGGGGGGGGGGGGGGGGGGCCAGTGGGAAGTAAAATAGTCGGTAGATGAAGGAGATGGGAAGTGGATAGACGGAGGAAGGGAGAGTAAGGAAGCAAAAGGGGGGGGGGAAGTAACCTGCTGGGGTCAGTGGGGGTTGAGGAAAGGGGGAGAGCCGGAAGGAGGAAAGGAGACAAGGGAGGAGGGGGTGATCAAGAGGAGGGTGAAGGGACGTCGCACGGTGGAATTCGTGACTGGAACAGAAGCCTGAGACCACACTGGGACATAACGGACTGTTGGAAATATGTGGGCGGGGGGGGGGAGGGGGGGGGAGACGGAGCAAAAACTACATACAAGCAAAACTGGAACACATCGCTGGAACTAAAGGAGCAACGGCAGGTCGAATCGGGGGGACGCAACAACAGGAGGATCTGGTGGTCTAGCTATCCAAAAGATCCAACAGCCAGACCTGGACAACTGGGGCGAGGAAGAGGGCTCAATGGAAACGCCCACATCACAGAGCGACTGCACATGAGAAGTATCCAAACCCATACGGGAACTCGTAGGGAAATCCAGATGGTATGCACCCTTGGGGAAGACAATGAAAATTCACCAGGTTGAACACAGGCGGGCCAGACGAATCACGAAGAGGTTTGAAGGGAGGGTCCTACACCCTAAAATCCCAAACCCCAAAGGAGACTGAAGTCACACTCCAGGCAGCGCTCGGCAGGATGGCAGCAAAGAGGGGTTTTTGGACTAACGATAGGACCCCATGACAGGTTCGAGGCCTATGGCGTCAGGCTGCTCACAAAAATTCGGCTGCAAATACCATCCATATCACCGGCAAAGGCCGGAAGAAAATGGAAAACGGAAACAAAAGGTGGCACGAGCGCACCTCGGGAGATACGACCTGGCAGCAGGCGCGCAAGGTGAAAGGGACAAAAAAAGGTGGCGAGGAGAGCGGGGCAAAAAAACACTGTGGGGAATTAGGGGTGTGGGAAGTGTCAATAACTCTTGCCGTATGGTCTCGTGGGTCCCATTGAGGGGGAGTAAACTTGGTTGTGGGGGGGAGGCGAGATTAATGTGTGGGGTGGGGGTGGGAAGAGACATCAAAAAGGGGAGTTGTACTCTCCCAACAAAAAAATGCGATGGGGTCTCAAGAAACGGTCTTGGTTTCCGGTTACCTAACACCACACAACCCAACCACTCAGGCCCCCTTCAGACATCCTCAGGGCGGGTGTGCTCGTACCGAGGTGTGGATAGGACAAAAAAACACTCAACCCCCCGGGGCCCCCGGGTATGCTTGGGAAAGAGTAGAGACAGAAAAAAATTAAAGCGGACTTTAAGGCGTATGGTACGTTGTTGGAGCGAAAACGTTGTTTCCCGCAGACAAAACATGAAGGGTGCAATTGCGGTCTACAGTAACCCGCGTGGGCACCCTAAATTTTGGACGGGCCGTTTCAAACGGAGAGGGGGTACGGCGGAAACAAAGTAAGGTGGAAAGCGAAAGGGAGCAAGGTATAATGATCGAACTCAGGAGAGGGGGCTAGGAGGAAAACAACTGGACGTGGACAGGCATGGTGTACCTTCTCATTGTTACTTTATTAAACTATCCCTGGGTCAAAAAAGGGGTCACTTGGAGCGTCGCTCTCGGATTCAATGGGCCGGGTTTGGCATAGACGGGGAAGGGGGGGAAACCACCCTGCAGGAATCGAAGCCAAGAAAGCCCCCAGGACGGGAGCCAAGGGGGGGGTGAAAGCGCGGGGGAATGGAACAATGCCAATCTATGCAGTGTAAAAGGGGTCCAAGGAAAGGGCCCAGGTGAAACAAGGGGGGGAAAGGCTTGACACCGCGGGACAACAATCGGCGGAAGAGGGACGCTTCCATAGAAAAAAAAATCGAAAGTTGGAGCAACCGAGTGGGAAAACCGGAACTGGTGAGCCCCGAGGCGTTGGCGTAACGTGTGAAGGATGAGGGGGGGGGGTGATATGGGGGTAACTGACTCCTAATGTGAGCGCGGAAAGCCGGGGACAGGGGGGCACACGTTCGAAACAGCAAGCAGAAAAAAAAAAACGGAGTTAAAAATAGAAAATTTGGAGGGAACGTGAAGCAGGCAAAGTAAAACAGTAGGCACGGGGGATGCGGAGAGCTCGTGGAGAACGGCATGACAAAAAAAAAAAAAAAAAGAAAAAAAAGAGCGAGGAGGCAAACCGCCACGAAAAAAAGTAATTTGCGCTAAAACTGAGGTTGTTAGGTCAGGAACGAAGGTTCCGTCGTAGAGCAAAACAAGGTCCTCCATAAATCGAAGAGAAAAACACCTCGTTTTGGGGGGGGTGAGACGCGGGGGTGCGAAGCGTGGAGAATCGTTCTCGACTGTGAAAAGTCCAAAGAAAACTCCAAAGCGGAACATCGAGTTACCCCCCTTTTTGGGTTCTGGGCTCCTTTTCAGCCTGATTTCAACATAAAAGACAGTCAAAAAAAGCGAGGGGCCGTCCGACTCAACAGTTGCAGATCAGCGTTAAGGACACTAGGACGTCTTGGGGGGTAAAAGGTCCTGGCGGTCAACATCGGGGGCGTAGGGAGGGACGGCAAGCTCCAAGGGATTGGCGAAAGATCCAGCAAAAGGCCTGGGGCTCGGCGAACAGGGAGGAAGGTGCGATAAAAAAAAAACGAAAAAAAAACATCAGCGGGGGGAGATCGAGTAAGCGGGAAAACTGGGGAACAACAAATCAAAAAGGGATCTGCCTTGTCCCGAAAAAATCTCCTAAAAATAAAGGGGGGGCTGTGACTGGGGGGGGGCTGAAAATCGTAAAGATCCCCAAGTGCACGGGGGAGGAAGCACCCTTGAATCTTACTTGGGCAGGAGATGGGGGGGTAGGGTAACTTGGAAGGCTTCGGTCGATGGGTGAGAACGGAAAGATTCGTGCCAGACAGACCGGCCAGCAAAGGCCTCAGGATTGTGGGGGTGGGATGGAAGGCGGGGCGGCCCCCGTGGGGCTATCGTGAGAATCCGTCAGGGGGGAAAAAGCCAAAAAACTAGTGGGGTCTTGTACAAACTCACCCACACGTCACTAATAAAAAAGTTGTGGACAAGGGACATTTTTCTTTGAAAATGGGTTTTCTCGATTGTTTAGTACAAAACTAGATTCACAAAGAAAAAAAAAACCTGCGACAATTTAAACCACGGGAGCCTAGCACGCGGGGGTAGGGGGCCGCACGAAAAAAAGGAAATGACCTCGGCTGAACTGCAGATCAAAAAAAAAAAGCGCCCGGCCAGCGAAAAAAGGGGGTTCTTGGTCGGGTAGGGATGGACGCGAAGCCTGGTGGGAAACGCGCAAAAAATTTTGAGGCGGCCGGGACTGAAAATCAAAAGAACCCGGCCGGGCCCGGGCGCAGCAGACACCAAGTTGCCCAAAGAGGGCAGCAAATACGTTTGGTCTACCAGCGCATAGGCTAGTACCCGCTATTCCAGAAAAAAAGCCAAGCCCTGCGGGAAAGCCGGGGCTGTTGGAACGGGTAAAGTGGGGGGCCCCCCAAACCCCAACCAGCTCACGGGCCCGGAAGGTGTGGGAAGAGCGATCTGGCGCATCAAAGGCAAGGCAGGTCGGATAGCCGGAACAGAACTCACGATGGGGAGGCTCCACGGGTCATTATTGAAAAACGTTCCACGTGGCGCGAGCAGAGAAACCGGCGGAAGGTGAAAGTGGAGGGTAAAAAATGCGAGGAGAAAACGCCCGCCAAAGCCACGGTGGGGCGGAAAAAATCAAGGGCTACTTGAAAAAGCCCAAGAAACATAGCAAAGTTGACCAAACAAGGGCAGCACAAACTCCCCAGCTAAACCGAGTACCGGGGGGGCAGGACAAATACGGGGGAAGGTCTCGAGCCTGATAGTTACGGGGAAGACATTCTGGGGGACCCGGCCTGGTGACTAGAGAGGACGTGCGATCTGTCAAGAGTCTGATCAGCTTGTAGGTAAAACTGAAAAAAAAAAGAAAAAAAACGCCCGCAGGGTAAGCAAGAAACGAAAAAGGCGTAACGAACAGACCGGCTTACACAGACAGTTGTAAATCGGTAACAGGGCCAGAAAGTCCCGCCTTGACAAGGGAAGACAAAACTTAAAGGGCCGATGCAGCTCCTTCGCATACAGAACCGGAGCGGGAAAGCAGGGATTTACGGGGGTCCTTCCAGGGGGGCTTTGGGATTTGAGCGGACGGGCCGATGATGCAGGGAGGGCAGGAAAGCTTTGAGGCAATCTCGGACTAAAAAAAAAAAGGGAAGTAGAGGGGAAGGTAAAGAAGGAATAATGAGAAAAAAAAGCTCGCACTCAAAGCAAAGAGGGAAGCAAATCTGACATCCCGGGGATAAATCCAAGGCAAGTACATGTAAGAAAATTTTCAGTACACCAAAACGAAGTGGGGGTTTGACACGACGGGTGAGACGTGCGAGGGGAATAAGCAAGAAGGGGAGCAAACCAAGATTGCTCCGAAGCAAAAGTCTGCGCATCAAAAGGAGGCTCGAGCCTGACTAATCCAAAAGAAAAAAGTCGGTGTCCAGCACAGGGTTTACTATTTCTGGCAAAAAACACCTGGGAAAAATTCTTATGAAAGGGAAATTTCCTTCAAGTGTCCAGTTGAAGGTGACCCAAGGGCAATTAAAGAAGGCATTAAGGAACCGGACTCCTCATCATGTCAAGGACAATTGAAAGCAACGCCTAGGTGACTCAACATCTGCGGCCGATGGCCACCCGCCTAGAACGACTCAAAAACTACATACTGACAGTCTTCAATGACATTACTCGAAAAAAACTTTGGGGGGTTCGCAAACCGGGGTATACGGTGCGAGAGGTCCAGGGGCCTTGTATTAGTAACGTAGGCTCGGGGGGCAAAGCAACGGTCGACTGTTCAGAGGGCGCAAAGCCCGGCGCATTGGGCGAGTGCCCCTCAAGAAATGCAACTCAACTGTTCTGAGCCTCCGACCTAAGAGCAAAAAAGTGGGCGCAAGTGGGGAGTGGGGGAAAGATGGGTAGGAAGGTGGATTGAATGGGTGAAAGAACCAGCTTTCCTGGGGTGATGCAAGACACAATCCTAAAAAGGGAAAACAACCATAAAGGGGGGACGAAGGAGGGGACCCCTAATTGGAGAGACGGCGCTGTAGGGGGGTCGAGTTGGATAAAAAACTAGCGGGAATTCGGGAAAAAGTGAAGGGCGGCGCGCGGCTAACAGCAGGGTCACAACCAAGCAAAAAACCGCTCACGAGGGGAGTGGCGCCAAAGAACGGGGACATTCGGAGTCCAGGATCGATTGAAGTCCGCAGGGGAAAAAAAGTTCGCAAGAAAAAACGGCGGTGATAACGGTCACGGGGACGAAAAAGTCACCCGGTCCCGTGAGGTCAAAAAAGCATCCCCCCCTTCGTCGAGTCAGAGGATAAAAGGGGCTGCGGCGAGGGCTACAAAGACCCTGGGCTCTTGACAATCTACTCGGTAGAGGGCTAGCCCCCCCCCAGGAAAAAAGGAAGTCCTAGGGTGAAAGAGAAGTGGCAGGAAATGTCAAACTTTTCGTTCCAGAATGGAGAAAAGAAAAAAAGCGTCGAGCTCAATCACTCTTCCATGTCCTGTAAGGTGTGCGGGGAAGAGACAACGCGCGCCGTAAATGGTAGAACAAAAAACCCAATGGGGGGTACAATAAACCAAAGCCCAAAAAGTTCCCTCCCAACCAGTGGGGAAGGACTGTGCAAAGGTCATCCAAAGTGAAAACTGTCAGTGAAATCCCATACTTGACGGGGAGGATGACAAGGTCCTCCGTGCTAAAAGGAAGAAGAATACACCGAATCTTCGGCCTTGAAAAAGAAAAGGTCCTTGCAAATAGGAAAAGACACAGCACCAATCAGGAAAACAAAAAAAGTGCCACGCATCAAGGAGAAAGAGGGGGAAAAACGGCAAATATACTGGGTCTTCCTTTTCAGCCCGTAAGCAAAAAGCCATGGGTCGCTACTAAACGCCAAGTAGGGGTGGCCGATGTACCATAACAACTTACGTCCCAGGCATGAAAAAGACAAAAAGCCGCAAAGGTCCTGGCTAGCAAAGTCCGCAGGGAAAACTTCCCGGAGGCAGTTCGGTGGACAGGGGGCCTACCAAAAGCGAGGTGCCGAAAAAGGAAGGGCCTCTGGTGGATCGGGCTAAGAAAAATCTATGATAACTGCCGAAAAAAGATCCTAAACCACGGACTAGATAAAAGGGAGGGTCCCAAATGACCAAACAGCTGAGACATAAGGGGGGTGGAAAATTGAGCAGCCAATGACATACAGCGGGTACCTTGAAGCAGAAGCGGATATCAAAAAAAATCTAAAGCGGGGCGCAACGCAAAAAAAAAATGAGGAACTCAAGGATTTGTCACCTGCCGATGAGGGGGTGAGA
>Ga0179593_1445283_pt1 | contig 10295 bp, 11 predicted proteins | sample CZODoug2_1_08_16_FD_185931 | JGI IMG/M metagenome (GOLD analysis project Ga0179593, IMG submission 185931) | Vadose zone soil fungal communities from Angelo Coast Range Reserve, California, USA - CZODoug2_1_08_16fungal (PacBio error correction) | ecosystem: Environmental > Terrestrial > Soil >...
AAGTCACCTTCACTGGCTCAAAGAGAAGACGAGAGTGTTTCTCGCAGGCCGTCTGTTAAGAACTAAGAAATCCGGTTGGAAGGAAGTCCCCACAGAATCTACGCACAGCGTCTGAGCCTATTATAATGAAACCCTCCGCCAGCAAATAAAGAAAAAAAAAATCAACGAGGAAGTCCGGAGGGAGGTGAAGGGATCGTATTACGACATCCATTTCGGGAACGAGGGGTTCAAAACCATCCGCCGGGTGCGAGTTCCTAACATACGGGGTGATCACGACGAAAAGAAAAATCAATGCAGGGAAAGACCAGAGCAGATGGCTGGAAACAAGAAGCGGTCAAAGAAGAAGGTCTTTCTCCTTCGGTGCAAGGAAGAGACCGAGGAAATAGGAAGGAGAGAAAAACGGTTAAACAAAAACTTTATGTGGCGACCACGCCTAGCGGAAGGTAAAGCAGCCCACTGTCTGGCTGAACTCAAGGGGGTTTCCGGATCGCAAAAAGAGCGCTAAGGGGTCCCGGAAAGGAACTCCCATAGTAAGACCCGTTCAATGAAAGGGAGCTCATTTTCTCAACCGGGAACCGGTCATAGTCGATCCATCTGCTGAAAGTAAAGGGGGCCGGTGGGGGAAAAACAAAGCCGAAGGGCACCGGGTGGAACATAAGTAGACAAATGCTGGCTCCGGAGAACATGGTTCAGCCTGCCAGACACCGAAGAAAGAAGGGAAAAAAATAGACCCAAAAGGGGGGGCAAGAAGGGCCGAATATGCTGCGAACAATAATACCCGTTTCATCAATTCTGGACACAAAGATGAGACTGCGATGGACAAAAAAACCGAAACCGATAAAAATTGCATGGTAAAAAAATTTGCAGGGTAGGGGCGCTCTAAAGAGGAGGGGCTGATTCGGGAAAGTACGTCAGCCCAAAAACTTCTTGACAGAGTCGCCCACGAGCGGGGGACTGGCCCCCCGCAGTTGTATTACCCGTGACCAAATTACTGGGGTTTCGCCTCCAGCCGGAGAGGAAACGTGGAACCGGCAACCAAGGAAAAAACAGCTCACCAAACCCCGCTACAAAAAAGGGAAAGCAGCACAGAAAGCGGATCGTTCAAAAATCCTGGGTCAAAAGGTTGTGTCGGGGGAGGAAAAAGGCTGGTTCACCACGAGTCCAATCCCCAAACCAAAGGGGAAAAAAAAAGAAATATCAACAAAAAAGGATTATTATAACGTTAAAAAAATTAACCAAGGTGGGGGGGGGGGAGGACAGGGGAAAGAGGAAGCACGTACAACACCAAAGGAAAAAAGGATTTATAAGGCCTCTGGGAGAAAGGGGGGGGAGGGGAACGAAGTGGGGGAAAAAGTGAGGGACGTGGAGAGAGGTTGTGCCGTCGTTGAAGTCTAAATCTCCAGTGGATTCTGAAAAGGGGGAGAAAACTGGAGGGGAAAAAAAAGGGTGGAAAAACCCTTGTCGAAAGAAGCATTTTGGCGGGAAAGTGGTGGAGAGGGGACCTCCGACCTATTTGGACGGATCGGGACCAGAAAAAGGTGCAAATGGGAGGACTGAAAGGAAAAAAAATCGGTGGACGGGAAGGAATCATCAAGCATCATTATTGAGGGGGGAGAAATGGAGGGGGAGCAGGCCTAGCTTGAAAGTAAGGAGTCCATGCTGGGGGAAGTATCACTTAGGAAACAGGGGTGATTCAGGGGGTGGTCGGGGAAAGGTTGGAGCAGGGAGGAGAAGGGGACGGGGATTGAGGAAATCGGGGGCCCTGGAGTATGGAAACAAGGAACCTTTGGGGAACGAATGGAAAGACAGTTGCAAAAAAAAAAAAAAGAGTGAACACATGAAAGCGCACAATGGGAAGTTTGAAAATGAAAAAAAAAAAGGGATCGGGAACGGGCCCGGTAACAAACAAAAAAAAAAATTTTGCCGCAGACCAACCCCCCCTTTTCAGTTCATAGAAAAGACAGTTGCTGAAGGCACAAGGAAGACCGTAGCGGGAACCAAAGTCGCCCAGCCAGGGGGAGAGAAAGTTTGGGGGTGACGAAGATTGAATCGGAGCGTCTTGGAACAGAGGAAAAAAAAAGGGACCCGAGTCGACGGTCGGAGGGGGGAAAAGGAACATGAAAAACGAAGAGGATTGGACTGTTACAACGTGCTTTCCCGTAGACAGGAAAAAGGGTCCGTGACTGAATATCTCTTCGTACGGCGGGGGGGGTTGGAAAGACTGCCAAACCGAGAGACTCAAGGATGGTCCGCGAGTATCGGAGAATAAACCAAAGGGACCTTACGGGGGAAAAAAAGTTGCTGGGGTTTTAAAAAAGGGGATGTTCTCGGGTGTGGCAAGCTAAAAGTCCAGAGAAGGGGGGGCGGGCGGGGAAGGACAAGGGGGGGCATCCTCTCTAAAAAATGTCTTAAGAGGGAGGAACTGATGAGAACACTCGAGATATCGATGGTCGCGCGGGGCCCGTGAGTGCTCGGTTTCGGAAGCTTCCAAAACAGGAGGGGGAATGCAAACCGGACAAAAACAGGGGGGAGCAGCTGCTTCAGAATTAAAAGACAGTGGGTCGTGTGTATTTTGGACGACGCGGTAACCGGTAAAGTTGGTGGCATGGATACTACAAGGAACCTGGTAAAATTTTCGCCTGTGACGAATGCAAAAAAATCACTCTACCGATCTGCTAACCAAACTGACAACTCAGACGCAATCGTTTGGCTCTTCAAAACTCTAATCGGTGGGGGAGAAAGGGAGATATGGGATCATAACGGGGTCCTCTGCTCCTCAGCGGAATACAAATTCCTCATCAAGTGGGTCGTGATTTCGCATTCTGTTGGAAACACGTGGAACGCATGTTTAAAGTAAAAGAATCAACTTCGAACCTGACGAGGTCTCGCAGTGACGTTCTGCCAAGCCGGGAGTCAGTCGTCGCAAACACCGGGCTAATTTTCCACGAGCTGGCGCCTTGAATGACGCTTTAGGTGTCGTCGGATAATCATAACCCGAAGAGAAAACTATCCAAGGGCCACGAAGAGGCAAGTACCAAGGGCAAGTGAAAAAAGTGCCCCAAGACGGCCGCCATTTCGGGCCAAATTCCGCGGGGAGTCTCACTTTCTCTTAGAAAGTGCCAAGGGGCGAGAAGAGACTAGGTCAAACAACCAACATTGGAAAGAGATCAAAACACTAGCAGTGCATTCAGGGGAAGGAATAACCTGGCAAATATAAGTCCTGAAAGGGAAAGTAACCCGTCCTGGGGGGCAACCACGGCTCGCGGCGAACTGCAATGTTTAAGACCGGATCGCTTGACAAAGGAGTTTGGTAATGGAAGGGAAAGGCTGTAAGCTCGCGAGTCCCAAATAAGGAAATGTGTCACGGCGGACCAATAGTGGCAGATTTCTACTGCGCCGGGGGAAAAAAACTTAAAATGGAGGGGCAAAACTTCATAACTAACATGCGAGAACGTAGGAAACTGGGGAAGGTTACTTCTCACACAGGCAAGGGGGAGGAAAAACAGGGGGGATAATAGCAAGAAAACCATGGGCGGAAATTGTGGAAGAGGGGGAAAGGAAAATCAGAAAAGGAGATGCATACCGGAACGAAACATCATTAGAAGGAAAGGGAGGGGAGGAGTAAGGGCAACAACGGGAAAAAAAGAGACATTGGGACAAAGGATCATCGGGGTGAGAGGGAAGGAGGGAGGAAAGAGTTGATAAAAAAATGAAAAGGGAGGCAGGGGGAAGCCAGGACTGGGAAAGGACACCTGGAAAACAGGACCACTATCAACATGAATAGGAAGAAAAGGCACGGGTTCCAGGGACATTACGTTTTCCCGGGGCTCAAGTACTGAGGAAGAAGAAGAAGTCATAAAAAGAAGAAATGTGAAAGACGTGTTCCTCAAGAAGCAGAGGGGTTCAGAAAAAAAGGAAATACAGGTCACCGAGAGTCCGACGGAAAGAAAAAAGAAAACCTATTATCGACCAAACCTAGTCTAATTGAAAAAAAAAAGAGCAACGGAAAAAGAAGGAAGGTCTATTCAATCGGAGGGGGGGAAAGTTGAAATACCTCCCGAGGGTTTAACACGAAGAGAAGGAAAAGAAAGGCAGCGTCCACATAATGTCAGCAGGACTGGGGGACAGGGGGGCAGAAAAAAAAAGGGAATGCAGGAAGGGGGAATGAACTTACTCTTTTCCCTGAAATGAAAAGAGAAAGTCAACTCAAAACGTTTGAGTAAGTGGGAGACTCCGGAAAATAGACGTTTACCCTCAATACTTGGAAAAGGAAAGGGTTGGGGGGGAAGTCGGAAAAAGGAATCTATTTAGGAGAACCATGGTATGGAAACTGGACGAATAGTCAAAAAAGGGGAAAACAACTTCGTGCGCCATTTGCGGAAAGTAGCACCGGAAAAAAAGGAGGAGGCGCAATCAGGGAGGAAAGGGAAAGGACTGGGACCAGTCCACCGGGAAAGTCCTTGAAGCAAAGAAGAGAGGCTCACATGGGTAAGCCAGACAAAAGGAGAATGGTAAAACCAGAAAAGGGAAGAGAACAGACACAATTTACCAACATTGACCGATAGGGGACTCCAGAAAAAGGGGCAGACAGTTAAAATGGGGAACGAAAAATCGAAAAATGGCATTTAAGGATTGGCAAAAGGGGGAAGGAGGACATGACACAATGGGGTTCTTATGACAACAGGGAATCAAAAGAGGGGAGAAAAGTTAAGTCGCAAATGAGTCCACCAGGGGTTATTAACAGAGAGGGGGGGTGAAACAAAGGGGAGACCTCTGGGCTCGCCTTCAAAACAGAAAAGTGAAAATCTCACATGGTTCCAAGAGGGGCACGCGCTCAGGAAAATAAGGGAATCACGGAAGAACACCGTTGTCAATTGTTGGGGGTCTAAAGCTGGAGCCAATGGAAAACCTATCATCGGACACGACTGGTTAAGGACAAATCTAAACAAAAAAAAAGGAAGGAGAGGGGAAAATTAGAAAAGACATGGGGGGGTACAAAGGGATCTGGGAAAGGAAGCAAAAAACAACAAGTGATAAAGGGGCAATAAGGATTTTAACCAGGGGAGAAGGGGGCAGGGGTTTCTGTAAGTCATGGTTTCCACTTTGAGCAGAGGTCGGGGAAAGCCAGCGAAAGAACTGTGTTAGAACGATTATTGAAACTAAAACCCTTGAGAAACCATCATGGGGGTGTTTTCGCGTGGAGCATCCCAGGTAGTTCAAGCGAGTTCAAGGGCGAGAAAGAGAGGTTTCGGGGAAGAAACAAAAACTCATCACGTGGGGAATCATTCGGGGGAAGGTCTTGAAATGGGGTCAAAGGCCTATCGGCGCGGACTGTGTGTATAACGCAAAGGATCCTTAGGGGGGAGTGGCAAAGAGAATGTCGACTGGGCAAAAGCGCAGAAGTGGGAGGAAGAAATGGATTGCCAGTGACCTCGGGGATAAGTACATGGAAACTTCCGGAAGGGAAAAAGAGAAAAAGTTGAAAAAAGTCGAAGGGAAAAATTGGCGCACGGCGTTGGCACTCGACGTCGTAAAGGGGGATAAGGGGAAAATGTACAAACGAGTCAGTGCATAAAAAAAAACCAACCGTTTGCATGAAAAAAAATTTCTGAGAGGAAAGCAGACCGTGAGGGGGGGGGGGAGATCAACCCAGGCAACGGTTTCGGCAAAAAAAGGTGTTAGAAGATGTGCCAGGAGCAGAGGGAAACAGGCAGATCCTGAAGCTTCTGGGGGGAAACCCAGACCTCCGCAACTTTCCGCAGGGCTTGTCCGGGCGGCCGGAAGATCAAATGTAGCGGAGGCTACGCGTAGGAAGGGGTGCCACTCCAACGCGGAGAAATGGTCGCGAGTCAAAAAATCTAAGGGCAAGAGGAAGAAGCCGCCGTCTTTGAAACCGGACATAGATGGCTGTTTGGTTTCAATGGGAACTATCGGCTTAAAAGTGGGCCGGAATCAGAGGGGGGAAAAATTCCCAATAACAAGATGAAGTGATCTTCTTAAACCGAACAAAAGGGATTAGAACCAAAACCCAGATCTTCTGACCTGATGGGGAACAAAAAATGCAGGGAGGTTTGTAACCGGGACTCGTGACTGCTACGAAACGGATGCCCAAAGAATTTCCCAGGGAGAGAGGTCAGAAAAAAAAGTGTGGTGAGGGGGTGTCGCGAGGGAAAGGGAAGGGGGCGGACGGGAGCGGGCACGGCCGGGATGACGACAAGGGAGGGCCAGAGGAGGCCAAGCTCCCGATAGGGGCCAAAAAGACTGGGCCCAAATTACTAGGGGAATCGTTTTTGGGGAAGCGCGAAGAGCAGCTTGTGTCAAAAGAAAAAGAGGCGGTATGAAAAGAGGGGTTCCTGCTAAGATGGGCGAGAAAGGAACAGAAGATTCCATGGTGTAGTTGAAATACATTCAAGGTCTAAACCGTCGGGGGTTAACAAATCCAAAGTAAAGTCAGTCGGTCTACTTTGGAAGACTCTGGTAAGGAAAGGCCCACCGAGGGCGAGTCGGGTGGAATGAACCGCCGCGGACTCTGCCACTAGAAGGGGAACGGTACAAGGTGGAAAGCTTATGTCTGGTAAGCTGGTACCTGATTAAGATCACTTCACTCAGAGAAGAAAACTCCCTTGCAGAAGGGGGAAAGCAAAAAAACAATTGCCGCAAAAAAAGAGACGGTCTTGCAAACCAGAAGGCAAATTTCTGAAACGGGAATTCCTAAGAATCGAAAACCAGGGTCTCCCTACCTCATTCACTGCCGACAAGCGAAGCTAGAGCGAAAAAAAAATATGGATTAAAAGAGGAGCTGCTCGGGGAAAGGGGCTGCCATGCGGGAAGGAAGAACTGGGACCGAACGACTGATTCCATTACGGGTTCACTTCGCCCGAGGCGTGGACGCATTTTTCAGGAAGGGGGAAAATAGAACGTGAATTGTAGGTTGGACGGTCTATGAAATGCACGACCAACTCAGAGCATTGAAACACAACCCTCGTTGCCAGTCTTTAATCACTGTCTGTTGGGGGGAACTACTAGTAGGAACCCCTTTAAAGAGAAGGGCTCGAACGTGGGGTAATGAGTGAAGAATGAAAAAAGAAAAGTCAGCCAAAAGTCAGGTGCCCTGAAGTGTACGCCCCACCCGAAGAGGTAAGCACAAAAAAAAACTGGGAGAACGGATGTTAAGAGGGAGGCCAGCGATAACAGCAGGACCCCCTGGAATTACGCACAGAAAAAAGGGAACGAACCCCAGTGAAAAGAAAGAAACGGGATGCGAGAGACCACGTAAGGGGGGAAAACACAAGGGGGAATAGGGGCGAAAAGAAGGGGGTAGCAAATTTGCAAAAAGAAATGGTACTGAACTGGCCCGAAAACTGTCCCGCCACCGGGGGACCCGAGGGAGAAAGACATCAACGAACCTGCAATCTGAAGCCTCCTAATTCCCGTCAGGGGAAAGAGAAAACCGGACATCAAGAAAAACGAATCCCATCAAGGGGGAAAAAGATAAAAAGATATTGGGAAAGGAGGTCGACTCTTGGAAGAAAACTATAAGCGATTACCATGTCTCCCACTGAAAAATAAGGAAGTTAAGAAGTTAAAACATCGCATAAGAAAGAAATCAAAAAGAGAGATTTGGCTGCATTATCTGGCGAGTAGGGGTGTTGGACTAGGACGCCTGTCCATATTCATTCTCCTCGTTTGGCCAGTTCAACCCCGCAACTCCTTAAGACTAAATCTTCCCGCCTATGCACGGGAGAGTACTAGGGGAAAGATGCGGAGGTGGGATGTCGCCAAGCGGAATGGGCTGAAAAAAGAAGCGTTTACCCGTCCTAGATGGAGGGGGGGGGGGACCCTGTTTCACGGGAGCTAGCCGGGAGAAAGGCAAAAGGGGTCGGGAGGAAAAAAGGGTTTAGGAAAGGATGGCAGACTTCCTTAAAAACTGTCGCCAAAAAAAATATCAATTGGAAAATGGTAACAGAAGGGGCAAGTTGGTAAGGGGGAAAAGATCAACTTATTCTCAGGGGCGTTTCAGAGGAGAAAGAGGGAAAAAAAAGACGTCCAAACTGGACCCGTCGTGACGCCCATGGGGTTGGCTCTCTGGGAAACACAAACCCAGGTCATGAGGAAGAGGAGAAAGACATTTCCGGGGGGAAAAAGAAATAATGTAAAGGGGATACAGTCACGTAGAAATGATCGAGCTCCGGGCGAAATTTCAAAACTAAGAAATAACACCTAAAAATACGGGACGAATATAACTCAGCGGACACTCATTGGGAAAAAAGAAGAAAGAGAGAAGGGAAGGAAATGAAGTAAAAAAAACGAGGAAGGAAGAGATGGAAAAAACCCGTTGTGCATTAAAAGGAAATGGGGGACCAGGTTGGGAGGAAAAAACGAAAAGACATTGGGGTACGCGACAAGGAAGAAAAGGGCAACGAAAATCAAAGGGGGGGAAAAAAAAAAATAAGTTGTGAAAGGGGAAAAGAAGTGGATGACCTAGGACGCCGCAACACCTGATCCGCTGGGAGAAAAAAAGAACCACGGGAAGGAAAAAAAAAGAACCGAAAAATGAGAACGGGTTCACCAGCCGAACCCCGACCCTCGCGGCCAGACCGAAGGGGGGAAAGTGGGGTGTCAGCCGCAGATCCGCTGTTCCAAAAGAAGTAAGCACGAGGGAAAAACTGGGTTCCTCATAGAGGAAGAAAACAAACACAAAGAGAGAGTGAGGAACCAGAGAAGTTTCTTGAGAAAGGCTTTGGAACAAAAACTCCAAGACAGGGAAACACCAACGACCGGTACAGGGGGGAGGTCAGATGTAAAAATAAAAACCCAACACGGGTGACCAGTGGCTATGGGTTTAGCGAGGGGACGGTCACGTTGTGGAAAATGGACCAGGCCTCATGGAAGGAGGGGAACGCCGGAGAAATTCAAAACGATTTATGAGGAAAGAAAGGGATTCGCCGAAAAGGGGGGATTATGGGGGTGTCGAGGACAGCCAATTGGCCCTGTTTCGCGTCCATCAAAAGAAGTCGGGAAAGTCACAAGAAGGTGGGCGGGCCAAGAGAAAGGAGTCATGCGTTCATAGGAGTCCGAAAGTTGGGGAGGAGGGGAAGAAAGGATCGTGAAAGAAAAAAACCTGGGGGTGAGCTCGGTGGTCTTGGTGTGTAAACAGGGGGGAATCGACGGAAGGATCAAGGGGGGGTCAGGCAAAGGGGGGATCAGGGGGAAAGGACGATGTACTAAGCATTGAATTTCGCATCGTGACGGTTGGACGGGGTGAAAAAAAGATCTTTAAAGTCAAAGGGACACAAGGGGTGGGTTTGGGGGGGACGACTTGAGGGGAGGGAAGAAGGGGAGCCAAAGGCACGGGAAGCCGCGTCCGTCGTGGAAAAAAAAAAAAAAAAGCAACGCCAAGAAAAACAAACCAAACAAATCATAATCAGGGGAAAAGACACACCTTTCTTCTTGACATACATTGTCTTATAGGACGGGGCCCCCCAGAAGGGTGGGTCTTTGAAGGGGGGAAAGGGACCCAGGACAGGGGAGGAATAAAACGTTGTGTGGTGGGCGTATACAATAGCCGCGGGCGGAGTGGAGGGGACAATTGGCGGGGAGAACATCGGGAAGAAAAGAGGATGGGGGAAGCCCATTCAAGAAGGAGAGCTTTGTAGAGGGCGGGCGCCTTCTCCGGCTGATGTGTACGAGGTAGGAGGGATGCGGGGCTAGGGGAGGGTAAAGTCTAAAGGTGGTTGTGAAAAAAACAATACTTGAGGGAACGAGGAAGACTCAAGTCGGCCGTCAAAGGGAAGAAGACAAGGGATCTGGGGGGGGAGGTGGGGTTCCGGCTTCTTAGTTTTGTTTTGGGGGGTTGGGTTTTGTTTCATTGGGGGGGGACAAAAGGATAATCGGGGGGAGGCACGGGTAACGAGGAGTCTGATCGTGGTGCCTATCTTATGGGTGGGAAACAAAAAGCGGACCGGGAGCGGCAAACCATTGGGGAAAAGGAGGAAAGACTTCGTTGATGAAGGGAATGGACTACCCCGCTTTCTCGTTCGGTGGGGTCGTGAGGGAGGGAAACTTGATTCCAGCAAAAAAAAGGGGTCAACAAAAAGGGGGAACCCTCAGATGGGTGGGAGGAGGGGGACAAGGGTCCTGGAAAAAAGAGGGGAGGGAAAAAAAATTTGATCAAAAGGGGGGAAAAACCGCTGTGAATTCCATGGACTATAAAAGTCTGGCAAAGAGACCCGACTATCTCCGTGTGGGGGGACAGGTCTACGGGAGAGGGGTTCAAGGGAAGAAGAAGGGGAGAA
>Ga0179593_1483092_pt1 | contig 10295 bp, 9 predicted proteins | sample CZODoug2_1_08_16_FD_185931 | JGI IMG/M metagenome (GOLD analysis project Ga0179593, IMG submission 185931) | Vadose zone soil fungal communities from Angelo Coast Range Reserve, California, USA - CZODoug2_1_08_16fungal (PacBio error correction) | ecosystem: Environmental > Terrestrial > Soil >...
GCCCATTGGAGTAGGTGGGGATTATGACAAATACCAGAATCAAAGGACAGTACGCCCTGTTTCCAGGCAGTCCCTCGAAGAGGGGCCGAAGTCAAAAGGGGTAATTTGCCGATAAAAATGGACGGCAAGCCCCAAGGATTTCTCTTCCACACCCACCAGCCTGTCGAAACCCTTACACGTGATAGTCTAGTCAGATCTGTCGGGCCAATTGGGAGGGAAAAGACAATCAAGTGCGCTACAAGCCTCGACCAAAAGCTCGAAACTAATCCCAGGAAAGAGGAAGTCCGGCCAACCAGCTTCTGCGACAGAAATCTCAGTCGTAAGCAAAACTCCGGCAAGGGGAAAGGAGAGGTGACAGATCGTCGCGGAAAAAAAACCATAAAGCCAGACAGGCGAGGTAAGGCTGGGCAGCTCATATTTTCGTTCTATGCTAACAATTCGGGCAGGAAGTAGGCACTGGGAATTATAGAACGGAACTTTTAAAAGGGTGCGAAGTCGGTGATCGCTAAGACGGTTATTGGCATGAAAGCGCCCAGTTTCGAAAGGTTGATTGTTTTTGGCAAAGAGAATCACCCACGGGAGAAGAGGTGTCACGCCCATTTCCAAACAAGACCACCAAGAACACTATAGGAGAGGCTATTTCACGGAAAAAGAGTGAAGTCGTCGCAGGAAAAAAACTATGGGGAACACAGTGTTCCGGAGTCACCCTGTGGCAAGTCATTGATAAAATACAAAAAGGGGGGGTGGCAGACAAAGGTGATCAGTGGCTCCAAGTTGCGGCGATCAGTGAAGCGAACGAGTGCCCATCCAATCCAAGGCGGGGAAGCATCGCAGGTGAAGCTCCAACACCACGAGGAAAGGCGAACCAGCAAAAAGGGTCAGGTTTGCAGAGAGCGTTGGCGGCGCGTGCGAATATGCTGCTGTTGGCGCCTAAGACCGATACGCCGGGGGGAAGCTCAGAAGGTTCGTCGCATGGGGAGAACTCGGAAGAAAACAAGCTCCGCCGACGCGCGACAAGGTAGAAGACAGAGGGAGAGAAGAAAGGGTATTGCGTCAGGTCTCAGGCCCCCGGGCGCTGCATTCATTCGCAGGCAAGCTATTCGGCGCCGTACTTCCAAAAACTTTTTCTGTCGAGGAGGGGAGCAAGGGGAGGGAGGGGGGCAGGGCTGTCAGTGTTTGGTATAAGATAATGGGCCGACGCCGGGAACAAACGCAGCGAGCAGTGTGTCCGCTTCTAACCATCCACTATACGCAGGCGCATTGAAAAGAGGACTAGGCGGTACGGGAACAAGTCAATAGGGGGGGATGATGTGCAAATCGTGGAAAAGGAAGGAGAACGCGAAAGACCCTAGAGAAGGCGACCCCCCCCCTTTAAAAGACGGAACGAGGGGACGGGCACCGGAAAAAGGCCAATTCTTGAGAAAGCATCACGCATGATCGACTACAGTAGAAAACGGCATGTAGGAAACAGATACCGGAAAAGAAAGGTGGAGACACAAAGGTAGAAGCCGATAGTGTCGTAGGTGGTGAGAGGTCCATCTTAGAATCGCAGCTTAAACGGCGAGAGAAAGGATACTTAAATGGGGCCCGTCTCCTCCTAAAAGAATGAAACTCATGATGTCTCCTCTACCAATCTCGACTGGAAGCTGTTGGGCCCAGGGAGAAAAGATAAGGGGCTGGTCGGCGCTGATGAGCAGAAAACTCTTTTATCTGCCAACGGGTAAGGAGTGGAGAGACTCTAGATGAGGAGGTGCCGAGGGAAAGGACTCGCCCCCGCAGGAAGGTGAAGCGGTTTGAAGAAAAACCAAGCTCACAGGCACCCGCAGGAAACAACGCTACTCCGCGGCAATGGTAATTAGGACAATTAATCAAAGAGGCGAAGGCTCGCCTAGGAAAGACGGGAGAAAGTTGAATTCTGATGAGAATGCTGAGGGAGGCGGATCCGCAGGGGGCTCGACAAATCTGAGAAAGGGACAATCTTAAAATTCATAATGGCAGGAGAAAACAGAGTCGCGTGTCATAGGGAAGACAAGGAAAAGTCTAATACCCTTGCTTCCGCAGGAGGACTTTGGGCCGAATGGAGTGAAGGTTGGAAACGGGACACGCAAACGCGTTCGCGGGAGAAGCGAAGGGCCATGGGGGTAAACTTCATGAAAAACAAAAAAGCGTAGGAGAAAAAAAACAAGAGCTCCCGAAATCAAAGCCGATGTGCAGTTCAGATCCTCGCTGCGTCTGGTCAGAAGAAAGAACCAGACTCTGCGGAAGTCTCTCGATCGGGGAAGGAGAGTCTCCTCAGGGAACGCATATCTGCCGCCTGCATCGAGCGCGGCTCTATTGATCTCAACATCTTGAGGAAAAAAGAGTTTTAAAAATTGAGATAGAAGGAGATCCTGCTTTGGGGGAAAACTAATCGGTGCTAGAGAAAACGGACAAGGAAATTCAGGGCAATCGCCAAAGCGCGGCAGCGTCCTGAGACAGGGAGCAATTATAAAGCACTTCGCTCAAGAAGCGGTCGCAATGGGAAAATGGGGATTGCTCCAAAGAAAGGAGAAAAGATCGAAGAAACAACAAACGGGGAGAGGACATATATAGGGTCGAAGAAAGGAATAGGGCGGCCAAAAAAGGGGTGCCGAGCGCAACCCCTCTGGGAACGCACGCACGCGGCACCTTTCAAAAACATGCGCATGACGCAGGGGAGAGGCGTGCGGGCGATTAAAAAAGGAGGATTTCGAGATAAAGAAAAGAGGAGAGAGCTCCAACGCTGAAATCAAAAGCGTCTAGAGGGAAAAGGAAAAGGAGGGAGTTGTAGAATTCCAAGGGAAAGCCGCGCGGCGCTTAACAGATGCTGGCAGGAGAGAGAAACGGAACTCGCGAGGCTCTCGCATAGAGCCGCCCAAAGGGTCTCTCTTCACAGGGGACCGTGCGGAGGTTCTGGCCGCAAATAGAGGATGTGAGGCCCGAGAACCTGAGAAGATTACTGCGGACAGAGAATCGTGGCCGAGGGGGTTTGTCAGATGGATTAGTACCATTCAAGATGGAGTCATCTACCTCGGTTTCGTTTACTGACAAGGAAAAACACATCTGGGAGGGAAAGGCCGGGAGGGGAAAGAAGGCTACGGACGTTCATCGTCGTCCAAACTTATCCTAAGAAAGAGGTGGTCGAGGCGTCGGAAGGGGGGTTCCGCTGCGTTACTCAATGTCTCTGACTCCTGAAAACGCACCTCGCCTGAAGGGAGAAAAGAAAAAGACGAGTCGCCCCGAGGACTAGATCCTCGAGGCCAGGAGGAAGACTGACGATCATCACCTCCAGTCGATCTGGTGCCAGTTCTTTGAGTGGGGAAAGGTGCGGCCGCTGTCAAGAAAGCTGCAAGGCGAGGGGGGGAAGCTCAATAGGAAACTCCACTCAATTAAGTAAGCAAACGACTACTCCGGGGAAAGAAAATTTTCTGAATAGAGAAGGAACAGGGGGGGCCCGCCACCGTCGCTTACTCACTGGGTCAAAAAAAGAAGGTAGAGCCAGAGTCTGAAAAAAAAAATTCAGAAATAGCTTTCATCGTACTCGAGGAGCAGGCAGCCAGGAAGGAGGATCTTCGAAAGGCGAGGAATTAACGGCAAGTGAAACAAAACCCCACCTACGAGAAATCCGGTGACGTTCGACCGAAAAAAACAGGTGCAGGCCAAAAAAGATCTTCAGGGGCTTAGTTTTTACCTACATTCCGTATTACGGGAAGAGGGGATTCAAGGGAAAAAGGGAAAAAACAGAGCCTGGCCAAGCGCGCCAAGGAAAGGGGGAAAGGGGCGCGTTCGTGATTCGATGCCACTGGAAAGGGTCGCCTGCCGCTTGGGAAACGTCTCGTCACGAGAACATGAAGACCCGAGGAAGGGGGAACTCCTCCAAAGTAGGAGAAAAAGGCACTGACACCGAGAGGGGCTTGTAACTGCAAAAAGAGCTGCGGGTTTTAAGCAGATCCATTAATACATAACACCAATGACAGCAAGAAAAAAGAAAGCCACGGTAGAACCGGGGGGGGGAAAACGACAGCAAAAGAGCAGCGCCCGGGAATAGCTGGCAAAAGACCGAATGCAGTGTGCTCGCAAAACGGTAAAAATTCCTGAAAATCACCTGCTGCCGGCTCGGAGACCGACAACTAAGGAAAGGGCCGTTGGACCTTGCTGGGTGATTTCCGATGGTGGGGCGCACAAGACTACGAGCTGACGCATAGGCTCCGGAGCGACGGGGGCGAAAAGGAAAAAAGAGCTCAAGAGAAATCAACAGGCCAACCACGCCCAAAAGATGTTCCAAAAGGAGACCTCACGCTTCCCTGGTAGATTCGAGGTCATCGGGGGTTGTGTGGTATCCGCACTTCTGAAGCGCCCCTAACTACTGGAGGGGGGAGACGAGGCCTACCTCATTGGAAATCGCAAAAAAGCCTCCCCTTTTCTTGAGGGCAAAGGTGAGAAGGGGTTCTCAAACCGCTGATGTGTGGGAGAAAGGAAGGTGGAACAGAGGGCCAGTCAGGACAAAGGGGTGGGTTTGGGGAACATAATTCTTTGGGTGGAGGAAAAATACATGTCAATATTTTGAATGACATACTCGAAAAGGGAAGATATTGGCGAGGGGGGGGGGAAAAGGGGGGGGATCGACATCCGGAAAACGCAACAATATGGGTTTATGTGGGCTCGGTAAACAAAAAATCACCATTCCACAAGGGGCGGGTCAGAAAAAAAATCTACCAGGAGAAAGCCACCGGGAAAACCTACCAGGGGAAAGTGTTCACAACCGTAGAAAGGGGCCAAAAAAAACAAGAGCAAGGAACGAATGCGAGCTACTCAAGAGACAGGATCAAAAAACTGCACAAGACTGACTAAAACGGCGCCAGGGAGCAGAGGCTGATGGGGGCAAAAAAGAACTGGGCCCCAGGCGAAGGGCACGACAGCTTGCCAAAGGGGACCTTTTAGTCACTAGAGAAAAAGCTCGGGCGGGAAAGGAAAATGCAGGAGAGGGTCCCAAGGTCGAAGGGGGGGAAAAGGAGAATGGATTTAGAAAAGAGCGCCGTAGGAATAAGCCTGGGATGGAGAACAAAAAAGAAAATACAAACCAATAGCGGGGCACTGGGTTCCGCTGTACAGTGCGAGGCGTGGTTGGCAGAAAGAAGGCAGGAATGGGGGCGGGGCAAGTTCAAAAGGCGAAACATTCGGGTTTCCGCAGGGCGCTAACGAGGGACGGGAACTGGATGCTGGGAATATTCGAGGGCGACTGACGGGGCGGAGGGCAAATAATGGACTTCATACGAAAGGAAATGGGGAGATCTCCTCTCACAAAAGAAGAGAGAAAAGCTCGACCCCAGGGAAAGGGGGTAAAGGAGGGGGAGTGGATGAACTACTCCCTAATCGCGACTTAACCGCTTTCCAGGCAGTACCGCGAGCGCCAACTGGAAAGAACAGGGGATGGGACTAACACCTGCGAAGAACGGCCAAGCCCAAAAGGAAAAAAGTTGGGGGCTTGCCACGGCTAAGAAAACACAGAATGTCGAAAACCGGATGACCTTAAAACAAGGAGGGCAGTGGGGCTCTTCGTCGACAAGCATAGAGGAGGGGGAAAGCCATCTAACGTCCCACAGCTCGAAAAGAGTGGCCAGGACCGAGCAGCATTCCAAAAAGCCAAGGGCTGCGACGAAATCACGGACTTCAGCGAAAAGGACCTTCCCGAAACGTCTTGTGCAGGGCGTCAGTGGGGCCAAAAGTAAAGGAGGAAATGAGGCGCGCCAGGGGGGAAAAAAGGGAGGGCTCATGAGCTTGGAGTTCAGGTAAAAAAGAAAAAAGGGGGCAGGGGGATAGGGAAAAAAAAAAAGGGGAACTTGACAAGTGACACATTTCCCCAGGCGATTCGGGCTGCTAGCGGTATTAGGGGGGACATGACCAGCATAATCCGGCTCAGGGAAGGGGGGGGTTCATAAACAGAACCATAGTGCGAGCACCCATTTCACCTAAACTTGGATAACCCCAAAAAAGGTGGGAGAGAGTATGGGAAATGACAAAGGGGAAATTCGTCGTGCAACAAGAAAGGGGGGGAAAAAAGGCTTAACTGGTCGACAGGACAATAAGCGTTTGAATAAATTGATAGCAAGTTGGCTCACATAAAAGGGGGCATTGGAGAGACCTGCTAAATGGCGCAAGCCACTCCCGGCAGGGCTCGGAAGGACGTGATACAATAAACGAAAAGTCGAACCTATCAGAGGAGGTCCTGAATCTGGGGAAAAGTTGGTGACCGGAGGGGCAGAAGGGCGATGCTGGGGGTAGCCGGAAGAAGTATCCTACACAGATCTTAAAGGAGCGGTTGAGCACCAGCGGCAAAGCAAAAGAAGGACGCGAGCAACGTCAGTACGGAAGGAGGGATAGTATCCTTCTATTTGGGGGTGCATCAAAGAGAAAAAAAAAAATTCGAAAAACCAAATCGCCAGGGAAATGCGCTGCCAGCCGGAGGCTTAGTCTAAGCCTTACTAGAGGGAAGAACCGGTGATCGTGATAGGCAGGGGTAGAGCGAATAAAAATGGAGCAGCCGTAACAAAAGCAGCAGACGCCGTTTCAACAAAGCCAAGAGGACTGAGAATTCTGAACCAGCGAAAGTTCATGCAATCGAACGGATGTTGAAACTGGGAGCGCGAATCGGAAGAAGAAGGAGGAAAACTAATCGGGAAGACGAAGCCGAACAATCGGGGGGGGGGGGGCCACCGCTGGGCCAGGAATTCGTCTTGTTTCTGAGTCGCAAGGCATAAAAAAGCAAGAGAATCCAAAAGTACCACGGCATGTCGGACCAACAGGTCCAATACTGTTGGAAATCACTTCCTGTATCGAGGAAGGGGGATGTCGCCGGCCGGGGAGAAAGCGGGCAAGAGCAAGACGCTCGGTGGCCTTCGCCGCTGAGAAAATCGATTTCCCTCAAAAAAAAAAAACTCTCGAACTGCAGCTTGGGTGCCCGTGCGAATCCACCAAATCACAGGAGGGGGGGAGGTGCTGAGACAAACCGAAAGTTATCTCCCATATTCGTGAGCGCACGGGGGTGAGTGCGGGCCTGGTAGAGCGCCCCCGACTCCTTGCAAGGTTGGGAAAAAAAGGCATGCACTGAGCACAAAAGACAACCATCGCGACTCCGCGGGAGGATAGTCAAGAGTGCGCAGGAAGCGTCAAAGCGTAAGAGGTCGAACCTTTTACTGAGAGAGAAGTTCTCCGGGGGTTTCACGAGGAAGTTCAGCCCAGAACGGCGGCAAACTGTCCGGGAGAATTACTAGACCGGGGGGAGGAAACCACCGCTGGCTCTGGTCAAGTACTATGAAGAAAAACCTGTCGCCTCTTTTCTTCAGCTAGTCACGAACACTCTGTGCGTCAAATGGACGTAGACACGAACACGGGCACAGGGATCATGATCAAAAGCTGGGAAGAAAAGAAATGAAACCAGCGCGCACGCTGTGGCAAGTCACAGCCTATACCCGTGGAATCAGCGCAAAAGGTGAACGACCCCAAACGGCGCTGTGGAAACGAGCAACGAACGAGTGATGAAAAATCCAGAAAAGAAATTCGCGAGGTCGCTCCGCCTGCCAGCGCAAGAGCGCTCGAGGAATACACTAAGTTATCCATGGTTGCCCTCGAGCAAGATTGCGAGCTCCGGCGGGGAGAAGCGAGACGCCTAGGGGGCTCTGGGACCTCCGGACATTAGGGGAATCGCCCAGAACTAAACCGCGCGCATGTGGGAACGCAAAGGCCGCGTAGCGGAGCGAAGGCTTTCCAACAAAAAAAAACTGTTCTGAACAAGAAAATCCTCTTAGAACGAGATCGCAAAAAAAAAACGGAGAGGGGCTTGGAGAAGGCGGACAGAACAGTTGTCATACGGCAACGCCACTAGGATCCTGCACGCTTCCACCTGGGGCACCATGGAGAAGGAAGAATCGCAGCCTTCGCTGTACGAAGGGAAAACACTAAAAAGCTACTCTCCAACTATAGCATCGAATAAGCGACAGGGGATCTTGAGCACTGAGTGCGACTCTAGTCAAAAGATGCCAGGCGGCACTCTATAGGAGGAAACTGAGGAGGAGAGGAAGATCTCGAAGGCACCCGAGGCAGGGCCTCGCGCCACCCGGCGGCCGGCGGAGGAGGTCTGGGGAAAAGCTTGGAAAAGCGTATCAAATGGAAGGGACGAGTGCGCCTGCCCTGAAAGTGCTAGGGGACAGGATTACCAGGCAAAGGAGCGCAGCGACCACGGGTGGAGGGAGAAGCAAACGGCACATCTTTTGGAAAAGCTGACGCAGAAGGCGCCCGACATCGCCGAAAACCGCAGGGGGGACAACCAAAAAAGGTTCGCCGGAGGGGAGGGTCCGCGACACGGGGCGCGCTGCTGTAAGAACTTCAAGCAAGCGGAACAGCCTGGCGAAGACGGAGGGATACAGGGCGCCCGAAAAAGCCTCGGAAGGGGGCCACTTCGAAAACTCCTATCAGCCTGGTTCCTTCTTGGTGGAGAAAGTTCTAAAAGTACAAACAGTAGCGGAAAGGCGGCGGGGGAGAAGAGTCAATGAACTCACCCACTCCTGATATACGCAAAAAGACTCGACAGGGGAGGTCACATCTGGAGCACAAAAGGAAGGCAAGCGCCTTTATTCAAGCACCTGGGCACCACTGCGGACGAAGCCGCGGCAGCGGGGGAGGAACATCGAGGTCATCGGAGGAAGGCTTCTCCGAGGAAGACCGAAAGGGATGGAGGCGGCCGGGGCATCTTGCTTCTGACCATTACCCGGATAATCCACAAATTCTACCAAAATTCTAACAGCGTGGCGCCCAACCATGATCTGGATAGAAAGGTTGTACCCGGAAGAAGTTGTATACGGTGAGAGCCGTGCGCAGCGCCACCCGCAGAGACGGTTCACCTGCTGCCCGAACCTATCCAGGGGGAGCAGGTGCCCTTAACGGGTTCGAACCGGGCGCAGCTGAAAACAAGTCAGAGGCGCAAAAAGAAAAAGAACTCAGGGCCAGACGTCCAGTCTGACCGATAGGAGGAGGAAAGAGAGATGGGGATTTGGTGACATTCTAGAGTCGGTGGTCACAGGGGGGAGGGGAGGGGACCAATTCGAGAAATCCCTGAAAGCAAGGCACCCAAGACCCTAAAGAGAAAAGAAAGAGAAGACTAGATGGGGGGCCCCGCAATTCAGGCTCTCGGGGGTGGTAAAAGGATCCTGCAAAAAAAAAGGACGGACCTGCGCCGGCAGGATATATCTACTGGAAGCTCTTGGCTCAGCGGACCTATGTGAAATTCCTAGAAACTCAAGTAGCAACGCCGATGGCGTGAAGGCGGCGAGCGTCGGAACTTCTCAAACGCATGAAAGCAAGGGAAAACCAAGGCTTCACATCTTTCATAAACCAAAGAGAGTTTAACAGTCGATTCGGGAGTGTTTTGGATCCACACGGCGCAAGGAGAATCGTGGGGGGTGCACGTGAGAGGCATCATTAGGGAGGGGCAAAAAAAAAATTGTCTATGCCAGTATAATTGTCAAACCGCTGATTGGGAAATGGGAATGCGGCAACAGGGCCTTTCGGACCAGGGTGTTTTTAGGAAAAACTTTTTTCATAAAGGGAATTCAAACTAGGTTATTGAAAAATGGAGCTCTCCCAAGAAGTCCTATAGTGGCAGAATGGTGAACATTGGGGTGTAAATTGTCACAACAGGCCCCTATGGTATTGAGTGACGCTTGTTAAAAAAAAATCTAAACAACGGCTTGTCAAAACCCAAAAGAAACGATAGCAAGCACCGAACTCGCAGGGAAAAAATTGGGGGGATGACAAATATGAGCATTGGGACTCAGAAAAGAGAAGAACCAACCATAAATAGAAAAGAAGAATGCAACGTACGAGACGGGCTCTACCTCTGCGCGTCTGAATTGTGGTGCCATCTAAGAGGTAACTGCGACTTGAAAGTTTCCTTCTTGGAAGGGACTGAGGAGGGTGGATCGAGCTCGGTTTGAATCGCAAGAGGATAGGGTTTGGTACTTTCTATCGGACTATGCGAGTCTTTATCGCTGACGTCAACGTTTAAAAGAGACCAATTCCAACTCCGAGGAGATTACTGTCTCTGAGTGTTCTACAGAGGTTTTTCAGCAAGGGAAGCGCAATGGGGCGGGGGAAGTTCAATATAACGTGTGTAATGGCAAATAAGGTGCTTGACGCTTTGACTACGCGGGACTGGGGGAACGGACAAGTTACTATGCCGATCGGTGCGCGGTCATCGGACACTACCTAAGCTAACAGTCCGG
>Ga0179593_1534457_pt1 | contig 10295 bp, 9 predicted proteins | sample CZODoug2_1_08_16_FD_185931 | JGI IMG/M metagenome (GOLD analysis project Ga0179593, IMG submission 185931) | Vadose zone soil fungal communities from Angelo Coast Range Reserve, California, USA - CZODoug2_1_08_16fungal (PacBio error correction) | ecosystem: Environmental > Terrestrial > Soil >...
TTACTCAGAGCCCTGTTGCGGTTCAGGAAGGGATAACAATAATAAAACGACAGGGAAACAATAAAAGGGGGAGTGCACCTGACTCAGAGAGTGATCCCATCTCTCCTCTCCCACCACACCACCCACAAAAACCCAAACCCCCCCCCCCAAAAAAAAAGTGTGATGCGTATGGTCGTCGCGACCACAGGGTTGACTGCTGGTGGGAAGAAAAACCGTAAGGAAAAGTGAAAGGGGACACATCATATCTTGAGGGGTGATCAGGGCTGCATTTCGAGAGGAGGATGCAGCCAGCCATATTGGGCGTGGCTGAGGAACGGGTGCAAAACGCGAAAACCGGTGGAAGGGGGGGAGTGTTGAAAACTAAGCCTACCATGGGGACGGGGGGGTCACGAAAGGAAAGGTTTGACCGGAGAAGGATGATCTTTGGGTTCCACTATCTTCAACCAAAACAATCACAAAGCAAAACACGGAGCCCCCCGCCGGTGGAAGTGGCTACGGGTCGCGTTAGGATGAAATTCGGGGGTAAGTCGAAAAGGGACAAGGCGACAAAAAGGGGGAGCCGACAGGACCTGCAGCATAGAAAGTTATCATGGGGCGCGAAAGTAGAGGCTTGGGAACGCCCAATCAAAAAAGAGAACCTCTCTGGGCTTGATTCTAAGAATAAAAGTCGGCGAAAAGGGAAAAACAGCCAGCAGGGGATGGGGAGGAACAGTCTGGTTCGCAACTCAGGAGGAAAACCCACCCAGTAAAACCATGCAAAAAGAAAGCGTGGTGCTAATCAGTTTTCATCCAGGAATCAGGAAAAGAAGGTAATCGACAGGAGAGAAACCAACCTCGTCAGGTACTCACAAAAAGAAGACCGCTAGAGATGGTTGCAGGGTCAATAACGTAAATGAATTCCTGGGAAGTGAACGCGACGCAGAAGCGAGGATCTATGTGGAGAAAAAAAGCCCGATTGCGCGCTGGTCATAGGGGGAACCAGAAAACTGCAGCCCAGGGGAAGTGCAGAACGCAGCGGCTGGCTGTCGTCCTATAACTGCAGGCGCGGAGTTGGGGCAAATGTGGATGGAAGCAGAAATGGAGCGCCGACAGCCTAGTACCTTGACCCGAAATAAACTAAAAGAGCTCCCGACCACGCCAATCTGGGGGTGCACATACGACCGGTGGAAAATAAAGAATCAAAGTGTTCCCGGGTGTCTCATTGGAATGCCAGGAGGGGGGGAGGCGTCACAAAACACGAAACCGCGCCGTCGCGGAAGGTGTGCTGGCACACAGGGGGCGAGAGTCGATCCAAAACGCGAATGTTCCCCCACATATATGCAAAACAATGACATCTAGAAGAATCAGACGACTTTGGGAAGGCCATCTTAACCGGGACGGAAACATCCCGAGGAACTCTGGCTGCGCCATATCGGGGACGGTCGAATGACTGGGGGCGCAAATTCGCCAGGCCGCTTTTCCACGCAAAAGGCAGATAGAAGAGTGGGAAACAGTGGGAATGGAAGGTGCAGTGACAAAACGTGGCGAACGTTGGATACGACTACACAAGTGCAAAAAGAGGGAGGGCAGGAACGGAGGGCCAAAAAAAAAGACAACACAAGGACCAAAATCTTACAAACCAAAATTGTAGGAGCCCACAGCTAGCAGAAAAATAATCAAACAAGGGACACAAATACCAGGGCTCAGAGCGTGAGGTTGCAACAGAAAAGATGGGGGGGACATGCAGTTGATCCTCTGGTAAGAACATTCGAAAGAAAAAAAAAGTTGTGACCCTAGAAGGCGTACTAAACCGGTTCAAGACATAGTCTGGAAAGCAAAATAAATTGTCAGAAGGGGGGAGAGCTTCAGAATTCCACTCCTTCAAATCCAATAACAAAGTGGAAAAGGGGACGGAAGAGAAGGGATCAAACGAACAGGGAGGTGAGGACCACGTTGAGAGGGAGCGTGTCGCGACTCGACTTTCGGGGTGGAACGGGCAGGAAAAAGACAGGTGAAGCGCGTCGGTTACCAGGTGGTAAGCGTAACCCAAGCAAAGGTTGCGCAACGTTGACATGTTGCACCAGTGGGGCCCAATTGAGTGCAAAAGGCGCCCGGCACTGGCGCTGGATGAGAGTCCATAGGTAATTTTGAGGGGACATCTGGAGAAAACTGTTTCGAGGAACTAGGGTAAAGGGGATTCTCCGGCCATACGTGGATTCGCTACGAATACTGAGCTATCAGCAGACATGGAAGTAGTCTCGGGACAACAAAAATAAAACGGAAAGTGGGAAAAAGGTACTGCTATCTGGTAAGGTGTCTCTCAAGCAGAGGAAAAGCAGGGCTATCTAAAGGAAAATGTAAAAGATCTGCACCTAGCAACACAGACCCATGCAGAGCAGCCTCCCCAAAAAAAAAAAAAAAGGAGAGGTGACTGTCCTTTGTCTCAAAGCGAGCGTAGTCGGAGAAGTTCACCCAAGGAGGGGGAACAAATGAACAAGTGCGAAAGTGCGCGGGGGGGGGGGGTGATCCGCCCCAAATGAAACCAAAACAATGGACTTCCTAGCAGTAAGAAAAAAGGGGGATACCAAAACACATACACATCGATTGAAGGAAACAGACTGAGAGCGGGGAATTTACTCAACGGAATAGTGAGGGCTTTAAAGCGAGATGACGCAGGTTAAAAGTCGCGACGTCCGTTGGAGGAAAATGGGGTTTTCCGCAAAAACGAGCCACGAGGGGGTGAAATTGGACGGAAATGCCGAATGCGCGTCACTAGCAGGCAGGGCACCGACGATGTTTTCCTTTTGATGGGAGACGAGGCCCAGGGGGCCGCCCAAGCTGGGATAGGGGGGCAACGGGGATGGGCAAACCTTTAACCGCAAAAAAGGGAGGAAACGCAAGTTTTCATTTGACAAGCTGGGCTTAAAGGGAACACGATTGTTTGGAAGTGGGGGACGGGGGGCTAAGGCGAACTCCACAAGAAACTAACTACGGAAAAGGGGGGCCATCATGTGACTGGAAGGGAAGCAATGCGCACCGCACAGCAAAACCGAGAATCTCGAAAAGCAAAGCTCGTCAACGGATGATATCAACTCGGGTTGGTGGGGAAGGCAAAGGCGTGCTCAAAGTGTCGGCGTCGTGGCCGCGGGCGCGTGACGCAGGCCGTTAAAAAACCGGGGTAAAATATCGGAGGGAAGGCTGTATTATTAGTGGGAAAGAGTGAAAGAGACGACTAAAGAACGAAAAGCGGGAGTATTGGGTGTTGTGAACGCCAGAGGGTACCAGGTAACGGTCACACCGGGGGGTGAAGACCGAGACGAGTGAGCGTGACAGTACCCGAGAGCTCTGGGTAAGACTGTGTAGGGGCTTCATAGGAAGACATTAGAAGACCTAAACAAAGCGGGGGGGGTAAACCACTCAGAGGCGGGATTCTATCCTGGCAAAGCAAAAAAGTGGACTGCAATAAAAAACAAGGGGAAACTGAACCAGGGCAGGGATGTGTGCGGTAGTCTCTGCCGTCACTCACCCTGCAAAAAGAGGAACCAAAAAGCGCATACACGATGCCGTCGGGAAATGGAAAAGTAAAAAAAACGGAGGTGAGGGCCTCATCACAAAGTGAGACATGACAGTCAAGGGAGGTGATGGGGAACCATCAAAAAAGGTCGGAATTTCTTGACTGTGACATTTGATCCAGAAGAGGGGGGCGTCAGCAGGAGAAACGACAAAGCAAGAGAGCGATGCAGGACGCATAGGTGGTGGGAAAAAGAGGGGCAAGGGGGGAAACGGCATAGTGAAGCGAGGGGGTGAGAAAGTGCGCCCTGCTGGGGATTGGGAAAATGGAGAGGCACTGAGAAGTGAAAACCGCGAGCTGGATCAGAATTCCGCGGACATTCGGATGGCTCGACCAAAAGACTTCTAGGTAATCAGCCTCCTCGCGAAGTACGTCAACTTTAAAGAACGGACTTCCAACGCACGGGAAGAAAAAAGCCGGTCAGGTGAAAAAGGATCGTCTCGGGGCTGATGATTGTAAACAAAAAGACGATGCACATCCAAACAGGAGGGAAGTGGGGGGGGATGGGGGGGGGGGGGGTGTGTGGTGGGGAAAAGGGCGAGTAGGGAGTAAAATTGCGAAACAGATGCAAAAGGCTAACGCCCCTCAAACAGCACTGGTGGCAAAACGCGTTTTGGGAAATTTTCCTGAACGCGAAAAAGATCAGACAGGAAGTAAGGCCGAAGAACAGAGCAAAAAAAACCCGATCATTCCACGCGGAAAAATCTTATTAGAACCATCGGCAAGAAAAAACGAAAGCAAGATGAAAGGGGAACACAACAAATGGCACCGGACATCGCGGGCCGGCAAATCAAAAGCCGAAAACTGAGGAATGACCTCGACATCAGCGACTTATAGGTGGCATAAATGCCAAAAAGCACAGTGTGAATCTAAGTTCAGGGGTTGAGAAAAACCCGCCTGCTAAACAGACAACCAGGGGGAAAAAAATATAGATAAAAGACTCGCTAACAAACGGAGGAAAGAGTCTGACAACTTTATTCTACCTCAGACAATCCCTGTTTGGCGGTTGTCTCGAATGGGAAAAATGGGGGAGGGGGGGGGGGGAAGCGGGAACCCACAACCGTGGGGGGGGTGGAGGAGGGTGTCCCCGTCCAACCCCCACGAGCTCTGTGCGACTTCAAACAACACCCCTAAGCAAAGCCCCCCGAAGGGGGAAACACACGATGACGCGGAAAACAAAAACCCTACAAAAATTCCCCCGTGTTTTAACCCTGGGGAGAGTGGACCCCCGGGAAGTTTCAATACCAAAAAACCTTAACGTGAGCAGGGGGGGGCAAGGGCCCCGTTGGTGGAAAGAGTGGGAACATTTCTTGGTTAGGGTAAACCCCCCACCCCGCCCCCCACACCCAACTAGACCTCGGGCCCCCCACTATGGGGCACGCCACGAACAAGCCGCTAGCCTGACAAAAAGGGAAGGATTTCGGCCCAGGTGCGGGCTCGCGCGAACCTCCCCCTTGTCAGTAATTGGGTAGTGGTGTGTGTGTTTTGTTCATGGAAGTTGTGTTGACGGTGTGGATGGGAGAGCAAGTGGATTTGCGTGGCAAGACATTGGAGAGTGGGCCTCCAGACCGGGCCCGAGCGGTTGGATTTGGGGGTGGAGTGGGGAGAAAAGTGGGGGGTGTGGCATGGGGGGGACGCACCCCGCCCCAAGAGCCTGACTGGGCCCTAAACGGAAGCTGTAATGTTGGAGGATAGTAGCGGGGGGAGATTACTGCTCCCCAGAGGAGCAGTGGAGGAGTAAGAGATAACTCACGGTAGGATGACCACGGTCCTGGTGTTGGGGGACCATGGGAGGTAATGGCGTGCCACCGTTTGATAACTGGGTATCCGAAAACCTTCCGAGTTACGATGGAAGGAACAAGAACGGGGAGTGCTGCGATGATAAAAGTCCCCGTAAGATGGAAGGCGCACTTTCAGCTAATGGACGCTGGACATGAGAAGCGCGGTGGAGGGGTCGACAACAATGGGGGGGGGGTGAATGTCGGACCAAGGGTAGCTTCTCACGAAAAAGAGGGGGAAAAGGGGATTGGCGTGGTGAGAGGTTTGTTTCAATACCTCAAAATATAAACGGACAGAGGCAAAAACGTTCCTCGAGTTGAGTACGGGGGAAGACGGTCTGATGCTAAGGGGCTTGAATTCGCGCTTCCCGTGGTGAAAGCTCGCCGAAGGGACAAGAAAGGAGTCAGATGTGTCGTGTCCAGGTGAGCATCGAAGAAGCCTTTGGGCAGCCATAAAGCTGTGCACTCAAGTGCTCAGGCTTAGAGTGAAGGCAGGGACATATGCGGGCAAAAAAACACCGAGACATAGCAGCACGCACTCGGCACGCCCCATGGCGACTGGGATTGGCGCACCACGTAGGACGGAAATTGGGAGTGTAGGGAGTTGTTCCAGCGGAACATGATCGAATCGTCCGGAGCGGAAAATCGTAGGCAAAGAATCACTCGGAGTTGGTTCAGAATCACGGAGAAAACATCCGTGGGGAGGGGAGCCAAGCCCTACACGAACCGGATCAGAAACGATCTTGCTCGTAGCACAAACGATTGTCAACGACCTCCTTGACTAGCCGACAGAACCTGCACTTTGGAAAACGAATCGATCGGGGAGCCGTCAAGGAAGAGCTTGGACCACGAGGCCGGGGAGGGAGCCATTTGGGGAGGAGGAAACTCGAACCCAAGACGAACCAGAAAAAAGCGTTCTTTGACAACGGCGCCTGGGGGAGGCGCGTTAAAGTGACCGGGGTGGAGAAAGCTTTCACGGACGCGAGGGGCAAACCACAACAAAAACATTAAGGGAAGGGAAAAAAAAGGGGAGGAAAGGACATCACCGACTGGGTCCCACTAGTCGGGAGCGCGTGGAGCTGAAAACAGTAGAGACGATTGGGTACTAACCGTCAATGCGGGAAGGAAAAAAAAGGACAGAGTAGGGTGTGCAGGCGCATACCATCGAACAATGTGCGGGCACGGCCGTTTCACGCCAAACAGAGGAGAGGGAGAGGAGTAGTTGTTTCTGAAAGTCAGTGGGGGAGGCGAGAGTGACAGTGAAACCAACCTGAGGAAAGGCCTCCAATACACATTAGGGGGCCGAAAAAAGATGGGTGGCAAAAATTGAGAGAAACACATAATTGAAGACCTGTAAAACAGGAGAACATAGGCTAGGAACCAGGCATGATGACAACGTGCGGAGAGGAGATTTTCAAATGGGCTCGCTTGATTGTAAACAAGAAACCGGAGCAAAGGTGCTTTTTGCGGAGGTGTCACGGGAAAAAAAAGGAAAAAGTAAAGTTGGGGACGCGAATCGTCCGAGCCAAAGTTTCATGGAAAGTCGTTCCGAAGTGGTCGACCCATAAAAAACCACGATGATTTTCATTGATTCGAGAGGAGCACAATACGAAAAAAGACCGCTCTAAAATACGTTTCCAGCCCGAATCTCTCGTGGAGCCACGTGAGAAGGTCCTCGAATGAAGTGGTGGTGGCGGGGAAAAAACCAGGGGGGCAGGAAAGCTCCCGCTCTTGGAACGCGATGATCAATAACAAACAGAGGTTCGCACAGTTGTGTTCCCGGCCCCGGGTGAAGGGAAATGAGGGACCGCAAGACATGGGGGCTAGCCGACGGCAAACAAGACGGGGGCTATCGTCCTGGGTCTCGGTGGGGGCCAGAGAGTACATGGCTCAAACGCCGGGAGGGGGTGGGAGTTGCTGGGAGGTGGGGAGGGAAGCGGTCACCTCCCATCATAATAACATGAATCTGAAAAGGAACGGCTAAAGAAGGGGGATTAGGAAAATGAGTACCATCTTTGCGCTGCGGGTCTGACAGCCCTCGCAACTCCCTATGCGGACGCGAGAAGCTAGAGGCAACGGGAAGAGAAACAATGCGAGCCACCTCCGCTTATAGACCTCCTTTGGAGGGAATGAACAGGGAACCTCTCTGCTACTCCATCCGGTCGCGGGGGGTAAAATGGGTCCGCGGTAATACTAAAGCACGTTTCTCAATCCTCTCAAAAACCGGAAGGATAATTACTGCCCGAAACAAAGAACCGATCGATTTACGGACTAAAGAGAGCCGTCTACGCGAAGAGGGGCGGGGCGGAAAAATATCCATCAGTATGCTCTGGGGGATGGCAACCTGAGGTACCGGCAAATACGGAAAATTAACAGAGTAGTTACTGGGCGACCGAAAGTGTGTCCGGTAGAAAGCAGGAATAGGGAACAAATTTTTCGGGGGGACTACTGAGGGCGGCGCGTGCCCGTTCAACCCAAAAAGGGGTAATACGGCTGTTGGAAAAACATTATGGGGTCTCATATCAAAACTGTGAAGTAAGACCAAAGGCATCACATGACAAGTTTACAAGGTTGAATGATTGAAGACAGTTTGTGGGGCCATGGGTGGACCACAGCAAAACAAAGTACAGCGAATCGCAGATGTGGTTTGGGGACCAGCATACGGGGGGGTGTGAGCCAAGAAGTCCTTGCCGTGGGAATTTAGGGAAAAAAAAAAACCAGGCAAAGGGAACGGAAAGAGAAGGACTACCAATGTCAGCTCTATATCAGAAAGCGGGGACGGTGCGGGAAACGGACCGGGGGGCCACAAAACCTACTCGCTCGCTCAAGAAAAGAAATCGAGAAGAACAGTAATGCACACACGTGGCCGCGATCGAGTCTGTAGCTAAGGTGAGGAAAAGCGTGAGGACGGACTCTCCTCGAGCACCACTGGGGGGACGCGGAACGGGGGAGCAGTCGTGGTGAAGGCCAGGATGCGCGTGCGGTTAACATATCTAGAAGGATAACGTTGTCGAAGGAGGAAGGATACAGGGCAAGCGTGGGGGGGAAAAGACATAGTTCGGCTGAAGACATGTGGGGTAGTAGAAGCAGATTCAGTGAATAATGAGCCTCGCCGACAATGCTGGTCAACTCGCCAAAATCCATCATATTACGCAAAGCCGTGAGCATGGCGGGGCTGGGGCGGGGGGTCTTCCCGAAGTTGGGGCGAGAATAGCTTACGAAGCTGCCAAGGATCGGGTCGGACACGATGACACGAATGGGGTAAGGTAAATGAAGCTCGAGAGGAAGTCCTTTCTTTCCCAAAAAATTGCTGAGAGGAGTGTGGATTTTAATTTTGCTTCCGACCCTACGTTGAAAATCGGATCTAAAATACGAACGCGAAGTTCCTTCGAACACGAGTTTGGGAACAAGAGTCGGGGTCAAGGGCGCAAAGATGGGCAAGATGGAAACACTCGGCCCGCTTCGGCGTGGCATGGGGGCTTGGCGAAAGATATAAGGAGCATGCAAGAGCGGAGGGCGCCGTTGGAGACGGGGACAAAAGACGGAAACATGAAAAAGCCTCCGGATCATCCTCGCATGGGATGTCGGATCGATCAGAAACCGGGGATCGCGGAAGACAGTGAACCTGTCCGGTGCCAACAAGAGAGATGCTGGATGGAAAACCAGCAGGATTGATGGACCAACGATACAAGGGCCATCTATGGGCAAACTGAACCGCGACCGCTACTCAAAACGTTAGACACGCGTTCGCGGGTTAAGTGCAAGGGAAAGCAAGTAAAAGGACCAAGCGAAGGGGGAACAACCGGAGCATGAAGACCGTAGGGGGCTGTCCGGAAAGATCAGCATGATTGGGGGTGCCGTTAACAACAGAGGAGAAAAACTTCTGGCCCGGTCGTACCAGTAGTCAATCCCCAATCCGGAAAGCCAACAAACAGTAAAAGCCTGTACGGCCCAGGTAACAGGGTCAGCTAAGGATGTTGCGGACTGCGACGGGAGGAGAAAATCTAAAGAACACAACAACAAAGAGGGGATAAAAGAGGGATTTTGGTAATTCCGCCAATGGTGGGGACAGAGACGCAAGGTAAAGGAAAAAAGGTCAAAGACGACTTGTGGTGAGAGGAATGGGGTGGTGAACACGAAGTGGCCGGGCTGCTAGTGGGGGGGGGGCCGGTGCAACTCCATTCTTTGCATATCCACCTGTACTTTCTTCCGGTGCGGTTCAAATTGGGAGGCCGCAGAAGTAACGAAAACCATAATGGCGATGACGATGCGAAAACACCTAGTGAAAGATCGAAGAAAGGGGGGAGGCTCTGGCCGTGAGACTGCGCCATTCAAGTCGAATGAGGGGGGTAAGTCTTAGAAGGGAACTGGCACAATGGGATTGTACCGAAGTAGCCTTCAATGGTCGCCGGAGGAAAAGAACAAATGATCAGCTGCGGGTGGGAACTTATCCCATCCTGTATCTGCGTTCTCGCATCAATCTCTCATACGAAAGAAGCCGCGTAGAGAAGTGGAAAAGTACCGGATTTAGGGGGTCTACTGTCTCTGGGAGAAAGAACCACGGGGAGTAAAGGGGAAAGCCCTTAATCCAAGAAAAAACGCTGGATAGGTCCGGTTGAAAATCATCGTGAGTGCCTTATGGGAAATACGCCAAAATGGGATCAAGAATAAAAAGAATTGAAGTCGCTCAACGTAGGTCCATCCAAACGGGGCGAGCAAGCCAAGAGGTCCACAAAAACGAAAAACGGGGGGAGGTCACCTTGAAAAGGGTGATCGAAAACCAAACCGGCAAGAGACAACTGCCTATAAACACTTCAAGGCACAGGTTAAAGCCAACGGGGTGGGCGGCTGTCAGGGGGTGCGCTACTCGTCAGGGGAAAGTGTCTGACTGCAGTGGCATAAAAAAAATGACAACCAACTGAAAGGGTATAGCAGAGGGAACCCGGAGCAGAAAACCCCCTAAGGGT
>Ga0179593_1567864_pt1 | contig 10295 bp, 19 predicted proteins | sample CZODoug2_1_08_16_FD_185931 | JGI IMG/M metagenome (GOLD analysis project Ga0179593, IMG submission 185931) | Vadose zone soil fungal communities from Angelo Coast Range Reserve, California, USA - CZODoug2_1_08_16fungal (PacBio error correction) | ecosystem: Environmental > Terrestrial > Soil >...
AAAAAGCATTGAAAAAGGTGAAAAGCGGGATGGGAGAACGGGAGGTGTGGAGAGGGGCTTGCTTACAACAGAACTGAACTCTGTGAAAAAATAGATACTCCGGGAAGGATTGATTTTACGCAGAAAAAGCCCTGGGGAGGGGGGAGTGGAATTAATTCCATAGACACTGGCAAGAACATCAAACGCCGAGTAGTGTTTTGGATTGGGGATGATTGGGAAACCCGGGAAGAGGAGGTAAAGCGAACACGTACGTTTCCAATTCATGAAGGTGCAAGTCAAGCTGATTGGGCTGGCCGGAAAAAGGACGTGAAATTACTTCTCGTACTTTGTGAAAAAGGAACATTGGCGGGGCAAACCATAAGAACCTCTGGTTAAAAAGGGATACGAGGAAGGGGAGAAAAAGAGGTAAAAGAAGGAAAACCAAAACTGGGGGGGCCAGAGGGCGAAGAGGAGAGCAACCGCACCCGGTCAAAGGAAGTCAGCCACACCGAAGGTACCAGGTTTGAAGTTCTGGGTGAAAAAAACGAGAGATTAAAAAAAAAGGGATACCGAATCAGTGGAGGTAGGCAGGGGACATCAAAAAGGAAACTTCACTGAACAGTCGGGGGAAGAGGAAGAAACAGGTAAGGGAGAGGGAGGGAGTACGGGGTGGGGGTTCAAAGCGGACTTTTTTAAGGTATTGGATGCAGGGAGAAATTTCCAAGGGTAGCGGGAAAGTGAAAAAACTCAAAAAAAAAACCATTACAAAAGGAAATAATAATTTCGACGAGATTCAAACACGCTAAGGGGGGAAAAGGTTGGTGAATGGCCGGCAATAAATTGGGGGAAACTGACGATGTCGGGAGGGAATCCCGAATCGGGGAAAGGAATGAAAAAGGCACTTGGAACTTTGAAGAAATTATCTTGGCAGGACATCCCAAAGGGGAGAAGGAATTGGAACAGGAGGGACTAACTCAAAGGGGTGGGGGGGGGCTGGGGGTAGAAACCACCTGTTTACGAGGGGGGTAAAACAAAGGATACTCGAGAAAGCACCTACTGGGGGGTGCCAATTGGCTGGGGAGCATTGGTGGCCCCTTGGTGGGGAAAATAGGTAAAAAAAAAAAAAACAAAAAATCATCCAAAAATAAGGGGAAAAAAATATATAAAGGAGGTGGCGGCTAAGAAGGAGGAATATGGGGAAACTAGACAAAAAGCTGACAGCAGGGGGGAGGGGTGAGGGCCCCAAGAAAAACTTGGGAAGTAAACAAGAGGTGAACACATAAAAGCATTTTGGGACCCACTTCCTACAAACAAAGAGGTGGCACCAGGAGTTCACACAAAGAGGACCACTCTTCTCATGCCCGCGCAAAGGGGGGACCTCCCCAAAAGGTTGGGGAACTCTCTAATTAACAATTTTCCCCAGAATCTTCAAGGAACACGCACTGCGCAAGATTTTGTGGCTACCAGCTCCAAGAAGGGAAGAAAAGCCACAGTGGGCATAAGGGGGAAAAAAGTACAGAAGGGGGGTTTTGGCATCCCTCATGGTGCGGCAGAAGGAAGTGGCAAATCCAGAAATAATAATACCGCCGCCGGGGCCTTTGATTTTTTAAAAAAGGAATACAGGAGCGTCTGGTAAGGAGCTAAAGATGAAAGGAGCCCGGGACCCATCGCAAAAAACTTTAAAAAGAACAGGGAAAAGGGGAAAGTTGCCCCACTCCCAAAGACTCACAATGAAGATGGTGGCGTTCCAATTCGGCCAGAAGAGCTTGAGAAACCTATGCCGACACATTGCTCCTTAGGCTGACAATCAGAAACTAGGGATTGAAGGTGGGAAACATAAACCAAGGAAGATGAGGGCGGTCATTCAAGAAAAAGGGACCTTAGCGGCTCAAGTGGGGGGCAAAGAGAAACGCCGCCAAAGGGACGGCAACCAAACACGGATTGCCTTCTGCTGAAAAGGGATCAGAAAGGGGGGGGGGAAAAGCAAATGGATGGGAGGGCTGCCAAAAAACGCAAAAAGACTCACAGGGGAGGGGAACTTGTTATGAAAACGGTCCCCGGCTTCTGCCTGCGAAAGGGGTGAATAAAAAGAAAAAAAATTCCTAAAGGTCGAAAAAAATGTCAGGGGCCCAATAGGAGTAGTTAAAAAAAAAAACATCAGAAAAGGGGGGGGGGGCACAAGGTAAGGGCAGCGCGATTAGGGTTTGTTCCCTGGGGGGGGGGAAACCAGGAAACATTGGCTGGCCAGGGGAGAGGAAACAAAAGCTCACCGTCTCCATAGGAAGGAAAACCAGACAAAGGGGGATATTGAAAGATTTTTGGTTAAGGACGGGGGGGGTAACGCGTGTGTGTTGTCCAAGGAGAGGAAACAAGGCGAAGGAAAAAAAAACAGCCAGGAATAGAAAAAAAAAAAGACGAGGGTCAGAAAAAAAGGGGTGAGGAAAAAAACACTAATGAGAACCAGCGAAAGTTCGAAATAGGGCCGCGTAAGAAAAAGCTGTTAAGTCGGAGTGGGAAAGGAAACATGACAAGAAGAGGTACCAAGAGACCCCCTCCTTCAGGGAACCAGTAAAAAAAAAAGAACTCAAAAAAAATAAGCAGGGGAGTAGAGAGGGGGGGGAGTAATGGAAGTGGGGGGGGAGGAGATGGAAGGATCGTTAGAGAGGCGCTTGGGGGGAAGACTTAAAAGAAGCTGGGTGTGCCAGAGATGAAGAAAAGCGAACGACTCAAAGAGATTCCTCTTCACCTCTGAGGAAAAAAAGCTTTTGAAGGAAGGCCCAAACAAATAAGATCACCCAAGAAAAAAAAAAAGCCTATCGCAAACGTGAAGCCTACTGGTCGGACTGAAAAGCCAACAACTCCATGGTGGGGGAGGGGGGGGCAAAAGAGAAGAAAGGCCTTGTGTAGACATGCGGGTGGTTACACGGAATGGAAAGGAAAGAGTCGCACCAAAGAGAAATTAACACTCCGAAGGAGGTTGAAGCGAGAAGGGGGGGGGACCCAAAAAAAGGGGAACAAAGTTTGTGGAACGCGAACCGCGAGGTATCCAATGGAAAAGCCCTCCAGGTAAACAATAAAAAGTGCGGAAGAAGACTCAAAAGTGGGAGAAGGGGGGGTCTTAGGGGGGGATCCAACCAGAAACCCTTAAAGGAAGTCCTCAGCGGCACAGTCAATTAAAGCCTTGTAAAGAGATTAAGGGGGGGAAAACCGTATCGAAATGAAGGGAAAAGAGGGTGATGGGTCAAGGCCAAGTTACGAAAGCCGTCGGCAAACATCACCCAGGGAAACGCATCGAAATTTCTAAGCTTTGGGAAGGGGGGGGTGAAAAAGAAAAATCAGTAGTAGTCCCTAGGAAAACAAGGTATAAACAGCCGCAGTCCCAGACCGTAGCGCGAGAAGAGGGGGCAGGGGTAGACTCAAAATTAGTTGGGAAGGAGTAGAGGAACACTACACCCGATGTAAGTTGACTCGGGGGGAAAGGGTCGAACAGGGGGAATTGTTGTCTTGGGAAACTCGGAAACATAGAAAGGACAAAAGGAAGGAGGTGAAAAGGGGCCCTAATAGGACTTCGAAGGGGGGGTTGAACTGGGGGGGGAGGGAGGCTTAAAAAAAAGTTCTAAAAAAGGAACCCACAAAACCACTACAAAACTAGTCAGGGGTTTGGAGGTTGGGGTGCGGTGCCCAGGAAGGAAAGAGCCAGAAAAAAACCCGGGGAAAAAAAAAAACATGAGTTGTTGAAAGGGGAGGGTTGAGGAAACCTTGGCCGCGCAAAGACAAAAAAAAAAAGTTTATCAGGGGGTGGAGGAAGGTCCAAAAAAACTTGGGGGGGGGTACGGGGGGTGGAAAAAAAGGGGGAGGGGGAAGGGTCCAAACGACGACCGAGTGTTATTAATGGGGGGCGACAGGGGCATTGGAGAAAGAAAAAGATGAAAAGGTGAACATGGAGGCCGAAAGAGAAGCCCCGCACCACGGAAAACCACGCGGGATGAAAAAAAAAAAGCTTGAAGTGGGGGAAAAGCATTTGTCGGAACCAAGGAGATCCATGAAAAGAATGATAAACAAAAAAGGGGGAGCCCAAAAAATGAGCAAAGGGGGACCAGGGGTTAGGGACAACCGAATTTAAAAAAAAAAAGGTCACTGCAATGGGGGTCGTGCAGTGGGAGCTCGAAAGCGAAAAAGGGGAAGGGAGTCAAAAAAAAAACGAGGAAGGATGCTAAAATTGAAAAAAGAAAAACTTCCCAACGACGTAAGAGGATCAAAAAAAAGTTCCGAAAAAAAAAAAACGTATAAATAGGGGGGGAATACGAAGAAAAATTCGTAGGGGGGAACTGGGGGGGGGGTGCCCCCACCCAACAAAATACAACGAGACACCGTTACGGGGAGGGTTTCACACGAAATCCGTAAAGGGGTGGGGAAAAGTTCCCTCCCCCGGAAAAGGTCCGGGAAAAAGAGGGGAAAGGAAAAAGCCCGTGGAAGTAGCTTGAAGGTTGGAGAACGCCTTTGGGATAAACGCCAGGGAAAAAGGGGTCTAGGAAAAAAAAAATCAAGGACTTAAAAACCTACGGGGAAATGTCGGGGGTAGCAAAGGGGAACTTGTGGCTATATTTAACAATACAGGAAAACAAAAAACCAAAATCAAAAAGAAAATTAAAGAAGAAAAGGATGTGATATAGAAAAAAGGGGTGATAGATGGGGGTTCCTAATAAAAAAAAAAAATGCCTTAAAAAAAAGCAAGGGTAAGGTTTGTAGTGTCCCCAATTAAAAAAAAGAGCCTTCCCTTCTAATTTAAGAAAAAAAACACTCAAAAAAATATTGTCAAAAACGGGCTTGTTGGAAAATTCTACAAAAAAGCCCCGAATGAAAAGGGTAGGAAAAAGATAAAAAAAATCTAAGGGCAATAATCATTAACCCGTTCAAAGGGGGGAATTCATACAAAAAAAGTGGGGGTGAAGCGAACCAAATATTTAACCCGGAAAAAGGGGGACGAAAAAAGAAACATCGTTGACCCTACGAGGCGAGGAAAGTGAGCAGACAAGAAGGCCCCAAAGTAGGATCGGATTTTTTTGGCCCGTAAAAAGAAAAAGAACGCGAAAGCCAACATCTGATCAGAAAAAGAAAAAAAAAGTGGGGGGAATACGCCTCACAAGATTGCCGGGTTTTGATTTTCAATAAGATTACAAAAAAAAAAAAATACCACAACGCGACTCGAAACAGGGGGGGGATAAAAAGGAAAAATCAAACGGGTTTGGAAGGCCGAGAACGGAAAGAGCCTGGGCCCCTTGGAAAGCGAAGGGAAACCAAAAAGAATCAAAAAAAGAAGGAAAGGAAAAAAAAAAAAGTTGGCCGGGCCCACTGCGCACAAAGTGGAGGATGCAATTGCAGGGAATCGGGCCGGAGGGAGTTGTGAAAAAGAGAAAAATGGTCAAGTGGGCTGGGAAGGTCCTTAAACTCAAAAGCAATGGGGGGCTGCGAGGAAAGAGGCAAGAAAGAAGACGTTGAAGCTTTAACGAATGCCGACAGAAAAAGAAGAACAAAACCAGAGTAGAGATTGTGGCCCAGGGAGGGATGCAAAGGGGGGGACAAGGGGGGTCAAGTTGTCCACTCAAAAAGGGGAAAGACTGGAAATATGCGCAGACCAGTTTACCGACGGGAATATTGAAGTACCAAATGGGAAGAGGTCCTCTGGAAAATCAGAAGGGAACGTGGGAAGAGAGGATGGCAAAACACAAAGGAACCGGTGGGCATCGGGCACAATCTCGAAGGGGGAAGCATTCAAGGGGGCTGGGGGGGGATCGCAAAGAAGGCTATTTTGGGGGGGACCGGGGACTCAAAAGGTGAAGGAAACAGCAGGAAGAGCAAGAGCTGACAAAAAGGCCTAGGGAGAAACCTTGATATATTGCTAGGTGGGCGTCCCGAATTTTTGCTGGGCTGGGTGAGAGGGGTTTTTCCGTAAAAGAAAAACAAAAAAAACACCAGGGAAAGGGGGACAAAAAAGCAACGACAGGGGGGGTTCCGCATCCATCGAAAAACAGGGAAAGGACCAGAAAAAAGTGCTCAGGAAGGAAGCGATAAAAAAAGGAACGTGTTTAAGGTCGTAAGGAAGGGGGGGGAGAGGGGCACCCCGGGGAGAGGATCCGAGGTGAGACATGGGAAGTTTCGCCAAAAAGACAAACTCGGGGAAAAAAAAACCCATGGGGGGAGGAAAGCTCCAAAAATCAGGTAAAAAGGGGTGGATTGGATAAAACTATTATAAGGGGGGGGGTATCCTGGGGGCGGAGACGGAAAAGACTCCAGAGGGTCTTAAAGGGGCACTCAGGGAAAAAAAACACACGAAAAGAAACTGCACGCAAGGGGTCCGCCGCCTGGGTGGAGGCTTACAGAAAAAAAAAAACAGAAAACCCCGGATTTCAAAAAAAAAAAAACAAACCAACACAAAAAAAAAAAAAAAAAAAAAAAAAAAAAAAAAAAAAGAAAAAAAGAAAAAGAAAAAAAAAAAAAAAAAAAAAAAAAAAAAACAAAAAAAAAAAAAAAAAACGGGGGGGGGGGGGGGGGGGGGAACAACTGAACAAAGCCTCCAAAGGAGGAAATAAAGGGGGACCGGTTTGGAAATGCCCGGGGATCGTGGTAAAGAAACTGGGCAAATGCTCGGGGACTACAGAGGCCGGGTTGCAGGTCCTCAACAGGGGGGGGGAAGCTAGGGGGGAAAAAAATTGGGAAAAAAAAAAAAAAAAAAAAATCGAAATGCAAAGAAAAAAAGAGAAACAAAAATACGTCCAAAAAAAAACTAGTGGTCCATCGTGCAAAGAGCCCATGGAAGAAAAACCCGTCAAAAAAAAAACCAAAAAGGGAAAAAGTCAGCGGAGATCAATAAGAAAAACTCAGGGGGGGAGACAAGGAACAAACCCGTGGACTGGGGACCCTACGAAAAGAATGTCTTTTCAAGAAAAGACTCGAATTTGGAAGAAAAAAAGGACCGAAAAAAGAAAAGGAAAATAAACAAAACCAAAGAGAAAAACCTGTGCAAAGAAGACAATTGTGAAGGTAATCTGTGGGGAAGAAACTCCCTATGAAGGGGGAAAGTCTGGAGAAAAGAAAAAAGAAGACATCAAAAGGGGAACTCGGTAACTGGCGCGAAAGACTCAACAAAAAAAAAGATGAGGATAAAAAAAGAGATATTACCCTGAAAGAGGTTTTAGCTGAAAGGAGAGGGGGAGGGACGCCAGGGGGGATGGGGGGGGAAGGTAGGGGGAGGGGCTTTGAAGGACGGAAGAAAAAACAGAGAGCAGAAAAGCCTTCTTTGAAAGGGCAACGCAGACGGAGGTAGCAATTTTGGGGGAAAAAAGGGGGGGGGAAGGTCTGTCACCGTAACGGGACGGACCGCAAGGGACAAAAAGAAAGGCCTATGGTTGGGGGGTGATTTGTGGGCTTCCAAAGTATTAGTGAAGCGAAAGAAAGAGGAAAAAAAATTCCCTGAAAAGGGAAAAGCGGGGGGAAGGGGGACATTGGGGGAAACGAACTTCCGTACGGACCCTTTTGGGGAAGACTGTTTTGAAAGGGGTCGATGAAAGGAAAAAAAAAAGTGACATGGGGAAACAGGGCAAGGAAAGCAAAAGCTCCGGACCCGTTTGGGAGGAAGGGGGCAAAAAGGGAAAAAAAAACAACCAACTGGGAAAAAAAAACTACTAGTCCAGCCACGCTTCGTTGTTCCCAGAAGGGTGGGGACAACAAGGAAGGACAGGAGCGGACCTATGAAAAATGGGGGTTGGGATGTCTTGGGCTGGTAAAGCACGATTTGACTGCACGGCAATGTTGAAGGGGGGGGGGGGAATGGTTGCAAATACCATAAGGGAAAAAAAAAGGGAAGGGGGGAAAAAGGGATTTCTTGAAGTACGTTATTCGAAGGGGGAGGTAAAAATTCAAAAAAGATTAGGACGGAAGGGAAAAAGGGGAGTCAATCTGGAGGAAAACTCAAAAAAAACAAAGAGAAGGGTGGGACTGAGGAACCCTACTGAGGATTAGTGAACGAGGTTTGGGGGGGAACAGATGAAAAAAAAAGGGCTCAGGAAGATGCTATCAAGGATGGCCAAGAACGGGGGAAGGCCGGCTTTCCACAGAAAAAGAGGGTGAACATAAAAAAAAGAACCGTGGGGACGATGGCGGAGTCAAAAAAAAGATTACAGCGAACTAAACATCCGCACTTAACTGAAGTTGAACGGCTGGGGGGGGGGACCCTACATCAGATGGTATGGGACCCCTAAAGCAAAGGGGGAAGACCAGGCACCAGAATGGGTGGGCACCCCGGGGCTGTGGGAAAATAAAGGGGGGCCAGGAAAAATAGGGAAACCAAAAAAACCAACGGAACCACCAGAGACCTCAAAAGTCAAAAAGGTAGAAAAAAGCTCAAAAGAAAGGGGGTGGGAATTGGAGAAGAGGGGGGGGAACGAGCCCCAATCCTGAAAAAAGAAAAACACCTCAATGGGGAGGGGTATGGGAAAAAAAAACAAAAAAAAAAAAAAAAACTGAAAGGAAAGGAACCCCATAGATGTGCGACACGACGCAGCTTTTGGGGGGGGAACGGGAGGGGAGAAAAACCGGAAAGGAAAGCCCCGAAGAACGCCTGCCAAGAAAGACAGGGGGCAAAGGAGAAAAGAGGATAGAGACCCTCCGGGGGGGGAAAAAAAAAAAAATCGTAACCGGGCTGGACTCCTTAGGGGTGTCAAGAAAGGCCAATCAAAAGTCAAAACAGGGAGCAAAAGAAAAAATATGTAAAATAAAAAAAAACTTGTTTGAAAAAAACATGCCACGGCACGGTAAACAGTGGGGAAAAAAGGTTGATAAGGGGGGGATCCGAAAAGGGGGGGAAAAGGGGGGGGGGGGGGGAGAGCCCAAGAGAAAAACCGCAAAAACGCAGGATCAAAGGGAAAACGAAAAAAATAAGAAATTAGAAAGGGAAAAGGAAAGTTTCCAAATGGTCAAGGCAAAGGAATATATCGAGTTGGCAACCAAGAAAGAGAGGGAGAGATGTCCGGGCCTGCGACCGGGGATGAAAAAAAAGTGAGAGCGGGAAATAGAAACTGAAAATTCGGGTGTCCGCAGTACGGAGGTGATCATGGGGGGGAAAAAAACGGGAAAAGCGTGTCCGGGGGACATATTGTAGGACGGTTTAGGTCTCACCTTTCTTATCCAGGATTCAAAGGGGAGCTGTCAAGAGAGGGGAAAGCAAAAGAAAACAAAAGGGGACGGGGAAGGAGGCTGATAAGGGGGGGGGGGGATACCCCCGGAAAAATCACTTGGGAATGGGTGCTCAAAAAAGGGGAAGGCAAGAAAAAAAAAACCGGGGCCGAAAAAAAAAAAATGGAAAAAACAAAAAGGGATAACTTATTTTATTGTCCACGTTAAAAACCATGGAAAAAGGGAGGGGAGTTGACGGGGAGGTCAAGATCTTACGAAACAGGGGCACATCGGTTCACGTTTCGCCATGCTACGGAGGGAAAGGGGGGTGGGAAATGGAAGCAGGGGGCCTGGGTAACAAAGGAAAAAACCCTACCTTTACGGTTGCAGGGTCAAGCGGTGGGGGCAAGACCTTACCACAAATCTCAAGAAGTCCTAGAGAAAAAAAAAAAAAACATCCCTGGGAAAAAAGTAAATTGGGGGAAGGGGTCGGGGGGGTCCGCCCACGTTTTGGGTGTTTGGGTTGAACCTATAAAAAAGACCCAACTGAGAAAGAAAAAACATCAAAAAAGAAAGTGAAGGGGCCGTAAAAGTGAAGAGGGTGCATCAAAAAAAGGGGGAACGAAAACAGGCATGGAAAGACCAAAGCGAGTCGAAGGGATTTGAAGAGAGGAGAACAAGGGGTGGAGGGAAAAACCTCCAGAGGGGAAAAAGACAGGAAGTAAGGGGGGGAACCAACCGCAAGGGGAACACCCGATCGTAAGGGAGACACACGGGCCTTTGAAAAGGGACCATGGCGTAAGAGAAGGGGGGGGGGGGACACAAAAAGCACGCGCAAGTCTTAATAAGACGTAGGGTGCCATTCGTAAGCCAAGGAGGGAAGACCTTTGGGTGGGAAGGGGAAGAGCTGAAACGCAATGATGCTCTCACAAAGAAAAAGGACTTGGGAAAGAATGCTACTCGCATCACGTAAAAACGTCCCGCAGCAGACATCTCAGGTCAAAGAAAAGTTGTGGAGGGCCAAAAAAAAAAAGAAAAAAAAAGGCCGAAGCTGGGATGGGGGGAAAAAAAGAAAAAGAAGACACCTTGAGGAAAGGGTAGAATAGAAAAAAATGGGCATGGAGAAGACCGTCACCAAGCAAAGC
>Ga0179593_1580240_pt1 | contig 10295 bp, 17 predicted proteins | sample CZODoug2_1_08_16_FD_185931 | JGI IMG/M metagenome (GOLD analysis project Ga0179593, IMG submission 185931) | Vadose zone soil fungal communities from Angelo Coast Range Reserve, California, USA - CZODoug2_1_08_16fungal (PacBio error correction) | ecosystem: Environmental > Terrestrial > Soil >...
GGGGAAAACGGTTTTCGACGAACCAAAAAAAGGTCTCTGCGAAAAAAGGAAGGGGGGGGTCGACGACAAACACAAAAAGCGCCCTGAAGGGGGGGTAACTCAGTTTCTCCCTAAAGAGCACAAAGGCGAACCAGGGAGAGGCGGCGCTGTGGAAAAAAAGCGGGTGGGGGGGAATGGCCAATTCGTTTTAGGGAAAACCACGGAAAGGGGGAAAAAGTTCCAACTGAAGACGAAATAGGACTTTAACCACGGAGGAGGAAGGAAAGGTCACATCGGTGACCTACGCAAAGGAAAGGGGAGCCTCTTCAGAGGCGCCAGGGGAAAAAAAAGGATTCTCCGTCCGAAAAAAAGAAAAGTGGGGGTTCTTCCTTGAAGGAAGGGAAAAATGCTTCACCTGCTAAAGAAGGGAACACATTTCCTGGAGGGGAATCGCTTCACGGAGCCGATAAAAAAAACGAGCTTATTTGTTGGGGGGGGGAAGGGAAAGGGCAGCCTTAATGAGGGAATTCCTCGAATCACATGGTGGGGGAAGGCCACGTTCTCTTCAAAACGAGACTAGGAGATTTTTCGCCAGGAGGGTTCGCCAGGGGGCCCTCCAACGCAAACAAAGACCGCTCTACAGAAAAAGAGCGAACGGTCCCACTCAAGGGTCGTCGCCTTTGGAGGGTTGCAGGGAGAGTCGGGCCCGCAACGAGTAAAGAAATCCACACGAAGGAAAAAAAAAAAAAATCAAAAAGGGACTGAGAAGACCGGACAATCGACAGAGTACAGGGGTTTTCCCTCAATTTCGCCAAGAAAAGAGGGGAATCACCCATCAAGAGGGTCTCTAACTAGGACCTCTTCGACAAGTAGAAGAAAAAAGAAGAGAGGGGGGGTTTATTTCATCTCGAAAAAGGAGGAGAAACACTCTCGAGGGAAAAAAGTTTGTCTGTATGGAAAAAGAAGAAAAAGTACCCGAGGAGGGGAAATTGGGGCCCTCTCGTCGAACCGATTCTGAAAAGAGGAAAATGTTTTTTTGGAAGGGTTAGGAGGGAATGGGTCAAAATGAAAAGTCCTCACCGAAATTCTATTCAGGGACTAACAAAAGGGTCCCTAATCCGCCGAGGGAAGAAAGTAAAAACAAAGTAATGTCCCGAGGGCTTTTTTTCCGGGGGCCTAATTAAAAAAAGAGTGTCGTTGGAAAACGATGCAAAACGAAAGCGAAAAAAAGGGGGGTGTACCCCTGTTTCCATCGGGGGGCGGTGGTCCGCGATCCTTGGAATCCGAAAAAACCGAGCGAAACGCCTTGGACCCTGGTGGGGCCGGGGGGAAAGAGGGGGGGAGGGGGGGGGGGGGGGGAGCTTTGGGGGGGGAAAAAAATCAGACCGGGTTGTACTCCGAAAAAAAGCAGAAAGCAAAGCCCACCAAGAAAGGCGTGGGGGGTCCCGACACCCCAGAGGGGGAGAAAAAAGGCACTGGCCAAGACCGGGGGCGTAATTTGGACGAAATCAGGAGCAGCGAGAACGGAGCACAACAACTACTAAACTTAAAAACAGGCGGCAGGGGGGAAGAAAGCCCGGACAAGCGCAGAAAGTTCCTGACGTCAAATTGTGGTGGGGTTATAGCCATAGAGGAGGGGAAGGCAAAAGGGGTCCTCAACCAAAAAAAAAAGAAGAAGAAAGCCGTGCGACAGGCTTGTGGAAAGGGGAAGACGAAGGCCCCCAATCTTAAGGAGTCAGAGTGCGGGGGGGAAGGTGTCCGAAATTTAAACGTACAAAAAGTGAAAGTTTGGGAAGAAACGAACGTACACGGGGAAAAAAAGAGAAGGGAAGCGGAGACGGAGAAAAATCAAGTGACCGCGAAGGCCGCCCAGAACGAGTTCTAATGAGAAATCCTAGCGGGTTTGAATCTATAGCGACGGTTTTTCAGAAGAGACCGGAGAACGTAGAAATTTGAATAAAGCGGAGGAAAGTTCCGAACTTCAAGAAGAGAGGAGACTCAGGAGAAAAGCAGTTCCCCTTTGGGGGGGGGGCGAAGGAAGGGGGAGGGTGAATCCGTTTTTGTGGCAGAAGCTCCTTGAAGAAAAGAATGTGGTGGGGCACCTTTCTTAAGCAAAAAAGATTGTTCGGAAAAGACCTCAATTCGGTTCCGTCGGAGGAAAAGGAAGACAAGAACGTTCTTTCCGCGCAGAAAAGCAGAAAAAAAAAACAAAGAGTGTTTCGGGTGGAAAAAAAGAAGAGCGCCTAACCAGGAAAAAGTCATTCTTGCGCCACGGGAAAAGAGACCTTGGACAAAAAGGAAAAAAGAGCAACATGCGGAAAACAAAGGAAAAAGAAAAGGGCGCGGAAAAGGAAGGGTCCGGCTTCAGGGGGGACCTCTACTCCGAAAAACCCGGGCCAGGAGTCACGGACGAATATTCCGTGGAACTGGTCGCCTAGGAAAAAAAAAAGCCCGCATCGGGAACGAAAAAGGAAAAATCACCGCTTCGGTAGAGGGGGGGGGGGCAACCAGACTGGTAAAATAAGGGAGGAAGCTGACTGCCATACGGGAACTACATGCACGAGGAACCCTTGGAAGGAAAACAAAAGCTGAGCGGAGAACGGACTTGCCCTACGGGAAAGGGGAAAGGGAAAAAAAGCGAATGAGAATTCAGGAAAAAAAAAAAGAAAAAAGCGCCGATGGGCCCAGAAGGAGAAGGGGCCGACTTGGCGGAGGGAGCCTCCGCAAATTGTCGGGGGGGGGGGGGAGTTGAACGCGCGAACGGGCCTGGACCTGCCCTTGTGCGGGAAAGGGGAGTGAACAAAAAACACAATCCCTCTGCCGGATGATCAGGGAAAGAGCGCTAATCAGAAAGAAGGACATGGTCCTCAATAACGGGGAAAAGCCAGGTCCTCGGGACAAGACCAAAAAGACGACAGGCAGATACCAATACATTCTGCGAAAAAAAGGGCAAAGCGACTAGGTCCGGAAAGGAATCGAAAGGGAGGAAAGTCTTCCGGCGGTGAGCAGTTTCAAAAGGGAAAAAAAAAAAGGGGGGGGGGGAACCCGGAAAGGAAGCCCTGTTGGAAAAAGACCCGTGTATGCCTGGGGGTCAGGGGGGGGAAAAATGAGGAAACGGCAAGGAGGGACGGCAACTAAAAATCGCGAAAAAAGGCAAATGTAAATCAGGTGGAAAAAAAAGTATCGAAGGTGAGTTTCTCGGAAGAAGGGAGGTCTCTTTAGTGCAAAAAGGAAACCCCGAGAGATCTATCCCCAGCCAGGAAAGCAAAAACAAGCGAAGGGTGGACAAAAAGAATGTTTCCTAGAAAAGCAATTCGCAAAAAAGGCACTTCCGCCTTTAACGGGATGCTCAAATGCAGCTTCACTTCGGGTGGGGCCCCAACTAATATTTCTGCAATGGGGGAGATAAGATTGACTCGAACAAGGATTCATCTCAAGAAGAAACAACAACCAAACGGGAAAGGGAGGAGAGATACTAATTTCGTAAGGACCTCAAAAAAAAAAAAAAAACCGATCTGCTGTCGGGGGTCAAAAGTTCAAACCTACGTGACTGAAGTGAAAGCCGATCTGGAGAGAGGAGAGAAGAGTCCCTCCCATTTCAGGGAGGGCAGAATTGAAAAAGGGCAAATCTTCCCCTTGCTGGGGGAAGGCCTTCTCCCTTAATAAAAAAGGTCGGAAAAAGAATCGCGTCAGTGAAAGGAAAGAAGAGAGTCCTACGGAAAACCCGCGAAACGACACAGGGGGGGAAGAATTCGTTCCCGGAGAAAAAGCGTAAAATCTAATTCCTCAAAAACGGGGTTTTTTGACAAAGGGGGAAGAAAAAAAAAAGGACCACTCACCGGGGGAAATTCAACCGCAAGAAACACGACCGTCCAGGGTGAGGGGGGGGCAGCGGACGCGGAAGGAAAGGGAAAGAGGGATCCTGAGCCTAGGGGAAGAAAGTCCGCGGTGTGGCCAGAAAAAGGTGGGGGGGGGGGGTTGCCTGCCGGAAGGGGGGGGGGAGCGCCACTGGGCTTTCGGAAGAGAAAGAACCCAATTGAAATGGGGGAACAAGAAAAAAAAAAGTCAACTGCCGGCCAGCACATTAAAGGAGGAGGTAAAGAAATTCTAACAAGGAAAAGGGAGGAAAGGGTCTCACAGAAAGGACCAAACCTACAAGGGGGTCAAATTGGTCTCCTCCAGTAGGAAAAGCTGAGAAATCTTCGCAGCAGGAAAGACTCGTCCTTAATCTAGGGGAGCTTCCAAAAAATAAAGGTAGGCCACGGTGGTAAGGGCAAAAAAAAAAAAACGCTCAGCGAGGACCACGGGGCCTTTCTTGCTCGCGCAGGAAAAAGCAGGCAATTCCAGCTCAAGAAGGGGGAAAGATTTTAACCAGAGAAAGACAAAGCGACGCAAGAGGGGGGAACCGACGGTTCTTTCCCACGAAAAAATGAGGAAAAGACCCTTGTCAAGAAAGAGGAAAAAAGGAAAGTAATCACGGGCAGGAACGAGTCGAGGTGAAAAGAGGGGAACCTGAACCCCCTTGGGAAAGAGACGGGTCGCACTCTTGAGAGGGATTTGCCCCAGGGTGAGGGAAAGGAGGTAGCAGCATGACTTTAGAAAAGGGGAGGGTATAGCGAAATTACCGTTTTCAGAGTTAAAGGAAAAGGAAAGAAGCTGAGAGCCCGGGAAGGGAAAAAAAAAAGAGTCCTCTGCGTTGGAAAGGGAGAAGTGAGGATGGCGGAAAACAAAGAGAACTATAAAGCCAGGAACACCAGAAAGAAAGGATAAAAGGCGGACTCGCAAAAGAAGGAAGCAATCACCAGACTGAAAAAAGGGGGGGAAAGGGGGGACGGATTGATTGGGCGTACACACTCGGGACACAGATCAAGGACAGGTGCCCGGTTTTGGAAAGGGGGGGGACACCCGCAAAAAAAACGAAGAAACCGAAAAATAGATTGACTATTGTAACGAAAAAACCGAGCAAGGGGCCCCGGGGGGGGGAAAATCGGCACAAAGCCTTCGAGAAGCATGTCCCCGTCGAGCACAAAAAAAAAAAAAAAAATTCAAATGTTGACGGAGAGAGAAACGCCGCTTCCGCAGGGGGGGGAAAAATGTGGGGGTGCTTTCGGGAGAAAAGGCCAAAAAGAGAGAAATGTCGCCAGGGCGGGGGGAAAGGTGGCCTCTGAAAGGGGGCGGCCCCGGTGGAGGGGAAGACGATAAGGTCTAAACAAAACCCCCCAAGGAAACAGGAAACAAGGAAACGCACCAGGGGGGAAGGCCGCTTGTCCGCGAAAGGAAAGTTATGCGAGGGTTTTAAGAGAGACGCCCTGATCGGAAAAAAAAAAAAGGCACCGGTAAAAAGACACAAAGGGGCTTCCCTAGGGTAAAAAGGGAAGAACTCGGGGGGGGCGTGAACCGGAGAGGGAAAAGTTACAACATCCGAAAGCTACAATCCCTCCCCAATCCGACCCAAAAGGGAACACAGGGAATCCAGAGGGGGTCTCTGAAGGAAGGCATGAGACGCGATGAGAGGGGGGGGGGTACAAGTTCCAGGCCAGGAGGGGGTGGGGGATCGTTTCAAAAAAGAAAGAAATCACGCCCACGAACAAGCCGAAAAGGAAAAGGGGGAAGGAAATCTCCCTCCGAAAACCACTCCGCGGAGATCATGGGGGAAAAAAAGCCGGCCTTGAAGGAAAGAAGGGGAAAAGGGCCTCACCTCCAAAAAGAGGGGAGAAGGGGGGAAAACAACTGTACTCTTCAGCAAAAGAAAAAAAGGAAAAAAGGAGAGTTCAACTAAGGAGGAAATCGTGACGCCCTTTTAGGGAAACAAATCCTAACAGAGAACTGTGGTTCTCGCGCGGGAAAAAGGGGTCGCTTCCGGGGGGAAAAAAAAAAGGGACGCCCCGTTTCCGAAGGCAAAGGAAAGGGAAAGGGGAAAATCTCCTGGGAAAAGGGGCAAGCTCCTCGGACGGAAAAAGGGGAAAAGAAAAGCAGTCAAGAGGAAAACAACGGTGTGGGAGAACAACTGAGGGCTGCCGCCGCCAGAAAACATCCTACAAATGTGCGACGAGAAAAAAAACTGGAGTGACGGTCTAGAAAAAGGGGAATTGTTTCGAGAGGAGGGGGGGTTTTTCTCCCCCGTGGGGGGGAGAAGAGAAAAGGGGGAGGAAATCGGAAAAAAATCTCCTTTGAAGAAAGAGGGGGAGGGTCCGAATCCGAAAGAGGGCCACCCAATGAATCGCGGATCATCAGCTTGCCAGGAAGAAAAAAAACAATCCGGAAAGAGCAAGACGAGAATCCTTGAGCGATTCACGAAAAAAGGGTTTGCAGCGCAAAGGGGGGGGAGACCACGCTGGCGAATCGCCGAACAAGAAGGGAGGCGCAGGGGGCTTTTTGTCAGGAGGGAGGATACCTCAACAACCTAGGCGGAAAAAGCGACGGAAATTCCGGCAGAAGGGGTAAAACGGATTGATCAGGGGCTGAAAGGGGGGGGAGAAAACTATGCCCAATTCAGGGGGGGGGCGCTCCCCGCACCTCCGGCCAGAGAAAGGGGGGGTCGCGCGAGTTCTTATGGCGAAACGTGAGTGGGAGACCCCACTACGGGGAAAAAAGCGTTTTTTTCGACAATCAATACTTTTCGCCGGGAGAACAAGAGGGTGTCCCTCGCTTACCACGGGGGAAAGGAATGAAAATCTCCTCTTCCAAAAAAAAAAAAGGAGGAAAAGTATTTCAAGGTAAAAGGAAGGAGGAGGCCCAACAGGAACCACTTGTTTACTCACGCAAAGGAACCAAAAAAAAGGTACCAATCCGGGAAAGCTGTTATGTTCGACAAAACTATCTCGCCCGGGAGGGGGGGGAGTAATGGCAATGGGAACCCAAAAGAAAAAAAAAAAAAAAATCAGGGATGCGAAAAGAAAACTTTTTCGGAGAAGGGAGGGAGGAGAGGCGGGTGGAAAAAAGGAACGAAAATTTGGAAAATATTGCCCTCGTGGAAGGTAAAGAAACCCCACCTTGGAAAAAAAAACCCCGGACTCAAAGGGGACCGAGGAAGGGCCCTTGGGACCGTCGTCTCGAACCAAAAAACGAAAAGTGGGGGGGAAAGTAGAGGCCGCTGAAAAAGAAAAGGGGAAAAAAAAAGCCTTCGAGGGGAGCATGGGGAAATTCTCACATTGAGGGCTCTCAGGGCAAAGGGGAAAGGAAAAGGCGGGGGAGGGGGAAAATACAACGGACGCGACGATGAAATAATGTTTTGTGACCGCCAGAAAAAAAAAAAGGAAGGAATCCTCGAGAGAGGGGGGGGATCCGGGGGGGGGGGGAAAGCTAAATCAACACACAAAAAAAAAAGGTGTCCCAGAGGGGGAAGAAGACTCTGGGGGAAGGAGGTCGCCATTAGGGGGAAGGCAAGTCTCACCACTAAGGAAAAAGAAGGCATAAGACAGCCTTATCGTAAAGAATAAATTGGGTCCGAAAAGGGAAAAAAATGGGGGGAAGAAAAAAAAAAAAGGAGAGGGGAGGGTCATTGGGGGGAAGTCGAGTTTCCCCGACTAAGTAAAATGGGAAAAGATCGGTGGGGAGCAGAGAATCGCCCGACGTGGCACCAAAGAAAAGAAATATCATCTTTTTCCATCCCCCTTCTTGAAGAAAAAGGGGAGGGAAAAAACCCGAAAAAACAAAAAAAAAGGGAGAAAAAAAAAAGGGAGGAAAGCGCGGAGATGGAAAAAAAAAGAACGAAGGGACGTATAGGTTTGTGACGGGAGGAGCAAAAAAGGGATCCCCGAGGAAGAAAAAGGGGGCCGCTCGTTCCGAGGGGGGAGGGGAAAAGGGCGGGACGCGTAAAGGAGTCTAAAGGTGGAAGAAGTCTTGAGGGGAAGGACAGGGAAGGGCGCAAGGCCTCGTGGGGGGGTGGGGGGGGAGAAAACATGATCAGAGATCTCTAAGAAAAAAAGCAGGGACGAAGAAGAAGAAAAAAGTGACCCTTCAAGGGGCCCTCTCCCAATTTTTTGGAGGGGAAGATTTAACCCAAGGAAAGGCCCCCTGGGCAAAAACAAAACTAAAAGCGATATGACAAAAAGAACAATCGGTTCAAGTAAAGGTTCCCTCCGGGGGAAGCGTTCCCCCGAGAGAAAAACAGAGCCTCTTTTATTTCCGGTGGGGGAAAACACCTCCTTAAAATGGGGGGGGGGGGGGGGCGCTGGGGGGGTGTGGTTGAGAAAATTTGTGAGCGGGGGGAAAAAAAAAAAATCGCCAAAAGGCGGGGGAAAAAAAACCGAGGGGAAAAAACATGGTTTCCAATTACCGGAAAAGAGTCCAGGGTGGAAAGAATCCAGGAAAAGCACGATCAACATCAAGAACCTCTTCAACATAAAAGCGAGGGCAAAGCTCATCACCGGGGAGGTTCCTTACCAGGGATTTGTTTTGGGGTGGGGGGGGGAAGAAAAAAGAGAAGGGGCCACTGGGGAGAAACTTTTAAATAAATAGGACCTTCAAATTCCGTTCCGAAAAAAGTGGACGATGCTCCTAAAGAAAAAGGAAGATCCCTCTAGGCGAAAAGGGGGGGCGATATGAAAACTGGTGAAGTTCACTGTGAGGAAAGATACTTTGGAAAAGGAAAGGACGATCCCGAGCGGGAGAAAGTCCAAAAAAAAAAAAAATCTTTGCCCCGGCCGGGGACGGAAAAAGGGGAAAACCGAATTCGTCAACAGGGCGAAAAATCGTTTTGAGAAAAAGATCAGACAGTGGGAAAGTGTCCACATCAAAAAAACACGAAAGGATAAGGAAAATTGATAAAAATAGGTCGAAGGGGGGGCCTAGCACTCTCACAAACATACAAAAATAAATTTAAGGAAAGGGAAAAAAAAATGGGGCGTCCCAAAAGGAATGGGACGAAATCCCTGTTTGGGGGGGAAAGGAAGGAGACGGGAATCTCCGAGGGGGGGGGGACGGGCTAAGAAAAAAAGAAATCGGGGGGGGGCAAACTCTTCCCAAGGGAAGCGAACTCACGAGGGAAGGAAAGAAAGTTTGTTTCGCGAAGGAGAAAAACGTTGGGGGTTCTGTTGAATCTGCAAAGAAAGAAAAAACCAAAACGCGAAAAGGGGGGCTTTTTTCGCAAGGGACGGACTCCAACCCAGGGGGAAAGAAAAACAGCATCGTGCACAGAAAAAACGAAGGTCCGCGGGAAAAAAAGGAAAAAAGCCCCTGTAGGTCGGAAACTCTAACTTTCACCAAGATAGAAGACAGCCGTACTATTACCTTGGGAAAAAGGTGGGACTTAGGAAGGAAGGGCAGTTCCGGGACCTTTTTCACTTTGAAAGGGGGATTAAAGGAAAATTCCCCTGCAACTTAAAGATGCGTCCTCTTGATTGAAAGAGCTGGTAAAGGGGGGGGGAGTACCACGGAGGAGCTGGAAAAGGGAATTGCGTGAGACAAAGAAAAAGAACTAAAGGGCAAAAAACGTGCGACTAAAAGCTGGCTGAAAAGTCAGACCATTGTCCCTAATCAGCCGGTGAGGGGAGAATGAGATCAAAAAAAATCGGGAGAATAATCGCAGACGGGGGGGGGGGGTCTCGCAAAAGATTGGAGACTGCGCCTTTCAGGGGCGGTGAGGGTTGGACATGGAAACGCAGCCCGAAAAAACCCCGGCGGACCACCGGGGTCGCCAAGTTGCTTTAACAGGAGGGAGGCACCGGGTGCCTTCGGAAAAGAAAAAGAGAGGTGAAAAAAGATCCTCATCTTCATTCAAATGTGGGGGAGAAGGATACTTGGCCGAAAAAGAAAAAAAACCGAGGGGCCTGCCAGAACCTCCTGACAAGGGATACTCACACCCAACCTTCCTGCCGAAAAAAAGGGAAAAAAAATCGAAACGTAAAAATGCCGAAACAACTAACTTCCCTTCATGAAATCGCCTGGAACTCTTTAAGAAAGCAAAGGGGGAAAACTCCGGGAAAAAAAAGAGCTACTTTTGAATCACATCCCAAGCCACAAGGTGGAGGGGGGCCTGGTTTTACAGGAAAAGCCGTTGGAGGAAGGAGAGCCCCGCCGGGGGAAGAGACGAAAAGTATCGGAAAAGTGGAGAGGTAAAAAAGGCGCGTCCTGAGGATGTAGGGGGTGACAATTGGATTCATCATACTCGTATTCAAAAAAATCCAGCAGAAGGAAGAAAAGGGAGTGGGACACAGCCGAAGGGGTGCCGATTTCTCAAAAGGAGAGAACAAACGCCTGGGGAGAAGAGCATCCCTCCCCTAATTTTGCGGAAAAAACAAGCGGCACCGTCGGGTTTTGAGAAAAAACCCCACCTCCTGATTTCGGAAACAGAAGTTCGCCGGGACCGAGCTCTC
>Ga0179593_1602371_pt1 | contig 10295 bp, 14 predicted proteins | sample CZODoug2_1_08_16_FD_185931 | JGI IMG/M metagenome (GOLD analysis project Ga0179593, IMG submission 185931) | Vadose zone soil fungal communities from Angelo Coast Range Reserve, California, USA - CZODoug2_1_08_16fungal (PacBio error correction) | ecosystem: Environmental > Terrestrial > Soil >...
CAGCGCGGAAAAGGGGGACCGACTCAAGAGCACAACGGAAGGACACCATTCTGCATATAGGAGCCTGCCGCATGGTCTAATCCACTTCAGGGGGGCCAGACACGACTGAAGGGAAGATAACTACTCCAGAGACCCAAAAACCTGGGACAAAAAAAAAAAGAGGAAAGCTGTCGCCTTAAAAGGACTAGGATAGAGGGAACTCCTCCTCGCAGCACCAACAACCACGGCGACAGTGGGACATCAAACTGTGGTGCAGGTAAAGGGGGGAACTACCCTCGCTGGGGGGGTTGCCTGGGGGGGTTTGGGGGCGACGAAACGTCGTTCACCAAGAAGTCACACCGCCACCAGGCTTGTGGGAAGAGAGACTGGCACAGAAAGGGAAAAGAAAAACCTTCGGAAAAATGGACAAAGAGGGGGGAAAACACTAAGATAAGTTGGTTCGTGATAATCGTTAGGAAGGAAAACGTGGGGGAGTCGATGAGCTTCGGGAGAAAACATTGGCATAGTTAGGGGGCCTGACATTTTCATGGGTAGCAGCATACTATCTCGACCAGTCGAAGGAATGCCTTCCTTTCGGGAGACGCAGAGAAAAAGCTTGGGGAAAAAAACCGGAATGTGGAAAAGGGAAAGGATCTCTTGTAACGAGTACGACATCAGAGGGATTGAATTGGCACGCGTTTGTTCATACAAAAAATGGCAAAGAGAGGGAAATGCGGAAGCTCAAGAGAAGCCACCTCGCTCCCATAAGAACGAAGAGGAAGGCTGAAAGGCCCTCGACTAGAGAGACTGTCGGGAGAAGAAAGAAAACAACGGAAGTACCCCCAAAAAAAAAAAAAAAAAATTAAAAAGGGAGAGAGGGATCTCCAAATGATTCTATGACAACGCATGATTAGGTTCGCCGGGTCATTTTCTGACGCGCAAAAGAACAGAATTAGAGGAGTAAGATGATTAAAAAAAAGGGTCTGGGCGGCGCCGCCAAGGAGACCGGGCCGGGGGCTTCGACCAGGGGGCAACTAAAAGGCTTGGCGAAACCACAGAAGACTAATACCGCAAAAACAAAAGGCTCTCTAAATGGGGTTGGGGGACGTGGTGAGGATTCGCTCTTATGCATTCGCAACACGGCGGGGCTGGATGTGGTTCGCAGCATCGGGAAAAACACAGAATCAGGGAAGAAAAAGAGACGAACTAGAAGCCAAACGGGGTTCGAGGGCCGTGGACCTAGCGAACGACAGGGAGAAAGGTTTCGGGGCGCAAAACGTGCCGGGGGACAAGGGGGACAAGTGGGAAAACATAAAGGGGAGACTTAACAGGTGATCGCTTTCAGTCAGGGTACGCTTTAAAGAGTCGCATACTTACGCACAGCATGGACGCAGGGAATACCGCATTGGGGAATTTGAAGATGCCTTCGAAGGGTATCAGAAAAGAGAGTTTCCGTTCCTTTACGGAACTGTTTTCGCCAGCGGGGGGGGGGGGGGGGGGGGGGGGGGTGTTGGAGAAAAAAGAAGTAAAGAAACACAGGGCGAAACATCAAAGGAGCACTGGCTTTCTCTCGGGGTTCGGACCAGATCCGGCGTTCCGAATAAATCAAATAAACGGCCTCTCAGAGGGAGAAAAAAGGCGGGATGAAGAGAGAATGCTGGACGTAATGGTAAGGACCTAAGCAATTCTGTCCAGCATGGGCCAATCCCCGGATAAAATCCTTCGAGTCAGGGTGAAAAAGGTAATAGTTCAGGGAAGGGATGGGGACCGGACTTCCTGCATCTTTTTGTCGCCTGGGGGGTCTGAGGTTGGCTGCTGAGTCCGGGTCTGGTCGGGGGCTAAGAAGGAAAGAGTCTGAGGAAGGCCAACCTGGAAGGAAGTCATTGCCACAGCAGGTGTTTGGGCGAGTTCACCTTTGGAAAAGGGTTCTGACATGTCCTGGAGGATTCGCATTCTATTTTGGAAGAGGGGGAGGGAAGCCTGGGGCTGCTTCTTTTTCGGGGGCCGGGAACCTTGGGGCTTCAGCTGCGGCTTGGCGAGTGGAGTCAAGAACTTCGAGGAGAGGGACAAGATTCGACGCATGGGAAAAAAAAAAGAAAAAAAGAAGAAGGAAAACAAATTACTGACCTAGCGCACGGCGTTTGTGCTGAAAATTGCCTTTTCCGGGCTCGAGAAATCGCGAGAGGGCACTCTCGGTTGAAGGAAAAAGTGAAAGACAGCCGTCGGTCGTAAAAATTCCAGCGATGAAAAAGAGGCAGAGTATTCAGTCGCGACCGGAAGACCCTGGGCGGGTATCATAAAGAGGGCCAATCGATTGGGGATGGAAAAGGGGGTTGGCCGTCAGAGGGGGCGGCAAGCAGGCGTATTGTGCGGTGGGTTGGGACTTTAGAGGCGACTGTGCTAGGGAAAAGGACACAAGGAAAAAACTCGCAGAAGGGGAAAAGAGTTACTGGTACGCGATCCCATCTTACTGGTGTAGTACAGCAAGTCATCTTCTAAAAAAAAAGAGGAGAAGACGCAACAACAGGGCTCCGAAAGTTTCGCAGAGGGGAAAAAAAGAGAAAAGTCCAGAGAAGGGGTTGCAGGCGCGCACATCCAAGCTTTTCCATTGAAAGGGGAGAAAAGGTACAACACATCATCCAAGCGATGAAAAAAAACTAAGGAGGAGGGGGGGGGGGGGGGAAAAAGAGAGATGGGGCTGATGTGGCTGGAAGGGGTTATCATAGGAAAACTTTTTATGGGAGTGCGCCGGGCAAAAGGGAAAAGGAATGTTCACTTGGAGGAGGGGTGACGGGAAAGAAGACGGCTGAGCCAGTGCTTTCTGGCGCGTAACTGAGAAAGATTGACTTTAGACGGGGGGAAAAAGAAGATTGGGTTTCGAAAGACATAGTAGTGAGGGGGGCCTGGTGTCAGGGGTTGCCCAAGTGAAATAAACGCGAAAAGGAGCGCGTCCAACCTACATAACAATAAAGTTGACGCCCAGAAGCCCGGAAAAGAGAGTTGCACGGGGGGATACTCCAGTAAAAAAAAATTACTCGAAGGGGAGGAAGGAGTCTGGACGTTTTGGTAGACGCAGACCGCGCTGTCCTGCAATGCCGAGGCAAATACAAAGACACGCGCAGGGAAAAAAGAAAGAGAAAGCAATCAACGAAAAAGAAAAAACTCACGAATAGATTGCAGGAGAGGAAACCGCAAGTCTTCGGGGCGAGTAGGGGTAGACTAAGGTCTAGAAAAAGCCTAGGGGAAAGCCGAAGTGCATAAGAAAAAAAAGAAAGAGACTAAGGGAAATCCACTAGTCGGCGATCAAATCCCTCGAAAATCCGAATAAGTAAGAAAACTGTTCCCAAGGGAGACAGAACATCTGGGCCCGCCAGGATGAAAACCCTTTAAAGGCCCGCAGATAAAAAAAAAGAAAGACGACGAATCCCAAACAAAAAATCAAAAAATTAAAAAGAATCCAATAAGGAGTCTGGCAAGCCGGAGAAAAGAGTAAAACCAAGGTGTATAAAAGGTGGGATCTCTGGGTGGAAAGCGTCCCGGGAGAAGGTTGCAGAAGTCCGACTTTCAATCGCCTCAGGTATCCTGATCCAAAGGGACGAGACTCGTAAAGGTCTTTTTGAGCAAGAATTAGAGCCAAACTCTCCATTGATCTGGTCTCGAAACGATTATACAGCCATTGCTCCCGCAGAAGCCCGGGCTGGAGCTTGGGTCGACGGGAAAGCGAAACAAGAAAAGTGTATGAAAAATGGCACTCGGGGGCCTGAGCAAACCAAGCCTGTACTTCCACGCGAAACTTCCTTAATGCGGTAGGGTATCCTCTACATGTCTGAAATGGGAGGCCGAAAGAGGGAGGAGACTCAAGCCAAAAAATGCCGGCGGAGAAGACAAAGTGGCAAACGTCCGGCAAGTTTGGGGAGAGAAACTTCCGCCATTTCGCTGGAGGAAGGAAGAGGGGTTGCGGGAAAGAACTTTGGGGGCGGAGTAAGTCCTATTTAAGAACTGTTTAAGGAAGAGTTCGGTTTCTGAGGAGCCGGAGGAAGAAAAAAATACTAAGAAATTACGGGGAAAAGAGAATCCCCAAGGAAAAAAAGGGTAAACTCGTTTTAGCGGGCCTGGGGGGTGCTGTAGTGCGGCAGGTTTCTCGGCTAGGAAAAGCCCTTTTCGGAAGAGGGGAAAGGCGCCAAAAAAACCGTCTGAGAAGCCGACCAGTGGGCGTCTTCTCCGTACATGAAAGCTCTGGGCGGTTGCAAAGTTCATCCAACCAAAGGGAAAAGGAGAAAGACATCATTAGTCTCAGGGAATAAGGGGGCGCGGAGCAGGCAGGCAAGGTGCTGCGGTGTCCTTGTTGTGTTTTAGCTCGTAGGAAAAGGAAAGTAAAGGAAGTCCAGGAAAAGGGAGAAAGCAGATGCCGAGGGTCGTAGTTGTGAAAGTAAGCGTGCGAAAAAAAGGCCTTCGATTGCAAGTAGAGACTTTGGACAGGGAGGAAATAGGAATCGGGGGACAAAGTTCAAGGTAGGAAAAGAAGAATGGAAATATTCCACTCTCAATGGGGGGGCGTCCGGGTGGCAGGGAAATTGCTCGCACGTTTTGATCAGCCCGAAAGGACTGCATTCCATTCGACGTTGGGTCAAGGGGGAGACCGAAGCTGCGCCCCGGGTGAAAGGAAAAAAAGAAAAAGGAAAACGGCACTTATCTCCAGAAGTACCAAAAAGGGGGTGCCCTAACGATAAAGCAAAAATTTCTGCGAAGTATCCCCTACGTAGAGTTAATTCCACCGATTTGACCGGGGTCGGTTAAGCTCACTGTATTTGATCCAAAAAAGGCAAGGGGGGAAGGGGGAAAGGTTGTATCACGAGTGACAGGAACGAAGTAAAAGAGAAAATAACGCCGACGGGCCCAATATCAAGTTGCGAGTGGGTCACGGTTGGAACCTGAAAAGTGCAGGAAAAGGGGGGGGGGGAGGAGAAAGCGGAAGCGACAAGCGTCATGTGTTTGGGGGGGATGGGGGAAAGGCGCAGCGCGAATGATCGGGATCGTGAGGGCCCACTTGTTGGTGACGAAGTTGGAGTGGAGGGAAGTCTTTAAAAGAAAAAAAGAGGACAAGGGGGGGGGGGAGAAGCGTCGCGCCCACAAAGCCGCCAGCCGCTCAAGGGAGATCTCAAAGACTCCGAGAGGAGGAGAGAGAGATTAAACGAGCGGCTGTCGGCGAAATGTGGGGGGCGGGAGACGCCGAATCTGAAATACTGCATGAAGAAAAGGGAGGAGGGAGGGGGAAGGAAAAAATCCACACAATAAAAGGAACCGCACCGTTATATAGCGACCGCGAGCATCTTCCACAAAAAGACAAACCACCACGGCCGGATGTCGCTGCAGAATAAAATCTCCGGGAGAACAAAATCCTGCCCGCCGGAGGAAAAGATCTCACCACCGCAACTGTTGGTGTTCGTGTGCCACAAGTCGCGTTCGGGGAGGTGTCAAAGGAAACTGAAAGGGAAGGTCTACAAAACTTTACCCTTCCGGGGGGGGGGCTGAAAAATCTGCGGCAAATAATCCAGTGCGACCATTCACCACGGTCACACAATGTTTCGAAAGGCCATGCCCGACGAGGGGGAGAGTGAGGGAAAAAAGGGCATCATATGCAAGGCCTTCAAGCGAAAGGTCCACATTCTAGAGGAGCTTTTGAAGAATTCAAATATTTCGTTTGCCTTAAAAAATGCCATTTTCTGATAAAGGGGAGGAAGGGAAGAAAGGGAAAAAAAGGGGAGACGTCCCTTGCGTCCAAACGGAAGGAGACCGCGAGTCTCAATATGTCGGCGGAGCGCTGAATAGATAAGAATAGGAGTGGCTTAAAAAGGGGGGGGGGAGAAGAAGGAGGAACAAAAAAATGGCAGTAGCTACTACTGGTGCAATTCGACGGGTACACGAGCAAAGCGCCGACCGAGCGAAAAACGAAGCGAAGAGGGAACTCAACTATCGGCGACTGAGGGGAAAAACCCTGGTTCGTTCAAAGACGAGGAACACGGAGACGCCCGCCCATTGAAGAGCTGATCCGAGAAAAACCCAGAGAGGGACGTAGTGTAGCAGAATGGGGAGGGGGGACTTTGGATGAACGCCAAGCGATCATTGTAAGAGGTGACACTGGAGGTCAGGGGCCGCCTTAGCCGGGGCAAGGCATTCAGGAACCCGAAGCTAAGAAGGCTTAAGAGAAAAGAGACAAAAAGAAAAGAATCCAACACATCCGCTAAAAAAGATCCGTTTTGCGGTTGGGGATTCTCTTGAGTCATTCCACAACAAGCGGATGGGGGGGGGGAACGGAGAAAGCATTAAGGGAAGAAAAAAAAGAAGACCCCAGGATCATCAAAGTACGCCCAAAAAAGGGGCTACGCACCGGGTCGGAAAGGAAAGAAAAAGGCGGAATTTTTTTACGCCAACTTGCCGGGATGAAGAAGGGAAATACATAGAAGGAACTGAACCAGGGGGAGGGAAGGACAGCGAAAAATTAAAAGTCTGGGGAATCGGGAGCAGCAGGTCCTATCCTACCTACCATGGGTTAGGGGAATTCAGAAGGGGGCAGGGTCGGGAGGGGGGTATCTCAAAAGCCGTGAGGGAAGGTTATTTCGGCGGCTGTGCCTCTTTATTCTCGAGACCAACGAAGCAGGGACTCGGCCAGCTAATATGAGATCGGGAAAAAAGGAAGGGCGGAGGGAAAGAGAACAATAACCACGCTACAGATAAGCTCTGAGGTAATCCTAAAAGATACTTCGGGCTCGCGTGATCCGAGGAAATAAGAAGCCGCCCTCTGGAAAACATGGGGAAGGGGAATCCACCGAGATCTTTCTACCGGAAGGGGGGGGGAACATTTCTCAGGGGCTGGGTGAAAGAACTAAAGGGGGTTATTTTGTTGTGTTGTCGCCAGTTGGGATGGCCATTGCAATCCTGAAAAGGGGCGGGAGGAGAAGGGTGGAGGGGAGGGGGTAGGAGGCGACCGGAAGGGAGAGTTCGTCGTTAGCCGGCCGGCCCAAGAGGTGAATTGGGAGACGTTCTCACCTTTGGAAGTTTCTGCATTCTGCAGGAACAAAGAGGCAGGGGGGACTTTGGAAAAAAAGAGCCGCTCGTAGTTATGAGAATTTGACGGAGGGGGGCGTTTCCTGGGGGGGGGCTCCGCTTCGGCTCCGGCGGCTTGGTGGGCACTTCGCTACATCTACGACAAAGCCTTTGAAGGATAAAACGCTGAAAATCGGAAGGCGCAGAAAGTCACGGGCTGAGTCGGACTGGGACCAAGGCTCGAGAAAGCGCGATCTTGGGAGAGTCAGAGGGAGCTGCATTGGGGGGGTCCTTAATTTGCATAGCATCGGTCCGTCCGGGAAACTTCCGGACGAAAAAAAAAGGTACTGAGCGAGTCAGCTATACATGTCCAAGAAATGTTCTTGACTCCCAAAGGAAAAGGAGAGGGTGGGAAAAAGCCTCGGCAGTTCAGGAATATTTTCGGGTTAAGGTGGACTGTACAGATTCGGGTGGCGGTTCTCGCAACAAGGACAAACAGGCCCGGAGGGAGGCCAGCTGTACTTAAAGAGCTAGTCCAACTTAAAGGGGTGAGTAAGTGAAAGGAAAAAGCCCGAAAAAAAAGAGGAGATGAAAAAGCGAAGAAACGAAACCCCTGGCTCACCCCCTCGGGGAGAGAGGTCCGAAAACGTCAGAAAGCTCCTTGGTTGGGGCTCCTTCTACGCAATCAAATACAGACTGCAAACATAGGGGAGACAAAAAAAAAAAGAGGGGGAAAGAAACGAAGCCAAACGCTAATCTCAACAAAAACAACGTAGTAGAGTGGGCTTAGGAGGACACTCTGGGGAGTTATCGGGGGAAGGAGGGAAAGGGGATTCAAAATCCAACTACAGGAAGGAAAAAGGGGACTGAAAAAAAGAGCTGTCGGAAAAGCGAGAAAAGGCTTCGGCAGGGTGGTGTTCTGACGCGTTCCCTGATAGAAATTGCGACTTTGCTAAAAAAATAAGATTGGGGTAAGCTAAAATTAAGAGCGAGGGGGACTGGTGAAGGAAGGCAGTTATTTGGTGATCGAGCCAGTGAACAGCACCAAATCTTTAAGTCCAAAACACCAGAACTACGCAATGGGAAAAAAGAAAGGCCAGGGTGAAAAAGCAAGAGACTGGAAGGGGAGCATGGATGACAGGAAGAAAGTATACTCTCAGAAGGGTTTCTAAACGTGGAAGGGGGGGGGGGGGGGGGGGGCAAAACAACCTGACTGAACAATGGCAATGAAGAAAAAAAGCAGAGACGTGCAAATTGAAGGGGGGAAAAAGGCTTAAAAAAAAACACGAAAGCGACATCTCGGGTTGCTATCTGGCGAGGGAGGGGGATAAAGACGACAAAGGCTGGGAGGGAAAGGGTAGCAAGGGGCTATAAAAATCCGCCGAGCCGAGCGGAGAGAACAAGGAAAGACACAAAATAACGCTAAGAAAGAGACGGTAAAAAAAAAAAGGACCGAAAGGCTACAGCTTAAATTAAATCAAGAACAAAAAAGAAAATGCGGTGGCCGGCGCAGGGGGATGAAAACTAACAGGGAAAGAAAAAGGCCGGGAGCTAAAGTAGTGAAAAGGAATTACGACTCACATCTACGAAAAGAAGAAAAAAGGGGAGACCAAAGAAAGAAGAACCGGGTCAAATCTTCAACCAGAAGAACGTGAGTTGCAAAAGAGAGGGTGTTCTCATTGGACAGAGGGGGAAAAGAAATTTTGTTCCTCCACAACTACATGGGAAGGAAACAGGAAAATATAAAAGTGTCATCTGACTCGTGATCGGTTGGAATAGGGGCATGAAGTCTCAAGCACTTCTTCCATTGAGGGAGTCAGCTAACACGAAAATAGACAGCAGTTCGATGGGCGTTTCGGCGGGATGAAGCCCAGCGAAACAAGCCAATTGAACGGAAATAGACGGAAAAAGCGAGGTTGCAGGAAGCAGAAAAGGCAAACCAAGAAAACTGTCCAGAATGAGTAGGAAGCCCGAAGTCTGCTTCTAAATTTAAGGGGAGGGGCGGGTCTGTTTCATAGCGTACGGGACAAGCGGCGCAGCGCAGATGGCGCTAAAAAAGTGTGGGAAACTTTCACCGGGGGGAAAGTGGGCGCAAGAAACCTCCTCCATTGAATGAAGAGGAAAACGGGGCAGAACTTTGCATTCCTTAGAATGAGACTAAGGGGGGGGGCTAGGCTTGTCTTCTCAGGGGGAAGTGAATTGAGGAGATTATCCGTGGGGAGAAGCAGCGAAGCAAAACAGAGCTCGTGGAGCGACCTGGGGGGGTTGGTCGGGAGTGATGATTTTTCTCGTAAAATGAGGGGGAAAACCACCGTGGAACAATAGCCATTGTCGAATGAAACCCCGGAGGAAAAGGTAGGGTTCGCCGAAGCACAGGGGCAGAAAAGCTTCTCCGAAAGGAGGATCTTTGGGCGTTAGCATCAAACCAGAGAGTAAATCATGGGGAGGGATGGTCATATTTAATGAATGGGGGAGGAGGATCATCGGGAATTCAAATGTCTGGCGGGGAGGTTGTGGGGGGGGGGGGACGAGATTTTCTACACAAGAATCGCCTAGAGCTTAGAGGTCAGGTGGTGCGCGAGTTCTGCGAAGGGAAAGGAGAGAAGGTCGAATGTCACGATATACTGGGTGAAGGGGGGGGGAGAAAATAAGGTAGACAAACACAATTCAGCAATCACGCGATTTTCAAGCGAAGAAAACCTATGGATCCGGGGAGGTGGAAACGCGCACTTTGGGGAAGCGCAAAAACCTTCCATGAAAGGGTTGGATAAAAAAGCGAGGAAAGGCGAATAAAACCTAATAAAAGAAGCGAAGAAGAAATACGCGTGGAATTAAGGCCAGAAGGATACATGATGACATGGAGCTGTCCCAGAAAAAGAAATTAATGACAAACGTGTTTCGCCACTGGAGGAAAACGCCCTGGGGGGGGGGGAATTGAGGTTTTTTGTAGTAGAAGGAAGGAAAGGGGGGGAAGGAAAAATCCAACAGTACAAATGGGGCCAAAAAGAGAAAAAAAAAAAAAGGGAAAAAAGGGGTCACGAGCGTTGTTGGACGCGCGGGAGTAGGGGGCGCACAACGCGGAAATGGTGGGAAAGGCGACACGGGCATGGTGTGGTTTTTGGTCGGTTTGTGGGAAAAATGAGAGATCAGAAAAGAGAGGTAGACCAAAGGGGGGGGGGGACGGAAGTTGGCGTTATTGCCCATTCAGCAGAAATTATGGGCAGTCGATTGGGGACGAGGAGGGGCGCCCCATTCGACGCCAGCAGAGAGAA
>Ga0179593_1362228_pt1 | contig 10294 bp, 10 predicted proteins | sample CZODoug2_1_08_16_FD_185931 | JGI IMG/M metagenome (GOLD analysis project Ga0179593, IMG submission 185931) | Vadose zone soil fungal communities from Angelo Coast Range Reserve, California, USA - CZODoug2_1_08_16fungal (PacBio error correction) | ecosystem: Environmental > Terrestrial > Soil >...
CGTTGAATCGGGTTGAAGTGTCTACGTCTCGGAGAAGCAGAGAGGAAAGAGGCTGACAGCTCGCGGGAGAAGACGAATCCGAGGGAATAAACCACAGAAGAGAAGAATCACGGGCAGACCTCGTTTGAGAAGCTGGAAAAGAGCACGAACCCGCGGGTTCGTGAAGAAACAGGGAGGGAAAGGAGAGACTCAAGGGGGGAAAAATTAAAAGGAGAACATTAGAAAGAGGGAGCAGAGCTATCTTTTGCCAAAGAAAGAAGTTGATAAAACACTACCGCGCCGCTCTCCAAGAAGAAAGTGGAAGATACCGCGCGAGAAGCTTGAATCAGCCGGAACGGAGAAGAAGGAAAAATCAAAAAAAACCGGAAAGAAACCATCTCAAGGTGCACGTGACGATTCTCTTAGAAAGAGGCAAGAGAGACGAGAGGTAGAAGAAAAACATGCAGACGACTGAATCAAGGTCACTGGATCTTTTGGAAGCGGAGGAATGCGATAACAAGTCGAGGAGCCAAATCGGTGGGTTGGGGGAAAAAGACGTCGACTTAAAAAAGTGGCACGACGTTTTCGGAACGAAGGGGGACAAGAAGAAAAAGGAAAGGACAGAGCAAAGGGACTGAAACTTGCGACAGGAGGAGGTTCTCGCGATAAAGACTTAGGAGGGACACGTTAGAAACCTAGAAGAGGACGCGACTTGATACTAAGAATCGGAACTGAGCCGTGGTGGGCGCGGGGAATTGCACGAGATACTGAAGAAGCGTATCTTCGGAAGGGGCGAATGGACCGTAGGGGAGGAAGGAAAAAAGGAAAGAAAAGTTTGCGCCTTAGGAGAGGATTGTGTATCATGGATGTGTGTTTCACAAACGTCCCAGGGGGGTTGAATTGTAAATTTGGAGATTTAAACAGGGGGGGGGCGAACCCGAGCTGAACAAATGCTTCATACACGGAAGGGGTGGAGAACTCAGTAGATTGGAAAGAAAGAGGACGAATGAAAGACAATGGAGGGGGCTCCAGGAGCAGCTGTCTTCATAGGATCTCAGGCTAAAGCCTACTAGGAATACGGTGAAGCAATATGATCGCAAAAAAGTCGCACCGCCACTGAAGCCCGTAACGGTGTACAAAAGGGGGAGGACAGGAAAAGTGTCTTCAAGATTATCTGACAGATGCATTTTTTTAACCGATACACAGAATGGGAAAAGAGAGGCAGGTCAATATGTCGAAGAGAAGTGACGAAGGCGACAGGGAAGACCTAGTGCCATGCGCGGACTATAGCTCATCGGAGGTATATTTCGTTACATACTCTACGAAAAGAAAAAAAAAACACAGGAAGGGAGGGAGAAAAAAGAGAGTATATGAAGGAAAACTAAATATGCAACAGCTCTTTAGCTGAGTGCCGGAAGGGGGGCACTACACAGATGTCATTCGCGACGGGGGGGGGTCAGGGAATCAACAAGTCGAATCTTGACATCGTGTGATGGGCAAACAGTAAGAGGTCAGGAGATAATCCCTACTAAGAAACCGAAAGAAAAAAAGACAGTTACCCAGGCGGTTACTTGCCGCCCGTGAGCGGGTCTAACTGGGGTCGGATTGAGAGTAAAATAGTGAAAGAAAAAAATATGGGAAGTGCCTTCAGAGGGGGAAAAAGGGGTAGAAAAGTAATTGGACGCATCGAAAGCACTGGGGGTTCCGGGAAGTCTTCTCTCTCAGTAGGGAAAAGGGGAATGGAGGGAAATATTATTGAAGATGTCAGTTTCGTATGGGGCGGGGGCGCGTTAAAAAAAGATGAAACTTGGACAATCACAAAAAGGGGGGAAAGGTGGTTAAAAACAAACACTAAGTCTTCAACTCCTCATCATCTCAAAGGGGAGACTATTTGTTGAATGGCCAAAAGAAAGATACGAATCGCCGGAAAAGGAGGCGAGCATGAAACGCCGACTCGCACAGACTGAAAAAAGGGAAATTGACTCATGGGGGGAGGACCGAGCAGAGGGAGAAATGGACAGGCGGAGACCTGTGCAAGTAAAAAAGGTACTTTAGGAATAGGAGGAAAAAGAACGGAATACAGGGAAAGTTTCAGTGATGCGCCGATGAAGAAGAGCCGCTGTTGCTGTTCAAGAAACCATTACTAAAAAAGACTGGGTGGAGGACAGATCTCAGCAACCCCTATTTGCTGCTCAGAATTTCTAGCGGGGGAATGAAGAGAAGAACAAGAAACTTGAACCGCTCAGTTCGTCTGAAATCATAGAAGAAAGGCTCCAGGATTTAAGGGCGCTCAATTGACAGAGCGAAGTTCAGACTCTGGGAAACGGGGGGAGGGGGGGTCTTGGTCCAAGCGTCCGTATTGAAAGCCGAGTTTCGAAGGCACGTCGGAGGTCATCTTCCTGACAGCTGCGTATCTTCAAAGGAAATGGTATCGCTCAATCTTATGGGGTCTGGGGGAGCAAAGGGGGGAAGGGACAATAATCGAAAAAAAAAGAGAGAACATCACTCGTCTGACGTTTGCAAATAAGGATCCGAATGACGTGAAAAGTGCGAGTTCAGAGGAGGAGACGGCGGGATGAAACCCACGAAACCTAGGGGGGTGATGTCTATAAGGAGGGAACCAGGCTCAAACGAGGGGGGCCGACGTCGACGGGGATCTGGCTCGGGGTGGGGTTTCTAAAGATCACCGGGACGGGAGGAGGGACATCCCGCAACCTTGTGGAGCGGAGAGAAGAATCATGAGAGAGAAAGACTAGAGTTCTAGGTGAAGACGCACCGTATTTCAAAAATGACGTGCGCACCTCTGCGTGTACCGATTGGGGGGGGAAAATGCTCAGAAAGAACGCCGAGGATGGGACACTATCCTACGCAGGGAGAAGCGAACTTGGGCCAGACCCCTTCCGACAGGAAAGCACGTCACCGCTCTGATGACAAGTCTCAGGAAAGAAACAAAAGGGGGCTAAAGTAAGGAGGAGGTGTGAGTGAAGGAGAACCAGAGAACGTCAAGGAAGAAAAATGCGCGAGCGGACCCGGAAGATATGCACCGAGTGAGACAGAACTTAGAGAGGGGGACCGCGGCATAAAAGGGTTTTCCATGAGGGAAGGATACTACTGAGGCGGCGTGCCACTCCGAGGGGGTTCTTTGGAGGAGATGGGAGGAGTTGTTGAAGACGGGAGACGTGGGGGGAAATAAGCTCTACGAACGAAGAGAGAACTTACTCCTATAAAAACAAATAAATGAGTATAGGGAGAGAGGGGAAGGAAGAGGAGTGACTTCAATCTAGGGAGAAGTACACATGTCTCCAAATAGGGAACAAAGGGTTCCACAGAAAAACAGAGGAGTGGCAGGAGAACGGCATGTATGTAGGGCAGAAGGAACCTATTGGGTCAGAGTTTCAAAATCTAAGGGGGGATCATCATCGGGGCAATAATCTTTCCTTAGATGGCGCAATCAGCTAAAAGAGGGCTGAGGAAAGGGAGAGGAAGGGGAGAAAAAGAGAAAAAGCAGAAAGTTAGACAATGGGAAGATGATCAACGGGGAGCCAACAGGGTATCAGGGAAATTCAGTGGGGAGAGAAGAGTGGTGATTAAAAGGCTTGACGTCAGAAATGGATAGTGGCCATGCTTCTGAGGGGGGTTCATTTACAAATAGAAAAAAGAAAGAAGAAGGGGAGGTTGAATAAGTGGAAGTGTAGACGCTCGCGGCGCGCGCGATCGATTACGCGCAGCGCTTTATGGGAGGAAAGAGCCTGAGTGAAGAAAAAAGCAGGATCAAGCAAGGAGCAACCCGAAGGGTGGGCACGGCCAGTATCTAAAAAAAAAACCGGTTTGAAAGAAACACAACAACACACAAACCCAAAACCACAACAAAAACAACAAAGCCAAGATAGGTTTCATCGAGATTTCGTAAGAAGGACGGGCCGTGGTCAACGCAGACTTCTAATAGACCAACTTCAGAAAAGGTATTCTCAGAAGAGAGGGAAGTCCCATAAGGAGTTGAGGAAGCAATCCTCTTCAGGGAGAATAAAGGAAAGAGAAGCAGCGATAATGTAGAAGAGAAATTCGCAGATCGGCGAATCCGACGCGAAAAGTAAAGAAAAAAAATCGAAACTAAAGAGGGGTCCGGGGAGGATTAAATGTGAAACGAGAGCCTAGGAGACAGTCTCCCTGCAAAAAAACGACTGAAGGTCAGTTACAATTTTATATTTCTCGGAGGGGGGGGGAAAAGAAGATAACGAGAAACCAAAGGGGTTGGAAACTGAGATCGGCGCTGAACACCGCGTGGCGGACGGGGAAGGGGGAAATAGCAAACAATCTGGGGGAAGAGGAATAGAGCATCACTTTAAAAGCGTAGAAGGGGTTTCTAGATATGACATCAAAGGAGGAATTGCCAAGGGCGCGCGGGCCGATAGGGGCAAGACTGATGGAAGACCAAGGGAACGGGGACCTCCGTTTTTCGAGGGCGCTTGAAACGGAATCCTAACGTAGCTTTAGGGGGGGGAGAGGGGAAAAGGGGGGAGGTTATTGAGGGAAAAACAAACGCGAACCGTTTGAGACGGGGAGCTGGGGGGGGAAAAAAAGAGTTTTTTGTTTCAAAAAACCAAGAACATTGTGGGGGGGTTTTGAAGGGTCAAGAGGTGAGAAGAAAGAGACACCCGCGCTACGAAATGCGGACAGCAAGACTGTGCTTCCAAAGAGGGAAAGAGGGGTTTAAAAGAAAGAAGCAAGCACCTCAGGAAACGACCGCGTAATCTGGAGAAGAAGAGAAAGGGCTCAGAGTACAACCTACGTCTTGGACGGAAAAAGCAATATGAGAATCGCAAAGGTCGAAACCTCTACGTGAAAAGAAGGAAAGAAGAAAAAAGGGGGTACTGGGGAAGGGGAGAGGGGAGGGGACGAGGAAGTCTGACAGATGCATTGGGGAACTCGACAGAAGGGAACGTCTCGGACTCAAGGAGAGGGGAATAGAGGCGGGACAAAGAGCCACTGGCCGATGCCAAGCCTCGATCCCATCGTGATGGGTATTGTCAGGATTCTTTCTCGAGAGAAAACAAACAAAAAGGGGGGGGAGTAAAATAAATGAAGAAATAAGCCATCACGCTTTAATCGGGCAAGGAAAGACGGGGCCAGGAAGGGGGAAAAGGACGTCACTGGAAAAACAGCGAAGAAGAAAGTAAGTCGGTGGCGAGTTTCCCCACATCTGTGCATAAAGAGAGAAGACAGTGCCAAACGTACATTGGGAGGACTTTTACTTGAGGAACTTTATGACGGTAGACCTGGGGACGATCTCAAAAGAAGGGTAATTGGAAGAAAGATGAGGATGGGGGGAGAGAGCATATATGACGCAAAAAGAAAAGAGTTCCGGGCGGGTCGCGAATCCGCGAGGGTAACGGACTCTTGCAGAAAGGAGGGTAGTGATGTTCACATTCGTTGCAGGCGTGGAAAAAGCGGCGAAAGATAAAGGTAACAGAAAAAGGGGGGAAAAGGGTGTGAACAAAGCTCAACGGCTCAGCGCCACGTCAAACGGTCCGGCGATGTTGTTCTTCCCGAAAGACTCCAAAGAGAAGCGAACGCTACTCTTCCAGGCGAAGGAAGAGGGCCTCGGGGTAAAACTGAGAGGAAAAATGTTAGCGGTCGAGGTGGAAAAGAGTCGTGACGATAAGAGGCTGGGAAACCGGGCAATTCCGAGGAATGTGAAGAGCAACCAAAGTATCGGTCAAGGTTCAAAAGGGGAGGGATAAGGCAAAGAAAGCTGGTTGCTGAGGTTAAGGGACAAGGACCGACAACGGTGTGGAAGGGAACGGGGGGCTAAGAAAAAGACCTAGTTGGCTCTCGAGGCTTGCTGTGAGAATGAAGAAAGAACTAGAGAAACATATCCACGTGAATAACGGAATCAAAATGGAGGGCGGGGAGGCGCCCTTCTACGAGCGCCATGCGATTTCTCAAGGGAACAGAAAAGGAAAAATAAGTGGGCTATTTAGGGAAGGGTTCGAATTCGGAGTGAAGAGCTGTTTCGAAAGTGAGAGAGGGTAAAGCGAGTCGAGGACGGGAGGATTCCAAAAGGCTTTTATAGAGCAGAGGCTTCTGCAAAAGTATAGGGGTTCCGGGGAACAAGTCGAGGGAGGAGAAACTCAGTCAGGCAGGGAAACTGCTGCCTGAATGCTTGACAAGGGCTCGTGGTCGGTAAGCTAGGATTTATCTTGGAAAAAAACTAAACCAGAAGGGTGGTAAGTGCGCTACTTCTTTCACCCGGGCTCAAACTAATGGGGGAAAGAAGGGAGTACTGGTATCGGAAAAGGGTTTATACAGGAGGGGCTGTTCCGTCAACTAAAAGAGATGGGGAGAAAAAGAGAGTAAGCAGCGTCAATGGGAGCCGAGAAAAAAAGCGTTCGGAGAAAATTCAAAACCAGTATAAATAAAATAGTGCAGACCGAGGTGTAAAAGGGGGGAGATAAATAACAGGAAGGCCGCATGACACTATCCATACGGAAACTCCTTGTTTCAGCACAAGAAAAAAGTCAAAGTAAATCATAAACTATAGGAGGGAAATTTTGATCATATCCTACAAAGGAGAAGGTAGTTCGGAAATTTTACGTCTGGCTAAAAGAACTTCCATCATAAAAGGGAGGAAGGGAGGAGGGGGATGAACCTTAAGAAATATAAAAAGGATAGGCGCCAGAAGAAGAGAGTGAAAAGATCAGATGTTTACATTCGGAGAGAATGAATAAAGGGGATAGGCCACTCCTCTGTTCGTTGGCGGCTGCGGTGGAAAAAAGGTTTCCTCACTTTAAGTGGGGGAAGGGGGTGCGCCTAGGCTCAAATTAAAACGCACCAGGCGGCTTCATCTCTCTAAAAAGCGGAAGGAATTGGAGATTCAAAGAATAGTAGAATATAGAGTTCGGAAAGAGCTAGCTCACAATTCCATGAATACAAGGGTACAAATTATGGACCAGAGAAATAAAAAAAAAAGAACAGAGTAGATCGACGCGCCGTAGTAGAGCTAATTGAACCCCGTGGAGAGGGGGGGGGAAATATAGTCCGTGGGAAAGAGATTGGACTGAGGGCAAAACACGGGCTCCGATAGCGCCAACTGGAGGCCTGACATTAAGACCTGGTGTCTCAAGAAAAGGTAAAAAATAATTTCGCAAGGGTCGGATAAACGAAAGATCAAGAGGGATGAGTATCGAGAGGACGAATTGGGTGCTGAACAAGTGCAGGTCGTGTGGATCTTTCCATGAGGAGGTTCTTGTATTATCATTTACAAAGAAAAGCGCGGCGCAAGAATTTAGTGAAGAGGGGGTTGGAAAATTTTCTAAAACTAGGCGCAGAGATCGAGGAGAGCAGCAGCGGAAAAAAGACAGCCGGGAAGGTAGAAACCCAGTGCATCTCCCGTCGCGTCAAAGAAAAACGGGGTGACTCTTGGGACAAAAATTGAGAAAATAAAAAACAGGCGGGTTTCTGGGTTTGACAGAGGACCTTTCTTCCGAGGGGAAGAAAGGGGGGGAAACTGATTCGGTCAGGAGAAACGCAGACTGATGCGAATAGGATCTTGTCCATGGACCCATATAAGTGATCATCACAGACGTTAAGGGAGAGAGAGGACGTGGATCTACGACCAGGAGAAAACGCCGTTAAAAAAGAGTACTCGGAAGGAGGGAAGAAGAAAGGGAGAAGAAACGACGGGAACGAAACGAAATCGGCAAGCAGCGTAAGTAGATGGGGGGAAAATTGATCAAGGGCAGGCTCGAAGTTAGAAGAGAAAGACCAAGACAAAAAAGGGAAGTAGGTGGTCAAGTGGTTCGGGGGGATAATCCGCCCGTAAGATGCACCAATCGGGTTGAGGAGATCCAGGGCGCGAAAGAAGGGACATTGTTCTGCCATTGGTCCAGTTAACTCATCAACATCGCCGTAGGCTCGAGAATAGTGGAAAACGGGGAGAACAGGGGAAGGTTGGGCGGGGTCCTGGGAATGCCGTTCCCTCAGATAAGAAAATCGCTTAGAGAAGCCGATAACGGGGATACCTGGGGGTTTTCGGCGTGCGAGGCCGGAGATCATTAGCCAGTAGCTTAGAAGAATTTCCTTGTGGGGAGGGGGGGAAGGAGAACAGAAAAGAAGAACAGGGGGCACCGGCGAGAGGAGTTGAGCAGATTGGTGTTGGGGGAAAAAAAGCAAGAAAGTGGGGTTTGATTGTAAAATTTGCATCTTGAGGGAAGCGCAACAGGGAGACGAAGGAGAAGAAAAAAGAAAGAGTGGCTGAAAAAAACAAGCATCGGACGAGGCGCAGCACGCCGCGACGAAAGTGGCGAGGAGGAGAAGAGCGAGAAACAGACCAAATAGGGACGGAACGTAGATTAGAATCGCAAGGGGAAGAGAAGAGAAAGGGGAGAAGGAACAGGAAAAAACCGAATGGGCACGGCGGTAGGTCAGCTTATGCGGACAGAAGAATTGGGGAACTAGGAAAACGATTCTCACGAGACTGCTCCTCAGGGAAGGGAATACAGCGGACCGCCATGCCATCTGGCCGAGGGACTGGCCGAAACAGGAGATTGATTGAGTGGAAAGAGAGAAAAAAGAGGAGTAGAAAAAAACATAATAACAGCACGCTGGGATCGATTACGCAGGGACACTACGCAAATTGGCAGGTATTTCAAATAAGGAGGGGAAAGAGTATCTCATATAGAATATCTGTAAAGAGTGTACGAGGTTCCCACCAATATCATGTCAATAAGAGAAAGGAAGACGCCTCCGGCACCAAGTACAGTTTCCGGGTACGGCCGGATCGGTGCGACCGGTGCGATGACATATGACGTTCAGTAAAGAGGGGGATTTGGAGGGAGAAAATAGAGGGAAAAAAAGCAAGGTAGTCACGATGCGGGAGGCGCTCTAATGGAACCGGAGAAGGACTTTTCAGCCACGATTAGTACAGGGGGGAGGTCCAAAGGAGGGCGCGGTGCGCTTGGAAAGACGTTACAATCACCACAATGGGAAGTTTGAACACACAACAAAAATCCACTAAATCATAGTAAGGGGGGAGAAAGGGGGTCCGAAGAAAGGGGGGGTGTGCCCGGAACCCAATACTTCAAACCTCGAAAGAGGAATCTTCATTATTAACTACTGTAAGAAAGAGAAAAAAGTAGACACGTGCTGCGTCATCGACAGCTCGGACTGATAGGCGGCGAAAAAGGCAATTTCCGAAGGACGGGTATGGAAGTATACACCAGAGAATGGGAGGAAGTTGCAAAAGGGTAGGGCAGGAGGAGCCAGTCCGATGTGTAGTATTTCCAGGAAAGGGAAGGAAAAAGGGGGTGGAAGCGACCGCTCAGCAACCCCGATTGGCGTCGACGAAAGTCGACATTAAGAGGAGAGAAAAAGGAAAGAAATGAACCACCGCAGGGTAGTCGGCAGGATCATCCCCCGCTACGAGCGCTGGCTCTTGCGCAATTTAAGGAGAAACGGGGCCCCATTGGGCACTTTATTGTGATTCAGGTTCAGAGTACGTAAGTGGACGACGGGATCACTTGGGGGGAGAGAGGGGAGGGGAAACTCTCGGGGGCTAGCGTATCTTCGAAAGGACGTGTATAGGACGGCAAACAAAAGTGTGCTGCAAAGGGAGGGGTCTGGAAATAGAGAGCGCATCCAACTCTTCTGACTGTGGGCTCGGGACATAAGATGGGAAAAAAACCGGCGAGTGAATCAGGAAAAACGGGAAGGTGAACCCCAACGAAAACCCCGACTTGTTGTGTCAGTGAAGCTACTGCGGCAGAACAGCCTCAAACGAGGGGGCCGACGCGACTGGGAACCCGGTTTGGATAAAGCTATTCTGGGAAGACCTACAGACTCGAAGGACGAATCGAGCTCGTGACGTCGGAAGGCTAGCTGAAGACATTGACAACCCGGTGAAATCGGGGAGTCAAGCTCTTTTAAGAATGTAAAAGGCTAAGCAAAGAAAACAAGAATGGCCACTATCCAGAAGCCGGAATACCGTTGTTCATCAACCAAGGAGGGGAAGAGAAAGGATAAAGCGAAGGAAATTGGCTCGTCGACCATTGCCGAAAAGGAGTTAGTGAATTTTAGGAAGAAAAGCTAAAAGTTCATCGGAAAGTGAGAGGATGACTATCACGGAAAGGAGAGACAACGAGTGAGACCACTTAGGTATGGCCAAAGATAAAGAAGGGCCCTTAGGGGGAAAGAAAGAATTCAGGCGTGCAACCCTCAATTTCGGTGGTGGCTGCTCGGTGAATACTTTGGGAAAAAAAGGAGAATGGGGGAGGGGGGGATCGGCCAGCTGATGGCGAACTCCTATTCATCCTGAGAG
>Ga0179593_1421120_pt1 | contig 10294 bp, 10 predicted proteins | sample CZODoug2_1_08_16_FD_185931 | JGI IMG/M metagenome (GOLD analysis project Ga0179593, IMG submission 185931) | Vadose zone soil fungal communities from Angelo Coast Range Reserve, California, USA - CZODoug2_1_08_16fungal (PacBio error correction) | ecosystem: Environmental > Terrestrial > Soil >...
AAATAAGGCAGAGGAGCAGCATGGGGGGGGCCGACTACTTAAAGAAAATGCAGGAGGGAAATATAGAAGACGGACCAGGCACGTCGGTAGAAGAAAAAAGGGGGGAGTGTTTTTCAAACGATCCGGGACTCCTCCTTCACTAGAAGACGGAGGATCGAGTCGAGAGGGAACTTCATAGATGGAAAAAATCGCGGGCGGGGTCCGCAAGAACAGAAGGGGTTCCGCCTTGCCAGTACGCTTGGTCAACTGAAGGCGCGAAAATGGCGGAAAGAAGTCTGGAAGGAAAAAACTGAAGAAGAGCTCGGAGGTTGGGATCAACCAGAACACAAAAGCAAGGCCGTAGGGAACAGGGGTGACCCAAAAAAAAAGAGCTTTGGAATCGTAACCGCCTTAAAAGGTTGATCAAAAGCTGTCTAAAGGGACCAAAGTACGCGTTAGCAGACCCTCATCTGACAAGACTCACCGGACCTGCCGGCAGACCGAGAGACTAAAAGAGGGCAACATCGAAAGCTCCGAAAAGGACTGCTTCGTGCAGTCAAAACGCAAAAAAGCAGAGGGGGGGGGGGTCGCATGACGAGCAGAAATTAGATAACCTTGTTCTCGCCGCAGGAAAATGATCTAACTCACCTTACAGAGGAAGGAAACCGAGGGAAAGCTGGTAAAGAAGCAGTCGTGGAAGAGGGGGGAGGTGTGGGGGCGCGGGGGGGTCCTGGACCCTTTCTCTGCGAAGGAGAGACAATAGTTTCTTCATAAGGCATTCCGAATGGCAGCAACGAAAGAACTTACTGAACCAGAAAAAAAATTAGAGACTCGGGAAACTTGCGCATCGACGGGTGCGAAAAGGAACGAGTGAGCAGCTATTGGTGTCAGTCACTCGAATGGTACACATAGGGGGTGATGGACTGTGTCAAGTGAGGATCAGGACTGGGAGGGTCTTGACTAGGAAAATCGGAGATGGTGAGAGCGCCAGTGGAAACCTCTTCTACCGCTGCTCCCAGAGGAAAGGACGGGGTGAGTGGACATTTCACACAATAGATCTCATAGGAAATGATCATGAACTTAAAAGAGCACACAAGGGAAGGTATAATTAGAGAAGAAGAAAGATGAAAAACCATTAGGGGTTTTTCTGGGCAGGAGAGACCGCGACGAGCTTCAAGGTTTGGGGTATCCGAAATTGTGGAGAAAGGGGTCGGGGGCCGACTGCTGGGAAGTAGTCCGCTTGATGCACTCACCTCGGGGAAGCTCGGCCGGAGAAGAACATCAGCCACAAAAAGAAACAAGCGGCAATTACAAGCGCAGCGGAGTGAGTCTGAATTCTAGTAGCACAAAGAAGGGTCGTTACGTCACGGTTCTCAATCAAAAGGGAGGGCAGGGGAGGAGGGAAGCTGATCACCGACGGTAAGACCGCCTTGCGACAAATGTGCTCTCCCTTAGACGTGGCCTTCCTACCGCAAATGAAACCTATGTCTAACGCAGGTATGTATGAACTGGTCAGGGTCTCTCAAACCGAGTACAAAAAGGGATGCTGGGGTACCGGTGGAATCAATATTTTTTAGGAGGGAGAGGGAAGCGACTATGGAAAAATAAAGATACGGGAAAGTGGTTTGGGGGGGCTTCTTGAGAGAAGGATGTCGGTGAAAAAAACAGGTTCTTATCTTTGTTCACGCAAGCCGGGCAATTAGCCGGGGTTTAAGGAGAATGTAGATACCGGCAAGACCGGGGGGGGAGCTTGTGGAAGAATGTATGGTCGCCCGGGAGACCAGAAGTCCTGCTTCTCACACAAAAATTAGTTTATTAAGAGAAGAAGAAGGGGGAATAGTGGGTGACGGGGGGGGACCCTATCAAGCTTGCGCGACGATTGTCTAGTGGCCATTGCGCAATAAGGGTTAAACTCTTTAGTAATAAAAATAAGAAGGGTCCGGACGGAAATATCAAGCACCCCTTGTGTTTACCATCGCGTAACGCCGAAAAAAGCACTTGGGAAGAAAAGATAAAGAGGACCGCCGAATCAACGAAAGGAGAGGCTTGTACACAGGGAAGAAGTGGGGTCGGTTGCACGAGATGTACTAAGGCGTCATCATCGGGGGGGGGGCATAGGGTGTGGAAGGCTTCTACTTTATAGCCGAGGTCTCACTTGGAGGCACTGCCGGAAAAGAGGAAGGTGACAAGGCCAGCGACAGGAATTTACAAGCAGGTTCAGGGGGAGACCACTCGTCTTGGCTCGACGGGAACATAAATGTAGCGCTGTCGCTTGGTACGGCGGGGGGGAGGGTTTGGTGTTTGGAAGAGTATAGGCCTCTCTCAGACGGAAGGTATAATGTGCATCAAAATGTATCTTGGCTGTTCAACTCAACATGTCCAATCACGGTGGGTTGGGGGTTGCGGGGGGGGGATGGGGAACGCCAATCACACCTCACTAAGATGGACTAAAAAAAAAATACAGAACGGCGCAGGTCTTTCACTCTGGCAGGAAGAGGAAACTATAAAGGGGTCATGTTGCTCTGGCAAGGGGAAGTAAGGAGCCGTGCCTCTGCTCGAACGTGAAGGGGGGGGGATCCTCGAGTCGGGGGGAACTCTGACGAATATGGGAAAAGGTATATCGGGGATTAACTCGAGGCCGAAAACTTCGATCAAGGCGACACGATGAAACCCGAAAAAATCGGCATCACATCGGGTGAAAAAAAGGCGATTGCTGCCTCACCCTCGAGGGGAACTGCGAACGATCCCCGTTGAGAAAGTTGATGCGCATGTTGTCCCTGGCGCTGCCAAGGGATACCCTGCCTGTAGGAAGGTGAAGGTTCTAGGCATATTTCGAAATACATTGAGAAAAACCTTTCAGAACATGGAAAAAGACAGTGTTTTCCAATTGAATCTGGCTTCAAAGAGGATGGGGGTTGATGGGGTGCTATCCCTAAAAACACAGAAGAGTACTTTCTGAAAGGACTCCTTGGAAGGCTATCGGAGAAAAAGATACCAAATTTTAGAAGGGCCCTCGGGGATAAGATACAAGGGTGTACCCCTCTGCAAAGAGGTTGACTCTTGGTGGGGGGGGGGTCGCGGACGACGAGACTAAGAGGGGCGTGGGAGATGTTGTGGGATTTTAAAGGGGGGGAATAATATTCAAGGGGAAATTTAAGGTGATTTCAGATTCCGGGACGCGGGGGTTCCAAGGACCCATTACGGGGTCCTTTCAAGAATTAAGGAATGTCACGGTTCTTCTGGGGGGACTAAAAGGGGTTTTTGGTTCATGTTTCCTTAGGGATAGGATGTTTGGGGTTACGGGGGGGGGAAAAAAAAAATAAAGTATTCTCACAACCTCAGATCTTATTTGAGGGGGGGGAGTTTAATATGGTGTAGGGACAGGTCATTAAAATAATTAAGTGGGGGAAATATTTCATATGGCGCGCGGGAAAAATGAAAGAAAGCCATCGTTTTTGAGGTAAAACGGCCTATTTAGATGTAGGGAAATGTAAAAGGAAAAGATATGAGCGCTGAGAGAGGCGTATTGGACCCAAGAGAATTGGGCTGTTGCAGGGGGTCAGTGAAGGGGGAAAGAAAAAAAAGGAAGGGGGAACCAAGTGACGATCTATCTTTTAACACATATTCAAAGTAAATTTGAACAATCTCTAAAAAACACAACAAAGAAAGGGGGGGAAAATGAAATGAAGGGGCGGGAATGGCGACAACTGAGTCGTCAGATAGGGAGAACTGAATCAAGAGGAACCGGTAGTGCAAAGGAAAAAAAAGGGGGGGGGGCCAAAAATCGGCAATAGCCTTCTCAGGAAAAGGAGCTGCCAGATCGTGCACGAAGTCTGAGGAAATCCAGTAAAAAGAAGTAACAATCGCATCGGGGGGCGGGGACGACCTGGGAATTGCCGCCTCCATCTGTCGAACTGAAAGAGGGTGTCCAAGGAGAGTCGAGCTGGGTTCGAGTACCAACCTTATTAAAAAAAGGAGGGGACGACAGATCACGCGGAGTTTCGAAAACCGAAACCGCAAAAAAAACAGAGCCCAACGAGGACATATAAACAACAATCAGCTTGGGGGAGATACAAAAAGACAAATAAACAAACAAGGGTGAAGGGGCAAGCGCAAAGACAGTTACTTGGAAGGGGGGGGAAAGGCCACTCATCGACCACTTTCATTGCGGGGGGACCCAATGGAAGGCCAGGAGGGGGAGACAAAAACTGTGAACATCCACCTCCCCCGAAGGGGACGAGGCGTCAGGGGTGCCGGCCTCAAAAATACCAGAATCTGCTTGCGGAGGGGGAACAGAGATAAACTCCGAGGCAATAAAAGCTGGGGTGGGGGGGCGGCTGCAGTGAGGGAAAGCACACTTCCGGGAAGCTCTCCCGCGAGAGAAACCGGTGTTTAGCAAGCAGACAAAGTGAAATGAGAAGCGCATGAGGGATTGACTAGTGGCAATGGGGAGTCCCAAGCATAAAAATTCGGGGAAATTAACAGGACTCCGAAGAGGGGGTAGCATCCATAGTCCCAAGGCCGGGTTCTCTGGGGAGGGGGGGCTTCACTTCACAACGGTGCGGGGGCAACGACTTAGACCGGGGGAGTGAGAAGATTGAAGTAATGTCGGGTCTTGGAAAAGGATTCCACCGCGATGGTACTAGGTGTATTGGGATTTCCATCTAAAGGGGGGGTACTAAAATGCGAGTCATAGAGATATAGTGTCGGCCTCCGATGGTTAAAGATTCGTACTCTGAAAGAACGAAGGGACCATGCAAAAAAAGCCAAAAGAGGGGAGTGCAGATTCATAAGGGGCAACTGAGGAAAATGGCACAACGCACTTGGGCTGTCCGAAGAAAGAGGGAACTCAGGTTGAAAGGGGTTTCATTAATTTCTATCCCGCGAGGTTGATAAGAGAATAATGGAATGGGCCGTGAGGTGAAAACGCCAAGTCAGGAGATTGGCCTTCTTCAACAAGGAAGGGCTGCTAGGAAGGAATCGATCAAAAAAACCACCCGAATTACCAAGGCATCGAAAAAAAGGGGTGGGGAGATATATTGGTCCCCTACCTATTAGACTTACGTGTCTAAGACTGTTCTCATAAGGGGTAATCCTCCTGGAGGGGTCAAGTCTTATCACCGGGAAGAGTTAACCGCCTTGCAGTTTACGCCTCGAGAACCTGTAAGACTGCCCACTACCGAGGGACAACAACGATGCGAGACGCCCTTCTGAAAAACAGGAGGTTCAGGAAGTAGACAAAATATTAACAGGGTTCTTTTGTCCAGTGATCCGACCGATTTTTAGGAAGAAAGCGTGGGATTGCGACCGCGCTAAATGGTCATTTAGGGACGCAAAAGTGGATTGGTTAACCAAAAATTTTTCAGAGGGAACACGAAAGGGGGCCCGGGTTCTCCCGAGGTCACACTCAAAAAGTCATTCTGCTGGTGCACCCCCAGTCGGGTGTCACCCAAAAAGACTTTTCGCGGTGGCATCCTTCCTTAATCGTTTAAAACGACTCCCAACTGTCCTGCGCTTCCGAGGACCCCCCCAATCCTGAAGGCTGTGCCAATCTGGACGATTGACTTTAGTGGGGACGCCTAAAGGTAATTCGCAAAATCACCGATGCAGAAAAGGAAGGGGCCAGGAGGACGACCAAGGGAGAAAAAATCTTTCATTGGTCAGAAGTCAGGACCAAGCTCGAGGGGCCACCACCCCAGGGACCATGCCGAACTTCCAAGAAAAAGAAGCGACGGACAAGGCTAGCAATGAATTCGGCTCTACCAGAACAAATAGTGGTGGCCCCCGGGCCGACCGGGAATCCTGGTAATGACTCGACGGACGTGTTTAAAAAAACAAAAAAAGAAAAGGCGGTTATACAGCGGGGTAAAGAGGTACGTGTTAACTCAGAATGAAGCTCCGCAGGAACGGCATGTGTAGCAATTCGGTAGGACCCAGGGGGCAGCGGCCAGCCTCCCTCCGGAGAAAACGCCGTCTTTCTACAATGGGTGACCCCCGACGAAAAAAATGAACCGCGCAGACAACCGCGAATTCTCTACCCAGACACTTTAAAGGCGCTTTGGAAAACTGAAGCGTTGGGTCTAGGGAATTCGGTGCGCACCGCGGCGCCTGCATGAAGGTTGCCTCCAGCGACGTGGAGGGTAAAACTACCCGAGGCCAAGCCCACGGGAGACAACCTGACTCAACTACGATTTTGACTGAGGGAAATAATTCAAAAAGCAAATTATTTAAGCTTCAGTAAAGGAGAAGGTCATGTTAAGGTTCTCAGGGAGACGGATCCATGACCTTGCGATGTCATGCTATTCAAAATGCGCTAAGCTGTCGCAAGCTGGGGGGGAATGGGGAAGCGGGACTAGGTGTCTCCAGAGAGTGCTGCATCCGAGGCAAAGGAGGGATCGAAGACCGCTCATAACCGGTGGGGGGGACCGCCAAGGCAAGTTAGAGTGAGCTTCAAAGAGTCGCGTGCATAAATCGGATGAAAGACAGGTCGAAAAACAGGACAGCAACGGTTTGGCAGAAGAAGACCAAGAAACCTGAAGGGGTTCACAAAGATGTTAAAGGGCCAATTTCGGGCACTGAACACCCGGGGCGTGGAAAGTCCTCAGATGGTTTCAACGGGTCAAGAAACTGGAAAGGCTCGTTCTTACAATTGGGGGGACGACAGAAACATTTCGCCTACTAGGAGGAGAGATTCTAAAACTGCTAAGTCTTCGAAGATCTCCTATAGGGGCCTTGGGGTCCCTACCGGCTACTTCTCTTGAACCAGCCCTCTTGCATCCATTTGCTGGGGTTTTGGGTCGGACTCATCCGATAATAATTGTGCGGAGGGAGCTGTCCAAGAAAGAAGGGCCGGCTCTATGGTGGAAAGTAGGTTGGCAGGAGGGTATGAACTAAAACGTACCATTTAAGGAGTTTCAGGTCCGACTCATGAAGGGGGTGTTGTTGTCTGGCCCCAGTGCGCGGGGAGGCCAGCTGATTGGGGTGTTGGGAGGCTCGTCAGTAGGGACGGTACGGTTTGCAGGGAAAGTGTAGCACCTCCCCTTGATTGCTTGTGGGAGAAGTGGTGGTGACGCCGTAAAATATTCAGTTGGGAAAGCAGGTGACAGCTTGAAGGCAAGAAACGGTTGTGGACAAAGGGAGAAGGGGTGAAAGTAGGTGGAGGAAACTAATATTATGACCTCTGGGAGACGGTGAGAAGGAAGAGGAGCCCACGTAGACCCTCGTTTGGCGAAAAGTGTGTTGGGAAAAAAACGGTTACGATGAAGTGAAAGAGTGCTCTAGAGAAGACACAAGAAGGGTCTTGAGCCTAATGTCGCATCTGAGATAAAAACCCACGGGGGAAAAAAAAGGGGCGCTACCGAAAAGAGACGATGAATGTCGGAAGGAGCTGGCAGCGGAACGGAAACTCGTGTCAAAAAAAGAGGGTGGCCAAAAAGGGGGGGCAATCGAATCGCATTCAGAATGATAAGATTCCGGCGCTCTCGTCAGAAATCATATTAATACGGACATAAAAAAAAGAGGGGGAAGCACTGTCGCAACAAGAACCGCTATTGCAGCCGGAAGACAAACGATGAATTGTCCAACTTGAAATTTGAGGCGTGTCGGAACTCGAAAAGGGAAAGAGAAGGAGAGGGGGCTGACACTCATACAACAAGGAAATCCAACCAGAGACCTTGGGAAAAGAGAACAACAACGATGAAAATATCGTACCTACGAAAGAATGGTCTTGGTCTAGAACCCTTACCTTGGGAGGGGGGGGGGGGGCTAGAACCCCAGCGTACAACGAAAAAAAAAAAAGCCGTACTCTCCGTTCCCGAAGTAATCTTAGGGAAAAAGCCTTGGACAAGGAGCACAAATCTCCCAGGCGGCGTCGGCGGGGACCAACCCGAGCAAAAAAATCTGGGGGCAGCACGCCGAAAATAGAGACCGCACACTGACTATTTGCAAGGGTCACCTTCGGGTATCTGAGGGAAATTATTCAAGGTCCAATGGAGGGCGAAAAAGCTCTACTACTCTCTACAATGTTTCAAGCAAACAAGGAAGAAATCTGTGGGATTTACCAAAAGGGGTACTTTCCTTCATGAAAATAAGTCACATATCGAAGAGAATACGGGGGCCTCACGCTAAAACGGAACAAGGCACGGTGCTCATGTGAAAGCGCAGGCCAACCCGGGGGGCAACAGGAAGTGTGAGGAGGATAAAACACACAGAGGACAGCTTCGCCTGTGAGATTAGAGGCACGTGTGATGGGGAGGTGTGGGTTGAAAATGGACAACGACGAAGGATGCTGGCCGCATCGCATGAGCTCTGGTCGGGGCAGCCCGATGATCCCAGCGTTTCCAGAGGGTCAGCAAGAAGAGGGACATTGTCATCGCTCAGAGAGGTGGGGGGTATGACGATCCTAATAGGGAAAATATAATGGATAAAAAAAAAGTGAAGCATAAGGGCTTGCATGACTTATGGGGTAACGGGAAGTATCGGGCGGGGTAATCTGATTGACCTGTGGGCCAGATGGAAAAAGTTGAAACCAGACAAGTCGGGATGCCTCCAAAAAACGAACCAGGAGGCTCGGCACTATCCCAAACCAGAAACACACGCAGATTACAACGCACAAATGAGGTTCTCTATTGAGGAGGCCCAGAGCGTGGTCTCCAAAACGTCGCAAGCGGGGATCCAAAAATCCTGTGTCGGCAGGGAAGCGGGAACACTGGACGCAGGGGTACGAACCGAATGGTTGGAAAAGTGCCACTGCGCGAACCGGTAGAATTTCCGAACGTACCCGTCAAAGCAGAGTCTAGAAGTAGGAAAAACGGCAGTTCGTCGCAAAACCTCATGAAAGGATTCTGGGGGGGGTGTACAGAAAAACCTCTTGGTGGACAGGGGGCTACGCGAGGTGAATAGCCATGAACCGAAAGGTCGAGTTGGGGGGAGGGAAAAGATAGATGGTAAGCCAAGGGGGTAAGATGAATCTTGTCACCCACCGTTCAGGGGGGGAAGGACCCGAGTGACCTTTAGACATGTTGGCAAAAGTTGAAATAGAAAAATGTTTTCGGGGGGGGCTGGAGAACAGTTATCTTTCCAAAAGGGAGAACATCATCCCCCCACTCAAAAAAGGGAGGAGAAAGAAGGGAAAGGGAAGGGAGAAGTCGACCTCACTTCTTCCTGCAAAAAGGGGAGATGCCGGTGTCCATTGGACAGAGAAGGGGTTTAAACGTTAGCAGAGGGTCACACTAGGCAGGGATGGGAAAGATCAAGCGAAAACCCCACGTGGGAATTTAAGAAGCATAAAAAAACAGAGGCGTCCGCGAAGAGAAAGACGGTCGCGCTCAGCATTATAAAATAAAAGAGAACGAAAACAAATAGACTTGTACCCAAACCGTAATCTTCAACGACGAACGAGAGGCCTTTCCTTAGAATTCTAGGAATGCTGGGGCAGAGTAATACTTTTCTCAGGAGGTATAAAAGCGAAAAGCAGGGGGGCAATATTGTAAGGAAAAAAGGGCCGTTGATCAGCGGGAAGCAGACTTTGCTTCAACCGACTTATAAAGGGAACTTCTCCACAAATACCTGACTTTCTTTTCCGATAATACACTCCCGGACGCAGCGCTGGAATGCTGAAGCGTTTTGGTTTTTTTTCTGGAAATGGGAAAGCCGCGCGACCGCGGGCCTCTTAGACTGAGGAGCGAAAGCTTTTTAAACGAATCAATAGACATCAACAGGCGGAAGCCGATTATCCACTCCGGGCTGTCGTCTCTACTGAAAAAGAACACATCATTCTTGCATTCTTCTGAGATGGACAGGGTTGTGTGGCTCTTTCTCAGTAAAAGCTCCTCCAACTTCTTTCGGTCGATCCTTAAATGATGTAAGAGTAGTCGCCTTGCTATTTCAAGAAAGCCTCTTGGGCTACAGGCTAACGGGGCTGATTGACACTTAGAGGGGGAGACTCTAAAACGTAACACTACCCTTCGCACATCTCTGGGTAAGAAAAAAAGGAGATGAAAATGTCCTAACTATGAAAGAGGTATCTGAGAAAAAGAGTGAAATACCAACGGGTAGGGGGACAAATTCTCTTGAAAAAACTAGCGTCGTCATCCAGGAAGAAAAAAAGGGGTTGGTTAGTTGAGTTTCTAGCGTATAATGACATTGGGGGGGAATGGGGAGCTACGTACTCTCCTTTTTTCAAAAAAAAGGGTCAATCCCTTGGCCTCTCTGAGCAGGTCAGTTAGGGCAGTACACGGAGAGCGCGAAAGGACTAGATTATTCAAATCGTGAATGAGCTTATAGAGTCCTCATTGGGAAATTGAACGAGCATCAG
>Ga0179593_1620407_pt1 | contig 10294 bp, 22 predicted proteins | sample CZODoug2_1_08_16_FD_185931 | JGI IMG/M metagenome (GOLD analysis project Ga0179593, IMG submission 185931) | Vadose zone soil fungal communities from Angelo Coast Range Reserve, California, USA - CZODoug2_1_08_16fungal (PacBio error correction) | ecosystem: Environmental > Terrestrial > Soil >...
ACAATAAGGTTGGTGGGCACCTGGGGGGGTTCAAAAAATTCGCTCCCGAAAAAAAAAAAAAACTGAAAAAAGGGGGGGGCGTGATGGTAAAACCGAAAACCGCCAAACGGTGCCGTGGCTTTCAAACAGGAAAAAAAAATCGCCCGCGCAAGGGGAAAAAAAAAGGGCAAACAAAGCATTAGAAAAAGGGAGGAGCGTCGGGACGGAAAAAGAAATTTTGGTATTTTGGGGGGGGGGGGAAGTCCCGATTGTTGGAGGGGGGGAACGGGGGGAGGCAGTCTTCCAAAAGAAAAACAACAGGGGAAAAGACGTATCGCCAAGCAAGGGAAAAAAAAAGAGAAAAGGGGGGGAAAAAAAAAGGGGGGGGGGCCTATGTGAGTTAAAAAGCTTTCGCAATTTGCGAAGAAAGGAATAATCTCTAAAAAAAAAAAAAGGGGGGAGGGGAGTACCATAGAGAGATAGAGGGGGGAGAACTAGGCAATTATGCGCCACGGGAGGGGCATTGCTGGAAGACGGAGGGGGGGAAAAGCTTTTTCTCCTACGGAAAAAAAAAAAAGAAAAGAGGTTGGTTACGTGGGGACGGCGGAAAAAAACCGTTCGCCAGAAGAAAAATCGAATAATCCAAAAAGAAGAGGTATTCATCGTCCCCCCCCCCCGCCGGAAAAAACGCCCCACGGCTTAAAAAGGGAATGGGACATGCGTTTTTCAGGGAAAAAAGTGGTGAAAATGTGTAAATGCTGCCGGGAGGAGTTGAAAGAAAAAAAAAAAGCCCCTGTGCACGGGAAAGGGGTGCAGTTCCGTTACCATCACACCAAAAAGGGTTGCTTCCAGTGGGGGGGGGGGAAAACGAAGGCAACAAACCAGGTCGTGGAAAAACCTATTGTTCTCAGCACCAAAAAGGGGGGCCGTGCCGGTTTTTTGGGGCGGACCGCAGAAATATTCATGCGGGACGGGCCGGAAGGGGGGAAAGCCCCCGCCTCCGTTTGACAAGTACATCGTCGTTCGCGGAAAAAAGAAAAATGGGAAGGGGGGCCTGCCGCTTGGAACCATGAAAGTATTGTCGAGAAAGGCGGCCAGACTCGAAGATGTTGGTGGGGAAAAAAAAAGCCCAGGGTCCCTCGGTCTCTGTCGTCTCTATGAGGGGGGTAAAAACAACTTTTGCCGCCGTTGGCGAAAAGGAAAGCCCAATCTGCATGGAGTGAAGAAAGAGGGGGACAAGGCACCAATGCCAATATATTGGCCGTGTCGCCATCAGAAGGTGTCCCTCAGTCGGGGATATCCCCGGGGGGGGGAGGTACCCTGGCGAGAGAAAGGGCCCCATCCCTTCACGAGAGAAAACCGGCGTTGCGCCATTCAGGTCTGATGCATAGGTGTTGCAGAAAAGGTCCGAAAGTCGTAAGCCGCAGGGAGCATCCCGGAGGTAAAACCCCTTCCCGACTAAAAGGGGGAAAAAAGGTGTAACCACCAAATTTGGAGAAAAATGCAAACTCCCATGAAGAAAAGAAAGGGGTCTTTAAGATGACCCTTGTCGAAAAAAAAGGGAGCATAAGTCTCGCCCGATTCAAAAGAAAGCAGCTTCAAGGTCTGGACCAAGCTCCAGTTCGCCCCTGCTTACATCCAGGGGAAAAGAGCGAGAGATCGTCGGGGAAGAAGGAAAAAAAAAAGGATCGCCTGGTTTCGAAAGACCAATCACCACTGCTGCTCCACGAGGGGGGGAAAAAAAAAAAAGAAAAAACGTTGCAACCCTTTTCTGGAAAAAGGGGCCAGGTCTATGGCGAGCAGCATTTTGGCCCCTTTCTCTGGAGAAAAGAAAAGAGGAAGGACTTGTAGCGCCATTGGGGAAAAAAGGGGTAACCCCCGCCAATCCCAGGGAGACCTTGTGTCGTACCCGGCTTCACGATGCCGACTTGTCCGCTGTAAGAAAAAAAAGAGGAGGGAGACCCTCGATAGAACGGGGGGGGGCACTTGAAGCCCAGGAACCTGTGGGAAAGAACCCGGGTTGAGGGGAAAATGGATTCCCTCCTCAAAAAAAGGGAAAGAAAAAGGAAGAGATTCATTTATCCCCAAGACAATCCGGCGGAGGGAAAAATCCCTGGGCGCAAGAAAACCGTTCTAAGCCGAGGAAAAAAGACCGCCTGGTCGTTTTTTTTTTTTTAAAAAGGGAAGGAAAAAGAGGCTGCCCGATTACAGACGGAACAAGTCCGGCATCTAAGCCGGGTTTCCGAACAAAAATGCACCCCTGGGATGGCGGGGGTTTCCCACTCAGGGGGGGGGAGGAAAAAAAAAAGGGCAGGCCGCGACCGTTTTGGACCGGCCCGAGCCAGGCCCAAATTTCCGTGGCTCGAAAAAGAAAAGACCTGGTCCATCCAGCCAAAAAAGGGGAAGGGGGTTTATGGCCCAACCACGGGGGGTGGGGGGCTCCGCAGTGGTGATGGATGTCCTAACCGGCAGAAAAGAGGGGGGAAACCTGGCTGGAGAAACGAGATCCCGAAACGACTAAAATTTCCAGTGCAGGGAATTCCGGGGAAGGGAGGAAGGAGCTCCTTACAGACCTGAAGAAGAAAACTGAGATGAATTCGGCCCCGACTTATATAACTACGCGAGGGGGGGAAAAAAAAAAAAAGGAAAAGAGTTTAACTTACTTTGAGTCCCGGTCCTGGCCGGGTCCTGAGGCATTCCCTCTGGAAAAAAAGAAAAAGGGGGGGGGGAAAACAACTCACTTAGGGTTTCTTCGTCGGGAAGCTGGTCCATACCGGGTAGAGAAAAGGAAAGGCCTTTACTCCTTTCGGAAGGGTTTCCGACTGGCCTTGTAAGGCATTGCCAAAGCAAACAAAAAGAAAAGGTCATCAGCACGGACCCCCAAAAAAAACGGACCTGGCGCGCCACGTCACGCCCGGAGAGGGAAGAAAGGGGAAGGGGGTTCAAAATCGAGAGGGAGATCCATTAACCTACACACAATTCATGACACACACCCTTTCATAGGAAAAAAAAAGAAAAGTTTTCTCATTTTTTAGAAGGGGCCAAGATATGCATTGTGCCATGGAAAAGATGGCCTCCACTGCCAATTTCAGAGGAGAAAGCTGCCTAATAGAATATCATCCGACAAAATCTTTCCAAAGGGGGGGAAACGGGATAGTTCTTCCTAATCTTCCTCACGATAGAAAAGGGAACCTGAGTTTCAAACCAACCTATAAAAGGAGAAAAGTGGCCTCTTTCCTCTTACGGAAAAAAGGAAAGCCTTAAATAATTTGCGTGTGAGCTAAACTTCTGAATGTGAAGGGGGAAAAAACTTATTCTGGGAGGAGGAAACCATATCATGGAACCGGGAAAAAAAAGCCAAAATTAATATCTATGGAAAGGGAAAAAAAAAAGGAAAGGGGAATTAATTATAACAATAAGGAAGAAAAAGACCTGTTTTGTTTTGTGATTCTGCGAACTACTAGCAAAAAAAAGGGGCCGTGTTTTTGTTTATTTTAAGAAAAAAGAAAAGGGAGGGGCACGGGCCTTCTTTCACCTGCGAGCCCCTCTGCCCCGAAGAATGTGAAAAAAAAAGAGAAAAGAATGTCAACAAAGCCATTAGCAAGGGAAAGGGAAAGGAAGAAGGCCCAGTTTGAGTGTTTTTGGGGGAGGGGCGATTGTGTGGCTGAATTGGGAGGAGTCACTGCAGGCGCACAAAGGGAAAAAAAAAGGGAAAACGGAACATTACGTAGCGACGCATCTGGGGAAAAAGGCTGTAAAAGAAAAAAGGCCAGCCCTTCGTGGGAAAAAAAAAAGAGAGGGGAGAATATTTGCGAAGCCGGTTCCCCCCACACAGGGAAGGAGGAATCTCTCAACAACAAAGGAGGAAAGAGAGATATATCGGCTGTGGGAAAAAAAAAGAAGGAGGAACAGCTTACTCCCTAGCAACGAGCTGGAAGAAAGGAGAAAAAAAATCAGCCAGGTTTGAAATCTGCGCTACTAGGGGGGAAGGGGGGGACCTGTCGCCCTGAAAAGGGGAAAAAAAAAAAAAAAGAAAGGGCCACCAATCGAATAATCCCAATCCAAAAGGGGAGATGAATCGCCCCCCACGAAAAGAAAAAAGAGGAAAAAAAAAGTTGTTTGTCCATTGCGTTTATGAAAGGGAAAAAGGAAGGGAGGAACTCAGGTGAAGCCCGCAAGTCCGCCCTGGAGGGGGAAAAAGGTTTTCCTACCATCACCACCACGGCAGGGAAAAGAGGGAAAAAAAAAAAGAACGTAGTCTCTAAGGAAACAAACAAAGGGGGAAAAAAAAAAAAAAAAATTTTATTGTTCAAAATCCAAGGAAGGGGCCGTGCCGGTTTTTGAAGGAGGAACTGGCTTCACTGCACCCAGGGGGGGAAAGGGGTCCGCCCGCCGCAGTGGGGGAAATAAAAGCGCCGTCGCGCAAAGGGGGGGGGGAGGGGGGGGGTCTGACCATTTTCGAGAAAAAAAAAAAGAGAAAAAGGGGAGGTTGGTTTGTGCCCCACCAGGGGGAAGACCGTCTCTTGGCCGGCTTCCGAGGCGGCAAAAAAGGGGCCAGACCACTTTTGGGGGAAAATGGGACGAGAGGGAAGCGTTTCATTACCAAAAACAGCAAGTGCAATTGAGTGACGGCAAAGAAAAAATGCATTATTTTCCCCGGGAAAAAAAAAAAACAATGGCGAACTACTTTCCACAGGTCGGGGGGGGGGGGCCGGGTTTGTCCTGCAGGGTTCCATTCTCGAGAGAGGGAGAGGGTTTCCCCATCCGTGGAAAGAAGGAAAAGGAGCACATGCTGCGGGCAGGAAAGGACAAGTGAAATATGTTTTTCTGGAAAAGGGAGGGAGAAAAAAAAAAAGGGGGAGGAATCGCCTGGGTTCCGCGAGAAACTGAGGGGGGAAAGGACCCCGACGAACAATCCTAATGATTGTAAACCACCACCTTTGGGGGGGAAAAAAAAGGGGGGGGGGGAAGAACAGGCAAAAAACCAGGCCCGCGAGTCTTAAAGGAAAGGGGGACCGCGTATTCTCATAAGTCGCGAAGGAGGGCTTCAAGGTCTTTCAAGGAAAAGGGAGGGGGGGAGGGAAAGGCCACACACCACCGTAAAATCAAAAACTGGCCACTGAGGAGGGGGCGGATCGGAGCGTTGGGGAAGAAGCCGGGCGAGCAGGTTTTTTCGACAGCAAGAAAAAAAGGACCACGCTTGTTGGGTTGCCATAATGCAACGCCCTTTTTCTGTCTTGGGGGGACGATGGCGAGCACGACATGGGGGGGGGGGGGAGAAAAAGAGACCCAAACGTGTCGAGGGGAAGAAGGGGGGTTAGCCTGCCTTGTTGACACCCACCGAAAACATGGAAGCACTTTGTCGTAACAAGGAGGAAGGGAAGGGGGGGGGGAAAGGGGATCGGGCAGCCGATAAAAAACGAGCGTCGGAGAAGAGATAGAACGGTCCGTCCCCGTTGGTGGCAAGTAACGCCCCGAGTTTATTGTGGATCAAGTGAGAGAGGAAAAAAAAAAAAACCCCCGAAGGAAGAGATCATTTATCCCCCATCACTCGGCAGGGAAAAAGGGGCCTTCAGTTCACCCCGCCCGAACAGGGGAAGGAAAAGGAAAAAAAAAACAGCGTCGTTTGTGTAAGGAGAAGGGAAAGAAAAAAATCGGCTTGCCCCGATTACAGGAAAGAGCGGTTTCCACTCCAAAGGGAGAAAAGGGGGGAGGGAAAAAAAGGGGGGAAATCGGGGGGGTCGTCAACACTCAGGTAAAGGAAAGGCCGAGAACGTTTGGGGACATAGGGCCCAAAATTTCAGGGGGGGGGGGAAGAAAGATACCTGGCCACATACCAAGCAAAAAAAAGGGCCTTTGCCAGGTTTAAAAAACCACAAAAGGGAAAAAAAGAAGCCAGTGGGTGATGAGGGGGAAAAAAAAAACCGGCCGATGAGAAGGAATTCCCCGACGCCTTCGATCCCGAACAGGACGAAGGGGGAAAAGGGGGGGACATTTTCAAAAAAAGGGAGAAAGGGCGCGGCCGGACCAAGAAAAAAAGAACTGAAATGAAATCGAGAAAGGGGGAGGAAAGCCCTGCCCGCCCGGTGCAGAGGGGGGGGGAAAAAAGGTTCGTCGGCCTGGCGTGCCTGGAGGAAAAAGGTGGTGTTGGAAGAGGGGGGGGGAGGAGGAAGCGGTCCCATCGGGATCAAGGGAAGAAACCCGGCGCTTACGACTTGAGGTAATGCATTCCAGCCAAAAAAAAGAAGGAGAAAAAAGAAACGGACTGGGCTCAAGAAGGCCCGGAGAGGGAAAGCTGGGGCAAAAGCTCCAGAAGAGCGCATGGGGGGGAAAGAAAAAAACCTTGAGGAACCCGTCATTATTGGGAAAAAGTCCGTTCTCGGGGGGGGGGGGAATTTCGCTTGAAAAAACGGCCCACTCTCTGCATTGGCCAGCCTAAAAAGGAAAAAAAAAAAGGGCGGTAATTGACGCGGAGGAGCCACGGCGGCAAAAAAAAAAGAGGTCTGCCCCTCATCTGAGCGGAAGACAAAGGGAAACCTTAGGGCAAACCCTCCGCTTTTCGAGTCGGGCCAACGACAAAGAAAAAAAAAAACCGCGCAGCCCTTGAAAAAAAAGAACTTGCAGGGAAGCCGAAAATGTACGGGGAGGGCGGGCCCTGCACCAAGGGGGGAAAAAAAAAGGGAAACCCCTTAATATCGCGGGAAAAAAGGCACGGCCCAGGTATGGATGAGGTGGTGTGCGCAACTAATGGGGGGGGGCCTTTCCGCTCCCTACTATAAAAAGCCCGGGGGGGGGGGTGGGGGGGGGAAGAACTAAAATTTGGAAAAAAAAAAAGGGGCGGGCTTCACCTGCGCGCAAAAGCAAAAAAAAAAAAAAAAAAAAAAAACTCCCTTCCCATCATGGAAAAAGGAAGGAAGGGTCAAACAAAGCCAAGGGAAAAAAAAGGAGGAAGGCTTTCCGGGACGATAATACGAGGGGGGGGGATTATTTCTATTTGTTGGGGGGGGGAGGAAAAGGTGTGAAAAGGAGGCCAGTCCCCCCTAACAAAACACCTTCAGGACGAGAGGGAAGAGGAAATGTAAAATCGCATTGCAAGCCAGCCTTCGGGGAAAAAGGGGTAAAGCGCAAATATTTTGCGCGAGCACGAGAGCCGCTAATCTCTTGAAAGGAAAAGAGATAAGATAAGAGGGGAGGGGGGAGAAGAAATTCGCCACAAAAAAACGTAAGAAGGAACGAAGGCTGGAAGCACTGCGAATACGCAGGTTGGGAGGGGGGAAGGTGTTACTGGTTACTGGGCGACGGAAGGGGAAAAAAAAAACATGCCACAATGATAAGGAAAAAAAGACAAACTGCGTATTCATCGGGCCCTCCTGCCCACGGCTAAGGCGGGGGGGGGGGGGGAAACTGGAATTGCCTGTGAAATGAAAGAGGGGGGGACGAGAGGTGAAGCCTCCCCGTGGAAAGGGTTTCCGTTGTAGAAAAAAAACACTTTCCTTAGCGGGGGGGGATAGTAGGTAACGAATTTAACACAAACAGGGGAGGGGGCCACCACCTTATTTTTTTTCCCGCAAGAAAAAAAAAAAAGGTGCCTCGGTTTTTTACGACATATAAGGAAAAAGGAGGGCCACGGCGCTTTTTGTTGCAGGGGGGGGGGGGGGGGGAGGTGTGACATCCCCGTTACATCGCGGGTACACGGCGAAAAAAAAAAAGGGACCAGAGATCATGTGGGCGGCACCAAAAAAAAAAAAAGACGGAAAGAGGTTGGTTTGCCCTCAAGGAAAAGAAGAGGGGCGGCTCGATTCTGCAAGAGGGAGAGAGAGGGGAACAAAGCGGTTGGCGATAGACGGGAAAAACATTAAAAAAAAAGGGAAGGCCCAGCATGGCCCTGCCAATTGGCTATAGGGGAAGGGGGCGAACGTACTTTCCTCAGAAGAGGGGGGGAAGAGGCGACCGGGGGGGTCCCTGCAGTGTGGTTGTGAGAAAAAAGAGAGCCAAACCAAGATGGAAAAAAAAGGGAACAGTTCACGATATTCTTAAAATACAAGGGAGCCCAAAAAGCGAGGCATCGAAGAAAAAAAAGGGGGGGGGGGGGAAAAAAAGGGGGGGGGGGGGGGGGGCTCCCTCCCTAAGTTTTGAAAATTCAAAAAAAGTGTTTGCTGGAATGCATTAAAGCCAGGTCTAAAGAAAGGAGAGGAGGCAAAAAAGGAACCGGAATGAACCGCTTCCAAACGCGAAAAAGAAAAAAGTGGGATCGAGCCTGCCCCTCCAGGCAAAAAAAGGGGGGGGGGGCGCTAGTTTTCTCATAAGTCCGACAGGAGGAGGAAGCAGAAAAAGTCCGGCGCTTCCAGTTCAAGCAGCGAAAGAGAGGTACGGATAGAGAGTACGGGAAGAATCCATGGTCGATCAGAGAGAAAAAAGGGGAGGCGCCACGCGTTTTTGGGAAAGAAAAAGGGAGGTCCTTTTGCTGAGGGCAAGGTCTAGGAAAAGGTGGGGGGGCCTGGCCTCGGCAAGGCAAGAGCCTGCCCGGTTCAGCCTGCATTTGTTTGACGAAAAAAAAGGGAAAACAAAAAGTGGAGCACTTTGGGGGTGCGGAGCTTTCAGGGAAGGAAAAAAAAGGGGGGAATCGGGCGCCGATAAAAAACTAAGCTGTCCTCTCAAAAAAAAGTACTGAGGCCCAGGTACTTGGGCCAGCCGCAGAGGGGAGGGAAGGAATCTCACAACAAACAACGAGGAAGGGGCAGAGAGGGGAAGAAAAAAAGAACTCGGCGTCTGCCCACGTCCTGGGGGGAAAAAACCCCGACTACCGTTCAGAGAGAAGGAAGAGAAAGGGGGTTTTTTTTATCGGCTGGGAGAAGGGAGAGGCAAAAGAAGGGAGCCGTTTACGACAAAGTGCTCCAAAGAGGGGTGGTCGTCAACAATGCAGGCTAAAAAAAAAAAAAACGTTTTTTTTCTCCAACGGGACCGAGAGGGGGAGGGGGGACCGTTCTCGGACAAGGAGAAAACATCACAATACCTAAATTCTGGAATGGGAAAGGAGGTTTCTCCCTCATGTTGTGGAAAACGGCGATCGGAGAGGGGCGTTTCTTCCCCTAACTATGAGAATCCTAACTACTCTGTGAGGAGGGAACTGGCTGTACAGGCCCAATGAAAAGCTGCTCCCTTAGAATTAAATCGGAAAGGAAACTACGCTCAAGGGGGATCGTCTGCCTGTCGTTGAAACTGATGCAAAGGAAAAAAAAAGGGGGGTGGTTTTCAATCAGGGCCTGGGGGACGGTTCCCGGGGAAGCGGGAAAAGGAAAAAATCGCGTCAAAGTAACCGAACTTGGAAAGCTGGGGGGGGCTTTTAAAATGACATTCAAACCGCTCTGTGATCGGGTCTGACACATGCAGCACAACCGGACTGGCGCACGCCCAGGATGGGCAAAAGCTCATCCTGGGAGATCGCAAACACACTTCAGGACAACACAAAACAAAGAAAGACCCTGAAGTAAAGTCTCCCGTTCGAAGGGCGTACCACGGCGCCCCCTATATGTGAGCAATGTGGTCGTTGCCTATATCTGGGAGGGTGGGGGAAACCGTCACTCACTTAGCCTTCCTGCGGGGGAAGCTGCTGGAAAAGGTCTCCATTGCGATGGCGGTTTGAAGCCGGCCGGGGAGGATTTGGGTGCCAATCCTAAAGGGGGGGGGGAAGGGCCACGGCCCTTCGTCTGCCGGAGGGAGAGAAAAGAGGTCAAACTCCAAACCCGAAAGATCGTCTGAGGGGAGTGGGGGGAACGCGACAATCTCATTTGTTCAGAAAAAAAGGGAAAAAAGGGTCCACATGAGGGGAAGGGAATGTCCAAAACCCGAGGGGGGAGGGGGGGAAAAAAAAAAAAAAAGAGGAAGGCCTTGCCCGCCGAAAACACCGGCACGGGCCCATTTGTTGATGGAAGAAAGAAAAATGGTGGGCCCTAAAAGGGGGGGTCCCTTTCGCTCCAGAAGGAGGCAGACGCCGTTTGGTGGGGGGGAAAAAGGACAATGGCCGGGCAGGGGGGACCGCTAATCACCTTGCGGCGCACAATCGCCCAGCCAGAAAAAGGGGTCCAGGAAACGCATGCAGGGGGAATGGGGGGGACGGGGGGAAAGGCGGCGGGGACTATGAAGGAAAGGAAATGAATATTCGGGGGATTTGGGCAGGAGAGTTTCACGGAAATAAAACCAGGGGGAACAAAAACCGTCCAAAAGGGGAGGTCCCAACCTTCTGTAAGGGCAGTGCCTTCCCAGCATACGGGGAGGAAGAAAAGGGAGCATATTTTGCGTAGCAAAAACAAGAAAA
>Ga0179593_1262532_pt1 | contig 10293 bp, 14 predicted proteins | sample CZODoug2_1_08_16_FD_185931 | JGI IMG/M metagenome (GOLD analysis project Ga0179593, IMG submission 185931) | Vadose zone soil fungal communities from Angelo Coast Range Reserve, California, USA - CZODoug2_1_08_16fungal (PacBio error correction) | ecosystem: Environmental > Terrestrial > Soil >...
AAATCGCTAACTGAATAACGATAGAAGACAGGGGGCGGAGATGAGCGCCGAGGAAAAAAAGGATATTAGGGGCGAAAAGAAACTCCCTCCGTCGCGGAGGAGGAAAACGATGATTACGTCAATCACGAAAATGCGCCCTACAGCTCTGCGGCAGTCATCCGACAATTTGCGCCAGAGAAAGCGAAGGCACTGTAACATCGCAACGGGGAGCAAGGGCCCGCCAGACGAAACGGACAGAGTTGAAATCCTGAACGCGTCTTCAAACGGATTGAGAAAAAGGAGAATATTGGCAGTATTGGCTGGCGGAAAACGCGGAGATCGGTAGCATCAAGAGGGGTACCACTATTAAGCTTTCTCCCGTGAGAGGGCACAAGATCCAGTACCTCTGGGGAGTCAAAAAAAGAGGGTTCCAGGCTAAGAAAGGGAAGGCTATACTTATTAAAAAAAAAAGTCCCATATAAAAAAATAGGCCTGGGAAGAAAGGAGCACTGCAGTCAAGGGCGAGAGATGGAGGGTCACGTGAAAAAGGAATGTGATCATTAAACTTGGGGCAGAATCCGAAAAGTCTGGATGCCGAAATAAGGAGGGAAAAGACGCGAATAGAGAAGAAGGGGTCCAGAAACATTGATTGTAAACGTCAGTGCGGGAAACCGGAAAAGGGGTCAAGGTGGCGGGAATAATTGCCGGACAAGTGCCTACCACGCGAAATCGAGAAGTCCTCCACACATCGCGGGGAGGTACAGGGAAAAAGCTCTGATTCCGACAAACCCACAAGGCAACTTTGAGCGAAACGAAAAAAGAGCCGTGAAAGAGGTAAATCGGAGCAATCCTTACACTATATATTTTTTTAATTGGCGCCGATGGAGGGTTAAAAGGGCAGACTCACGGAAAATATCTGGGGAATTAAAAAAAAGAGAGAAGAACCGGTACCCTGACTCAGGAAGTTAAAAAACAAGACGGGGAAAAGGAAGTTAGTGAGAAGGAGGGACCTTCCGAAAGGGCTGGCACTTGAGCGGGGGAGATAGCGCATAGAAGGGCGGCATTTTTCCGCGTGGGGGAATCGTTTGGGTCAGACACACATGCTGGGGAAATTGCGAAGAAGGGTATCAAAAGCCTATATGCGCGACTAAACACGCCATGAGGGGACATAAGGGGAATAGCTAGGAATCCTCTTTATGGAAGGATTCGCCCGCTACAGGCGAGTGGGCCAGGATCACAAAACACTTTCACTTATGTATTGAAAGAGATCTGCCCACCTCGCCGGTAGAGGGTCGCCGAAGTATCAATCAAAAAGCATCGCGAGGGAGAAAAAAAACCAGCATGGAGGGAATGAAAACTAGGATATTGTAGGGATGGAAAGCACGTCACGAGAACACATCTGGGGAGGAAAAAAGCCCAACGGAAAATCCTGCTCAGCAACGCACGCGGAGAATCAAAAAAAAAGGAAAGCGACCGGCTCAGCACCGTCCTACTCGGCCCAATCGTCCTTGCTCCGAGTGACCGGTTTGAACGTAAAATATGGCTCGGTAACGCCGGGCCTGCCATACTCTGTTCTAGGCCCGGTAACAAGGAAAGAAAAAGATTGGAAGCAAAACGGAAAAACGCGCCAAGAAAAAAAAAAAAGCTCGCCACCCAGGGGCATGCGAAGGGAGGGAACAACCTAAAGACTTAAATAAGTCAATGGGGGGGCGATAGCAAAAACAACTCTAAAGGGGTCGTTAGAAATCTAAATCCGCAACTGCCCGGCCGAATCCAGCAACGATAAGGAGTCTCAGGCGAAGAGATCTTGCCGCTGGTGGGTCGAATCAGGCATCATGGTGTAGCCATTTCATTTCTTAAAAGAAAAGACGTTTAATGGGACCTCCGTAAGGGGAAAAAACTACGGGCACCTGTTGACAAGGGAGTTAGCTAAGGGGGCCGGCTCTTGGAACGCGATCAGGCGGAAAGTCCCAAATTGGGCAAAGTGCATCCAAAAACAGGGGAAAAAAATTCAAAGTGCGGCACCGTTTTTCCTATAAAGGGGAAAGGGGCGACAATGCCAGCGCTCTCGAGACCTGCAGGAACGGAGCGCAGAAAGGGAATCTTCGAGAGCTCATTTCCTATTGGTAAGGCCGGAAAGCAGGGGACGCACGGAGCCGGCTGGAGAACCGGAACCCTCGTAGGAAGGGGGTCAATCGTATACGCTGTAATGATCAGAGCGCCGGAAAGGGTCACCAGATAACTGAAGGGATCTCAAATGCCGCGCGCCACTTCCTCATGCCTCAGGACGCATTTTCCTTCTTAGAAAAAAATACAAAAGGTCGACAGGCAAAGATGCCAAGAACGCAATCATCGGCGGCGAACAGGAAAGTTTACTCGGTAGAAAAAACAGTAAGGGTGACTGAAAAAACGGAAAAGATTACGACAGAGCGCGAGGGAATGAAGTCTAAGACAGGGAGAAACGGACGCCGGATGGCGGAGTAAACGCGAAACCACTTACGGGCAGGAGCGGCGGAGCGAACTGCCATCATAGCCACTACCGTATCCTTTTGAAGGAGTTCGCGCCTGGGGAGGAAAACTGGTAGTAGGAAATAGATACACGCCGAGACTGGAAGGAAGGAGGAAAGAAGATAATGGCATGAAGACCTGAGCAAGAGTCAGCAGACCTTAGGGGAAAAGGAGCAAATCAAGCGGTCCTTCCAACCGGGCAGGATCGTCCGCGCGGGGGAAGGGAGAAAGACAGAAATCCGAACAGAAAGACTCATGGTAGGAATATCGAAGCTTTGGGAAACAGGACCAGGACAATGGAAGCGCCCGAGGACAAAGCAACATCGACGCCGATGAAAATTCTGACAGACGCGGCGGGCCAAGCGAAAATGAAAAAAAGAACTAGAAAGAGAGGGATGAGGAGGAAAACTAGTGAAAAGAGGGAGCGGTAGTCACAACGAATAGAAAACCACATATAAAGCGCAAGGAGGAAGAAAAACGGTGAGCATATAAAAAAGTTCAGAGGGGGCATAGAGAGCCGGGGAGCTTCTATACGGAGGAAAAAAATACCTACAAATAACACAAGAAGAGAAAAGATGTCACAGAAAAAGAATACCTGCAGGGGGAAAGAGGCGCATGGAAGTCCCGTCATGAAAACGGGGGCACGAGAACGAACGACAAATCTAAAAGAAGAGGGAAATGGGCCTCCAGGATTCAGAAAAAAAACGGAAAAGAAAAGGAGAGGAAAAATGGGTGTACCACCGCCGCCAGGAAAAAAAGGGTCAAACGGGCAGAATCGAAAAAGGGACAGGAAGGGAGATGAGCACGCGGCAAATACGAAAGGACCGATGAGCCCAGCCATCGGAAAAGGTGAGGAGACAGGACGCGGAATGGAATAGAAACAAAGACATTGTCCTCTTTGGATAATCGGCTGAAAAGAGGAAGGACAGAAGGGTCATCAAAGGGTAGGTGCGCCAGGAAGGAAGTGGCGCAGCCTTGAAGGGCACCTTGGGAAGACCGACTAACTTCCTGGGAAAAAATAGAGACTAGCAAAGTATGGGAGAAAAAGACCGACGCACAGGATTGGGGCCGGGAAAGGAAAAATCAAAAAGAAACACTGCGGCAAGGGAAAAAAGACCCGGGCGTCATTGACGCGTAAGCGACGGTAGAGAAATTTTAAACAAACTAGGACGGGAAAGGGGTTGGGCCGACCCAGCCAGAAAGGGAAAAGAGTGACTGCGCGCTAATCCAAACGAGAAATCTAGAAGGTAAAAAAACAAAAAACAGAAAAAAAACGTGGGACGTAAAGCACGCGCAAAACGGGGCGATGGACGAAAACGGAGGAGTGGGGAAGTCTCTCGCAAACCAAAAACGGAGGTGTCAGAGAAAAAAACAAGAATATCTGACACACTTAGAAGGTAGCACAAATCCAGAATCGCCAAAATAAGCGCGGGAAGTTAGAAGAGAGGGGGTTACCACAAAAAAGAAGGGTGAGGACAGAAATAGAAGGGGGTGCCGAGCGCCCGTCAACGAATTGAGATTCTGGGGTTCTGAAAAAGAAAAGGGTTCCAGGACGCGGAAAATGAAAAGGAAAAAAATCGACACGCGTAGGAACGCCAGGAAGGAGAAGAAGGCCTCGCCCTTGCCAAAAGGGGCAGTTCAGGAAGAAGGGAGGCACCCTTGAAACATACTCTTCAAGTCGGTAACGAAGAGGGGCGAAAAATTGATCCTGAAAGCCAAGGACGCCCAGAGAGCGAAAAAAAAAGATAAACCGGGCGCTATCAAAAGGATTGGGAAAAGAGGAAAGATACTGTTCCCATGAATCAAGGGCAGCAGACACCACGCGTGGAAGGGAGTACGCTCTATCGCATCCTCGGCCCGAAAAGAAGAACGGATGGGCCGTGATCATCGGAAGAATCAAGATGGTCAACGTGGCTCAAGAAATTTTGAAAGCGCCTCGTGCAGGGCGTAAGGCCGACTTAGGGGCACCCGGCGGTTGGGGTCTCCTCACACTGGATGACAATGAAACGAAGGGAGGGGGAGGAAAAACTTACCTACTTAAAGGTCGGAAAACGCTCGATCAGGGAGAAAAAGAAAGGAGATAGCAAACATCCGAGACAGGAGAATACATCAAAAGTTGGGCAATTATCCGTGCCAGACAAGACCTGCCAGGAGAAGAAAGCCAGGTAAGGCAACAGCGTCCGCGGGGCGACCTGTTGACGCTGGAAGAGACAGAAGGCGGGACCTTTTGTGACTAAACACGCGCGGAGAGAGCTGAGTCGCAGGCCTGGCCAGATCTGAAACGAGTCAGATAGGGAAAAAAGAAAAGGAATCTTGGTCCGATCGTGCAGAGAAGGCGCGTGGCCCAGTAGCATTCGAAAAGAAGGGGAAAAATCTAGTCTGCTCCTGGGCCTTCGGAAAAAAAAGAAAGAACCGGGGTCTCGGAAGGCGCTTCATTAAAGGAATCGAGGCGGGAATTTAAAGTACGGGCGATGGGGGGGTCAAAGAGGGAGCTGTTCTCAGGATCAAAAGCAGGTCGAGGAATGGGAACATGAAGAAGTGGAGGGGAGTAGGACGAAGACAAGGAAAGAGGGGAAGCGGCAGATGGATTCTTAAAAAAGCTACTCGAAGACGGTCAGGCCTGACGAGGAAAGAATAAAAAATCTAATCGATTCACCGGTGCCTTAGAAGGTATAATGGGAAATCGACGATCGAAAGAAAACAACGAAGAAGAATAAGCTGTCGGACGCATGAACGTAAGAAAAAGACAGGGCGAGAAGCAACCGCTTCATACCGTAGGGCTGTATAGCGAAGCGTTGCACTCAATCCGGCCGTCGAGTCGAGGAGGAAATCTTAGCTAATAACGCCACGCGCTCTTCGGGGAATGATAACGGGGGGGCTCAGAAACCGCGCGGCAACGAAATCAGACCGCGTAAAGGAGTGGGAATCCTCAAGAAGAAGATGAGCGATGATAGGAAGGGACTTCAGAAAAGTCTTCGATAATAGAAGCAGAGAAAAGTGCATGCGTAATGCTCGCTAACCAAGTGTTATACGGTAAAAACGAGCGTAAAAACCATTAAAGGGTGCGCCCGTGATCGCCCCGAATTGAAAGGTAGATAAGATCGGCCCATACGAGAGGTGACCCAGGGCTCTCGCGGAAAACGCAACGGTCCCGCATAAAGCAAGTAGGAAAGAAGCCGAGGAAGGAAGACGGAACCATCGCCCGGACGCCTGCAGACGCAGAGACTGAGGAAAAGGCCGTAAGGGAGTTGCCGAGAATCAGAAAACGTCTGGGGAGCCGATCGACATGCTGGGGAGAAACGCCATATGCTGGCTCGGAGCCGAAATCAGAATGAGTAATCCGAAATGAGGGTCCAGCCAGTGAAAAGAGGAGAGGCGGAGAATTGGAAAAGGAGAAAAGACATGAGAAAAACGGCAAATAGGCTAAAGAAGAGACACGCCATCTTCAGGATGCGGAAGACCCATGAGAGCTTCCTGATATAGAGACCGACCATTGAAGAGTGGTGTCGCCTAGCCAAAAACGAGGGGAGAGAAAAAGGCACCCGGGGAACTTGTTCTTGAGGAGGGGGGAGGGAAAACTTGGGCGACTCGGCTCACTTCTGGACGTTAGTAACAGGGGGGAAAGACGTAGAAGAGGCAGAAACGCAAGTGGAAAGGACCTCCAAGGACGAGAAAGGGCAACTCAAGCAGGGGCTGCCTATCCGAGGCCAAAGGGGACTATTAAAAAAGGATGCGAAGGAGGCAATTTTCACGCGTTTCCGGACGCGGTTGTGGCCGACAAAAGCATTCGGAAAGATGGGGGGAAGCGCGCTCGGGTATCCAAACGAGAAAGCGATGCAAAGAGAAGCAAGAACCCTGCTGGGCCCGAGGGCGGAGAAAGGGGAAAGAGAAGAACTTGTCCTAAAAAAAACTCGAAGTGGGTAGAGAAAAGAAGAATGAGAACCACAAAACTTGTGATGAAAAAGAGAAGATATGACCAATCGGGCCGGTAGCGCGCATGCCCAGGATCAATCTGCTTAAAATCTCGAGGGGACAACGGGAAAGGGAGAAACCAACTTGGTCATAGGGACTAAGGGCGAGGGGGGAACAAAAGGTCCACTAAATTCCAAACATTCTGTTGGGGCAAAACAGTTGAAAGGAACAGAAAATAAGAAAGACAAAAAATCACTGGACAGCGGAAATGGACCGCAACTGTCTTCGGCATTAAAGAAGGGCATAGGCAAGTATAAGGAAATCAAAGTCCTGGGTTCAAATGAACAAAGTCCTTGGGGGCACGGTAAAACAGTATTGAGAGCTGTCGATTCGGCGAAGGACCAGAATTGAGACGGAGCGCCAAGACGAAGAGATCGCCAAGAACCTCGGCCAAAGGGCAAGAGAAGGGCTTAGACGTAAAAGGTGACCAGGGGGAAAGAATATCACCACTCTGGATGGGCGGGCTAGAAAGAAAACGAAAAAAGCACCTGGCAGAAAGAAAATGGCCTTCATCGGAGGAAGGCCGGTGGGAAAAGGCTCATAAGCAGTGGAATCATCGGAGAGGGGAAAAATCCGAAGGACTTTTCTGCCGCCAGGTAACCCTCGGAAAAACAGTTTTATGGAAAATTAGTGTTATGGACAGTCGTTCATCGCTGACTTCGCCATTTCCAAGAAAATGGGGATGTAGGCGAAAAGGTGGAAAAGGGAATTCGCAGAACTAAGGCCAAAACCGGGAAGTCCCCGGGCTAAAAAAAAAAGAAGCTCTTCAGGCATTCCTAAAAGCAGGATGTTGACCGGAATAGGGACACATAGGCACGAGGGAATATTTGGTGGTAAGGAAAAAGACCGTGGCAAAAAAACCCGAGAGAAAGAACCGCTTAGGGCCAATGAAATCAAAGGGGAAGGATCGGGAATCACGGGAGCACACAGCGGGTTTCCACGGATCGTGCGTAATACCGAGATACAAAAGGTGCCGGAAGGAAAGGAAAAAAAGAACAATCCGGTCGCGGGAGTGTGGCTTCGAAAAGTCAGGAGCAGGAAACGAGAAGAGATGGAATACTAGTCGAGGCGGCACGGGAAAGGGTACGCATACGGGACAGGGTACAGAGTCCGAGGGAGAAAAAAAGCCGTATTGAAAGTATTGGGAGAAAAGAGGAACCAGCCTGCATAGCCGAGGGCAATAACGCTTTAAAAAAAAAAAGGAAGTAAACTGCTTCGAATGCCATCGCATCCATAGAAGACCTCTATGTAGAAGGTACATGACAGTGGAAGAGGCGATGTCACCCTAAGAGTCCACAAAGCAACGGAGGGGGAGAGTAAACGGAAGAGTATAGACGCGCCACTGCATGAACGGATAAATAATTCATCTATGAGATGGGGAAATTAGCCGAAGGATTCAGCAAATGCCGGAGGGGCGGGAAAAAGTATCCTACCATCAAATGACATGATAGTTAAGTATGGCTACCTAATCTAAACGCGAGAGGGGATGAAAGGTCAATCTGGCAGCTTTTGCTAAGAGAAAAACCACCCATGGAAACAACTCCCAGGAAAGAAAAAATACCGGATTAAGAAAGGTGAACTGATGGATAAGCCAGAAGTAAGGGGCGAAAAATAAAAAGACATAGAAAAGGTAGTATGTTCATTAACGGCACCGCGTAGATCGGTAGAAGAACGAAAGAGAAAAAAAAGACCGGCGCTCCCGTAGACAAGAGAGAAAGGATCAATCGTCCGCAACAGAGATCTAGGACTGCTCCACGAATACGGGAGTAACAAAAGACGAAAATATGACCACTAGCTTCAGAAGATCCGGTCAACAGGTGGACAGCCAGAGAAAAAGAATTAAATTTGCTATCTCGGGAAAGAAAAGGGAAGACCAATCATGAACGTGGAAGAAATCAAGAAAGATAGCCGCATAAAGACTGTTTACTTTCCAAGTATTCGCGCGGAAGAGCGAGAAGTCCTACAATGATTTTCCAGAGCCATTGAATAAGGGGGAAAAAGAAACACGTTGCGGGGGCCAGAGGAAAAAGTTGCCGCGCAACTACAGGCATGACGATGAAAAAAAAGTCGTTGGGTGTGTCCTGCCCGCGGATGGCCGTGAGAAGACCAGGGACTCGTTGTTTACGCCTGAAAAATCGAAAATGGAAGAAAGGGGCTCGTAAAATCAAGGAAGATACTGGGCAAGAGAGTGCTTTGAAAAAACAGGGGGGGGGCAGTTCTCAGGTGGGGGCTCTCCGAAATTCTGGGTACGACTTCGGAACCGGGGGGGAAGTAAAGATTGTTTACGACTTCGACGACGCAAGGGAGTTGGTGGAGAGAAAAAAAGAGACGAGCCACTAAGGGGGGAGCCAGGATGACTGGCCGAACGTGAAGGGGGCTCTAGAAAGCGCAATTTAAGGGGCCTTTAACGCGGTTTTGCCGCACAATTCGGATCGTACGCTCTCTCTTAGCCAAACGAGAGAGAGGAGAGATAGAAAGAAAAAACCCGCTGAAGCATCGGCCGCAGCCGCAGAGCGAAGGAAAAGGGGAGAAGGGAGGAAACCTCTACCGGGACGGGAAAGAGACTAAAACACAACGGAAAGAGAAGATGAGAACCATCTCCGGTAAGGGCGCAGACGAGCAAGCGGAAGGAGCAAGCGGATGCACGTTCGCGAGAGGCATAGCCAGAGAGGAGGGGCAGGAGGCATAGAGTCAAAAAAAAGTAACTAGAGGCAAAAAAATTGTCAAGCATGCAGTTGGAAACGCGTTCAAGGAAAAAAAGGCCCCGCAGCAGCGAAAGAGAGTACCCTCTTCGAACGCCCGGGCTAGGGAGGGACCCTTCCTTGCTCGAAAGTAAAAGAGATTGGCTAAGCATGACAGTTTTCACCAAAACCTTCGGGTCGGAAAAAAACCTCGTAAACCATACTCTAGCGTGCGGTTACGAATCGTAAAAAAATGGAAAAAGCGAAAGAACTAACAAGCGCGACGCCAAGAAAAAAAGAAAACCGGAACGAGAGGGAAAAGGGAAAATCTCTGGTTGACCGAGGGTGGCAGGAATATCCACCACCTTCAAAGGGTCGGCTTCTAAAGTATCGGCAGCCGCGCCTGGGTGGTGGGGAAGTGCAAAAATGCAAACCACGAGAAATCGCTCAGGAAGAGGTGAAAAAAAAAAAGTTGCTCATCGGAAGAGTAAAAAAGCAGCGAATTGAGTAAAAGTTCGGCTGCCGCAGCGGATCCCTCGCAAATGGAGGAGAGTGTCTATCTCATCTGAAAAAAGTCCAGAGCCGGAAGTAAAAAAGTCCAGCATTGGAAAACGACGGGGATGCGAAACCGCAAGGGGTGCAAAACCTCTCCTGTACTGTCGGCGACCAGGCCAGAGGGAGGAGGAGGAGACTGGAAGCAGTGCGGCTACCTTTTTATCGGAATCGTCCAGAGAAGAGAGGGTCCTAGGGAGCCTGAGGAAGAAAAAGAAATGGAACATCTTCGAGGGCCGATCTAAACTTGATGATAGGAAAAAGAAAAGGAGCAGGCCGGCTGTTTCCTCGAGTCTGATCCGAAGCCTACGCGGAGAGACGGAACTTCCTCATACCTATTCGAGACAGGGACGGATTAAAGCAATCAAAAAGGTCACCATTCGGGAGAAAGGGGAGGGAAGGAGGAGATGCGGCCCTTAAGAATTATGCAATGTTCCGTTACGAGAGGGGGGTCAATTAAAAATGTTCTGGATTACGCGACGAATTAGCGAAGAAAAGTCCGCCAACGGTTGAAAGGACGAGGAAAAGAACAACCTACTTCATGCTGAAAAACTGAAGCCATAGAAGAAGTAACAATTCATCCGGATGAGTCTGACCTTGT
>Ga0179593_1279129_pt1 | contig 10293 bp, 9 predicted proteins | sample CZODoug2_1_08_16_FD_185931 | JGI IMG/M metagenome (GOLD analysis project Ga0179593, IMG submission 185931) | Vadose zone soil fungal communities from Angelo Coast Range Reserve, California, USA - CZODoug2_1_08_16fungal (PacBio error correction) | ecosystem: Environmental > Terrestrial > Soil >...
GCGAAAAGAGTTCGAGGAAATTGGGTGTAACCGCTGCTTCGGGTTAGCCGATTAAGGGGGAAAGGAAAACATGCTCGTCGATCCCGTGGTCAACATCGGTTGCAACGATTAACTTTCGAAAAGGAAAAAGGGCCTCAACTCGAGCAGCAAAAGAATGAGGGGGGGTTAATAACAGATAAGCTGCAAGACCGCTTCGAAGGTTTTATTGGGGGTCTGCACGGGGAAAAAAGGCGTTCCTGGGAACAATAAACAAGAGGGGCAGGGGGGGAGCTCAGTGGGCGGGGAAAGACCTAATTCAGAGGGACTGTCCATAAGCCGGATCTAGCCAGAAAAAAAAGGGCGAGCCTAGGGGTGCCCATCTATAGAACCAGAATGATTATAAAGGGAAACTGATCAGAGCAACCAGTCGGTGGGGAAGAAACCAACTCCTGAGTTCCCAAACGGTGTGGAGAAAAAATGAACCAGGCACTGCTCGCGAGTGAAAGACACGGGCCTGAACCTGGTCCGGAAAAGAAAGGTATCGTTTGGCCGAAGGTGGAAAATGGGAAAAAAGCGCGGTGGCTCTTCCCAAAGCCTTTAGAAACGACCAAAAAGATCTAGAAAAACTGATCCTGCCAAGAAGAACACGGAGACCGAATACGAAGGAGAACGTGTAAATAGTCAAAGGGGATCATCACTTCAAGGGCGATTCGATCTGCGCTCCGTAGGGGGCTCAAAAGAAAAACAGGCGCTTGCAGACGTAAACCGAAAGGGGGAGGGGAAACACGCGGCAGGAAACGCAGCAGTTACAGATTCCGGTCATAGAGTCCAGAAGCTGAAAGGGGCAGGGGGCACCAGCCGGCGTGCGGCCAGAATAGTTTCGGTTCGAGGACTAAGAAATGTCTTGGAAAAAAAAATAAGAAGATAGACAGCTTGAAAAACCAAGGGGGTGATCGAAAAATTGCGAACACAGAGAACGGGGCAAAAATTTGGTGTAGAGGGGGATTAATTGTAGGGTAGACGTCGTAATCACTCAGTAGGTGGATGCACACCAAAACATACGCCACTACCCCGTCATGCCGTAAAAAACAAAACAAGAGATAGGAGAAGAAGAAAGGGACGTCCCACATAAGGGACTGTAGGCCTCAATCATGACGATTGACGGGGGGACACCGCCAAAGTTCTTCGTCAAAAAGAAAAGGACGGGGTGGTGAGAAAGGGAAAGAGGTCGCGGATGGGTCGAAAGGGTAGGGGAGGCAGACTGGTTGGGCGTCGTGGGTTCAAAAAACCGTTTAGGCTCACACTGGAAGGTAGGTAGGGGGGCCTGTGCTCAAAAAAGGGGAAAGGAACCTTAAGAGGGAAGGGCTTGGAGTATAAGACCACGCCAAGCGGGGGGCCGGAGAAAATTTCAAGCTGTCCTATGGGCTTAGACCCAGTGAAACAAAAATGTCCTGAGGAAAGCAACTGGGAAAGAAAAGTCCATAGAAGAATGCAGTAGGGAGGCTCGAAAAAACCTGTCAACGATTGGTCCACCTGACTCCCTGTCAGATGAAGCGACCTGCTAAAAAGGGAGTGTTATTCAAGAAAGAAAAGGGGAACCGGAGGGAGGGAGCCAAAGGGGGCGGGGAGGAAGGATCTGACATTAAGCAGCACATGACTGGGCAATCCCCCACACACACAAAAAAAACCCCCCCAAAACAACAACCCCCACACCCCCCTGTTCGTGGAGCTTGGAGAATCTCGATTAGTCGGAACAGTGGGGGCGAGAGGAGAGGACATGGCGTTGACAACCATCCATTCACTACAATTGACCTAGAATATCGTTTTTGGGACGTCTTCACGTGCCTAACCTATAACCTCAATTCATTCGGAAGAGTAAGACATTCATATTGGGAAGACTCTGGAGAAGAAGGAAAAAACTAACAGGACTAATTCTTGACCGACGCTATTAACTACTGGACGGAAGGTATCGATTACGGCCGGAGCACCGAACTCGGGAAAATTCATGCTCCTAAGGAAAGGCAAATGAAATAAGGAAAAACCAGCTGGGAAAAAGAAAATGAAGAAGAGAGGGAGAGCAGAGCGAGAGGTGCGTGAGAAAGGGGGTGCCGTGTAATCTATTATCGAAAACAAAGGGAAGAAAAAGGAAGGAGATAGCTTCAGCACCCGCTCATGCCAATATCCTAAAAAGTAATCCAGGAAAGGGAAAGAAAAACCCCTTAGGTCCGGATGGGGAAGAGGAAAAAGTCGTTCAATTAATTCCAAAAAGTATCAGCTCGGGAGGAAGACGCAAGGAAACTTGATAACTTTAAGGGAGGAAGGACATCATGGACCTGTGAAGGGGAAGTCCAGAGTGAAGTGATCCATAGGCGAAGGAAAGAGGCACCTCGGGGACGTTTTGCAAACGGATGGATTGTATCTGTTCGGCCAAAAACGACCGAAAACCACAAGGAGGTCTACGGGACAACGTCTGGAAGTGGAGGGGGGAATCAAGGACAGGACAGAGCAGCACAGCCAAAAACGGTATAATCAAAAGCTCGTAAGCTCTTGCAACCGGGGATATGATGAAAATGAGGGGGGGAAAAAGGGAGGCCTAAATGAAACCCCAAAGCGCATATCAGGTGAAGGAGGGATGGAGGTGAATAACAACGGGTCGCCACGTCCACCGCACGGGTACTTGGTATCCCTTTAAGGGAATTCAAGAGGGAAAGAAGACATAGGGGAAGGAGTTCGGGGAAAAACCGGGATGTAAAAGGGATCAAAGACAGGGCGAGGGGGGGACCTTGGGGCCAGGAAAAGTCATCCTATCTGGCGGACAACAAAAAAATGGGTTGGGGAAAAGTGCGTGGAATACGAGCGAGGGGGGGGCGGGTATGCAGGAGACCGGAGCTCACGGCGCTCAAGAAGTCAGGGAATTTAGAAACAAAACCAATTTGAAAAAACAACTGGCGGAGAACCACAGAAAATACCGCAACGGAAAAAGATCCGGAATCTGAAGAGAAAGGAAGAAAAGAAGAGGAAAAAGAAAAAAAACGATGAGGTTGCTGCGAAATGGGGGCGTGGTTGACCACTGGGAAAACCTAGATGCGTAGAAAAAAGTGAGAAAAAATTCTGCATCAAAGAGAAAGAGAGGGGGCGAAGTTGGTGACTGACATGAAGGTGTAGGGCTTAGATGGGGGGGGGGTGTTACAACGCTCCACATCAAGGTTGAAGGGAAAAGAAACGAATGGGTAACAATATACCACCAGTTAAGAAGATGACCGAGTGTCGACAATTGTTCGCGAAAAATAAAAACTTGGGCCAAGAGCGAGCTTCGCTATTGCTCAAAGAAGGTACGAAAAAGACGAGACAAAAGAGGGGGGGAACAAGCGGCTGGGTGAACATAGGAGGGAAAAGAAGGAGTCGGTCCGGGTCGGAAGGATGGCCCGCGTGTTCGAACCTCAGATGAAGCGAGAGCATTCAGGGCCTCGAAGGAGGAGCCTAATACCGTAGCCGGAGCTGTCAAGGCAAGAAGTAATTGACTGATACCTAGCCTCTCCAAAGTTCCACCAGAGGTAAGAGCAGGGGGACCGCTGACTGGAAAACCAGAGGACGTGGAGGCCTCCGACCGGGGGAGGAGAAAGAAGGTGACCGAAAACTCTGTAGCAAGAGGAGAACCTCTCGTCCACTCTACAGAAATAGGTGAATAAAATTTTCTTTTAAGGCAAAGGAAGAAAGAGGCGCAGTGTCAAGGCTGGAAGGGTGTGCTCCACAAGAAAAAAGATTTTTTAGGGATCAAAAAGACGAGGGCGCGAGGCACACGAGCTGGGGGGATGCACGAAAAGACGAAGAAAATAGGGGGGGGGTGCGAAGAGCTTTGGGCACCACAAAGAGTCTCCTGCGGTGACGACGGGAACAACTTGCCAAGCCCTCTAAAGGGATGCAAGCACGAGACGGGAAAAAGGTGCAGGGGTGCACAGGCCAAATGGATCAAAACCCTGGGCAAAAGAATAGAAAAAAGTCAGTCGAGAGGGAGCAGAGAGTAATGTCCGAACCAAGATAGTAGCTAGAGCAGTTGAGGGGACTTAAGAAACCGGCGTCAGTACGACCGTTCCATTTGGGGATCACAGGACGGAGAGGCATCGGCTTTCCTGAGTTACTTCCGGGGCGAAAGAACATCGCAGAAAGGAAGGAGACGCTCGTTCGATCAGAGAGAAAAACCCAAAGGAGTATTATCGGGAACGCTAGTCGAGGAAAACCTGGGTTTACGTCGATTAACTTCATTTGAGAATCTCGGAAGAAGGGAGGAGCGATAAAGGGGATCACACAAGATTGTCACGGTCAGACTTGACGGCACATGTTTCAGTATGATCATAAATTGCGAACGGGGGGGCCCTGACTGGGTTGTACGCCATCCAATTGGGAAAAAAACAGCCTTTGATTGGGGGGGTGGCCTCTTAGCCCGACAGATTGTGGAAACTGTCGGTCTTGGCAAAAAAAGCGCTGCCTGAGAAGTTCGTGGCCATACCTCTTGGGGACGTGAAAGAAAGAAAGAAACCTTCTGCAATCGAAAAAAGCTAGGGCAAAACCACGACGCTTTAGTTAAGCGAGCAGACCCTTCACCAAGATCTTAAGCACTCACTCGTGAGGGGGAAAAACTATGATTGCAACCTCCGTGGAAAAGATAATTGCGCAAGGAAAGCGCTCATAGGCCTTCCATACGCAATACATGAATTCCGCGACCAGAAAGGCACTAGAAAAGCTCGGGAAAAAAAAGGAGGAGTGCCCGACCAAGCAAATTGGAGAAACCGACGGGCGAGAAGGGGAAAGACCCAGGCGTCAATGCGAACTGCTCCTCGAAGTGGCGCAGGGGGGAGAATCCCCGTTGGTTAGAAAGCAGTCTGCTCTTAAGAGGGAGAAGCGAAGGGGCAGCAGTAAGAGAAAGAGAAAAGAAAATGCGCTGCTACCCGGCTACGGGAGAGTCGAGGCAATCTGGGCAAATCTCAAGAAAACAAGGGGACTCTTCCGTAATGCGATCAGCGTCGCCTTACCAAGAAAGGGGAACGTAAAATCATCGGAGTCTCAAAATACCTAAGTGAGGCAAGGTCAGACCGAAGAGTACATCTTAAGTGAAGACAGGAGAAAAAAAGTGACCAAAAAACCTCTGTCACGAAGAGAAAAAAAGGTTGCTGGTTTTAAAAACAGGGGTAGGCACTGAGTAAATCACTCATAAGGAAAGGGGGGGGGGGGAGGGTAACAAACACCCGAATACGAAAGGACCTTACCCCTTATGCATTAACCACTGCAAGACCCATGATATGGTCAGAGAAGTAACGACCAACCGGTAACCTGGGGGTCTGAAGCATCAATCAAGTGGTAGATAAAAAAAGCAACCATCTTAGGAATAAAAACCGCAAGAGGTTTTTTTCTAAGCGCAATGGTAAGAAAGGAGGAAGGAGTTGCAAGAGGGGGGAGGTGGATCGGGGGAGCAGCCGGTTGGGAAACTTGGTAGGCAGCAACCAACCGGGCTTAGGGCTCTAAAGTGCACGGAGGCACAAGGCAAAGCATTCCACTCAACTTGCGTGAGGAATCCAGCACGAAAAGGCACGGACTTAGAGGTTGGGCCAGGAACCAGATTTCACCGAGTGCCTCATAAAAATTGACCCGAGGGAAGGGGGCTAATCCAAGAGACACCTTGGGAAAAAGACAGGGGTTCCCGAAAGTTTCTTAGAAAAGATCGAAGGCATTTCAAAAAAGTGCCGCAAAAGGGCAGTGAGAGGAGGCCTTGACTACCCACCTGGAGCAGTTTCAAAATCCGGCATAATCTGCTCAAAAACCGGGTAAATTCCGAAGAGAAAGCATGCCATCAGCAGGGCAAAAGCGGCGAGCTTTTTCGGAAGAGAGGGAGTCTCCCAAGGCGGACGGCGGGGGATCGTACTGACGGGGAAGACATCCAGATTGACGCGACAGGAGGAGAAGGGTTGGGACGGGACGTGACGTTGGCAAAGTCCATTCCGGAACGGCAAGGTCAGGAGGGGGGGGCGACTTCGGGGTCAACTCGAAGATTTGGATCCAAGCATCAAGGCTAAGCCCATGATGGCAACCAAAAAAGAAAATCTCATGCTGAAACACAGTCAACGAAAGTGAGAAAGGTACAGTTACTCCGGGGCGAAAAGCGGGCCCGTGAAGCATTAGGCATCCGAATGAAAAAGCGCTACAATAAAATGGAAAAAAAAGCGGGGGCTGCTTCTCTATGGGAACGGTAACACTCGCGTCGCTCTCACACGGACTGGGACGGGTGAAACAACAATTGCTTGGGAAGGAGTATCTCTAGAAACAAAAACACAACACAGGGAAAGAGAGAGTTACGATGAAGCCACCCCACAAGGAAGGAAAAAAGCGCATCATACTGGAACGGGAGGATCCTCAAATGCCAAGGGCAGCCCCCTGGAAGTCGTTGGGGAAGAGAACAAATTCGATGCCTGAAGCAAGACGAGCAATAGAGGGGAGGGGCAACCGGGGAGTAACTGGATACAATTGCAGGAAGCCGTCCGTTCAGAAGCCGTAAAACAGGAGAGGGGATGTGAGTCCATCCAAGGCGTAGAAGTTAATAAAAAAAAAAACGCGCAAGTAAGTCCCTTCCCCAAGATTTGGATCGATGAGCGGTTCTTCCAACGTTTCATAAAGCAACAACCGTAAGTCAATACGGTGCGTGAGGGGGAAAATGGGGGGGAGGGCTGTCCCACGGAAAAACCGATAAAGAAGGGCGCCACCGTCAGTTAGCGATATTCGAAAAGCTCGGGAAGATGAAAACAGGATGCTGATTATCAGGTATATGCATCACGGAAAAAGAAAAGCGAATAGGTTCAAGATTTCTGGCGGGAATAAAATAACCCGCGTCGGGGGAGACCAAAGAAGAGGGGAGGCGGGAGAAACCGGGAAGAATGGATAGCGCGCTGCATGATTCGGGAAAAGGTGGGGAGGGGCCAAGGGACGACGGCTGTAAGAAAGAAGGTTTCAAAGGTTGGAAACCAAGGCACAAAAATACTTACTAAATGACAACAAAAAAATGACGTGCGGCGTGTCTGATTACTACAGATTACTTAAGGTTCTTTTAATAAAAAGGAAATCGCTCAATAACACGGTGAATGGGACCAACCAAGGGAACATGAGAGAAGAGACACGAAGCAAAGAAAAACCAAACGAAAATCCGCAGAAAAGATTAAGAATCGTATAGAACGACCATGGCGTGAGGAAAAAAAGAAGGGGGGCGGGTTACCAAGAAGAGACACTGGGGAAAGTCATACATAGAAAAAGGGGAGAAAAGATTCTGAACAACACAAAGTTAGAGGTTGGGTTTACTATGAATGGTTCGTATCGTGGTTGGAACAGAGAAAAAGTCTCCACCAAGGAGGGGGGAAAGACGGGTAAAAAAGGATAATGGGTTAAAAAAAAAAGCTGCCCCGCCAGGAAATAGAAAATCCATGAGAGGTGTTTACAAATGGTCGCATAGAACACTGTACGCAAGCACTGGGGTCGAGGCTTTTTCGTAGCAAAATTGAAACTAAATAAGGACGCAGAAAGACTACCAGATTGAAAGCCGGCATCAACAGCGTCAATTTTGCAGCAGATATCAAAAAGGACCATCAGCCTTTAGGACGTGCGCTTACCAGAGGGGGGGAGTAGAAGCGTAGGGGAAGGCTAGAAAAGCAAGTCAGCTTGGCGCGGCGATTCTGTGCCGACAGAACGAGACGTAAGTTCTTGGAAGAAAGGAGATCAAAGAACTCAGGGGATCTCCCCCGGCACTTCAGGAGGCGCTAGGGTGGAGAGGAGGGGGAAATTACCTGCCGTGTCTGAAAGGAAGTCAAAGAAATGTAGGGAGGAGAAGCTTTCTGCTCGTAAAAGAGCGAACTCTCGGACCAAGCAGAATCCTTTGCTTTTGCGACGGAAGGAAGGACCTGCTGGAATAACACCTGGAAAAAGTGTCCGTATTCTACACAACCAGGGCAAGAGTTTGGTTGCAAAAAAAGAGGCGACAGCGGGAGACACACGAGACTTGGAAAGACTGAGACCGACAAATCAAGAGGGTCCTGTGCTTCGAGGCCCCGAGCACAGGGAAACGAGGCCTCGCGAAAAGGGATAGCCTCGAATAAAGAAAACGTTCCAAAAGTGATGGGTGGAGAAAAGACGCCAACGTGAACAAATCATGAGAATATCCAACAAGCTAAGATGAGAAAGAAAGGCCTAAACCAGATAGCGCCAAACTCATTGGGGAAAGAAGTTAAAACCTCATTAAAAAAGAAACGAGTGTGATCAAGGATCGAGAAGAAAATGGGGCTTGACGTAGGGGACTTCCGGAACACTGGGGAAGGAGAGAGGAAAAAACCCAATTTCTCGAAATCAACTCTAAAAACAAAAGGAACAGAGAAGAGATCTAACAAAAATTGAATTGGTTGTACGCAAAGAAGGGAAAGTTGTAACGCGACAGGGCATAGAAGGCCCTGGCGTAAGAGAGAGGGGAAATCAAACCCAGGGAGTACGTACATTACGCCCGACAGGGGGAAAATGAAGGCGAGGCGAGCATCAAGCCTTTGTTTAAGGAAATAAAGATCTCTGGCCGACCGCTCAAAGGATTGGGTGGCTATTACAGCTTGTGGAAACACGTTGTTATTGTGCAAAAAAGCGGACCGGGGGCGTGCGTGGCAAAAAGCTAAAGGAGGGGGGGCGGGCAGAACCGGGAGGAGCAGGCAACCGCAAGCTCGGGACCATCAGAAAAAAAAAATGAGGTCGAGGAGCAGCAAGGCAAAGAACGTGGAAATAGTCGAAAACGCCGTCTGTAGGAATCCAACTCATTAGGCAAGAAAGGTTTGTGGAGCAATAATGACCAGGCACTCCTTACCAGCACGGAACTGGAAAAGGAAGAAGGATACCCAGAAATAGAAGGAAGGGGGGGGGGACAGAGGGAAATTGCTCCAGCGCGTGAGTCACAGACTCCTTGATACGCCTACTGCGGCCGAAATCCAAAAAGAAATGCCCAGACTCAACTATCTATATCTAGTCGCCGGTTTAGACGGGGGGGATCTGGGGATAATCACTTAGAGGGAAGAGTAGGTAAAAGAAAGGGGGGGCTGCAGAAAGAGAAGGGAAAAGGACGCAGACTAGCCTTCACCTACTCGGTCTCTAGAACCGCCGGGCACCACCAAAAAGGGAAAAGTGACGTCATGAGATAGAAAAGGCTGGCAAGGGGAAAGTGCGCACCCAGCTTGGCATCAAAGAGGGGGGGCTTCAACGTCATCGTACTACTGATCAAGGAGACCAACCATCAAAGAATTCAAAACCATTGAGGGGTATAGGGTCAGCAGTGAAAAAATCCTCCTGTCAATGAGAGGAAAAATGCCGGTGGAGAGGTGAAAAATGTGGGCATCACGGCCTAGAACTAATTTGCTGGGAGAAAGTTTAAATCAAAACCAACACTATACGCCGAAATTACAAGTAAAGGGAATACAAAAATTCATATCCGTAGGGGGGGGAAGAAGGCAAATAGCACCTGTTAGAAGGGAAACTGAGGAATACTCAGTGTCCAAGGGGGGAAGTTCCCAAACCCCCTTTTCGACAGCAACAGCATCGGGGTTTCGAAGACGGAGAAAGGGAAGGAAGCGGATTGGTAGGGAGGGTCAGGATTGGCCGGGGGAAAGCTGGGGCAAAGGGGTGCGAAGGAACGGTGCTTGAAAGCATGTGCAGACCCAAAACCGAAAAGAAATTCCATCACCTGCTGTCATCACGACCTGCCGAAGGAGCAGTGAAGACCAGTGGAAGAGGCGTGCACTCAGGCTGCCCAGAACTCGCCTGGCTGAACTCCGAACCTGCCAAGACAAGGTGCCAAAACGTAGGTCGTCTCGAACTGGAGGCCGATTTCAAAAACCAAGAATCCCAGACAGGCGCTGCGGAATGGAGGAAAAACCCCGAGCGGGGGGGGATTCCCTATAAACCTTAAAAGGAAGAAAAAGGTGCGGATACAGTTCTTCCTCAGCACACCTCATGCTCAGTCATCGAGAGAAGGGGGAAGAATAGGAGCTTGGGGGGTCCATCTCGAGGAAAAAAGGTGGGGCGCTCTCTCCTAGAAACTAAAGTGGAAGCAAACCAATTCAGACAAAGCTTAATCTGACTGGAAACTGGAAGGAAGAACGAAGGATAACGGCAGGCATTCGGGGGGGGGCTGAGAGGGGCTGGCAACGAAGGGGCGAAATATCAAGAGTCGGAGACATTAATGCACCAGCAACATCGCCTGCTTGACAAGAAGCTCTTAATACGTGAGGGACGGTTATCAAAGGGACG
>Ga0179593_1402046_pt1 | contig 10293 bp, 12 predicted proteins | sample CZODoug2_1_08_16_FD_185931 | JGI IMG/M metagenome (GOLD analysis project Ga0179593, IMG submission 185931) | Vadose zone soil fungal communities from Angelo Coast Range Reserve, California, USA - CZODoug2_1_08_16fungal (PacBio error correction) | ecosystem: Environmental > Terrestrial > Soil >...
CCGAAAAGGAAGAGAAACACCGACCTTAACCAGCACAAAAAAAACCTGAAGGGCGAGGAATTTTCAAAGGAACGCGTTCCTCGCCGAGATCGAAGGGGATCGCTGCGGGCACAAAGAAGGGGAAAGCGTCACAGGGGGCACCAGATGGGAGAGTTCAGGATGGAGAAAGATAAAAGCAGAAAGGTAAGAGTTGGCGAGTCTGCACTCAAAAGGAGTATGGATCAAGGGACGCGCCAGCCGGAACAAAGACGGGCGTCAACAAACCGAATGAAATCTCGAGGACATGTGAGCAAGCAACAACAAAAAAAAGGATCCGTTCTGACAATCAAGCCGGCTCAAAATGAAGAAATCTGTCGACGCGCACCGGCAAAAAAAAAGGAAGAAAAAACGGCCTGGGCCGAGTCTTGCCGAAGGGTATCCCTGACCGTCAAGAAGAGGAGTTCTGATAGGTAGAAAGGGGGGGGACAGTGCCTCTGGGGTGATCCCAAGGGAGAAAAGTGAGAAAAACCATTTCGTAAAAAATGTAATGAGGAAAATAGGTCGTGTGGGCGCCGAGGTATTATTGGAAACGAAGCGGGAGAGAGTAGCTGGCAGAAACTGGAGGGGGGTAAGGAACTCCCGGCCCGCCAGGACTCTTATTGGAAATATCAGAAGGAGGACGGTTGCAACGAGATGGGCAGTGTCACTCTCTACGAACAAAAGGGAGGGACCGTTAGCAGTTGGCGGGGAATATAGCCGGGACGAAAGAGACGTTCCTTCAATCATAGTTCACGCTTCTTCTACGGGGTGACAGAAAAAGAGAAAAGCGCGAAATCTCTTGTGGTTGGTGGAGTGATTATAGCCTATCAGAAGGACAAACAGGAAAAAATGTGGACGTCGGAAGTGTTGACACTCACTGGAAGAGAGCCGCATGACACAGGCTTATTAGAGGGGGCAAAAAAAAGAGTCCCGGAATGGCGATGAATAGGGAAAACTCCGTAGTATGTTGGAGAATCGTTGACCGATCCCTACAGGGTAGGCGTCACTGAAAAAAGAAGGTGAGTCTTCTCAGATCGTTGAGGGGACCTGGGGCGAGGAGTCAACATCCGACCTCAGGGGATTCTGCAGTCGAAACGAACTGAACGAGAAGGGATTGCCCTTCTTCGAGGCTAGAGAAAGGGAAAAAGGAACACCCGCCCGGCCCTAAGCAGTGAAAGGATGATAGAACGAATCCCCCAGGCGCCTGCGGCCCGGGGGACCGACAAAGGGGGAAAGGGTAGGCTACTTCGATCAGCACAAGAAGGGAGGTTTCAGTTGGGGGTACTATCACGGAGAGCCACGAAAAAACAACTTTCGGACGGGTTCGCAAGTTGAGACCAGGAGAAGGGTTGAAAAACTCAATCGGGTGTCAGGGTTTGTGGGGGAAAAAAGGTCACTAAGACGTGTATCCCAGGATTGATAAAAAGAAAACCAAATAATAAGGAAAGGGGTTGCGAGTCTGGGGGTAGCTTCTTGATGAACTCAAAGGGGGAAAGCAGGCAATGGGAATGGACTGCACTGGGTGGGCACCCAGTAAAAACGGGGGGACTTTGTCTCCCTCTGTGGACCCAGCTATCCAAAAAAGCAAGAGATAGGGCCGAAGCGTGCAGTCTAGACGATCATGGGGCTCCTTGGACAAAAGGAAAAAAGGACTCGGCCTGGGTGGCTAGGTTCAGGGGTTAAAAAAAGGGGGAAAAAAGGAAACGACATTACGGGACGAAGGCCGATCAACTAGCGACGAGGGGAAAGCTGGACTGTGCTGCGGCTTCGAAGAAGGGGGGGGGACGCACCGCGCTGGTGAAATGCTCTCGGGCCAAAAGGCTGAAGCCACGCAGCGGCGAACAGGGTGGTTATCACATCGGGGAAGGGGCTGCTGAGGCCGCCACAAGGTTCCTAAATTACAGGCGAACCTGACGGAACTGAAACTTGGTAAAACAAAGGAAAGGAGAAGGGGTAAGTAAAAACTAGCAAGTTCTGACCGTTTCCGGGTTTGTGCTCTCACATGAAAGTTGGGGGCGAGTCGGTAGGCCCTGATAACGGAAACCAGAAAGAAGGGTATATATATTCGTAGGGGGAAAAAAAAAAAAACATAATGGCGGCGTAGAACCCAAGGCAACAACAGAACTGGAACACATTCTGCGGCCAAGCGCACGCAGGGAAAGGTTAAGAATCGAGAGAAGGGGTAAAGAGAGGTGAGATTGTAAACCTATGACGACAGTAGTGACCCTGTGCCAGATGACAAGCTGAAAAGGCCTCGGCTGAAGGAAAGGACAAAAACGAGAAATTTCTGGAAAAAGGAAAAAATCAACATCACCGTCGTTGCGTTCAAAGCGCAAAGAAGCATGGCTCAAACGCACCGGGGAAAGGACGTTAAGAAAATGATCTGGGGCCAAGTCCGAGAAGGGAAAAATGTCCGACAGGACCCGCCACCGAAGGGGGAAGCTTCCTGCGCACAGCGAGGAAGAAAAATAAACAAAAGTCCCACGACGCTCGCGGAAAGAACGAGAGCAGCTCAGTTCCTCCCGCAGAGTGGGAAAACGAAAAGGAGAAGGGGGGAGGTGCCCCTTCAACGCAAGAAAAATCATCGCAAATAACCAGCGGACGTGGTACAACCAACGTAACCCCGGATGGAAGCGAAAAAAAACACTGAGGGGAGGGATGGGAAAAGAGAGAATTTGACAAAAGGGAGGGTTTCGTTAAAGGAAACTGGATGGCGAGGGAGTGTTCGTTTGACGGTGCTCACTCGATGAGGAAGAAGGCTGTGGACTTTCAAGTGAGAAAGGGGAGAACGATATCGAATCATCATTTAGTCTACTAGAAAGACTGCGGTTCGCGTGCGCTGAGTGATGCAAAGAAACGTCCCCAAAAGGCGTTTGCAGGGGAAAATTGGGAAGGAAGCAATTAAGAGAAAATAGGTGTATTCACAAAAAAAAACGGTAAACTGCACCGCGGCTGGAGCAGACGGAAGGTTCCTTTGAAACTACTCATCTCCTGTGCTATCAAGAGAAAGAAAACCTGGAAGAGTCGAGGGGAGCGTCCGGGAAGCATACGAGACAAAAAAAACAGCGCCGGAGTACAAGGAAAAATGACTCCAAAAACCATGAGTTCAGGTTCATCCTCTCGGTCTGGAAAAAAAGTGGGGGGTCAAGGAACGCGGGCGCGTAAAAAAGTAAGCGGAGCGCCAGTCAAAACTAAAACAATCACTAGAAGAAACCGAAAGGAAGAAGCCGACACTGCCAACCCTCCGCCAGTAATGGGAGAGAACCAAAATTCACAAAAACGGTCCTGTTCGTCATCCGAGGAGACCCGGAACCAGTATCGCACCATCCCATCAAATGTGGGAAAAAAAAAGGATAAGGGGGAACTTCGCCTCGCGATTCACCCATAAAAAAAAAAAAAAAAAAAACAGCAGAGGGGGAAAAGCTCAACTGCGGGATCTGACAAAAAAACAAACGAGAAAGAAAAACAAGGGTAGGCGTCAACCTGACTTCGAATGACTGAAGACCCTACAGCCGAACGGAAAGAAAAAAGCGAATCATTTCGACGGAGTGGACAAAGGGCACACAAAGGGCAGACAGCCAACCGATCTATTGTCCTAAAAAAATTAAAAAAACGAAATAAGGGGAGGATAAAGAGAGTAACTGATGGCAGAAAAAAATCAGGTGCGGAAAACGGCCTACCCGCATAGAACCAGGCACAAAAAACAGATTCAACTTACTCGTGGTCACTCGAGGAGATCTACTAGAAAAAATCCAGAAAGACTGAGGAAAAAGAGGGGGGACGGGGGATCCCTGGAGCTACCCCATAGGATTACTGCTAGTTACAAAAAAAAGTCCCCGATCATCTTCGGACACAGAAAGGGAAAACTCGCGAACCCTACTAAATTGTAAGAGAGGGGGAGGGAAATGGGGGCTTAACAACCCCGAAGGCCAACAAAGAAGTGCGAAAGAAAAATCGCCGACTACTATCAACGGGGAGAAAAGGAAACCGCAGCGCTCTGGGGTCGTAAAGAAGCTGAAGGAGGAAAGCCGGAAAATCAGGAAGCTTAGCGGATGGGACTGCTAATACCTCGAATCAGGGAAGAGCAAAAACAAAGTTCGTCGACTAAACTCTAAGTGTTAACGAAGGGCGGAAAATAGAAATCAAGGCTAACCCAGCAAAGCAGACTCTCCTAAAAAAAGATTAAACCTACCTTCGTGCGGTGAAAAAGAGAACGAGCGAATCTGCGTGCCGAGAATCGTGACGCAATGCAGGAAAAAAAAAAAAAGTCACACGACCAGAACTAACCGCACCGGTCGATTCGCGAGCAAGGGGAAAACGACGAAAGGAAAAAAGAACCCGAGAAAACCACTTGATTCTGGTTCGGAAAACAGAAATAGGGCGCTCTCCGAAACAAAAAAACAAAAATCAGGAAAATAAGGGGGCGGTCCACCGTCGAGAAACGGTGATCAAGGAATGGGCAGTCGCACGACCGACCCCACGAAGGAACGTCAAACACGAACAAAGAAGAAAGAGGGAATGTTTCAGTGAGCGTTTACCTGCATGGGAAATCCATCAAACAAAGAAAGAAAGAAAAAGGGGTCAACTCCGCTATTCGTGGCGGGTCATGAGAAACGAAGTACAATGGAACGTCGACGCTCACGCAGTCTCAACACAACAGGGAAAAAAAAAGAAATTGTCTAAAATTAGAAAAGCGGTTCCCGAAAGGTTCTCTACTTCTAAAAAAAGAGAAGAAATCGAGCACTTGCCCCTAAAAAGTCGCGAGGGGGGACGTCTCCGGGCTCGACAGGGACGCAAAAGCAAGGAATTGAAAGCGCTCGGTCTAAGGCTGTAAAAACGAAAAGAAAGGAGGACGACGCTGGCATCCGTCCGCGGATTTTCTCAATCTGTGTCAAATACAGATAGAGAAAAGCGGGTTGACGAAAGAAGGTGGGAAGGCGGAGCCGTCAGCCGAGCCGGAAAAGGGTCTTAAGAAGAAGTAAAACTCGGACGTAGGAAAGAGAAGGCGAAGCAAGAAGAAGCCCAGAGGCAGGGGAAACGTGTCCGGGTTCCCTCACGAGGCAGAATTAGAGAAACGCGTCGGAAGACGCAAGCGCGCCATTCGGGAGAGAAATAGGAGAGGTATCTCCTTCGCGCCTGATCTCGACCACGTAAGAAGAAAGGGAAGGGAAAAAAGGAAGGACGCGCGAAGGATATCATCACCGAGGAAAAGCAGAGACCCGACCTAGACTGAGAGGTTTCTAGGAGTACGACGAATGAATCGCCGAGAAGAAGGAACATCGCGGGCGGGCCACGACGGTAAGACGGATGCAACAGAACCATCTGTCGTGCCGGATTTTCCTCCAGCAGCCGTAGGGCTTTTCCTCAGTGCCACATCGGAAGAGGGAAGGTTCTTATTGATCGGCGAGATAGAAAAGGAAAAACGGTCGCCGGTCAGGCAACCCGATAAAGCGAATAGATTTCGGCATAAGAGGAACACTCACCGAAAAGAATCCTTGGCTTGCAGGCGACCCTTCTCAAAAAGAAGAAAGAAAGACTCGAGAACAGAAAATCGTCCATCTTCGAAACGATCCATCTTTCGCAGTCAGAATCAAGGAATGGGGCATGCATATATCACGGAGCCTACCCCGCGGAAGGAGGAGGGGCAAAAAAAAAAAACCAAAAATCTTCTTGCTGAGGCAGGAACGTCAAAAAGAAATCGGGAAATGACGAACTGAAAGACCGGAAAGAGCTTTTGTTAAAAAAAAAGTTATAGGCCGCCGCGGGGGAGACGAGAAGGAAGTACATTCCTGGTTGTCGTTGCGTGGGGATAAAAGCGCCAAGAAAAGGCGGATGTAAACCTAGTCTAGAAAGAGGAGGAGGGCCAAGGGAAAGAAATCAAAATCGGTGCAAAAGCACCACTAACGGTCAAAAATGGGACGACCTTCGTCCAGCCTGAGAACTCAGTAAGTGAGAGGGGCAGAAGAGGCGGTTGACATGGTGGACAAGCCAAAGACTGCCAGCGCTAACTGGGGAAGAAATAAGCTCAGCGTGGCGATAAAAAATCACGGTTCAGGCGGGAATTGGGCCCCTCGTTCGGCGTTCGCCGAACTAGAGAGGGGGGGGCAGGTGCGGGGGAAGTGGCAGAGGACGATAAAAAAAAAAAAGCGGGAAGCATTTACTTCATCTCACGACAGTAGGGGAAAGCTTGTCAAGGAAGGATGAAACAGGAACTTAAACACGTTCGGAGGAGGGGAAGTTCTTGTTTGTCGCCTGTACGAAAAAAAAAATGTATCAGGGCGAAAGACTTGCAAACGGGCCGGATAATGATTACGGGGCAAACGTACTGAAAAGCCTACGGGCCGACGCGTAAACCCGCGAAACCGTACGAGCTATCTCAAAAAAGATCCCATACGTCCTTCGGCATGAGACTGAAAAAGGGGACGTTAGAGGAAAGCGTGAAGCACCGCCTGCTGTTTTTTTGGAGTTTTGGTGTAGCTTAGACAAGAAACACGCAAACCGCTGGGGGCGCGGGTTCAGCGGAGGGAAAAAGTAAGAGTCCAAAGTCTAGATGAATCTTTGTTGCTGTAGGGGGGGGGTGGGGGAAAAAAAGAAAAGAGAGGAGGGTTTGTAGCGTAAAGTGAGTCACCGTCCCCCAAGGACAAGTTGCGTCTATGGTGCTATGAGTGTGTAGTCGAGATGAAAAGAAGTGACAAACATTCCTGAATGCACACTGGGGAAAAGCTTCCCTGGTAATACAGAGAATTGGAGAACTGAGGGTCAAAGCCCCAGCGAGCCGCACCGAGCAATCCAGAATATCGTTAGCGAAAGCGTTCATTAGTGATCCGAGGAAGGCAATAAAAGGGGGGGGAAATACCAGAGGACTCGATTTGCAGGGGGAGGTGGGGGAAAGCGTGTCCACCCGTGTAGACGGAACGAAAAAAGAGGAAACAGCGCAAGGGTCGAGGGGGCAGGTAAAAGTCTGCGCAGTCGGGGACGCCGGAAAATTTTTACAAGTCGCGGTGAGAAACACAAAAGCTAACCGATGCTGCCCGACCAGGGGTGACACATCTGGTCGGAAAACTGAGGCTGTGTAAAACGGTGAAACCGCCCAATCCCTGGTAGGGGGGGAAAGGAGGGGGGATTTATCGATCCTTGGAACATAGATGTTCGATAAAAAAAATCGGGACCGTTGTACGTGTTGGGGGAGAGCACTGAAGCGGCGTTGGTGGATGGAAGACAAAAGGACAATAAACGAGTATTGGGGTACTCAAAGGGATCATGTTTTGCACGAAGGACAAAGAAAAAAAAGAGTCAGAGCAAGCGTTCCTGGACACAAAAAAGCTGGAAAGGAGAACAGCGAGGTTCCGGCCCTCCTATCGGTGGGCAAATGATCAGGTTGAGAGGAAAAGCAAGGCTCCATTCTCCTGTACGAAAAAATAGTCCGCTGAAGGCCCGTACTACCCTCAAGAAATTAGATCATCGTCGCGAAGGAGCAAAGTTCGGAGGCAAAGGAAAAAAAAGGACACCGACAACCATGGCTAGAAAATACGGGGAAGACCGGGCTGAGGAGTACTCAGGAGAGAAGAGGGTTTCGCACTTTCATCTACGACCCGCAACGACAAGGGGTGAGGGGCGAAGCAAAAAAAGCGTCCATAATTCCCAAGACGATAAAAAAGGCGTTCGTACAACAACAGCTTCTATCGAAGTAAGAAGAAAAGCGAAAGGGAAAAAAACACCGACAAGAGAGGTCATTATGTTAAAACGTAACCGACAAATAAAGTCTCCAAATGGACCAGAAAGGGAAACGTAACCGAGTCTTTAAAAGACAAGAAAGAAAAAAAGAGGAGAATGAGGATATTTAAACGAAGGTCGATAACAAAGAGAAGGGTATGGGAGAGAGGGGAGGTGTACTTTTCTCACCTCCTGCCGAGCTGGGAGGGGAGGAAGAGGGGAGGGAGGGGGGGGAATTATGAGGAGGGTAGTGAGGTCGTGAGGCCGCAGAGCGTCGTGGACTGAGAAGGGAGCTTTAGGGGGAGAAATTCCACGCCGCCCCAGGGCGTTCCGAGGGACAATTGCTAACATATCTAAGGGCTTAGTCTCTTCATACAAGTAAAATCTTCCCCGCGGCGTGGAGCAATTTTAAGGGGTGGGGGGACAAGGCATCTTTACGAATCCTTGACGAGCAGGGAGGGGAAACTAAAAACAAAAAAAAAAGAAAGGATAAATTCACGGGCTTCACCGGCAGGAAGAGATCTCAGTGCGCAAGGGGTAAAGGGAAGAAAATAGAAGAGAAAATCGAAATCTGCGGCCCGGAAAGACTTTTCCTCGGAAAAAATGAAATACGCGGGCGCGACTGGAAGCGAGTCGACGGAAAAGAAAGCAGCTATTACAAATCCTCGGCGAATAACCCAGAAAAAAGAAGAAACCAACCAAGGAAGGGAGGGAAAAAAAAATAACCACTAAGCGGTGCCTGGAGGGACCTCCACAGAAAGGAGAAAAGGAGAAAAAACAAAGGAACGAAGACAAAAACTCTGTTCCAAAGGGCATTCCTGAAAATTTGACCAAACCCCCTGCACCCCAATCGCTTGATAAACACGAAAAGATGAACTTCTAAAAACCATTCGGGTCACCGCAAAACTGTACAGACCGGGGGAAAAGGAAAAACGGAGAAAGATCCAGACCGACAGCACAAAGACTACGACGCAGTCATGAAGTCTTAGGAAGAGAAGAAACTTCGGTTGGAAAACGCGGTAAGAAACTGAAATAGAAAGTCCATAAAAAGAGTCCAAAACACCCGGTAACAACAAGAAGGAACTATAGTAACCGGAGGAAGGTCGCTAAGGGTTTAAAAAAGGAAGAAAAAAAAAAAAAATAAAAAGAAAAGAACCAAAAACAGCAGGTCGCCAACTCCTGACAAGGGAAGAAGCGGAAAAAAATAAAGAAAGACAAAAACGCTATAGAAAATCTCCTGACTACAACCAGAAATCTCAAGACTTCTATCACAAGGAGCGACTTTATCTACAAAAAAAATGCAAGGCAAAAAATACAGTAAAAAACCGATCATCTTAGACCGTCTATGGAAAAATACAAAAGAAAAAAAAGCCGGTCACGAGGCGTGCCAAAGTTACAGACCCCGAAAAAAACAAAAAGGGGTAATACACTCTCGAAGACATAATGATAAGCGGAAAAAAAAAGGAAGAGCTCTTTGATTCGATAAGAAGTCTCGGCACTTCGAATCCTGAAGACGAGTCAAGGGTGCAAGTAAGATTCATCACACGAAGAAGGGAGCACGAAATAAAGTTAAGAAGGGAAGAAAGCTAATGTCGGCGGCTGCGGCATCGAACCGAAAGCACAAGAAAATCTAAAAAAACGTACTAACCGAGTGGTAATTACTCAAAGGGAAGGGGAAGTTCAAACGAGGAACCAGACTCAGATTCGTGGAAAATCAGAAACCGGATCTTCAAGGACCCAAGGGGCTGGAAAAGAAGAAGAAAGCAAAAACCAAAAAGTCGATTCGACGCCACCCAGAAAAACAAAAGAAAGAAGAAAGTGAGGGGTGGACGGCCCCGACCTTAGAGAGAGAATCAAGAAAAAAAAGCAAAGCTGGCTAGGACAATGGCTGTCAAGTCCAAGCAAGAGAATGAAGCTGTGACGAAAAGGTCTCGGCTCAGAAAGAAGGAGATACTCGAAAAGAGGGGTTGTGTCAGGACGTGCCTTCACGGTCCCAGTGGGTCATCGGCATGGGAGGAGAAACAAAGCCGAGCGGAAGTTGAAAGGAAAGAAAGGAACTACAAAAACAGGAATGTCAGACTGAAGGCAGAAAAAAGAAAATAACAAGAAACAAGATGGGGAGTGAACTGCAGAAGGTTCCCGTGACGGGGTTATGTATAACGTGCTAAAAGCCGGTCTCAGAAAACAAAGAGGGAAAAGGGAGAAAAAGCCTGAAGAAGAGAAGAGGTGCGATACATTCTCTACAGAAAAAGCAAGAAAAAGAGGGCTCGGGCAGGAGTGACGAGTTCGCGTTTCTCGAGATTGAGAAAGAATGCAAGGCTCAACCCAACCCAAGGAAGGTGTCACAGCGTGCGGTGAGATAGAACTGAAGAAGAAGAGGGGGGACGCCTTCTCTTTGAAGCGGAGCCGTCGCCGATCCAGCCCCTAAGAAAAAAAAAGAAACTTCCAAAAACGAACCATGATCGGAGCATCCGAAAGAAATCAAGACGAGATAACAGCGGAGAAAACGCAGCGGGGGGAGCAGGCCTACGATCGCGGGGCCAAACGAAAAAGAAAGTCGAA
>Ga0179593_1475763_pt1 | contig 10293 bp, 18 predicted proteins | sample CZODoug2_1_08_16_FD_185931 | JGI IMG/M metagenome (GOLD analysis project Ga0179593, IMG submission 185931) | Vadose zone soil fungal communities from Angelo Coast Range Reserve, California, USA - CZODoug2_1_08_16fungal (PacBio error correction) | ecosystem: Environmental > Terrestrial > Soil >...
AAAAGGGGTAAAAGGGGGGAAAAAACCGCAACGACACAGAGCAAAAGCCCCAGGGGGAGTATTGGGCCCTTCTGGTAACAAGTCAATGTTCAGGAAGGCGGGGTAACGAGGAATATCGTAAAGAAAATGGTGAAAAAGACAATCTGTCCGGCGGGTAGAGAGTGAGGGGAAGTGACTGGGGGGACCTACCAGTGACAAACAAGCCGAAGGTTGGTAGGAAGGGAAAATCGGGGGGAGAAAGCATAGGTCCCCCGTTGCGGTGCCCTCGGCCACGCTAGGAGGGGTGCTTCAAAAAGAAGGGGATTCAAAAAAGAGTCACAAAGGGAAATATCAAGAGAGAGAAAAAACGCCCCTTGGCGAGAGGGGGCTTTAGTGGGTCTGGCCCAGTCTCAATGGGGGGCAAAGAAGGCCTAAGAAACCAGCAAAGCTGGTGTGGCGTGTCCATGCCTGCGCTGACAAGTGGGGGAAAAAAAAATGAAGGGACCAGTCCGAAAAGCAAGGGAAAAGGCAACGGGCTTGGTGGGGGAAATATGAAGTGGGGGGACAGACATATCAAACAGCAAAAGGAAGAAAAAGGCTGCAGGGGGGGGGGGGATTCACAGAAAAGGAATGAGACAAAATGGCTGTGGCAAGAAAGAAAGCCGGTCAGGTGGTCGTACCTCAATACTGCGTAAAACAAGGGAGGAGCAGGGGGGTTCTTTCTTCTTTGATGGAGGGCAGCACGATTACCGCCCTCGTCAGAAAATAGACGAAAAAATGCCAAATATTGAAAATAGGCCCTGACACGCATTCCAAGGAAAGGGGCAACGAGAAGGACGATCCAACATGACGTACGGGGGGGGGGGAGTTTGTCGTTCCATTGGACAGAAGGGAGGGGAAGGCAAAAAGGTACAAGACATAACTCTGCAACGCTGGGTCCGCGCGCCTTGGCCTCCCGCAGGGTAGAAGAAAAACGGAGTATAGGGGGAGGTATTTCGGGACGGGGGAAGGGAGAAAGCAGGGGGCCTGGTACCATGAACGCGCCGAGACTTAATTAAACTTGCAAACGGAACGCACCGAAAAGAGGAAAAAGTCTGAGCTTAGAAAAAGGAGAACAGAAAACTAAATCTGACGAAAGGGGGGGCGGGGACACAAAGGCAAGTAATTAATTCGAAAAAAAGGGTAGAAACTAAAAAATCATCGATTGAACAAAGGGGGCAAGGGGTTCACCGAAAAAAAAGGGTTTGTGAAGGACTTAAACAAAAATATGGAGACAGTTTTTAGGGTGTTGGGGTATGGCGACCTTGGTGCCGGAAAAAAACAGGGACAAAAAGGACCGAGAAAGGCAATCAAACGGTCAATGTGACGGTAGAGGGAGAAAACGGGCAGGAAAGCGTGGGTGACGCGAAGGCCAAATTCGAAAGTTCGTGGCAAAGGACAACTGTCTTGCTGACTGGGGGAAGGGAACGAATTACCCGTCGAGGGGAGGGGGGCAGTCTAGCAGGCCGACTCAAAGACACGGTGTAGAAGAAGGGACCGGGCCGGGACTGTCTTACGGAATATTGGAAAAAAGGGGGGGAGGTAAAATGGGTACCAAGGTCACTGAACGGGGGTACACGACACGAGCTGTAGCATTTTGGTCCCAGAGTAAAAGGAAAAAAGAGAAGAGTGGGGAAAAACTGTGGACTGAAGACAAAACCTATGCCTAAAGGACAGACATGATAGAGGTTGGGAGTGCTCAAAAAAAACGCTGGGGTATAAAAGGGAGAGAATTGAAAACTGTACAGAGCTTCTGGAGCGGCAAGACGGTTTTGGAAAAACACAGCACTGGGGGCAAAAAGAAATGGTGAGTGGGGGGGGCCTAAATCGTCCCAAACAAAAGGAAGAATCACCGGGAAGGAGACGGGCGGACCACACCAAACCAAAGGTGGGCTCCAACGTTTCCTAAAATGGGGGGGGGGCAGCCGGAATGGGGTTGAAAGAGAAGCGGAGTATAAGGAACTTGAGACTGGGGTCGCCAGAAAAAAAAAAAAGATAAAAGGACGTGTTTGAATGTCAGAAAAAGAGAAACTCCAGAAAAATTTGCCGGCCCAAGGTAGCACGGGACACTTAAAAAAAAGGGTAGGGGGGCAAAGGGAAGGACTTCGACCAAGTAAAAAACGTCCTGAACTGGGGGGGGGGGGTCAACCAAAATCCTGGGAAGGCCGCACTAGCGCGAGAAAAAAAAAAAAAAAAAAAAAAAAAAAAAGTACACCGGTCGAAAAGGAGTGGTCAACAATGGGAGTCTAATAAAAGGGAGTAAAAACATGTTTATTTCCGTCGTTAAAGTACCGAAAAAGGGATTCCAGGGAATCACAGTTCTGTGTACAGGGACGTCTGGGGCGTGGACTAAAACGTGCTAGAGAAGATATTTTTGGACCAATGCATGGGGGGGGTGCCCGACACAAGACAAAAGAAAGGGTGAAAAAAAGGGAGGGGGCCCGTGAAAGAGACGAAAAGATCTCGGGGAAAGTGGGACAGTTGTTTTGGCACAGACGAGGACGAGAGAAAAAACCCAAAGGGTAGAGGGGGATGGGCTCCCTTCTAGGGGGGAGACAGAACTCAGAGTGAAAACTAGTCGAAGGGGATTTGGGGTCTGTGTAGAACCAAAAAAACGCGCAAAGCACGATGGAAGGGCCCCGCGTTTGCGAAAGCAGGGACTCCCCGGCAATAAAGAATAAGAACGGGGGACGCGAAATTAACAGGTTGCCCCTGAGAAACGGGAGATTCGCCCCGGGGCCCTCAAGCCATACAAGGAAGGGCCAAAAAAAAGGGGATGGGGGTTGAAGTTCTCAAAGGGCCCGCCAGAAGAAAGGGGGGGACCCCAGAAGGGAAGAACTGGGTCCTCAATTAAATGAGGCTTTGCAAAAGGGAAGGGGTGCTCAGAAAGTACTTCTAACAGGACGAACAGAGAAACGTTTTTTTGGGTGAACAAAGTCCCGCTTGGAGGGGGGTCACGATGGGTAAAAACCTGTGGAACAAGGAGACAAAACTGCATTGTAAATCAATCAAGGTTGGATAAGGGAAAGCGGCGAACAATCGAAAGGCCAGGGGGAAAGAGGGGATCAGAAAACAAAAGGCACTTGGGAGAGACCACAGAGAATTTATCTAAACGCAGGGGGGAGGGCATGAATTTTGGCGGGGAAAGGAGGGAACGCCAAATTGCCCGCGGATGCCGCAGGGAAGAAAAAGAGTTTCGCGAACACAGGTGGTTTGGGGGATGCCAAAAACGCGAAGGGGCAAAGCCAGAAGAAAGGGGGGGGTTACTAGTAAAGCAGCGGACCCAGGGGGGGGCAAAAAAAATGGCCTCGGGAAAAAATGGTGGATGAGGGACAACAGGGCGGGAAAGGGGGGCAGAAGGGAGCCCGACTTGAGAAAGTTTCAGGAAAGGGTGGCCGAAAAAAACCGGGGAAAATCAAACCGCAAATATGGGACCGTTCACAAGCGTGGATTAAAGGGTACATGAAAAAAAAAAAAAAACAATGCTCCAGCTAACTACCAAAAAACGAAGACACGGCAAGAAAAATGTGCACTAAAGCATCGCCGTATGAAAGAAAGAGTCAACACCACAAGCATAACCAAAGGGGAAAGTGACCCCATTGTCTTCAATCAACAAGAGACTTAGTAGCTAGTGGAGTCATGGCAGGGGAACGAAGAAGACCCCTCAGAAGGAAGTGGGCAAGAGGTAACTTGAAAAAAAAGAAGAGGTTGAAAAACCTGCGGGCTGGGGGAAAGCATTGGTGGGGGGTAAAAGACGCACGAATTTTTGGGGGTGGGGGGGCCAAGGCGGAAAACTTGTTTTTTAAGTGGGGTTGTAAACAATGCTCAATGTTTTCAGGAAAAGCTTGCTCAATGATGTGTCTTTGGGAAGGAGTTGTGGGGGGAAAAAAAGAAAAGGGGGGAAAACTGGGTGGAAACAACAGAAGGGATGGCCGAAGGGCAAGGGACATTGTGACGCCAGGGCGGAGGTGTGGTCGAAGTTTCCTCGGGGGACCCGGGGAAGGGACTCTCTTAAAAAAAAAAAAGGGGGAGGGGAAGAGATATATTCACGACGTGAAGAAGGGGAAAAAACAACAAAGATCCGCGGTTACGAAATGGCGCCAGGAATGCGGCAAAGAAAAAAAAGGACCGGACGTACAGCGTCACAAAAGGAGGCAAAGTGATACCACGAACCCAGCAGGCAGCAGGGCGGGGGCATGGGGGAAAAAAAAAAGAATGGAAAAAAGATGTCGAGTTGGGGGGGAAATTCGGGAGGGGGGGGTAAGTATAACGTAACCACCAGACTTGGGGGAAACAAAAACCGGTCCAAGAAACTACAGATCAAAATCTAAAGACCACTGACCTTCGGGGGCCGTCGGTCCGGGAAATGGGGGGGAAAAAAAAAAAAAACGTCAAAAACTAGATGAAAAAGAAAAGCGCGGGGATTGGAAGAAAGGGGGGGTTGTAAACGACCCAGTTTGAGGGAGGAATTCTGCAGGGGGGAAGAACCCAATCGATGTGATGGGGGGGCTGGAAGTCACGGGTAAGGTGTGGGGTAAGTGAAGAAGGGGGTCTTCCGGGGTTTGACGAAATGATCAAAGAGGGGGGAAAAGACAAGGTAAAAATGGAATGTCCAGGTTGGAGGGGAAAAAAAGGAACTTATGACAGTCGGCTGAAACTCACAAACTCTCCAGGTCCCCTAGAAAAAGTACCCGACGGCGTGGTGTGTGGGGCCGCAAGGGGGCAGCTCTAAAAAAAAGGGCGGAAGGGCGGGAAAAAAAATTCTTCGCGCATCCCCAAAAAAAAGGCCAGGCTAATGGTGGAGCTAGTAGGGGAGAGACGGAGAGTCCGTCGATCCGCCCTGGCAAAGGGTGGAGGGCACAGAGGTAACCCAAATTGCAAGTAAGCAGCGGTTGAGTCTAAGGCTAACTTTGCGATCGCTACATTTTGTTCCTGCTCCGGGAGCACCCCGTGAAAATTTGCGATGGCACGAGTAGAAAAAAACGAAGGGTTGAAAAAAAAAAAAAAAAGTTGAGTTTAACAATGCCAGGAGGAAGTTATGTGTGTACAGAAAAAAAAAGCACAGGACGCGGGGGGGGGCCCACTTCAAGTCTGGCGCATGGGTGATGTGAATAGGAAAAAAGCAAGAAAGAGCAGGGGGGGAAATTCGTCAGAAAAAAGCGCCTGCTGCGGAAAGGTAACAATTTCAGGCGGCACTGTCTCCTATGGAGAGCAGTTCGTAACACGAAAAAAGAGCGGAACAAACGTGTGGGGATGATTAGCCGGGCGGGAGGAAGGTCAGAAAAAACTAGGGGGAACAAACGGCCGCAAAAGAGGGGGAAGGGGATACACACGCGTGGTTGGTCTCAGAAATCAAAATGTCCAGACTGGAGCGGCGCATGTCAAGAACGGTTGGACGGAAGCCCGTAGTCTTCTTCGGCCCCCCTTGGTCAACAGGTTTGAACTTAGATCGAGATGCAAAAGGGGTGCAACTGAACGAAGCACCTGCACACCGAAGGTCGGCTGGAAAAGCAAGGAGATGTGGGGAAACTTTTTCCCTGGATAAAAATAAAGGACATGTAAAATATCGAGCCGTTGGGTAGTCCCGGAACTGAAGTTGGAAAAGAAGGATCAAGGAAAGATGGGGGGGCGGGAATCGACGAACTGACAAATCAACGGAAAAGGTCAAGCCCAGGGGACTACCCATGAGGTCCCGAGGGCGCCGGGGTGGTTGGGAAGACCTGTAGTGGCTAAGATGGTTGGGAAAATAAAAAATACTACGTAAAAAGGACGCTGGTCGAAATGAAGGTCCAAATGCTAAAGGGAACCAGGCAAACGGGTCTCAAGTGGGTTTGCGACCTAAAAGGTCACGAAGTGGGGGTGTCTGGAGGCCGGAAACTGTAGAGGAAGAAGGGGGGCGAAAGTTTCAGGGGATAGGAAGAATACAACTCGCGTTAAAAAATTTTGTACTGACAAAAGCCACACGATCTGGGAACGGGAAAGAAACAAGAAATTCTTTCATGTGGGGTAGTCAGAGGGTATGAAAAGTTGGGGGATACCTGTTGTTTGGTCATTTTTGACACCAAGGGACGCAAAAAAGGGGGGGGGGCGAAAAGGGGGGAGGGGTGTGAAACCGCGTCAGGGGCCCGGGGCACGAGTGGGGCAGGATCTGTTTGTGGGAGAAGAGGACAATTCCAGTTCTCCGGGGTGGATCAATCTTGGGGAAAACAAGGGTCTGGCTTCGGGAAGCAAGTTTGTAGACGCCAACCAGGGTAAAAAAAAAAGCCCGGGAGAAGGTTTGGAAATCCGGAAAACTGGAGCGTACTGGGGTGGGTAAAGGGACGGGATGGAAACAAAAGGGGCGTACCACCATTAGCCAAGAAAGGATTAAAAAGTCGGGGCACAAGGCCCCCGGCGAAAGTGCGGGGGGAGGACAGGGAGAAGGAGTGCAGGATCTATGAGAAAGTGTTGTAGGTAGGAGGGGAAAAAAACTGAAAAGGAAAACGTCAAATTCAGCAGAAGGTGAAAGTGGGCAGGCGAAGAAAGAGGGAATCCAAGCAAGGATTTCAGGAGCGAGATCTAAAAGAACGGAAATACATTTACGGTTGGAAGTTTGGTCACATATGAACCAGGAGGGCCTAAAAAGCTCCAATAAATAAAAGTAACGGTGACCGGGGTTCTGTGAAGAAACAACAAAAATGGGCAACGGGGCCAAGGAGGGAAAGAGTTAAATTGGCGAGTTTCTAACAAAGGGGGCTTGAAAAAGTGAATTGAAGGGGGGTAGTTGGCCGCAACCGTGCGAGCATTTATAAAAGAATGGGGGCGTCGGTAATGAGAAGTTTTGAAGGAGGCACGTTTACCCGGGGGGGGGAAAAAACCGGGGTTAAGAAAAAAAACGCGCTGGAGAGGGAGGGGGGGAAGTAAAAGGGGGGGGAAAAGGCCACAGAAAAAAACATCATAGCATAAGAGATGAAAGAATATCAAAAACAAAGATCGGTATGAGAAAGAAGGGGTTGGGAAGAGCGGAAAACGCGAACCAGGGGGAGTGGGTTTCCACGGGCCAAACTCATGGCCCCAGGCTGGGGTGAAGGGGGAAAAAGGACCCAAAGAACAAAAGGACGTTCATGAGAGGTAAGAAGGAGGCAAAGTACTTCTTGGATGAGGATGCGAGGTTCCATGCAAAGGGCCAATGGGGGTCAATACGAAGTCTTAGTCGCAGAAAAAATAAAGAAGGGGAAAAAAAAATCCAGCCGAACAAGGCCGCAAAGAGGGAAGAAGAAAACGGGAACTGTTTTCCTATTTTCTGAAAGAAAACCCCTATGGGGGGGAAGCCACAGGGTTAAGCTACGGGAACAGGCTGGGAAAAAATCGGCCAGCCAATGGAGGGGGGTCCAACTAAGATGCGCGAAACAATAGAGGGGGGAAGAAAGGCTCGAACGGAAGAAATATCTTATCTTCGGGGGGGCGGGGTGGAAGTGGAGGTGAATGACAGGCGATGAAGAAAACAAGGCCTTTGCTGGGGAGTGACAAAAAAGGGGAAAGGGGGAAAGGAACCATAAGAAAGAAAGATTGTTTCGGGACGAAGCGTTGGGGGGGGGCTGAGAGTGGGGGAAATCAGACGGGGAGAAAAAGGGGTTGGCCGGAAAGACCCGCCGAGGAGCGGAAGTAGAAGAAAAAGGGAGGCGACAAAACCTTGGAGCTTGGGGGCACGGGAAAAAAGAGGCCGACGAAGGGGCAAAGAGGGTGAATGAGGAGAAGTATAGAGGAAGAAAAAAAAGCCTCACCCTTAAACATGAAACTGGTGGAACACTAAAAAGGGCAGAGGAAAGGGTAGATTCGGCTGGTTGCGTGGAAAGGGGTCAATTGCATATCTCGCAGGGAGGGTAAAAGAGGAAGGGGTTTTCGCGGAAAAGCCTGGTGTGCAGAACGTGATAGAAACAAGAGGACAGACCATTTTTTTTTTTTTTTGGTTGTTCCTGACTTCGCTGAACGGTTCAGGTGGAACAAAAAAGGGGAACCGATCCAAAAGCCCGGTGAGGTACGGAAAAAAAGAAGGGGAAAGGAAAAAGAAAAAGGCAGGCAAGTCGGCAATGGCCGGAAAAAGTGGGCCAGTAGCGGAATTTGATGGCCAGGGGGAAAAAGGGGGGCTACATCGGACTTGACCAAAATAGTGAAACACCTCTTGGGGCCCCTCGCGACAACAAACACCACCTCAGCGACTAAAGAACCAACAAAAAGGGAAGGAAAAAGAGGAGAGAATGAAACCGAGAGAAGGGGTGGGGGGGGTCCGTCTTTTACTATGGGCCACTATTTTTCTTGAAAACTAATTTGCAAAGTATTTCGGAAACCTGGGGACGGACCATGGATGGCAGGCCCAAGGGGGTACAGAGAAGGCACTGGAAGGATAATTCCCTGAATCGTGAAGAAGGGGTGAACGGGGTACCGAAAAAAGGGAGGTTGCTGGTTCACGTTGAGGGGGGGTAAAAAAGGGGAAAAAAAAAGGGGGGCCCCCAAGCGCCCTGCCCAGGGAAAACTTTGAAAAAAGGGGTAAGAGGCCAGCACGTTTTGTCAACCCAGAAAAGAGAAAAGCATACAAAACAAGCAGAACCGCACGGGTTAATTGGTAAAACTTCAAGAAAAAAGGAAGCACCCATGGGGGGAGAGGGGCCCGAGGTAAACAAGGACATGGCAGGGCACGGGGGGTAACTTAGTATCGTAAGAATTCAACAAAGGCATGCCGCGTCGGATTCCTGTAAACCCGTCACCAAAAAAGAAGACAAAAGGGGGTTGAGTCCAAATTGCACTCTGCTCAGCAGCGAGACGGGCGGGGACAAAAATCACGGAGGTTTGCCACACTATCCACCGGATCTCTCGAAAAAAAAAAAAGACGACGAACAAACCGCGTGGGATCCATGACCTTGGGGGGAAAATCTGTGGCCGTCTCAAATGGGGGCGCCACACCATAAAATTGAGGTATCGCTGCATAAGAAGGGGAAGGACAGGGGACCACCAGATATTTTTAAAAGTAAGGGGAGAATTCCGCTTCATGGGGGGGCGCAGTTCGGGGAGCGATCAAAAGAAGTGTAAAAAGCGGCAGGGGCAGGCACAGAGGTAAAGAGGGCAAGACAAAATCTGGGCTTTGGGGGAAGAAAAGCCCAATTGCTGGAGAAATACGGAAAAGCCAAAATTCCTCAGGGGGAGGAGGGTATTCTTGGGGGGGGGAGGGGGCAAAAAAAAAAAAAAAAAAAAAGGGAGGGGGAAGTCCAGGAAGGAGTCTACGTAAATGCCAATGGGACCCTGGGGTAATGCAATTACGAAGTCCAGGAAAAGGAGAAGAAGTCAGAGGAAGACTTAAAAAAAAAACTTTCTGGTGGCTGGGGGAGTGAAAAAAAGAAGTGGAGGAGACGAGAAACTACACAACTCGCAAGCGGGTCAGACCCGAGGAAAGGGGGAATCCAGCTGGTATCAGACCGGTAAGCCGGCGGGTTAAGGCAGAGGGGGGGACCTCAGTGCCCATTCTTCAAAGACAACGACAAGCGTGGAGGGACTCGGTAACTGCCAAAAACAAAAAACGTAAAAGAAAGACACATCTCAACGTCCAGTAATTTTAAAGATAGAAGAAAAATTACGGTCAGACCCAAGGGGGAGAAAAAAAACAGGGCGCACGTACTAAGAGAAAAAAAAAAAGGGAAAAAAAACGAAGAAAAAATCAATCTTTAAAAAAGTCCAGTTGCCAAAAGGGGGGTGGGCAAAAGGGCTGCCACCAGAAAAAACTGTTAGAGAACCAAGGTTAGAAGGGGGGTCTGGGGTCCGGGGGGACTAGCACGGGACACATGTGCCAAAAATAAGGAAAGGTAGTCGGGACAGCGGGACTCACGAGACGTACAGACTGGATTGGGGAACTTCACGATCATTAAGGAATAGAAAATTTTAACAACTCGCTTACGGGGTGGACGAAATAACTAGGGACACCGTCGGGACACGAGTGGAAGGGGGTCCTAATGAAAGTTTTCAGAAGAACCCGAGCCGGGTGGGAGAAGAATCCTGCACTGGGCGGACAGCCGCGGTGGCAAAGGGGAACACATCACGAAAAACGTCCAACAGTAGCAAAGCCGAGTTTGGGGTCAAGTACAAGGGGGGGAAACAGAGCTGTTGTAGCGAACTGGGGTGGAGGAGGCGGAGAAAAAAGGGGGGGCATAATAATCTCGGGGAGGGTCTGGACTCAGCGCGGAGAACGGCGTGGATACTAGGACAGAAGAAAGAGCGGGCAGGGTGGGTCAACCCTCTGCGAAGTCA
>Ga0179593_1482893_pt1 | contig 10293 bp, 15 predicted proteins | sample CZODoug2_1_08_16_FD_185931 | JGI IMG/M metagenome (GOLD analysis project Ga0179593, IMG submission 185931) | Vadose zone soil fungal communities from Angelo Coast Range Reserve, California, USA - CZODoug2_1_08_16fungal (PacBio error correction) | ecosystem: Environmental > Terrestrial > Soil >...
CATGGTCCCTGGAGCTAGTTAGTACCCTGGGGCTCTTTCCAATTTAGGGTCACTAGCGAAGAAGAGCTCCGAACGATATTTGGCGTAACAGAGAAATAAAGGTACTTACTTTGTTCGGGGGTTGTGGGGGATGGTATGGGGCTTGAGCAACTAAGAATCGGTACCACCGAACTTTCGGGGGAAAAGGGGATGGTCAGGAAGTGATGGGCGGGGAAAGCTTCAATGGGGGAATGCAAAGTCTGAGAGCATAGCGAGGAGCAGACTCGAAGGCTCCACCAAAGGAAAAATGATATGGTGTGTTCAGGGGCCATGTCGGAACATGATGCTGTCAGATAAGGGGAGGGACCTCGAAGATGAGGAAGGGCCACAGAGACCAGGGTAAGAGGCTATGGTCATCGATGGGGAAAAGTCCTCACAATAGTATCAAGCGAGGATTATGTGCTTTCTGCAAAAAGAAAAACGGAGACTTCGGCCGTGAGCGGGGGGGGAAATCCTTTGGAGTGGCTGGGGGATAGGTGAAAGGGGGACAGACTCGGCGGACACTGGTAGGAGCCACTAACGGTGGTGCTACATCGTAAGGGAAGCGTAATTTTGGCGGCAGGTCAGGGAAAAGGATAACAATGCAAATTTCTTCTCTGAAGAAGGGGGATACCAGAAGAAACCTCCGCCAAAATCAAGGAGGATTTATAGGGAACAAGGCTCAGGCCCTCAGGGGGGACGACGGGGGGGGGCACGTCATACTTTCTTTAAAGTAATCGAAAATGAAACTTTCTTCATCCTGAGGGGAAAAGCCCGGGATCGGTGACGGAGAATGGGAGGGGAAGAGGAAGTCAGCAAACGAATAAAGCGAACTCTTAGGGAGAACCAAACCCGATAAAATCGGTGAAAGCCCAAACTGGACTTGAAAGAAAGTTCTTTAACTGGAGTCGAAGGGTGAAATCCTATTTTTGAAAGAAAAGAGAAAACCTGCTGGGGGGGTCGCTTCGACGTCAGGGGTGGTTTCACACAGGCCTAAGCTGGGGGCTAAAGGTAAATTCTGGTGGGTGTAATCGAAAAAAATTCGTTGTCACATTCTCTACATGTTGAAGGTGACGGGGGGAAAAAAAAAGATTAACTTAGACGGCTGAGCGGAGAAAAACAATGAACACATACAAAAGGAAAAAATAAACGTCAAAATAAATAAGCTCTAACCTAGGAGGGGTCTCATGGGGGGGGAGATCGATAAGTCCGAATCAAAGAGATCGCTGGAACGAACTGTGAGAGGGGGCTGGGCATAGGGGCACACCTTGGGGGACAACAGGGTCTTCGAGGATTCTCTTTCGGAGTCAGGGGGGAGGGAGCTCAGAAAAAGTAAAAAACAAAAAAGAGGGAGAGGAAAATAGAGGGGATTCGCCTCGCTCAAATTGGAGCCGGAGAACTCGTCATGAAAAAAAGGGTGTCCGCAAACGGTTAAGAAAGAGTTCAGGACAATTCCCGGGCAGGGGAATGGGTCCATCCTCACTATCGCTTGAAACGAATTATCGAGAGGCCAAAGAAAAAGAATACATCCTGTAATTGACGCAAATCTGAACAGACGTAAGCTGCAAAAACAGACTCACTTCTGAAAACTTTCACACATTTAGAATCAAATGGTGCAAACATGGGGGAAACAGTGGGGAGAGGGCATCTCAATACAACACAGATACTTAGACGGTCTGGGTAAGGAAACCTCAAAAATGCTAAACGACGTCAAGGGCAACCACAGGTACAAAGTGACTTCCAAAGGCATCAGTTTACCGGAAAGGGGTTGGACGGCAGTTCCCTGGGTGGGAGGTTTTCAAAGCGGTGGAAACTCGGGGTTGATTTGCCAGTAACGTAGCAATTGGATGGATCGTGCTAATATTCATCTCGAGTCCCGAAAAACGATACGGGTCGGAAGATCAAATCTCAGAGAATCATTATGGCTAGTCCGGGCCAGCAATCTATGGAACCCAACCTCTCAAAGACTTTCCGGGTCTTTGGGAATCAGGACCTTCAATTTAGTTTCGGCTCGCGTGTGTTTGGGCGACGAGCGCTTCAGTACGAAGGTAAGGGTAGTATCTAAACAACGAGGGTAACCTTACAAGTTTAAGGGCAACTTAAAGTAGTAAGTTAGAAGCCCCAGAAAACGCTAAGGGTAAACTCCAAGTTCAACGAACCGAGTAGGGGCCCTAAGAAAACTCGATCACCCATGACCATGACAGGTTAAAAAGACGGGGCACGAAAAAAAATGCCAGAAACATTTGAGTGTAGACGGCCCCGGCAAAAGCATCCTTGAAAGTACCCGCTTTACAGATCCTTATGACCAAGGTCACTAGCCTGATCAAAATTCTGCCCACCTGGGCTATCGGATGTCGTACTCCACTTCGGAGGCTAAAGACGTTTCCGCAGCTCAGAACGAGACGCGTGCCAACTAAACCATGGTCATGAAAAAGGTGCTCTCCTATTGGTCAAATGCAACTAGGAAATGAAAGACTGGCGAGAAGAACACTCTCGAAAGAAACCGTCAACGTAACCGGGGTCTCGGGGTAAACACAAGGGGCTCGTGTCCGGAAAGCATTACCCCTGCACATCACCATGCATAGGGACCAGGGGCACACAAAACCCAAGGTAGACCGACTTTCTGCGTTAGAGAAGACCGTACAGTCAGGTTGAACAAACCCCTCGTAAGTCTGGGAAGGAAAAACATACCGTCTCCTCCCTTACCTAGTGGGATCTTAAAGAAAACGGAAAGGGGTAAGCACAAGGACTCAATTCCGTAGAATCAATTGAAAGCAATTTACACTACTCGCGTCGAGTAAGGTCTTGGTCGCAGTTTCCTGAAACGAAAAAACACATAATATAGGGGTTCGACGACGAAAAGGCAAGAGGGGCTAAATTGGCCGACAGGCGGTCAAGCGTAGGAGATCCTTATCTAAACTTCTCATCGAGAGGGCAGGGTTGGTGGTGGAAAGAAAACTTTCATAACCGATGGGAAGGAATGGAGTATGGAGGTAAGACAGGAAAGCACAGTCGCTGAAGGACAAGGCGGATAAGAGCGCATTGCAGAGCTGCTTGGGAAACTCAGACTGTATGCTAGTGATCTAACCTTCCGAACTCTTGCAAAAGGGATCCAGGGAAGCAATAAGAATAAGCCGGAGAAGGCATCATGGGGCAGGTTCTCCAATTTTTGGCACACGGAAAGAGGAAAGGCCATGGGGAAAACAGGACACGACACGAAAATCACTCCTTGGTATCTGGATTCATATAAAACACGTCGACGGGTGATAGCTGTGATTGTGGTTTGAGTGAGGCAGAAAGGCAAATCTTTGGTTAGGAGTCGACCAGGAGTATAGAAAACAAATTTAAGTCGAGCAAAAAAGGGGGCAAAACGAAGTGACAACAAGAAAAGCATCACTGATGTCTCGTAGGGGCGTCTCGAGGGGGTATCAGAACCTAAATTCGGTCCCCCAGTTAGAACATCGACTCCTCCACGTATAGAACCTTGCTTTGCCATTCCGGTAAATTTTAGTTCTAGAAACAGGAGGAAAAAATACTGGCAGGAAGTCTAAAGAGAAAAGGAAGTGAAGTATACCCGCTAAAGGGGGGTAAATGGGCTTGGGCACGGCGTGTGCTAACCAGGGTTAGCGAAGTGGGGGACGTTGCGGAAAGATTTCGAGGAAAGGCATCAAAAACAAGGCCGGAGCTCACAGAGAGCTAAGACGATGCCAGTCTTAGAAGGGGCTGTGCCGCTAGAAGGACGGGTTAGCCACCCGAACGAACTGTAGGTGGGGGTGGGTGGGGGTGGGTTCAAACCAGCAGACTCCGCAAGGTGGGTTTGTGGGGGGAAGAGGGGGGGGGGGGGTTGGGGGGGGTGGTGGTGTTGTGGTGGGGGTGGGGGTGGGGTTTGGAGGGGTTCGGGTAGGGGGAGGGGGGGGGGGGTTGGGTGGGGGGGGGGGGGGTGTGGGAAATTCAAGAGATATCTTGATATAGAAGGAATTAGGGGCACCTGCAGTCAAGAGGTTTATTGCAGCCTAAACCTAAATCAGTTAACTTACGAAGGAGGTAGAACAGGATGTAAACATGAATATAGATCTGTACGCTCAGGGGTGCGAGAGAAAGTTTTTGAAACCCGGCACGGCCTGGAGACTCTGTAAGACCTGAAGAAAAATAACAATGTTTGGGAAGTCAGGAACCCGCGACACGGGGGCTGTCAGCCCCAGCAGGAATGTCCACCGTCAAGAGTAATGAGGAAATGGAGAGAGGTGATGTGACAGGGACGGTGTACAAATAGTTCAGCCTCAAGCTCCTCCAAGGAAACAGGTGCAGTCACCTGATGTGGTGACCGAATGTGGGAAGGGATGCCGTAGAAGGAAAATAATCGGGTCAAAAAATGGGCGGGGGGTTATCAGGAAAAGGGAAAAGCTGAATGAACAGGGCGACGCGAAATATGGAAAGACTCGGAGCGCCAAATGACTGGAAGAGTGGGGCAGTGGGCTGTCTTAAAGATTAGTGCTAAAGGAGGGGGGCACGACTATGAGACCGGGACAGAACTCATCTATAAAGGGGGTGATATCGTTCGATGGGAGTTCCGAAGATGGGGCCTTAGGAGTTAAGCGAAGACGCATAACTTGTAGTGCTCCTGTTTCCTTCGACTATGTGTTTGGTTCGGGGGAGTGGATTAGGGTTCCAACGAAGTTAGGGGAAAAAAAGGGCTTTGTCAAAATGCAGTTGGATTTGGGGCCTGTACTCAGATTAAGGGGTCTTTGCAGGGTAAGCGGGAAAATACTACAATGCAAATCAAGCGGCGACTAGAACGCCCACCTAAAGAGCGAAAACCAACAACTTAATTGGAGAGTGAAATCCAGTAATAATTCTAAACTTTTTACGGCTGCGGGGGGGGAAAGGAAAAACTCAAGGCTATCTGGAGGACTCCTAATTATGCCGCGTAAGAGGGGGAAGAATTCGGTAACGAGGGAAGCACATAAAAATGGAGGTCCAGGATGTTGGGCCACTCAATACTTAAAACACTCGTAATATTAACGTAACAGCTGAACTGAAAAAGAAGACAGATTTTTGACACTGAAGGGCGGAGGGACGCGGGGGATGGGTGAACTTATAAAAGTTGTATCGATTCTTGTCAAGAGGCGACGGGTAGGGGAGGGAACAAGGAGAAAGGGGAGTATCGGGAAGCGACGGCACCAGAAGGTCATAAAACTTACCGGATGAATCGGGGGAGGGAGTCGTGTGATAAGACGTATAAAGATATATCGTGAAAGGGTAAGGAAGGGTGAATAGGAATAGTGGAACCAGCCTTGCCTCGCGTGATCCAACTTTAAAACGTCAGAGGCTATAATGTGACGTCGTCCGCGGAGTATGAAAAAAAAACTCACAAGGAAAACAATGAGTCGGGTCCAGGCGAGGGAGTAATCACTGCTCAGGTAGCGTCGTGCAAATATTACGTGAGGCCGGGCGGGGAGCCGTCAGGAGTTAAGTCGCAAGTCATTTCAACAGAAGAGATGGCGATAGGGCATTGAGCGTACCAAAGTAATGGTGCGACAAGGCAGGGAAATGGGGGGGGCGGGGAGGAGGGGGGAGGTGGGTGGCCGGGTATGACGCAGCACTGCTCTAAGGTGGTAGGGAATGGGAAGGGGGGGGGGGGCCTGAAGTCACATGGGCCGGGGGATGTGATAGAGGTCAGGTGAGAATGCGCGCTATAGGAGGGGGCATGGGCGGGGTGGCCGCGATGTATGTAGCGGGGGTATAGATTGGGGGAAACGCGAGTGAGATACGGACGGGACTCAAAGAAGGGGGTGTGTCGATCCAAAGGCTACGCTACTAAGAGGGAAGGGAGGGGGGAATTCGAACTGGAGGACGAGGGGAAGACTGGGCGGTTGGGGGGGGGTACGGGGAATACGGGTGAAAAAGTGGGGGGGGGGTGAAATCTGCCACAGTTAGGCAATCGTTCTCGAAGAGAAGTGGTCCGGGTGGAGGCGGAAGCTACAGACCAAAGAACCGCGGACGGCGGGAGAGGGGAGAGGCCAGGTTCGCGTGGAGGGTGGAATGCACCCGGGGGAAGGGGGGTGGAGGGTCAAACCTTCCACGAGTGAGCCCTGGGGTAACGGAAAATTAATAATGATACATAGTCCTTGCGTTTTCGGTGGTTGCACTGAAGGGCGCCCACTCGAGTGAGCAGGTCGGCAGGAGGGGGATACGACCGGGGTGGAATGAAGGTCCGCTTTGAACAAGAGTCGGTCGCTGGAGAGTTGGAGAGTTGTAGAAAGATCACGCGGCTGAGGCGCCGGTATAGGCAGAGACCATCAAAAAGACCCAGCGTGCGAAGTAGAACAGTTCTTCTGGGGGGGATGAGGAAATATGGAATGAGGTAAAAGGCCCTCCGGGGGGATTAGAACTCTTGCTCAATGTTCCGGTAATTGTGGGGTGCGGGCCTGTTCAGCCGGTGTCACTCTTTGAAGAATCCCTGCCGCTAGTTATGTGAATGTTGGGGGCTGGGGGGGGGGGGGGGGGGAGACCGCAGGGAGATGGGTAGAGTACGGGGCGGTGGTGGGGGTTGGTGGATGCGGGAGGAGGTTTGAGGATGCTCTGTCGTGAGAGATGGGGGGGTGAATACACACGGGAGTCCAGGGGGAGTTATGTGGAACGTGGGGTGGAGTGCTCTCAGGAATACATACCTGTTCGGTCTAATCATTGTAGCCACGGTGACCGTGCAGATTGGCAAGCTCGTAGGTGAGAGAGTGTGGAGAAGGAGCCAATCATAGGGCATGATTGTGCGAAGTTCCGCGTGGGGTGAGGGAGGATGGGGGCGGATCATTTATTGGCAGGGTGGGGGGCAGGGGGGGATGAGCTAGGGGGTCTGGTTAGTGAGGGGAGACATTGTGCCGATTTCAGGCCTAGCGGTCGTGGGCGAGGGACGGGAGAAGGGTCGCAGGGAAGAAGTGGGGGGAGGAGATGGGACGTTCAGGGGGGTTAGGATGATGCAGAGAGGCAGAAAAGGAGGACGATCGGCTAGAAGGGAGGTGGATTGATCCCGCAAGTGAGGCAGGGAGGGAGAGGGAGGGGGGAGCCAGACATCAAAAAGGGGGCGGGGGACGGGTACGGTGGGGGGATGGGGAGTAGGGAGAAGGCGGGGGAGTTAGGTGTTCGGGTGGAGAGGGTGGGACGACATAGGGCAGGGAGGGGTTGAGAGGGGGGGCAGGGGGGGGGGGATAGGCGGTGGGGTGGGAGGGAGGAAGAAAAATGAAAGGGAAGTGGGTAGGGAAAGTGGCGCGCAGATGGGTGGGAAAGTACATTCAGGAGGGTTGTAAGAGGAGCGGAGAGGTGTAGACTTTGGGGGTGTAGAGAACCGGTCGTGGGGAGTAAAGGGAGGGACAGAGCTCTGCGGCTAGGTAGGGTGTGGTGTAGCGCTGAGTGGTAGGCGGTAGGGAGGGGTGCGAATGGAAAAAAAAGTCATTACGAAGGGGCGGGGGGTCTATCTTCACACTATTGTGACCTTCAGGCAGTTACCGGCCGAAGTGCGCCAAATCTCGCAGTTTCAACCCTCGGGGAGGCCGTTACCCAGACAAAGGAACCTCGCAACGCCCATTACAGAGTTCAAGGCATCTAGCATCATGGACCCCTTGGGGTTGCCGCAAGCCTTTAGAGCCGGCTAATCGGACCGCGCCATCAGGCAGATCCAAATTCTTCAAAGCAAATAAAAAATGTTTCAGGGGACGTCGTCGTGACCAGGTGAAAAAGTGGGGGAAAAAAGCCAATTGATAGAGTGCCATCTACCCAATTGCCAGGGGGATCGAAATTGAGGGAGGCTAGGAGCACTCGCACGGGTAATCCGGAGTAACGCACTCATAAGGAAAGAAACATGTGTGGGTTTAAGGTTCTGATCTTCAAATAAAAAAATTACAAACAACACTAAAAACATGGAAAAACTGTGAAAACAAGGAGAATAGGAAAGCTTTTATCTTGAGAAGTCGGACTCGGGCTACGGGAGAGAAGGAACTAGTGTTACTAGCATTTTAAAATCAAAAAAAAGATCTCAGTCCATCTCTACCAGGCGAACTTGAAATAACATGCGTGAAATTACTAATATGGTAGAGGGTTGGAAAAGCGTAAAAAAAAAAGGGTCTGTAGAGTCCGAGGCAAGCAGTATCAGTCAGGAATTCTGGACGCAATTATCTGGAGAAAGTTATAAAAAGCTATTTCAGGGGGGGTGGGGAAAGAAGAGTTCCTATGTGGAAAAAAAAGGCTTGAGGTGGGAACATGTATTTAATTAAGAAGAAACTAGTGCCAGGGGGAGGTGAACACGGACATCCTCTATGTCTTCTCTTTAACTATAAAATGAGGGATCTCTACCTGTTAGCGGAAAGAGGGCGGGAAGCATGCTCATCACATTTGACTAAAAGGAGTTAGGAGCTGGGCAGGTCTCAGGTGCAACAACACAAAAGGCACTGCCTCTGCACTCCGCTGTCCGAACTCTAAACTGACCGGCTTAGCGAAGGAACCAAAAAACGCGTGGGTGTAGAAGAGTTTGGGGATACTGTGAGGAAATAGGGGGCACTCAACCATCGGGTCAAGACAACGAAACAAAGTAAAAAAAATAGAGAATGTATCGGAGGTATATCATCTAAACAAACAAAAGTGAAAAATATAGATATAAAGCGACCCGTTCGAGGCGTTTACCTACGTGGTTGAGGACCGTTCTAAGTGAGGTAAAAGCAATCAAAGAAACGTAAGGAAGTGTTACGGTTCTTTCCTCGAAAAGCCGCAGTCCGTGGGGGGGTTCAACGACATTCGGGAACAGTTACTTAGGTAGAAAAAGTCCGTCAATAAGGGGATCTAAGTAGATAATGCGATGGATGCTGCTACTGGGAAAGAAGGATCAAACGTCATCAAATAAAACGGCGGACTATAGAAGGAAGGGAATCTTGGCACCGAGGCAGGTTCTTCAGGGCCTCCCTACAAAAGGGCAAATCCGGATATCAAGTGGGTCCAAGTCGAGAAAGTACTGTCCTAATGGAGCAAAGCAGAGGTGGAAGAGTCATCCGCGAAACAGCTATAGGTTGTGGGGAAGTAGACTCAAACGAGACAGGACAGACGGTACGTCGATGGACGTCGAGAGCATATAAGGGGCCGGGGAAAAGAGGTCGTACATAAGGCACTTGGGATAAAACTCACGCCGTTTTAGTAGAAACCTGGAATTGGGGAAAACGGGACGGGGGGGGGGAAAAAAATGGGAAAATGCTGGGCCGACAAGAACACACCGGACATTGCGGGTTGGTGAAAGGGCTAGGGGAGGGACTGGGGAGAAGGGCGATCCATCCTATTCATTTAAATGACCCAATCCATATAGGGGTCTGGGTAAATGGTCTATCAGGATGGTTCAAGTTCGGTCATACAATTAAATCCAATGTAATAATGTGCTTCTTACGTATTTCTATGCAATCGAAGAGCCGGTGATAAGGGAAGCTGGGCGGCAGAGTAGGTAAGGGGTAGTATTACTGAAGGAATCTTTGGGGGAATTGGCTGTGGGGGAGAAAGGGAGGGGACTGTGACATATCGTCGACAAGTTGCTATAACATCCGTTTTTCGGGAGCCTGGAACGAAAGAGGGAGTCGGTCACTGTGGATCAGAACGCAACTGAATCCGGATCTAAGAAAAAAACTCAAAAACTAAGGCGGGGGGGGGGGGGGGTAAAGGCCAGTAAACAAAAAAGGACTGCTAAGGGCCCGTGCTGGGAATTCCTCAGTGATCACTATAAGGGCGAAGAGAAAGGGAGCTGTTACGGGTAGGAACGGGTCAGAATCACGGAGGGTGAGATAAAAGGATTAAAAACGCGGGGGAAAACGCCTCACTTGACGAAAACCTTTCTTTAGAATTGTGAGGAATAACAGTGGGGGGGGAGAAACATTCATCTTGACGTTTGATTTTTTCAAACTGACGGGAAACAGGTACCGGGGTTCGATTTTGAGAGATTTACGAAAAGTTAAAGGGGTGCGTTAAACAGGCAGTTTCTAAATTTAAAGGACCAAAAAATCTAGATGAACGAGAGGGAGGAATCGAATGGGGTGATAAGGCGTAGGGAAGTCCGGACCTTGGATTTCAGGGGCATATTTCACAGTGTGGAAACATTTTGATAGCGGTCGAGGCGAGCAGGGGGCGAATGACTCTCAAACAAAGTATGAAATAAAACCTAAAACTAACAAATAGAGCAGGAGAAAAGGGAAAGAAAATTAAAGAAAAGAAACAGTGAAATGGGCTAGAGCCATTCAGTACTCGACCCAA
>Ga0179593_1512515_pt1 | contig 10293 bp, 14 predicted proteins | sample CZODoug2_1_08_16_FD_185931 | JGI IMG/M metagenome (GOLD analysis project Ga0179593, IMG submission 185931) | Vadose zone soil fungal communities from Angelo Coast Range Reserve, California, USA - CZODoug2_1_08_16fungal (PacBio error correction) | ecosystem: Environmental > Terrestrial > Soil >...
ATGTGAAAATGGGGAGTTGGCACCGGTGACAAAGAAAAAGGCGCGTGAGGCAAGTGGAAAGGTGCACCAGGGGGGTTTACGGGATTGGCCGAAAAGGAAAAAAGTGAACCGAAATCGGCACTGAGGGTCAAAAAAACCATCAAAGAAACAGTTTGGCCATTAACCGGGGACCGTAAGGGAAAAAGGACAGGGGAAAAAAAGCCGAAATCCGCAAACCCAAAGCAGTTGGGGGAAAAAACACGGCAATTATGGTTCGAAAAGAAAAAAAAATTTTTCAACAAAATTCTAGAAAAAGACAAGAAAGTTCAGTGGGCCTGCCAAAGAAAAAGGCGGGTGAGGGAAAGGAGGTTGAAAATGGGGCTCGGTTGTGGGGAAAGATAAAGTCAAGGGGGGGGGGGGGGACCAAGTCAAAGTGTGGGTGGGGAAAAAGGATTGCAAAAGGACGGTACCGTTAGCACACCAGGGCGGGGTGAAAAAAAAGGGAGCTCCGAAGGGACAAAAAGGGTACTTGGGTGGAAAAAACCGCGCCGGCGTGGGAAAACAAACCAAGCAAGGTTTTCCCAAAAGGCCCGATCCGCCCCAGAAGGGAAACGGAAAAGGAATAAGAGAACGGCAAAGCGGTGTGGAACGGTGGAAAAATGAGAGAAAAGGAAAGAAAAAGGGACACAAGGGGACAGGAAAGGGTCATAATGGGCGACGGAGAAAACCGCTTTCCAGGAAAGGACCCAGAAACCAAAGGATAGGGCGGAAGTAAAGGGTTGAAAAAAAAAATGACGGGTCAAACGGGCAAAAAAACACAAAATGGGGGGGAAAAGGACATAGATGTTTCAGGAAAAGACGGGCGTTTAAAAGTAGTCCAAAGGTGTTGAAGACAGGAAAAGAATGCCAACGGAACGTCCAGTTGGCCAGGGGAAAACACAATAGTAGAAGGTCCACCTTGGTGTGAAAACCCACGGGAAAAAACCTCAGTAAACGACACTGGCGGGTGGGGACCAACGCCGAAAAAAATGAATGTTTTTGGGGGGGGGAGGGGGCCGCTCCATTACAGACCAGTTTGGGGGGGGGGGACCGGTTCATGTAGTAAAAAAAAAACGGGGACCCAGTGTGTTTCAACTGGTCCCATAACCACATAACTCAGGCAAACCAGGACCGAAGCAACTAAATTGCCGATGATTCATGAACAAATGGAAAAAAAAAATGAACCCACGGGGAGGGGCCAGGCACGTGGCCATTACATAAACTAAGAAAAAATAGGAGGCGGGGAAGTCCAAGCAGGTACAGATTGTTTACGGCTTCGACGGATCGGGGGGTCAGGTCCTGAGGTTAAGGGGAATGCCGTATGCGCCAACAAGGAAATAAGAAAAGAAAAAAACAATGCCGTTTGGGGAAAAAAAAAATTACGAGGTCAGGGGTGTGCCGTGTTTAATTGGTGAAAGGACCTAAGACGAAAAGAGATGGCAGATCCGCATTGTCTGTGGGGGCCTAGGATGAAAGAAGAAAAGTAAAAAAACGGCGTGGGCACCAAAAAATGCCGTTGTTCACCTTGCAGAGCCTCCCATTTCAAAAACAAATCTCTGAGTAGAATTGGAGGGATAGGGGGGACGTGTCGTGCCATTTACAATACAAGGCCAAGTGCCGAATGGGAGGGTAACTGCAGCAAGGACGAACACGCCGCAATGAGCAACTTTCCCAAAGGAAGGGTGGAAAAAGTTAAAGAGGTGCGGGGTAGCAACATAGTCCCGTCATTGTGGGAAAAGGGGAGTAAAAGCCTGCAAGAAAGGCAGCCAAAAAGGCGGGGGTGGGATACGTGGGGACAAAACAAGGGACCGGGGGGCGCAAACGGTACTAGGGGCTCGTAACTGAAAAAAACGAAGGGGGGTTGGGGCGCGGGGTAAAACCCCAAAAATTTAAGAAGTTTGACAACCAGAGGAGGCAAAAATTTTAAAGAAAAAAAAAAAACAGAGGTTTTCTACCCGTTCTTTCTCATATAATAGGGAAACCTAAATCTCAACGAACATAGAGGGAGGGAACTGGAAGGGGGGGACACTCGGAAAAACAGAAACAATCAGCCAGAAAATTGGCAAACCTTAATATTAAAGATAGAAAAAAATGTCGGGCCTGCAGGCGTTAGCCTTCCAAAAAAAAAAAAAAGGGTCTCGACCAAAAAAAAGAGCCTATGAGGGTGATCACGGGGACAGTAAAAGTGGGGGTAAAACTACCCAAATTGAAAAATCGGGGAGGGGAAACACTGGGACCGCTCCGTCTTCACGCAAGAGGATAAAAATCCTTGACGGGGGGTATGAAAGGTGAAGAGCCTTTGGTGGAATCCAGAATTTGGCTACTGTTTTTGTAGGACAAGGAAACCCACAAAAAACTTTTAGGAGTCTAAAACGTTTAGAAACCAATAGGGAAGAGTTCCGCCCAGTATGCCGCCAAGAGTCCAGTCGTAGGGGTTTGGGTGCAGCACTGAGGGTGAAGAGGGCAGAATAGGAAAAACTCTGGATGTGGTTAGGGGGTCGGAGGCCTGAAAAACGAGGAAGTTTCGAAGGGGTTCGGGTTTCAAAAAAAAGCAGAGGGTTGTGCCAGCTGGAAGGAATAATCTGTATGAGAGATCGGTAACCAAGGGGGGCAATGCAAGCGTAAAAAAAGGAAAAAAAGAGGAAATAAGATTTTGGTAGCAAAAGTGCGGCAGGCTAAGAAAATTTTGAAACGGACGAAAAAGGTTCAGGGAAAAAAAATGTGGTGAAAGTCAACAGGAAGTGACAGACTCGAAAAGCAATCCAACAAGGATCAACGCAACAACAAAAGGGAGGAAGAGGAGGTTGGAAGTGCTTTGGTCGAGGGGGAAGGTCTGTGGGTTGACGCCCCTCACCATGAAACGCACCGAACGGACAAACTCCGGCAGCAAACTACAAAATCGACGCTCGGGGGTCTGTCAAGACTTGCAGGGGTCAGAGAAAGAACTCCGAAAGATCTTCAAGGGCCAAGACAAATGGATTAAAAAGGGCTGCCGTCGTTGGGGAATCGGAAAGGCAAAAACAGAGGTTTGAGATTCACTCATACCCAGGAGGAGCAAAAAAAAAAAACTGGGGGGGGAAGTGACAGGTAGAATTAGATCAGCGAAAGGACGGGGGGAATTTGGTATTTGGTGGGCTAAAGTTTACGTGTGGGGGGGGAGGCTGGTGGGTCCCTGGAACGGGAGCAAAGCGGCTTGAGAAACAAAGCCGCTGGGAACGAAGCCGTTCCTTCAGGGGCTTACGGGAGGGGAGGCGGTGAGGTACCAGTTGAATGTAAAGAAAGTGGTAGCCTCAGGAGAAAAAAACCAAAAACACTGAATTATGGGGGCAACGGATGAACCTCATACGCTGGTGGAATCTCGTGGCGCCAGAGAATGGGAAGGAATAAATGTCAAGGGCTCTGTTTAATCAAGGTTTCGAAAAAAGCTGTTGATTTTTGAAAAGACGTTTCCAGGAGGACATTCACGAAGCTCTTGGGGGGATGGGGAGAACAAGGGGCCTTAATGAAAAAAACCATTCTCGCCGTTGGGACCTGGGGGGGGACTCCTATTAAAAATAAAGGGGGAATCAGGGTGTTTAAATGGGAGGCTCAACACAGTTAATTTCCGCGGAAAAATACTATAAAAAGTGAACGGGCGCCAACAAACGTGAAAAAAAGGTGACTCACTGCCCCAATGACCAACCCAATTTGCGCCCCGCCAGGGGAGCAAACGGGGGAGGTTAAAAGTGAGTTACTATTGGCCGAGATTAAAAAGGAATAACTAGTGGCATTTTAGGGGAGGTTGCGAGGTCAAAGGCAGGGGCTGGGGGGCAGGGTCCCTGGCAGGGTTAGGGGAAAGCTAAAGGGCGGACAGTGGGGGCAAACAGACGCCAATTCAGACTACTTCTCAAAAGATATTGAAGAGTGAAGACAAGTGGAAACAACTTGCCTGAGAATTGAGAGTTTGTACTTCTAAAAAAAGAGGCCATCTTCCCGCTCGTTACTAACCGAACAAGGGAGAAAAGCACGTAATGGGAACGCAAAGGAAAGGGATGAGGGCAGGTTTTTAAACGAAATTACGGCATAACGGCGACCAGACCCAGGGACAGAATCGACGTCAAAACCGAAAAGCAACCGCGTTCCGAAAGGGAAGATGAATTGCAAAAAAACGACCAGGGAAGGAAAGGATTTTCAGAAGGGTCAACGTGCAGGTCATGAACCAACATTTAGTGGTCGATCCCGCAACAAGGGGAAGGTAGGGAAAACAGAAAAACAAAGGGCTTTTTCAGGGAGGGGTAAAACAGTGAACGAAAACTGGCCGCGAGAACGCCAATCCGGTTGGGTACAATTGACAAGACACAGTACGGGGGGCCCGAAACGGGGTTGGGACGGCAAGCGAGCTATTTGGACAGGACTACAGGGAAAAAGGATGTACGCCATGTATGGATGAAAAAAACCAAGGGACGTTAAAAGCAGTCCCCCGGTGTCGCTACAGATTTAAGGAAAACATCGAACACCATTGGGTTGCAAAGGGAAAGGGGGCAAGGGTTTACGGTGGCCCGATGCGGAGGTTAGCCAAACGGTGATTTCGCGGCACGAAAAAACGGGAGGGAGGGGGGGGAAAAAACCGGGAAGGTCAAGCTTCCCTGGCTAGCTGGGCAAGTGACATTGCAAGTTCGAGTGGAAAAACCACTTTGGAGAAGAGGGGGAGGACAAAATTGTGGACAACATGGGTGGGGAAAAAAGAAAAAGAAAAAAAAAGCGCAGTTGAACCAGGGAGGAAAAAGGATTATGAACCTTTCGGAGCAAAAAAAATCAAAAGCAGGTGGGGGGCACGAGTCCGCGTTCCGGATGATCAAGGGGGAAACACACAACTTTTGAAGGTTCGAAGAAGAAAACCAACGAGCAATTTGAAATCCGTGACAATAAACCCGGGCAGCCCACTGAGGTTGTCGAGGCGGCAGGGGGGGGAGGTGTTGTTCCCTTAGAAAAATAAGGAAAAGGGGGAAAATTTGTCGGAGGCCGAGCTGTATAGGGGGATCTTGTTGAGCCAGAAAAACCAAAGGGAGGCGGAACCAAGCAAGTGGACGATTAAAAACGTGGGGACAGAAGGGGGGGGCGTCCGCAAGAGTAAACTCCTCGCGAAGGCCCTCCGCGTAACCTAGCTTGGAAAAGGACAAAAAAAGGAAAAAAAGGGATCAGGGGACATACCCTATCGGGATCCAGAACAAAACAACGGAAGGAGGGGAAAAAAATCTAGGGGGTTAGCCTGAGAATTGAGCAGGGAAGACAAGAGGAAAAAAAAAGGTGAAAGAGAACGTGAGGGAGGCGTCCCCGGTACGGCTTGACGAAAGAACCAAGTTGGAATCGGAGGGGGGGGAAATCAAAAAAGCCCGGTTTTTCGGAAAACAACCAAAGCCTCAAGATACATTGGAAGGATAACAGTCGCTCAACGCACCCAACAACGGACAAAAGCATGGTACCCGTCTCAGGAAAACCACTCTCTCAGAAGCCAGAAAAGTTCAGTGGACCCTGGAAAGGGGAAGGGTGAAACGTAACGGCCTTGGGGAAAGGGAAGGGGGAAAATCCGGGGGTCGGAAAAAGGAATTGTGGGGTGGGAAAAGAAGAGTGCAAAAAAAGAGGACAGCAGGAGGACGGGGGTTCACCGAAGGACGTAAGAGGGAACGGGTTTCCAAACGGGGAAGCGAAAAACACAAACCAAAACAGACAAATGGGTCCAACAAAATTTGTGCAGGCAAAAGAACCCCCACTGCAATGACCATTACACTCGAAAAGAAAGGGAAGACTGGTGTGACTGGGGAGAGAGGGAGAAGGGAAATCCATGACAAGCCGAGAATTGAAAGCGAGGGAAAGGGAGGGGGGGGGGAAGGAATAATACTCGCATAAGGAAGGATTCCCACGGTCCACCCAACGGGCACCAATGGGAGATTGAAGGGAAGAAGGGAACAGGAAAGTCCACCGGGGACATGGGGTTGGGGAGGACAATTGGGGAACCGGGTTCAAATAATCAACCAGGGACAAAATCCATTGTGCTGAAAAGACAATAGATCACCCGGCCCCAGGAGGGACAAAAAAAAAAAAAGCGGGGAAGGAAGTTGGAGATGGACCAAAAAAAAAAAAAAAAAAAAAAAAAAAAAAAAAAAAAAAACAAAAACAAAAGCAGAATTCCGGACTCCAAAGGAAAGGGTGGGGGTGCCGTTGCCATGGAAAGTCCAACGCCGGGGGTGGCCTGTTGGTGAAACAAAACAAAGGCCTGCCGGCGGAGCGACAACGGCAGAAGGAAGGAACTGGGCCGGGGGGCGACCCCGACGGGGGCCGGGGGTCCCAGGGTGTGACAACAGGAGATAAAAGTTTGAGGGGAAGACGACACCAACGGGATGGGACGATCCAGCGTACGGAAGAAAAAATTGAGGGCCCCTGCATGGGGGAAAAGGAAGAACAAAGGGGCGCGGGCCGGGAGGAACAAAAGAAGGCCCGACAATCAACAACTTGCGGTTCAAAATAGAAGGAAAGGGAAGGGGGGGTGCCGTGAATGTCCGTCAGGAATCGGAAAAGGGAGGGTTGTGAAGAGGTAAAGGGGGTAGGGCAGAATGAGAAGGCCTGGTTTTTAAAAAAAGAAAAGGGGGCTGAACCGAGTGCCTCCAGTTCACCCAATCGGATCGAGGAAGGGGTGGATCGCCCAAGGGAGTTCGTTAACAATTGAAAAGTCCCAAGTTGATGAAAAAGGTGACCAGTGAACTGTAATGGGGGAAAGGGAAACGGCCCGCCCCAGCAAAGGGGCCGCCGGACAAAAAAAAAGGTGGAAAGAAAAGTGGCCCAAACACTGTAAAAGAGTGGGAAAAGCAGCCATAGTCCCGGTAGGAAAGGGGAAATGGGGAAGCCAGGGGGGAAAAAAAAGGCCCGGGGTGGCTTGGGGCAGGGGGGGGGAAGGGAAAAAAAAAAGGGGCACGGAGGTGGGCGGACAAGAAGGTAAGGGAAAAAGGGACTTCCGGAAAAAAGGGTTTACACCTTAAAGGGGGAAAAATTGTATATAAAAAAGGTCGGGGAAAGAGGAAAAGGTTGTTTTAAAAAGAGCTGAGAACAATATTCGTCATAAACTGGGGAAGACCATCGGAAAAAGAAGGCGGAAATGAAAAAGGAAAGAAGGAATTTAAAAAAGAAAACATCAAATCGTTGCTTCGAAACCACTGAATAGGAAGAGTGGAAGAGAGTAAAAGGGGGGGGGAACCCGCGCCACGATTCCTATCAAAAAGAGGGAAGCCTATGAGGTGAATCACCCTCGGGCCACTGATGGGGGGGGGGGGGGGAGCTTGGGAAGGCTGACAAAATTGGTTATCAACAGTAAAAAGGGGGGAACACACAGAAATCAACGCGTAGTCCGCCAGGAGGGGGGAGGGGACAGTCCTGACTGGGGTTCTAAATTTGGCAGTACCCTGCAGGTGCAGGACCCAGAAACGAAAAAGTACGGGGTTAGCAAAACTTTTAAAGCAAAGTTACTTGCCCCCCACCAGTTGCGCTAAAGATAACACGAAAGGTAAAACAAAAAGGGGGTTTTTGGGGGGGAAGGGGGGAAGCGCAGGCAGAAATCGAAAAAAAACGATTGGATGTAGGGAGAAGAAAAAAAATGATCCAACGAAGGGGAAAGAATGGGTTTCCAAAGAAAAAGGGATGCCAGGGGGGCGGAGTAGAGAGTCCGTGCATCCAGCGTGCGGGGGGAAAAAAAAAAGAGCGTTTAGGGGGGAAAGGGCCTGCCTTCCGACCATTGGGGGGAAGCAAAGGAAGGCGGGTCAATGGTGATGGGAGCGGGAGAGGAGAGAAACGTCCTCTGGAAAAACAAACGGAAGGAATGTTGTGCTTGGGACAGAGGTTCTGTCCTTCCCCGCAGTGCCGGACAAGGGGAAAAAAAAAAAAAAAAAAGACTGCCACTCAACGGCAGGACGGGAACAATCTTGACGCCGCTCACAGGGGGAAGCAAGGGGAAGGGGGGGGAGCAACCTCCCCTACTCCGAATAGGATAGAAGCCAAAAAGTTGGAAAAAATCACCATTCGAAAGAAAGGGGGCGTTGTGCAGGCCTAAACCCGACAATCCCAAGTTTTAGAAGGAAAGGCCCCTTAGAATACCGCTTACTCGCACCAAACTTTGGGGAAACTGTTCAGGGGGTAGAAAAAACGGAAATTTGTATTTTAAGTTGTCTAAATTTACGTTGGGGGGTCCTGGGGGGTCAAGGAAAAAAAAAAAGCAGAGAAAAAAAGGGGCAGAATAGGAACGAAGCCGTTACGCCGGCGGGGGAAAAGGGTGGGGGGCGGGAGTGTCCAGTGGACTGAAGAAATGGGGGTACCAAACCAAGCAAAAAAAAAAAACGGAGAGTGGCCGAGGGGATTAACAAAGTAGGGGGACGCTGGTGAAGGTCGAAAAAGGATAAGGGAGGGAAGAAGTCGAGTACTCTGAAATATTCCAGGGCCCGAGAAAGGGGGGGGATGTGGGGGGGTTGGCAAGAGGGGAACAACCCCAACAGGATTTGGAACATGGGCCCTCTTAACTAATTGGGGAGAGACAAGGGGGGAAAAGAAAAAGGGGGGGAGAAGGAGATTTTGGGGGGGGGGGGGGGAACCTTTGGGAACCATGCCAGCAAATTGGGGTTCAAAGCCGGAAAAAAGGAGGCAACAAAGGGGGGTAAGTGGGGTCGCGGCGTTTCATAATAGAAGGGCCGCACGAAAACCTACAATTTGTACCCGAAAAAAACTGACCCAAGACACCCGGCCAAAAAGTGCCACAGCGGACCCTTCCTTGGGCCAAAGACGAAGGGGACCGTAAACATCGGTTAGGAAAAAATGGGGGAAAAAAAAAGTTGAGAAAAAAAACAGGCGGCGGCAGCTGCCGGGGCAGGAAAGGTACAGCGCATGGCTACCCTGAAGGAAAATGAGGAAGAAATGTCACGACGCAAGAAAAAACGGAGAAAGTAAAAGAAAAGAGATTTGGAACTGGAGGGGAATTGGAAGAAAAAGGAAACAACGGCACATAAGCTCACTAAGGAAAGTGGTGCCTCTAAGAAAAAAAAAAACAACCGCGAATAGCGGCCAGAATTGGAAAAGGAGAAATCGGAAAAGGAACGGGCACAGGAAAGAGTGGAACCCATGTGAATGGGGGGAGGAACAGTTGGGGTGGCGAAAGGAACCGCGGGATCAGAAGGAGAAAAAGGACGTTCGAAGATACGTACCCGCCTTTCCCGCCATGGGGGGGAACTAAGGGGGTGGGAAAAGAAACTGGAAAGACCTTCGGAAGGTAGTTCAGCGTCGGCCAGTTATTAAGCCAGAAGGTGAGTGGTCAAGGGTCCCGGGGGGAAGGGAAGGGGAATGTTGATGGACACAGGCAAAAACAAATGGTCAGAGGGAAAAGAACCGAACGGCCCAAAAAAAAGAAGAGAGCGGCAAGAAAATTGGGGGGAAAGGAAGAAGACCGTCCGCAACGCCCCCCCAGGGGGGTGGAAAAAGGGCCAGGGAAGGAGCTATGGGGCGGGGCCATGCAATGGACGGCGGTGGTAAAAAGATGAAAAACAAGGCCGTTGACGCAGTTCCCCGGTGAGCAACCCCTAAAGAGACCAGGGCAGAGAACATTGGGGTTGGGGCAACGACACAACGTCAAGTCAGATTTAATCAAAAAAAAAGGCGGGGGGATCAAGGAACCACAAAACGGTGATTTCAACGTCGAAGGAGAATGGAAAGGGGGAAAAAAAGTCTGAACTGGCTCTACAGGCCAAACGGTCACAGCAAATGAAGGCGAGTGGAATGGGGAAACTGCAGGGACAGAGGGGAGGGGGGAAGGTGGGGGACAACATGGGAAGGGGGTTTGTAACAAAAAGAGGTGACCCATGAGAAGTCTACGGCTGTAGCGACAAACCGCGAACAAAAGGAAACGAAAAAAGATTGAGGACCTAAAAAAACTTTTACCACAATTGTGAAAAAGGAAGAAAAAAGCTCGGAAGGTTTACAATCAAGAACTCGGGGAAACTGAAAAAAAATGTGTTCTGGCGTTTCGGATGGGCCTTAAAAGGGAACAAAAGGGAACACTGCTGCGGAGCGAGAACAATGGAGGGGAGCCAAAAACGGGAAACGGTCCCGGAAACGGGCAGGCTGGAAGAAGGAGGTCAAACTTTGGCGGGAAAAAAAACCGGAAAAAGAGGGCGGGAAAGGAAAAATTCCTCACGCCGTAAACTTGGTAAAGAGTTTGGTAAACCCGGGGCAACCAGGTCTCCGGCTACACGCGTCGAGGAGGAA
>Ga0179593_1513125_pt1 | contig 10293 bp, 13 predicted proteins | sample CZODoug2_1_08_16_FD_185931 | JGI IMG/M metagenome (GOLD analysis project Ga0179593, IMG submission 185931) | Vadose zone soil fungal communities from Angelo Coast Range Reserve, California, USA - CZODoug2_1_08_16fungal (PacBio error correction) | ecosystem: Environmental > Terrestrial > Soil >...
AAAAAAAATCATTATAAAGGCAGAAGAAGAAAAAACGAAACGGCAGGTCCGCGGGATGTGGGAGGCTGCACAGCAGTGGCTTTAACATGGAAAGGATTGGAGGTTGCGTGAAAAAAAGGTTAATAGCAAAACTGTCCTTCAGGGGAAAGGGAAAACAACTTGACCTAGGAAAAGTGGCTGCTTAAGATTAGATCATCAGCTCTGCCTCAAGGTCGAAAGGGCGAAAAAAAGGAGAGTGGTGACGGTCTTGTAAGCATATGCAACAGTTCCTACGAAAGGCGCGGGCGAGTACGAAGACAACACTCGAACAAAGTAAAAGGGGATAGGGGGGTCTGAGTAAGGGCGCGCGACGACGGAAGCCTCTGAGAAACCAAAAAGCCGTACGTAAGGTGGACCCTTCTAAGAAGTTGAGAGGTCGAAAAACTAAGTGGTACCATGAGGAGGGAAGCGTGGCAGAAATCACGCCAGTGTGCTTACGAACGTTCATGCCGACACTGACGAGCAAACGAGGAAGGTAGAAAACCGGTCCTTGCAAAATCCGAAACAAAAAGAATCTAAAGACAAGGAGTAATCTGTGCAGGAGGCGGAAAGAAAGTTGAAAAAAAAGACAGGCGTCAACTCACGCCTTCATCTAAAATGAAGGCATTACATCTGACAGCTCTCTAATGAAGAAAATCGATTTTGAGGGGTTCGCAAAGGCCGGGGGGGCGCGCCCAATGGCCGCTTCAAAGCCTGACCGGAATCAGAAACGCTTCAAATTTCGATGCAAATCACACAAGGAAGAATCTTAAGAGTAGTAGTCAAGCAACTGAATTCCTAAGAAGTTGTAAGTCAAATAAAGAGGAAGAGGGCACGCGAACTGTCGCGGGACGTGTCGGAAATCAGAAATACTGAAAGTAGGGCTCGTGCTAAAGGCTGTCACAACGTCGGGGGGAACGCGCACAGCCATTTTCTCTCAGAGTCAAGGAGGGGACAGAATTGGGCGACAGTGTGAGGCACGCAGAGGCAATCGATGCAGTATAGTGGGGAAAGAGTCAAAAAAAAGACTGAGTAAGGAAAGTGAAAGGTTCGGCGCATACGGGACAAACCGAAAAGCGAGAATGGCGAGTGGCGCTCGGGGCCGTGTATCTGGAAAAGAAAAAATGTGTAAAAAAGGCATCGAAGGCGAGAAGGGGGGGCGAAGTGGGTCGAATGGGAGATGGGAAACAAAACAGAAAAAGAGTTAGAAACAAGGAGTGTAGGAAAAAGCGAGAGAGGACGTCAACTGAGGACAGAGAAGCGTCCTTCTCAAAAGAAAGTCGTGAAAAAAAATTAGGGGGTCTGCAGGTCAAGGATGTCCCGAAAAAGGAAACGGTGCAAAAAAACTGCGGATACGGGAAGGGCTCTTGCGCCGTGCGTAAGGCGGGAAAAAAGGGAGTGAGGAACAGGGGAGGCGGAAACGAGTGTAGAGGAAAAAAGGCATGAGGAGAAGGTCGCCGGAACTTAGTACGTCATAGGAAAGAAAATGAAGGACCTAGAGAAAAGGGAAAGGTGACAGGGACGCAAGAGATTTTGGGCGAGACAAAATCGGCTAGGGCACGATAGAAACAAAAGGGGGCCGAGTAAGTGGGCAAGCGAGCGCAATTTGGCAAAGAAAAATAGAAACAAGAAACGCGGGGACTAGGTGAGGGGCAGGGGGGGGGTGGATATCTCGAAAAGTCTCCTTGAGGGGGTGCAATCAGAAGGGAGCAGAATAAACCACACAAGAAGACGTTTGCGAATCAGACGAAAGAATCAAGAGGAAACACCTGGGGAAGAGGGGGGGGAGGAAAAAACACTCCGAATCGAAGTGTAAAATTGGAATCGCCTCAAATGAGACTCGCTTTGGGTACCCGGGAGGAGGGAAGGAGGGCGGGGGCATAATGAATGGAAAACCACAAAGCAGGCTAAATTGGGGAAATTCGGCTGTTGGGTTTCGGATGGGGTGGAAGGATTGACTAAAAAAAAGAATGGCATGGAGGACTTTGAGCAGTGGCAATTTAAAAAAACTTTGAAGACAGTAGAGAAAAAAAATAGAAGCTGGGCAAAAAAAACAAAGGGTGCGACTCCGTCCTCTGAAAAAAGGGAAGGAGGCTCTCGTAAGAAAAGGGCCACGACCGAGTTTAAAAACAACGAAAACTAAAAAAGAAGAAGACGGGCAAAATGCCTGAGAAAACAGACAAGAAGATGATTAGGATACGTGACGTTGTGGGAGTGAGGAGTGGATCGGTAAATGCCGGGACTTCAGGTGGAGATAGAGTACGACAGAAAAAGAAAACACGTCCGAAGGGTTTGAAAAAAAAAAAGGGAGGACGGCAGGATGAGACGCTATAGTTCTGGGCCGAGACTGGAAAAGGGAACGGGTCGCCGAATCGTTGGGCGGGAGCGCCGCAGAGCGGGGCGAAGGTCAAAGGTGAAAAGCAACAAGAAAAGGGAAGACAGGGGAGAAGGTCCACTGAGGATCAAAAAGAAAGAGAGAAAGACCTGGGGCTAGGATGGAAAGCAAGGGCAAAATTCAAAGTCAGGGAGGGAAAGGAATCGTGAAACGGGGGGAACAAGGGCGCTTTCCGAGTGAGTTGAGGAAAAAGCACCGGAAGTGCGTGCAATAGAATGAAGGGCAAGCATCAAGAGATAAGATGAAGGGATCCGAAAGGTACCAGATGCGGTGTCCGGTAGATGCGGAGGTCCGATCACAGAAAACAAGAACGGACCAAAGAACTAGAAGTCCGGGGTGAAGGAAAACTCCCATGAGGATGACCGAAGGGTACGCTTCAAAAAAGGGGCAGGCGGGAGCAGGGCACAGTCACACTCGGTACGATTGCCCTCGGCAGAAACGCTCGGAAAGGGACTGTCCCGCGCGTGTGCTAAAAATGAAAGCAGTTTGAAATGAGATCAGAGATGCGGAGGGAGCGAGGGACGGGGGGTAGCCCGTGTCGGTGAATTACCCGCGCGGGGAGCAAAAAAAAAGCCATAGAAAGAGGTAAGGGGAGAGACTAGAAGTTCCGCATAAGAAAAGTAAACTCACGTACAGTCCGGAACGAAGAAGAACGCGAAAGGGGGGCAGGTCAAGGGGCTAATAACTCCTAAAGAGGGTAGGAAAGTGGGAAAAAAGGCTGAAAGGATGGCCTGGGCCTGACAGGAAAAATGGCGGAAAAAGGAGTAGAGAACGCTTGAGAAGTCGCCCGAAGTCGGTCTCGTCTCAAGATGAAGGACAAAAGGTCAAGGAGGGCGGGAGGGTCTCCGACTAGGGGGAAACGGCAGAAAACTGGACACCGACCGAAGGTCCATGACTCGAAGGACGAACAAAAGCGGAACGCGTGCCCGGAAAGAAAACCCCGGGGGGTGTGGTCGCTGGGGGTCGGTGGAAAAGGAAGGAGGAAGGGTGCTATGGAAGGGGATCTTGGCACGGTGGTGAAGAAAAAACGGAAACCAGCGAACGTCGAGACGCCAGGGCCATGACTCGTCGCTCACGTGCGGATAGAGCCGAGCCACTGAGTGTACGGATAACAGCAAGACAGAATGGGCACCGCTCAGGCTCAGCGCACGCAGGGAAAGGTACTTGTAGGAGTAAAGGAGGGGGGGTCAGGAGAGGAAGTAAATGTGGTCTCATTCTAACGTAAGGCAGGAAAATTAGGAGAGGGTAACAGAAGCGGCTGTAGCGGAGGGCGCTGGGAGGACGCTGTAGCGGGAAAAAAGAGAAGAAAACGCGAGAAATTAATGCGGAAACCGGAGAGTAGGGAGGAGCGTGAGAAAAGATGGGGTACGTTTAACGTCGGAAAAAGGGGGGAGAAAAAAAAATGGATTTATGATGGGTGAGTAAAATAGAAAAATAAAGGCTCATGGGGTGGAAAAATCTTGGGAAAGAAGAGAGGGGGGCGTGAATGGCTGAAGTCTGTCTTCTGAATGTCAACACGCCTGCTAAAAAACGCAAAAGCAGAAACTAATATGTGAGGTAAGAACAGGGAAGCTTGCGGGGCAATGGAATAGGGTTCGGGGGGAGAACTGGAAGGGTGTGTGGTCAGCCGATTCAAACAAGTTGTGGGAGGCACCCGCAACCAAGAATGAACAGGAAAGAAAGACACAGGGGGGAGAGAAGAGAACGTATAAATGGACAGTGACGAGACGTCACGGAAAGTACTGGTGAGGCCAAACAAAAAAAAGGAAAAATCCTAGAGGAGCACCGGAAATCGCCTGAAAAAAAAAACAAAGCAGAAGAAAATAAACTGGCGGGGCCGATAGGTAGCACTCTTCAACAAAAAGAACTGAAGAGAGATCCTAACGGCTCAGGAGGAAAAAAAGGGCGTCTGTGTTCAGGATTGGGGAGCGGAAAGAGGAACTAAGAAAGGGAGGAACAGATGCATGATGATGTCGCGAATCAGGAGGGGAGGCCCCAGAATAGTGAGCTCAGGGTGATAAATAACAGGGGGACGTTGGATGATGTCCTTGAGGGTGCTATAAAAGATGACCAGACACAACAGCATTGGGTTTGAAGTCGCTGATGGCGGAAAAAAAAAGGGGATCTGAGTGGCGGTATCATTGCTTAAAAAGGAAAAACTCAGTAAAGGGGGGGACTAAAACAAGAGCACCGTCGGATCCGCACCAAGGCGCGGGGGGAGTGTGGGGACTCTGGGGGATGGTGAAATGGAGGTGTAATCTCTCTGGGACATTAAAAGCGTTTGCGACGGGCGAGTTCCGACCGTGCGGAAAAGATGCAAGCCTATTACGGCTGAGGTACTTGCATCCGCGCGGTGCAGAAAAGAAAAGGGGGGACGCACGCAGTACTAGTGAAGGCAAACGCCACCAAATAATAAAAATCCGCGCCTCGGGGGTCGGCACAGTGCCAAGGAAGCCCCCCCGGACCGACAGGGGATTCGTTTGGGCGGATAGAAAGAAACTTCTCGGGAAGCCGAAAATACGTAAAGCCGTTCATAGAAGGCAAAAAAATTCGCGCATGCATGACTAGTCTGAATCTCCTGAAGTAAGAAAGTGGGGGAGTGAGTTGATATGGGGACAGCGCCACGTGGGGAGGGCACTGCGCGATTCGTCCGTCGGAAGGGAAAGAGGGGGTCCAGCGATAGCGGGTCCAGAGGATGGGGTGGCCACGTTAAAGCACGCGGTAAAAAATCCAAACACAGGAAATGGTGACCGGACGCTTACGCCGATGGCGACGAGGCACGTCCGCGCGAATGAAAAATCAAGGAGACCGGGGAATCGGAACTCAGACAGAATAGCCAAGAACCAAAAAAGCGAAAGAACTCTTCAAAAACCCGTACTAAAGGCGACTAGAAGGGCAACGTCCTCGGTCAACAAAAAAGTAGAAAAGTGACGCAACTCTGAAACAAAGAAGAATAGGGTGAACCCTTCCCGAGGCCAAGCAAAAGAACGAACAGATGCACCGCCACGCCGTTGGTCACTGGGAATGGGAATCCTATACGGCTTCGGGACTGAGAAGCAAATCAAAAGGATGGCCGACAATTCGAGGAATTGAAGGACGGACTTGACAGGGCAAAAGCGACAAACCAAAACCGCGGTCGAGGGCAAGGAAAGGACGCTATGGGAAAAAAAAAAGGGGGTCCGTCGACAACGAAAAATCTATGAAAGAGAAGGGGGGAAAGTCAGAATGAACACAACTGCGCTAACCATGGTTCACAGGGCACAGCGCGTGCGTGCACCGACAGGAGCGCCAGAGTAAACGTAGCAGGGAGCTCAAAAAAGGGACAGAACTGATCATCAGGAGAAAAAATACCCAACAAATAAGAAATCTGCGCCGCAAAAAACACCCCGCAAAAAAACCGCGGAAGGTGAAGCCGAGAGCGGAGACGTGAAGCACGAAACGAGGAAGAGAGGGAATAGGGAAGGGCGGGACCATGGGGATCAGGACGCGATTGCTAAGAAAAGGAGAGTCCTACCACAGAATCCGTGGACTTATGTTTTTGGGGGGGGAATTCTTACGTATTGCTCGGGTGATACGCCTCCCACAAACAAGCCCGTGACAGCCCAACGTCAAAAGATGCAGTACGCGGAAAGAAAGAAAAGACGGCGCAAAGAGTTCATGGCGATATAATGGGAAACTTGCGGCTCTCATTCAAAAATGGCCGGGTTCGATATAGCGACTCAAAAATCGGAGCCGCATATGGGTGGGGGGGGAAAAAAAAAAAATTCACTATGAGGACGTTAGTGCACATGCAGACGTCAAGAGAGCAAGGAACGAACACCACGGAGTCCGTGCAGTTGGCAAGACAGGTGGGCGGACCCCACCGCAGTGAAGGGCAAGTCAATATCGGGGGGAAATTCCTAGAAGGCTCTACGGAGCGGATCACCCACGCTCGGGCAGGAGGCTGCCAAAAAAAAAGGGCGATTTGCAAACGCCGAAAAAACAAAGGGACGTGAAAACGAGAGTGTGGCAGTGTCTTGGGAATGGGAGGGGAGTCAACATAGGTGCAACAGATCCAAAAGCCGGGGGACGGACAAAACAGTAGAAAAGCCGAAGCGGGGTCGAAAACGACATGGCAAATACTGCTGAGAATGGGAAAGTCACTTGAAAAAATTAGAACACGGGACAAAAGCCAATGCTCGGCCGTGTCCCGAGGATAAACTCAAAAAAATAGCGGCTGATTCGTGAAGCGGTCAAGAGCCGGATGAGTGGCTAACCGTAAGTGCCAGAACTGAGCAGCCGACCCGTTCCTTCAAAATCAACGACATCCACAAAAAACTAAAACAACAAGGGTCCGCAGCAGTCGAGGAAAAAACCCATCATTGTGGGGGACATCGGATGTGGAAAAACCGCAAAAAACTGACAAACTGCTCGGCCTTACATCACATCAACGTAAGCTGGGTCCGGATTTTTAGGACGACCACTCGGTCTACCAGGTGCGGGAGGCCACCGTCGGTCTGAAGGAGCAAGTGAAGGAAAAAAAAAGTGCCTTTGCCGTAGACCCAAGACTCGGCACAGTCACTGTCGGAAAAAGGGCTAAAGATCACATTCTCGACACCCAAAAACTACCAGAGGACAGTGGAGCGGGCCAGCCAAGTGAGAAGGCAGAAAAAGCGGCGGGGGGAAAACCGGGCGTTACGCCATACCGCGGAACGAGCAAATCCTGTCCTCGATGGCTGGAAGAAGTCCTTTCTCGGAACGTGAAATAAAAGAAGGGCAAACGAGTGAGGAGGGAGGACTGGCCCTCGGAAACCTATGTCAGCACCGAGAAAGGAGAGGCAGAGCCGCGCACGGGGAAAGGCAACCGAACGGCGTCAAGCTAAAGTGCGTCATCGGGTGGAAGGCCTTGTACAGCGTCTAAAATAAAAAAAGGCAAAGGGAAAGCCCACCTGCGAGGGGATGAGCGAAAACTCAACACAGCAGACCAGTGCATCTCTCCTCTACAACGGGAGGACGAGGTCAAAAAAAAGAACCAAGGAATGCCCTTTGCAGGCCCCTTAAGGGACAAAAACGCAACAAAAACAGACCCCAGGGGGATTGATGGAAAATAGACGTGTACCGAGTTGAAAGTTCACGTCACTCCGGGAGAACAATGATAGCGTGGTAAGCTCTCTGGGCAAAAAAAGGCGAAAAATCTTTTAAGGAGTGCGCCAAAGAAGGGGTCGGCAGAAAAAAAGGAATGCGGGCAGCCCGTGTGAAATCGTTCATGACACGAGCATTGCCAAAAGGATTGGGTCAAAAAAAAAAAAAAAAAAAAAGGGGGAAAAGAGAGGGACATGTCTGCAGGAAGAGAAAACACACAAAAACAAAACATGGAGACAAGTCGGCCTCAGCATCATCAAAAGGGGGGGACAAGAACCTATTTTTGCTCAGGTTACAAGGCCAGGACAAAAGGTGCATTGTGTGAACGGAATGTAAAGAAGTGCATCCAGGGATAAACATGCGATCACGATAATGGGAAAACGGGAAAAAAAATCCAAAGAAAAAAAGCTTGGCTAGTAAAAAGCGTAGCCGAACAGCCAAGAAAGTAAAACGAGGGACGAAAAACTGGGGAACATTACGCATGCTCTTCTCGAGGTTATTCAAAAGAAGTAACAGGGGGCAGGGGTTTGCGATCTGATGTTAGGCAAAGGAGATGGGATGATGGCGGGGCGCAGGTGCGGAAAAAGATAAAAAAAAACGGGGCGCAAGGATTTGAAGGCAAGGAACGGAATTGTCGTAGATGTCGGGAGAACAGGGAGGTGGCAAGTCACTCACTGGGGCGGACGGGGAAAAACACACGACCGGAAGTCTACCCCAAGTCTTGAGGAAAAAAAAAAAGAAATAGGGGGACTTCCGTATTTTCACAGGAAAGTGAGGGGGGGACGAGGTTCATGAAGGTACTGCCGTCAGGCTAAGGAGTATAAAAGTACCACTATCACAGGGCAAGACCATATAAGCCGATGTAGGGATTCCGTAATTTAGGGGCGGAAAAGGACGTGTTGACCACACTATGGAGGTGCTGACCGCAAAAAGACCGCCACCCGACGTTTTTTCGGACAAAAAGGGAAAAGGGAGAAGAATGCTCAAGAATACGAAATTTTTTTAGACCGCGAGCGGGTGATGATCGGAATGGCGACACAGACGAAGGAGATTTGCCAGTTAAAAGGCGAAAAAAAAACGAAACAAGACCCGCAACAAACTGCTGGGGAGGCGATAGGGTAAGTGGGGCAGATGCACGCTGCACGAGAATGGAGGGGGGGTTAAAGGCTCGCTAAACGAGCGGTAAAGGGGAAAAAGCGGAGTCGAGAGAAAGTCGGTGGGAGGATCAAGGAAAGATTGGGAGTAAACTAGAAAGAGAGAAAAACTGAGCTCGGATTTTGGAAAAATTTCCCACAAAGCAATCCCGATGGGTAGCATGGAGTATGCACGCGCAAGCGTCAATGTGGCGGTTTCCGCCGGGAGGAGGGGTAGGCTTGCAAAATGTAGAAAAAACCGGCACATGAAAGGGAAAAAAGGCGCAAAGCATAAGGGTGATGTCCCCTCCTAGGGACGGAAAAAAGCTATGAAAGGGGGCGGGCCAAAGGGAAGTCATTCAAAGAATGTGGCCACCAGCGCATCTCGTGCGTAACGTTCAACGGGGCAAAAACAGGTTCACGGTGCAGAGACCGCCCGGCGCGAAGAACACTTATCTGTGGGGAAAAACAATACGGAGCCAGTAGGGTGGAGGAAAAATGAAGGAAAGAAAAGGGGTGGAAAAAAAAAAGGACGAAGAAAGTAGACGGAAGAACGGTTCAGCTGTCGGACAAGCGAGGAGGGAACAGATCAGGCGCGTGGAAAGCCTAAGGGATCGTGGGCATGCAAAAGTGAACCGCAAAAGCACTGTCAATAAGGAAGTCGTACAGGACAATGCAAGGTGAGCTTCGCGGGAAAAGTACGATAAAGTAGAAAGAGGAATGGTACTCGTCAATCGCGGCGGGCCATTGGAAACGGCGCAAGGGTCCCTAGGAACTCGTGGAACAAAAGGAAGGGCCGGGAGAGGTAAATCGGTACGGCGCAGTGTGCGGGGGGGTGAGGCAGCGTGGGTCCGGACTGGAGGGTCCAAGGGGAAGACAGAACTCCAGATCAGAAATCGAAGGTCCGAATTCTCCAGACTGGGCAGCCTGATCTGCTCAAATAGTCTAAACCTGTAACTAGTGTGAGAAGAAAGGCGTTTACGTTCTACCTCTGGAAAGGTCGCAGGGAAGACGGGCGTGTAGTAATTTAAAAAGGGGAAAGGGCAGAAGGGTCCTGGGAACGGGGAATAGCCGCAGTAAGGCGCAATTAGGTGGGAGTCGCAACTTGCACTTCGCGAAGCTTCAAGATCGTAGGAGTAGGGTCTCTCAGAAGCGCACAAAAACTGACAGAAGGGAGCGGCGAGGAAGTTCGAGAGAGTCTAATTGAGTTGATGGGATGCCGAAAATTGTGCTTAATGGAAAAAAGGGATTCCGGCGGCGATCTATAACAGGCTAATGTAACCTTGCAGGGTCTGAACATCACGGATAAGAGCAAGGCTGGGACATGGCAAGTGATGCCAAATCCATCGAGACGAAAACGGGAGGGGAGCGATCTCGGGGTTTGGCCTAAAGGGGGATTTTACGAATTAAAAAACTAACATAAAGAGGGGGTCTTTTATAGAAAAAGAAAGTTGGAATTCCTATCGGGGGACAGGGCCAGTGACTGAGCGCCAACGAGGGATAATCATCATCTTCAAGTCGCTCCCAGCGAATACTAGGAAGAAATCAGGGATTACGTTCTTAGGCGCATGAGGTGAGGTCCGGAATGCCGCACACTCCTGAAAAAAAAAAAAATCCAAACTGCGG
>Ga0179593_1620850_pt1 | contig 10293 bp, 14 predicted proteins | sample CZODoug2_1_08_16_FD_185931 | JGI IMG/M metagenome (GOLD analysis project Ga0179593, IMG submission 185931) | Vadose zone soil fungal communities from Angelo Coast Range Reserve, California, USA - CZODoug2_1_08_16fungal (PacBio error correction) | ecosystem: Environmental > Terrestrial > Soil >...
CTATCATATACTGTTCTCGGAGACCAAAAAAAAGAGAGGATTATTCCGGCCTGATCACAGGGAAAAGAAAATTTCGCTCCCATGAACCCGGACTCTTATTTAACTCCTTTGCAAAGACACCCGCCCCGAAACCAAAGTGGGGGGGAAAGGGGGGGGGAGTACCTACTCGCTTTTCCAGAGAAAACCGAAGGTGAAGGGGTAGGCTTTCGCTAGCACCGCATCTTATCTTACCTGCCTGTTACTGACGCCCCGAGAGGAGTGGCGCAGCAAAAACCGAAAAAGAAAAAGGGGGAGAAAGAAGGGTTGAAAGACAAAACCAGAAATTGCTTTCCTTCTCTGCCTTGGCAAGGAAAGGGAAAGGGGGCGGACACACTTATCCGTCCAATGCTTCGGGATCTTCGACCACACCCGGTGTAAACGAGAGGGGGGGGGGGGGGGGGGAAAAGAAAAAGGGAAAGCGGGGGACGAAGGTGTGGGCGGCGGTCGAAGCGCCGATCTCGGTGGGCCCAGCCCAACGTCCCCGAATAGGAAAGGGGGAAAAAAGGAAAGGAAAAAAACCTCGAGCAAAGAGACGGAAGAAGTGATGCCGTCACCATCAACCTACCTACTTAAGCTACCCGAGACCAAAAGGATGGGAAAAAAAGGGGGGGGAAAAAGGCCCGAATGGGGGGGCGTTGGCGCCGCGTTCCTATGAAAACTCCTAATCCCACCAAGCCGAGCCATAAGGCCCCAAAAAGAGGGGGGGGAAAGGAAGGTTTCGCGAAAAAGTGGAGAGATCGGCCGAGCGACGCCTCCGCCCCCCTCTCCCGCCAAGTGTTCCGCATCTCTGCAGAGACGGCGGGCGGAGCGCAATTGCCATCAGAAGGGGAAAAAATGTGCCACGAGTAGCAGCTTGGCTAGCCGTTTCAACGGCGCATACCGTCAGAACAAAGAAAGGGAGAAAAGGGAGACGCAGAGATTTCCACGCCGACAAGATGGACACCGCATCGCGCCACGAAGCCCACATAAGGGAGGGGGGAAAGAGGAAAAACTGACGCATCACCGTCCCTTTTAGCACTATGTCCCCGGCTGGCAGGGAAAGAAAAAAAAAGGGGGTGCCGATAGCGAAGAACGAAGTTCGACAAGACGAATCGCCTGCTCGTCTTTTGGCGCCGTATCCAGAAAAAAAAGGGGGGAGGAAAAGAAAAAAGTTGCGGGAGACAGCCCGCACCACTCCGCCCAACCTTTTTCTCCTTCGTCACGCGCGCGGAAAAAAAAAGGGAACAATTCATCGGAGAGACCCAGATCCGTGAGCTCGGTGCCAGTGATCACGGCGCGTCCTCGCAAACCAGGGGGAAAAAAAAAAAAAAAACACGGCCCGAGGAAGGAGCGGATGAATCTCCGGTGAGCATCACCACTTCTACTCCAAGCCCGCGCGCAAAGTCAGAGAACGAAGTGGGAAAAAAGGAAGGAAGGCTATGAAGAGAGAAAACCGTCAACGCTTCTGTAGCTTCCCGGCTAAAAATCCATCACCTCTGCCCGAAACGCCGCGTCGGGACGACAGAAGAAAAGAAAACTCGCAGAAAAAAATTCGCGCGCTTTTGCCCAGTAATTCCTCTCGCCCCAACGACAGGAGAAAAGACACTCGCACGAGTGGACAGCGTGCCAGAATTCGCCAATGCGGTCAAGACCTCTTTCCGTGAGCCCCTTTCCATCGGCACAAAGAAAAAAGGGAAAAAAAAAAAAATGCGTGGGGGGAGGACGAGAAAAGCTTCGAACGAGAGCTCTATACTCCTCACTTAAACCCTGATCGTCCGGCCTTCTACACGGTGAGAAGAAGAAAAAAAAAAAAAAATCCATAGGGAATGGGGTAAGAAGGACCCATCCCACTCAGATTCGGGAAGAGGCAGCCGCACGCCGCTTCCATTAACACTCCCCTTTGCGACCACCAGAAAAAAAGAAAAAAAAGGAAACACTAAGCAGGAGAGACGACACCGGCCCTCGGTCAAGGTGCCCTTCTTTTTTTCGATACACAACAACGTTAGAAGCGGGGGGAAAAGGGGGAAAAAAGGAACCGTTGAGAAAAAAAGCGCACCCTGCTTCTATAGGCTAAATTCCGCCGGGACAGGAAGAAAAAAAAAGGGGGAAAAAAGGGGGAAGAAAAAGGCACTCCGGAAGGAAGGAAAAGGAAAAGCCCCCGTGCCCACCATAGGGTCCCTCTATCCTTTCCTAGCTTCCTCTCTTGTCCCACCCAAGAAAAAAAAAAAGAAAAAAACTCTCTTCCTCCAGCCGGCAAAAGGCCACGCCCCGACCGTCTCGCCCTTCCCCTGCTCCTCTTCTGCCTCTCCCTTCTTCTCTTTTCGCTCCTCTTTCCGTCTCTTTCCTTCTCCCCCTCCCTGGTCCTTCGCCAGAAAAGAAGGGAAGAAAGGAAAAAAGGAAAGCTTCCACAGAGGAGGTAGTGCAAAGTTCATATTGATCATGATTTTCATTCCTCCTTCTCGACTCCCAGAAAGAGAAAGAGGAAAAAGAAGAACCCTCGAAACAGAGGGATTAGGGTTCACTCTCGCCGGTTCCTCTACCACCACCTCCGTGGCTCTGGCCCGCGGCGAGAGGGGAGGGGGGGTTAAAAAGGAAAAAGGAAAAAAAAGATCGGCAACATGGCGGTTCCGAACTAGGCTGCCACTTTTGTTTTTTCTTGCGCACCGGCAAACGTATGAAGAAAAAGGGGGGGGATCCAACCTACGAGCGACTCGGCCCTCGAGGAAAAGAGGGAAAAAAAGGCACCCTACGTTCCCACCCCCGCCTCCGATCACTGATCACTTCCCCCCTCCCTGCACGCATTCGGTGAACGGAAGGAGAAAAGGAAAAAGGGAAACCAGAGCAAGCTGCGGCGTGCCTTTCCTCTTATATCGTCGCCGAATGGCCAGGGGACGGGAGGGGGGAAACAAAACAAAATCCACAGGAAATTTAGCACGTAACTACCAACCACCTACCATTTCCTTCGTTCCCGCAAGAAAAAGGAAAAAAAAAAAAAAAGAACCTGCAAGCCAGAAGAAAGGTGCAAAGAAGGATTGAAAAGCTCGTCTTTGTACCTTTCCCCTCCAATATCTCCTGCCACCGCCCGAGCGTTGATCGGGAGAAAGAGGGGAAAAAAGGGGGGAAAGAAGAAAAGTGCTCGAAAGGGGGAGAGATTTTTTCAAAGCACGCCGTCGCTTCCAGCCGCATTCCATTGGCGTGCCTAATGAAGGCAATCCAAACGAAGCCGAGCCGAGCTTCATCGAGCCGCGCACACCGTTTAGCATCGATATCCACGGAATGCCGCGTTTGACCCACGGCGAAGAAAAGAGGGGGAGAAGGGAAAAGAAAAAAAACAACAACGGGAAGGGAAGGGGGAGGAAAGAAAGAGAGTAACGCCGTTGAATTCGCCGTGGTTCACGCTGCATCCGTGATCTCGATGCTCAACGGTGTGAGAAGGGGGGGAAAGGGGAAGAAAGGAAAAAAAGATGCGTCAAAGGAGAACGAAAAAATTCGCACTCCCCCCCCTTTCCAATGCGCTGGAAGCCGGAAGGGCAGTGAATGAAAAAAAGGGAGGGAAGTGTTTGTGGGGTGTGAGGCGCGAAGGGGGGAATTGTGGACGGGCCACCAGTTTGGTGTGGGGGGTAACGGGTGTTTGTTTGTTCACATGGCCGTCGTCGCCTCCGCTTCGCTCAATCAACGGACGGGAGGGGGGGGGGGGGGAAAAGGGACAATCCCAACGAGGGGGAAAGTCCTGCTGCTGCCGAGTGCCGGCCTGTCCGTCTGCGGTTTGGGATCGTGAAGGGAAAAAAAAAACATGGGGAGGGGGGGGAGGTCGCCTAAATTCCGTGGATCGGTGGCGTGCAAGAGCGGCTTTCCCGCCACCGAAAAAAAAGAGAGCAGAGCCCACGGGCACGCCGGCCAGCGCTCTGGTTCGTTCGTGCGGCAAGAAAATAGAAGGGAAAAAAGGGTGCAGGGGAGAAAAGTGATCGTGTTTTTCTCGAAGGCGGGACGTCGTGAAAGAGGGGGGAAAAGAAAAAAGGAGAAACTCCGAGGGGGGGGGGGAAAGCCGGTCGAGCCTCACCTGTTGAATTCTTTTTTGTGTGCCGGTGCGCAAGAAAGAAAGTTGGGAAAACTACCCGCAGTGTGGAAGGAAGGCAGCGCACGATGTTGTTCGAAGTTACCTCGCCCCAAAAAAAAAAAAAGGAAAGGAGGGGGGGGGGGGGGAAAAAAGGCGACCTCTTCTACTAGACCGAAGCGCGGAAGAGGGAAGAAAAGAAGACTCTCCAAAAAAAAGAAAGTAGCGGCGTCCTTCTATATTCTCCTTACCTCCCTTTATCACTATGACGGGCCCAGAAAAAAAAAAAAAAAAAAGCTTTCTCGGACGGTGGATTTGTGGCTCTTTCCCCTCTTTCTCTTTTGGAGAGGAGGGGAAAAAGGGGTGGGGAAGGGGCGTGAGCTTTGCCTTTCGCTCGGTGCCGGAGGCCTTGCCGCTCCCTTGGAAACAGGAGGGGGGAAAAAAAAAAAAGAAAAAAAAAAGGCTGGAATCGCCCTATCGAATCAGGTTGCCTCCCCCTGGGGGTGCGCCCAAAAAAAAAAAAGAAAAAAAGAGGCCGGAAGGTACGACGTGTTGGTGTTATCGACAATACCGCGGGCAACCTTGACCGGGGAAGAGTCAGAGAAAGGAACAAAAAAAAGGAAGAAACGAAGGGTGGGGAAAGGACGCCAATAGGAAAGGTGGCCAAAAGGCCCGTCCTGGCAGCTTCGTTGCGCCGCCCGCGGCCCCACACGAAGAGGAGGGGGGGGGAAGGAAAAAAAAGAAAGGTCTCTTGGAAGGGAAGGGGCGGGCTGCCGCAAGGGTAGACGCGGACGATCATTGTTTATTGCCGGAGTATCGAGCCTCGCGGTTACGGAAAAAGAGGGGGGAAGGAAAAAAAAGAAGGTCCTTCAAGGAGAGGGGGGGAAAAGGGCTAGTGGCCCGTGAAGGGCTCACCGGAATCTTTCTTGCCGCAATTTGAAGGGAAGAAAAAAAGAGCAAAAACGAGCGAGTTCCTCTCGATCGAGGAGAAAGTTTGAGCGCGTGAATTATGGCAAAAGCGGGGGATTTGGGGGGGGCGGCGCCCGGGCTTCGCTTCTTCTGGGAAAAGAATCGCGGCGACGCCTCCGTGCTTCGGGAGGAAAAGGGGGGAGGGAAAAAGTTTACGGGGAGCGGCCTTCAAATCGCCTTTTCCAAGTGACCCGGTTCGCACAGAAAAACGTCTGCGCAAGAGGGAAGACTGACTGACGAGCGCTGTTCGTGTCGAAGTGGTGATGCCACCCGGCGAAGCAAAATAAAAAGAAAAAAAAGAGGGATCTCGAGAGGGGGGGTCTGTGTGCCGAGGACGCTCCCGTGAATCATTGTCACTCGAGCTCCAACGGAAAGCGACGGATTATTTTCTCGGACAGAAGAAAAAAGGAAGCGAGGAAGTTAACTTCCTTTCCTCAAAATTGTGGCCGCCAGTGGGGGGGGGAAGAAAGGGCAAAAAAAGAAGGGAAGAGTACACGTAGCCATTGTTTCTTATACTGCTCCAAACCGGAAAACGAAAGGGGGGGGAAGGGGGACTTTAATCATCTATAATTCGTGCAGCCAGCCAAATGTGGAGGAAGCGGTGAAGAAAGCAAGAAAAGACGTGAAGAAAAAGCACCGACGCGAGCTTTTTGTTGCTTTGTCCCTTTTTCTGAGGGCCCCGGCGAGAATGGGGGGGGGGGGGAGGGAAAAAGGGGAAAGGGTTGGTGGAAAATATGGGTAGGCGGGAAATCTTAGGCGAAATTTGTCCGTTCAAAACTCTCGGCGCACCGGGAAGGGAGGAGGGGAAAAAAAAAAAAAATCCAGGAAAAGATGTGCCCTATCCGTGACCTGCTCACCTGACGTCCTCCTCCGGCGATGGCAATTGCGCTCACGAAAAAATCCCGGCCAAGCGAATGGGGGGGGAACCTTTTTCTTTATCTTGGTCCGGAGGCGGTCGCCTCCGGAAAAGGAAAAAAAGGGGAAAAAAGATCGCCCTTCTCTTCTCTCACAGAAACAAGCGACGGGGGACGAAGCTCGGCCTTGGGTGATCGGTGGCGTTTCAGGGTTAAAAAGGAAAAGAAAAAAAAAGCCAAAACCGAAAAAAATTGGAGGAGGGGTGAATCACGTTTGGGGCAAGAAAACGTTGTCCCTCGGGGGGGGGAGAAAAGGAAAGACCTGGGATGGGGAAAGAAGCATCCACTTCGGCTGCTTGCCTGCCTCGCGGCAAGAGGGGAAAGGGAGGTGGAGTCACTTGTTCGGTGTCGTCCAGAAAAAAGGGAAAAGGAGGGGGCACCGGGAGGAAAAAAAAAAGAGGCGCTTTTCGACCGCCGCCCAACAATACGCGAAAGGGGGAAAAAAAGGAAAGTGGGGGAAAAAAAAAAAAAATCAATGCGGAACCGAAACAAAGAGAGAGAAAAAAAAAAAAACAATACAACAACAACACCGTGTTGGGGCCCCCGAAAAGAAGAAAAGAGGGAACCCCTTAGAAGGGGAAAGGATTAAGCATCATCTACTCCCTCCGATTTCTGGGTTTGGGGGGAGGAAAAAGGAGGGGGAAAAAGGAGTTTTCCAGGGAGGGAAAAGGGGCAAAGGTGGGATTGCGCCACTTCCTTTTGGTTCTTCCTTTAACATTCAGTCCTCTCCGCTGGCGGTGCCACGTCCAGAGAAAAGGAAGGAAACAAAAAGAGGGTGTCTCGAGAGAGGGCGGGGGACACGAAGCGCTGTTCCGCCAAAACTCAGAACTTTGCGGCGGGTGTGATGGAACACGGGAAAAAAAAGGGGAAAAGCCATGAGGGGAAGGAAAGAAAGAAGGAATTTGCCCGGCTATTTTGCCTATAACATATCTTTTATCCGAGGAGAAAAAAAAAGGGAGAAAAGAGAGGGGATAGAGCAAATAGAAGGCCCAAAATTTCCGGCTGATCCTTACCTCAATGTCTGCTCCATGAACCGGACCTCTTAGGGGAAAAGGGGAAAGGAAAAAAAAAAAAAAAAAAAAGGAGAAACGCCGCCTTAGGGGGAAAAAGAAAGAAGCAGACGGTACCGGACACCCGAAGGGTGAAGGGGTAGGCTCGCGAGCCACCGCAGCGGGAGCGGACTGCCTGTTAACGACGCCCCAGAAAAGGAGGGACAAGAAAAAAGAAAACTAGCACCGAAGGGGGAAGAAAACAACCAAAAATCAGGCGGTGCGTCGCTGGCTGCTTTAATATACCGGCGAAGGGGCGGCACCGAGGAAAAAGGGAAGGTGCTTTCGGGGGGGATACGTCGACCACACCCGGTGTACGAGCTTGGTTGCGGATCATGATTGAAAAAACTGCTGGAAAAGGGAAGGGGGAGGGGGGCGGCCGGTCGAATGCCGTATCGCGGTGGCCACCCAAAAGAAAGAGGGGGGAAAAGGGAAGGTACTCAAAAAGAAAAAAAGGGAATTTCAGCCCGTCGTCTGCACATGCCCGCGAGCAGACAGAAAGGAAGAGGGGGGAATCAAAAGGAAGATGAAGGAGACACGAGACCAACGTCTTCCCCCAACTTGGAGCCCAACCAGCGCCAACGGCCCACACGATGGGGTGGGGGGGAGGGTCGTGGAAAGATGAAAACGCCCCGACTCACCCAATCCGAGCTAGTCCCCGAAGCCGGGGGGGAAAAAAGAGCTAATGGAGGAGGAAAGGGGAAGCAGCCTCGGCCCTAGCGACTCCTCCTTCCCTCCTCCCGCAATTTTCGCAATCGAGGACAAAGGGGGGGGGGGGAAAAGAAAGAGGAGGAAAGGAGCTACGTAGTGAAGAAGGTGGGAAAAAGAGAGAAGATGGAGAAGACAGTTCACGGCGGCCTACCGTGACCAGCCCGGCGCCGATAATTGAGCCAATTTTCGCTAGAGGGAAAAACTGAAAAAAAGAAAAAAGGGACCAGCATCGCGTCACCTAATCCCACATCCGTGCCGCGGCCCAGCACAAAGGGGGGAAAGGAAAAAACTGGAGCATAGTCCGTGAAGCACTATGTCGGCCCTGGCCGGCCACGCCCAGCAAGAAGGGAAGGGGAGGAAAGGGGGGGGGGGGGGGGGGAGATTCGCGATACCTACGGGCGGAACAAAACGAGAAAAGAAAAGGTTGGCGACACATCCCTCCGACCATGGCCGACGACGCCGGCCCGGGGAGAGGGGGAAAAAAAAAAAACTGCGCACAAGGGGGGTGCGCCGGCGTCAACTCGCTCTAACTCGGCCGAAGGATGGGGGGGGAAGGGTCCCAAAGGACACAAAAAACGTCGCTCATAATCCGTTGAGCTCGTGCCAGTGAAGAAATACGGGGGGGGGGAAAAAAAAGAAAATCGATATCGCGCTCCCCCACTTCCCAAAAGGAAGTCGGCAAGGGAGAAGGAGGGGAACCAGGAAAGCCCATCCGCTCGCATTCCTACATACCTCTTGTCGCAGAAAAGTTAAAGGGAAAAGGAAAAGGAAATCCGAGAAAAGGAAAAAAAAAGATTAGAAGGACTTCGCTAAATCCATCACCTCGCCCACTGCCGGCGTCGCGAGAAGAAAGAAAAAAAACGTCCCAAAGAGGGGAGAAGAACCACTTTTTGCCCAGTAATTTGAAAAAAAAAAAAAAAGAACCGAAAAAAAACTCGAGAGGGGAACAGGAAAGGAAAGAACCAGAATTAGGGAAGAAGAAAAGAAAGCTTAAGGTGAGCCCTTCCACTTCCCACTATCCTTCGCCTCCGGAGAACTATAAACAGGAAGGGGAGGGGGGGGGGGAAAAAAAACGAGAAGGAGAGAAGATACACCCGCACTAAAACCCTTTTCGTCCGCCCCTATTCAAGGGAGAAACACGCCGGAAAAAAGGAAACAAAAGAGAGAGTCCTCTGGTTCCTGGTAACGGCCCCAGCACGCCAGAAATACGGGGGAGGAAGGGGGGGGGGGGAGGGAGAAGAGAAGACGAGAGGAAGCCTCCAAGAAAAGGAGAGAAGAAAAAAAAGGCAGGAGTTCTTCCCGCCAATCGTACACTAAATCTGAGCTCGACTCTTCCCTCGGTCAAGGTGAAAGGGGGGGGGGGGGGAAGGAAAAACAAAAAGGAGAAAAGAGGCCCTTAAATCTCTTCGATGCTGAGAGAAGGGGGGGGGGAAAACATCTCACCACTGAGGAGAATAAGGCGTATCCGCCCGGCCCACGAAGAAAGGAAAAAAAAAGGAAAAAAAAAAACTTCACAGGACAAAAAGGAAAGAGAAAGGGAAAAAAGTCACGCCCTGACCCACCATTCCTTCCGATCCCTTGCGACGAGAAAAAAAAGGGGGGGAAAAAGCCGAAAGGAAGAAAGGGGCACAAGGAGATCGGCCCGTCCATATTTGATCCCTTTATTTCATGCGCTCTGACGACGAAAAAGAAAGGAAAAGGAAGGGGAAGCGCCACGAAAAAGAAGAAAAAAGAAAGCGCCTTTCCGGTCCTCGTCTCCGGTCGCGACCACCACGGCCGGGGGAAAAAAGCAAAAAAAAAATACGAGAAAAAAAAAAAAAGAGAGCTGCCGATCGGCCAACCTCTGCGGTTCGACCAACAGAAAGGGAAGGGGAAAGAAACTTCAACGAGGAAAAAAAGGGGGGAAAAGGAAAGAGAAGCGTTCCACCCTCTATCTACCTCTTCCTCTCAGTCCACGCTGGGCAGTAAAAAGGGGGAAAGAAGGACCCCAGAAAGAGGGGGGCACGATATCACGTTCTCCCTGCCCAAATTCGTCGCGTGCCGAACAGGAAGAAATTTCTGAAAAAAGAAGAAAGAGAGAGGAGGAGTGCCGTTCCGCGAGAGCTCGCAAGTGAGGGGGGGGAGGGGGAAAAGGGGGAAGATTCAAGAAAAAAAAAAGAAAAATTCACCTAAAAATTAGCACGACGAAAAACAACAGGAAAAAAGAGGGCCCACCGCCGGCCGAACAGCCTGTCACCGGCCACATCAGATGTGCCAGAGGATTGAAAAAAAACAGACTTCGTCGGGGGGAAGGGGAGAAAAAAAAAAAAACCTATCCGTTGGAGAGGGAAGAAGAGGGAGGCGACGAACGCAGTGCATCCCTCCTCAATAGTGCTTCGCGGGCTAGTGCCCTAGCTTTTTGGAAAAAAGAAAAGGGGGAAAAAAAAGGGAAAAGGCCCAGGGAGGGGGAGAGAGCGCGGGGCCGTCAATCACGCTCCTGACTCGAGCTTCATCGAGTCCGCGCACAAGAGGGAAACATCTGATAGAAAAAAAAGGGAAAGGAAAGGAGTGGAAAAAGGGGAGAAAAATCACCAGCGGT
>Ga0179593_1715211_pt1 | contig 10293 bp, 6 predicted proteins | sample CZODoug2_1_08_16_FD_185931 | JGI IMG/M metagenome (GOLD analysis project Ga0179593, IMG submission 185931) | Vadose zone soil fungal communities from Angelo Coast Range Reserve, California, USA - CZODoug2_1_08_16fungal (PacBio error correction) | ecosystem: Environmental > Terrestrial > Soil >...
CTACTACTCGTTCGAGGGAGGGTGGATGGGGACAACCGGTCGGATAAACCTACTGTTAAGCTAAAAAGATTGACCTCTGCCAAGTCAGGAAGAAATCTAGATCGCGCGATCAAACAGTCGGACTCTTGAGTGCTTTGATGTGGCGAGGAAGACGTTGCCTTGACGATCTTCTCAGTTGGGAGAGGGGAGGGGACTAGAGGTAAAAGAAACTGGAGAAGTCGGGAATGAAATAGGGGTCTCGTTGCTAGGTAAGCTCGTCAGGTAAAAACTACAGAAAGTTAAGCAGGGGCTCCTTGTTATGGTCGTCGAAACGAAGAGAAAGGAAAGCGGAAAAACAGAAGATCAGCGCCCAGTGGATCAAGCAACAGCAGACGATGCCACGAGCAGGTAACATATCGCCCGCCTCTAGGAACCCCCCAACACCGAATTAGAGGGGGGGCAAAGAAACCTTCCCAGAAGTGGGAAGTCCAACACTTCAAGCGTTGTTGAAGACCCCAAAAAAGGGGGTCGCTCTTGTCTAATCTAAATCTTTTCTAGCTTTCAACTGAAAAGGGAAAAAGAGCGGATAACTTCCCGGTAAGGCAAAGGGAGCCACCCGAGCGGGTGATTGGCCGGGTTTTTTGGTCGGTCGGGTAAACGAGAGGGGAGAAGGAACAAACGTCGCTCCGGCCGGGGGATGAGGGAAGAATTCCTTCCTCAGCACGAACCGAAAGGCAACTCTACCCTACCCTTGCGGGAACCGAGAGAGGCGAAAAGAACCACCCCACATCGCCCACTTTCAGTCTTCAAATTAACCCGGGGGTGAACGGAAGAGAAGGAAGGGGGCAAGCTGTCGAAACTTTTGAAGTCGGTCGTGCGAGCAGAAAGGGGGATGGTATCGAGCCACAAACGGATGGAAAAGATAAGGGCGGAACTGTCCTCGGAACCGGGAGGTGTAACCCTACCAGTACTCCTAAGGGTAGGGGATGCGGTTGCTCTTTCCTCGTAACCTTTGAAGTAAGGCAACCAGGTGGCACGGTAAACCTGGATATCTCACCCCAGAAGAGGGCGGAAAATTCCTTCGGACCATAGGAATCAAAAGATTTCGCACAACCACGAAAATAATGCGGAGACGCGTGGGTTTCGTTACAGGAGGGGGGGCGAGAAGACAAAAAGAAAGGGTCCAGAAAAGGAGTAAGCTCAAAAGAGAGCGATCACCAAGGAATAAAAAAGCGGGACGGTGGCAAACGAAGGATGCTAAGGCGAAGGCGGTAACGGAGCTTTTGTTTGAAGGGGAAACCAATTATGAAAGAAAACGAGCTTCTGGATAAAGAAAAAAACTCGAGGCACGCTCGGGGAACCGAAAAGGCGATACGGGTGACCCGGTCTTCTTCTAATTCAGGGGGCGGGAAAGTTCCCCTTCCGGGAAGGGGCAGTAACTTGAGGGGAAAGGGCTTTCGGCGATGAGATAGCGCGAAGGACTCGAGCAGGTGCAATAAAAAAAAAAAGAGGGCAGAGACTTAAGAAAGACTAGAGTGGTTCGTGGGGCTTAGGGGGCTGTAGGGGCCTCTCTGCAAATTCAAAAACAAACGCCAGGATGGAACGCCATCGGTGAGCGAAGAAGAGGTGGGGTAGGCGATCGATGCCCAACTGAAGTCAGAAAGAAGGGAGAGGGAGCACCATATTTCACGACGCGAAAAAAAAGAAGAAGCGGAAGCTGCGGCCGAGGTGGAGAAAGACAGGAAAATTTCAAAAACGACCGTTCGAGTCACGGAAGGAGACAAAAGGGGAGGATCAAGCAGTTAAAGGCCTTCAAGGTAAGGGGGAGCCGAAAGAGGGATGGCACGCGCCGTTGGGCGGGATGTGGGGTGGGAACGAAAGTGTTTGTACTTCACTCCGAGAGAAAAGCAGAAACAAGGAGGTGCGCCACTGAGAGCCACGACCGAAAGGAGGGAAAAGGATCGGGTACTTTAAACAGGGGAGAAACAAACGGAAAGAAAAGGGGATTTGGAAACGTCCACCGATCCATTGCCTCCGGGCCGAACGTGTGATCGCACCTCCTTTTCCTTGTACTTCTCTGGGGGGGGCACAAGAAGATCGGTTCAAAGTTAATCAAGGGCAGAGAAAGAAACAAAACGGGAGAGGACATCATAAAGGTCCGGCCGCGGCCGCTCCATCGGGGGGACTTCAGGGGAGTCTACAGCTCTAGCATATCAAAACTAGGGAGTAAAAATTAGGGGGAGGGTAACGAAACCTCCTAAAAAAGGAGTGGAAAGCAACTCTCTCGCTTCGAGAGGGGATAGTGCCGGGGGAGCCACACATAAAGGGGAAACTCAGGAGATTGGGGGAAAGCTCCCTAAGGGACTAAAATCCTTCGGCGCTCAAAGAACTGCTCCTCGCCCTAATCGGGCTAAGGAAACTACTAATAAGAGAGGAGAGGAGGAAAAACTAACAGGTCTACGGAAAGGTTCCAAGACGCTCTCGATCCCCGAAGATCTAGGCTCGCGTCACCAGATCTGCGCTATGGAAAAATCATCAACACAAAAGAACCATGTACCACAGGGGGAAATGGGAACTGCTTCGCGGCCAAAAAACGACCTTCTGTCGCCGCAGCACTTGGTTACGGGGGGGGGACAAGGGGGGGAGGGGGTAACTATCAGTTCAAAAAGAGGAAATAAGAGGAAAGAAAAATATTGCATAGTTTGGGGATTAAAAACGGGAGAAGTACCTCCAGAGCGAGAGAGGACTGTAGAGGAGATGACACCGATACCCAATTTTATGGGAAGAGAAGGAGGAACTTATCAAGAGAAAGACTTGGGAACGACCCCTCGCCTTCTCGCTTTTCGTCCCGGGAAAACGAAAGGAGTCTCCAGACACTTGAAAACGTTTGAAGCGGGGAACGATCAGGTCGGGGTCAAAGGGGGGGGAAGCGCATCCGCGCCCTGCAGAAAAAGAAGAGCAAAAGGAGCATTGCACTTGCAATTAGACTACGAAACTCTAGGACTGAAAGTCCGAGCAACGCAGCGACCCGAAACAGGCCCATTAAAATGGGGGGAAAGTGAACACCACGTTCCCTTCCAAGGAGTACATGGAAAATGCGAAAGAGACTTCGAGCTGGAGAAAACCCGACCGCCACTCGTTTCGAAGAACGACTTCAAAAGGGAAGAAAAACGCCTGAACTAAAGGGAACAACCCTTAAATCCTTTACAATTTATCTGAAAAAAAAAGGGGGGGTGACGGGGGGGCAGACATGTGGGTTGTTTCGGGGGCAAAGGGCGAGAGAAGCGCCTCCGGCACGCAACTGGTAGCGCAAAGGAGAAGCAGGGCGACGCACAAACCCAAAAAAAAAGAGAGTTCTACACGCTAGACGGATCTACTGGTCTAAGAAGAAGGGAACACAACAACCTGAGGGACCCGTCAGGGGTGGCTCCGACCGTAAAGAAAAGTCCTCAGAGCCCAGGAAACATCTAAACCAGAAGAGGAAGAGGGGCAAAAACGATTCTAACACGTTCGACACGAAGACGCATGTGTGTCGTGAAAGGGCGGCTAAAGGAGGGCACGCGGGAAGTATAAGGGTCTAGGAAATTAAGGGGGGCCCGCATGCCAAAGTAAGATAAGGGAAGGGGGCGTGTCCCTAGGGGGAGGGAAAACCGCGCCTATGCCATTCCGAAGGGTTTCTATCCTGCTACGCTCTAGCAGGGAGCGAGAGGGGACGACAGCGCTATCCGACCAGAACCGCAGCCCCGACTGTGGGGGGGAGACAAAGGTCCTGACAAAGAACGACTAAGCGGAAAAAAAAAAAAGATCCCCGAGAAAGAGAAAAAAGGGGTATACAGGAAGGGGGTCACTTACACTGAAGAAGAGGGGCCCCAAAGGAAGGAATAAGATCACGGACCCAACTCTGCCGCCAAAAAAAAAGACAACAGCGAAAAAACTACTAGGGGGTAATCAGGGGTCTAATATCCACTCTTTACTACTTAAGAATAGGAAAAAGGAGAATATGAGAGAAAAGGGAACACGCCCGTAAACAAATCCGGGAGAAAGCAAGACACCACTCGGCGGGCACGAACTATCTGGGAGAGAGAGAAACAACAACAACAGTCTACAGGACGCCCTCCCCGATGGTTTTGTCAACCTTTCAACTCTGAGGAAGACGTAGAAAAAACCTCACCGTCAGTGGAGAGGGGGGGGGCTATTGAAGTTCACACGAGTCGGCTCGAGATCCCGCCGTAGAAAAAGATGAGTCGAACGGGGGGGTCGCGGAGCTGCCATTTTGTCCAACCTAGACTTGGGAAACGTGACAAACTGATCGGGGTATAGGAGGAGGATGGATGGCGAGGGTGTGGACTCTTCGGAGGAAAGAGCGACACGGCCGCAGGTTCAGAGGAGGGAAGGGTCTCTAGAACTCTTCTTAAGAACTCACGGGGGATAGGAAGAGGGGGGGGGCAACAGCAGGCCGAGAGCCACGTACTGAGGGGAGGGCTGTTGAGACCAGAAAAGGGAATTTACAACACCAAAGGTGAAAAGTCATGCATGCGGGAAATGGACCGACCACGATCGCGTTACCCCAAATGGACTTTTTGACTAAGAGGTTCCCCCGACCCACATGGTTCTTTTTCAAAACTTGAGAAAAAAGGAGGTGAAAAGATCAGGTATCCCTGCTCGTGCGATTGTCGACGGAGATTGGGGGGATACTTCGGAAGAGCCGCCGGAGCCACCGTTAGTTTTGGCGAACCTGTACATCAAACCTCTCGGTAGTAGAAAAAGGGAAAATTAGAGACGATAGCCGGAAAAAATGGGGGGAGTGGAGAGGGGCTCCTTGAGCTCAGAAAGGGAATGCAGTAAGAAAAAAGTCAGGGAGGGGGGGGACCCTACGCGTTTGAAAAGGAAAACAAAGGAAAACAGGTAAAGCTCACTTTTCGGAGCCAAGGGGGTGAGCTGTCGAAGATCGGACCTCAGTGTGAAGGAGGGTTGAAGGACATGGGCGTTGGGGGGAGAACCAAAGTCGCGCCCCAGGCTTCTTGGCAGGGGGGCCGAACCTTTGTGTTCACTACCGGAAGTGGTAGGGGGGGGACTGTTTCTTTACCGTAAGAAAAATAGAGGCGTAGGGCCTTGGAGGGGTCTGAAAGGAGTTACCGCGCAGGTAACCGCGTGGCACGGACTGGAAGCCGGGGAAATGCGAGAAGAAGGGGAATCCTCTCTTACTCCCCAAAAATGCAAATGCGAGAGTCGATGGTCAAACAAGACGCTGTCGGCGGAAAAGCGTTTGTGTCGTTCAGCGGGGAAAAAAGGAAGATTGAGGAAAAGCTCAACAAGGGATCCGACCAGACTGCTCACCGGTACGTCAAGGTAGCCACCAAAAACTTCGAGGGGAGACCTGAAGATGAGGGGCTTTGAGGTGAGAAAAAGGGGGAACGGAGCTGGCCGATTCGTCTATTAGTCGAGGGAGGGGACTTCTTCACAGGGGAGACGTTCATCTCCAAAGGACAAAGGGGTGAAGAACGTGGAGGAAGAAGATTGCTTCAGGGAAGAACCGAAAGGGTTACATGGAGGGCAGTGGGATTTCAGCGGATTGAGCGAATCACGCCAGGTACTAGACTATCGGAAAGGTCGCAGGTAGTACGAGCAGAGGAAATAAATCAGCCATTAGTTTCGGCTAAGTAGCTTGAAGTGGAGGAAACTGAATTTCCAAGCAAAACAAACGACGGAAGAGGGAGGCCTGTCGAACCGGGAAGAAGTTGGCCGTCGAGGTCGAGCAAGGAGCTTCGAAGGGGCTCCATATGGTCCCTGAGAGAGAAAAGAAGATATCGAGGAAAAGGAGGGACGTCGTACATTGACTGTTAGAAAAAGGGCGGAAGAAAGAAACTAAACGACTCCTCACGAGGTCAAGGGAAGAAGACATCGGACGGAAAGATCAAGCAGGGAATATGCCGGGAGGGCAAGGCTCCTTACGGGAGGATCCCAGGGGGCGGTGAGGAAAGGCCGTATGAACAAGAAAAGTTCGATATCCAATGGGGGCGGGGAAAGAACATCCCTTGGGAAGAAGGAGTATGGACACGCCAGGTAGGGGAGATGGGCCGGTGCTCCAAAGCGGTCTTATCTCAAAGAAAAGGAGGAGAAATATATATCCTAAAATTTGGAAGGATCCGATCGGGGGGATGAGTGGAACCTTCTTGACCGTCGCTGGGAGCCGCGTGAGTAAGTAAAAAAAAAATCGGATGGGGACAGTCCTTCGCGGCTCACAAAGAACGGACAAGGGGATCCGTAAGCGGTCGTCCGTCGGTCCTCACCGAATGCGAGAGCTTAAGGTGGAAAAGAGCTCTAGAAAGGAAGATCATGAGGAGAGAAGCCAAGAGGGCGTGCTCTTAGCGAGAAGGTCCCCTTCCGAAGCGGCCCGCAAGAAGTCGCTTAATCATGGAGGGGGACCTCGGCCTCTACTACATCCGTTCAGGTACAAGCGATAGAAGAGCCTCCTCCACCTCTCGGGCGAAAATAAATCCAAGAGTCTCCCTGCCGCGCTGTCGTCGGGACCTTCTTTGATGCAAGAGGAAAATCGAGGCAAAGGAAAAACAGGCGGAAACTCTTAAATCAGAGAGACATCAAAGAAGCTCGAGGAGGAAGATCGAGCTCTCGCAGCATCCTCCGAAGCACCCGCCCTACAGAAAAACAGGGTACTTCGCAAAATCACCAATACATTCTTCAGGAACTAAAAAGGCGAGACCGACCGCGTCCTGTAAAGAGAGGGGGCCGCGAGCTCATGCTCTACGGTCTCATAAAAAGGCGAAGGTGTTAAAGTCCAAAAAGGGAAAAAGTCAGTACTATATATCGAGACAAAAACAGGAGAGAGGGGGTCGGACACCTGAGACAGCTGTTAGCGGTTCATACGGGGGGAGGCCAAATCCTCGAAGGGGAAACTCGAATTCTCGAGTCGCATCGAAGAAGGGCCTAAAAACACCTCCGAAGCGGAGACGCGCGGTCGAAAAAGGAGCCGGTGCCCCCTAGACTCGCCGGTCAGAGAAATGGCGGATGAAGTAGTATAGGTGAAAGGTCCGAAACGCGTTAGAAAGCTTACCTAGGTGAAATCACAAAAACACATTTACCCAGTGAAACCCTTGGGGGTATTGGAAAAAAGAGAACACAGCCGGCCTTCCTTACATTCAAGCTCAAAGGCCATCTCCTTTTGGCTTATACCATAAACCCAAAGAAAGGGTCGGGAGGGAAGGCAAAATACTAAAAAACCCGTTCTTGAGATATAGATTTAAAAATTTCCTGCCGGGAAAAAGTAAAAGAAAGAGGGGGGTCGATTGGGGTGGTTATGGTAACTCATCTTACTCTGGCGCCCAGAAGAAAGAGGGGAAAAAATTCAAAAGAATGTGAGGATGAGGAAGGACGCCATCAAAACCAAACGGAGAGACAAGTATCAGACGGTGCTCTACACGATCGTTATACTAGGAAGGGACCACCGCAAAAAAAAAGAGAGTGCCTCCTTCCAGGAAGGTGGATCATGAACAGGAATGCAGGCGAACATCGCACCCTGACAGGACATTTATCGCAAAAAAATTCTCGGGCTAAACTAGTGTGGGCCCGATGGATTACTGGGGAAGGGGGGGGGGGTGTTAAAAGAAACGGTACGAAAAGATAGGGGAGGACAAGTGGCACTCATTAGGTACGGAAGGATTGGAACCTATCTTCTCTGAAAGGAAAAGCCGCGCCAAACGTGGAAGGGAAGGATTGGGGAGATACATGCTTTGCTCTCGTATCTTGCCTAAAGATTCCCCAGCGGAGAGTCTACCAGAGAACTCAAGAGCAAAAAACTGACGATTCCAGGGCGCGTGAGAAGGACTACTCGGAAACGAACACGGGCACACGCGCCTCCCGAGAGCGATATATATCCCTGTCCAGGTTTACGAGTCACTGTCGAACCCAAATCGAGGCTTACCCAGAGGGAAGACAAATCAGAAAGAGGGACGCGCTAGCCAGACGCCGGATCGCAAAAAAAAAAAAGAAAAAAAAAAAAAAAAAAAAAAAAAAAAAAAAAAAAAAAAAAAAAAAAAAAAAAAGAAAGAAAAAAAAAAAAAAAAAAAAAAAAGGAAAAAAAAATATACAGATCACTAGCCTTTAGTTCAAGGAGTCTGTCAAAGAAAATTCGAGGAAGGAAACGGTTACCATCCTCCCAATCTCGTCTGCCAGCGTATAGAGCGTAAAAAAAACAACAACGGGGAGAAAAGAGAGAACGACCGAGTTAGGAGAAATCCAGGGGTGGTCACTCTTTCTGATCGACGACTTTCTTTGGAAGGATCCTCCTCGCAAAAGCTCAGAGGCGATTCAAAGGGGTCTTCGGAGCGCTCTCAAAGAAAGGAATTCGACTAGGTTGTGTCGGGCGCCGAGACTCCGTGGAGGCTGCTTCCCGGGGACTCTCTTTCCTTGCGCTATACGACCAGCCGGGAAAAAACGGAAGCGAAAGTCTCGTCTGTTTTTGGATCAAGTAGGAAAAAACTGAAGATGGCGCGCGGCGGGGCTCTGGGGCGGAGGAGAAAAAATCGCGAGGAACCGCAGCCATCGGAGAGCATGGCTACGCTCGAAAAAAAAAGGGGACCATGAGTAAACCATTCCACTTAAAAACTGCGCTTAAAAATCGTAAAACGAGACGCCACAGTTTCTGTGGCGATGGGCAGGCCAAACGGGAAAGTACGCGTCAATCTTTCGTCCCCAAACTTAAGGGATTGTGTTTATCATTGAGGGGGGACTGAATCGTTGTGTACAAACACATGTCGCTCGGGACGAACGAGAGAAAGCTTTGGATCCATGGCCATGCTGTGGCGATTTTTCGCGTTCGCCTGTGAGATGGGAAAAGGCCGAAGGACCACCTATCTTTGGGGGGGAGGGGTTTTTTTGGGGTGAGGGGTCTACTCTCGGTAAGCCACCGAGATAAGATAAGGGGACGACGAATTATGGGGCAAGATGGTCTTCCTTCTCAGCTTCCCTGTCCGCGAGGGCAACCACAAAAAAAAAAAAAAAAACGTGCTTTTACTCCAGTATCGGGGGGAAGGGGACACGGACAGACGGAAGAACAACAACCATCGCAAAACAGGTCCGTGAGCTCACTTTTCCGGCCGACCAGGGTTTGTTCCCGGGCCGAAAGCAAGAAAGCCTTGGGGAAGGCGTGGTGAGGTTCTACCCATTGAGGGAAATGAAGCCCAAAACTTCGCGAAAAAACGGTTAACTGCCGGAAGGGGCCGGCCCCCCTTCAACCCGTGGGACCTGAGGCCTGGGGAAAAAGTTGCTACTAAAAAATCGGTGATGGAGGGGAAAGGACTAAGGGGGACGCGAGAGGCAGCTGGCACGGCCGGGAGCCCTTCTACGAAAAGCCAGCAGACGAAGGGGAAAGAATGCGCACTTAAAAGAAATGATGGTGCACATGACGTCCGAGGTCACGTAGGCGGGAGGAGAAGGCCTTGGTTTTCGAAATTTATGAAGGGGAACTAAATCACGAAGAAAAGTGGGGGAAAACAAAAAAAAGAGAAATGAGGAAACTAGGGAATCACTACTAGATCACAATATACCAGATCACGGTGTGGGACAAACCGAAAAGCTCAACTCGAAAAAAAAACGCTCCTATGGACTTTAAGGTGAGAAGAAAACAACAAATCTGCTGAGTGGGAGAGACTAGAGGAACATGCTCGAGGGACCTACCTCGGTTCACAAAAGAAAAACACGTGGCGGGCTAATAAAGGAGGGGAGGTCCGAGAAAGGGGATTCCTTGAAATCTGGTATGGGGACTTGAAATTCGGCGGATGATCGAAGAGATAGGACTGACTCGTAGTGTTCTGAGACACGCTGTGATGGGAAAGCGATAGGTAGGCGCAGCAGGGGACGTTTCGGATCTAGTCCTCTAATCAGTCAAAAACCCGAAAGCGTCAACTTCTTAATTCGGGAAGACTGGGAGCTGCCGTCCGTCGTCGATCAGAACAAGGAGGGTCGGACGACAGGAGGTCGAGATCTCCATGATTGCCCGAGACCAAGAAGGAAGACAAGATCTAGGTTCTTAGAATAGAAGAGGTAAGGGGAAAGCAAGTAGATGGAGCACAAAGACTTGGCGTCAGTTTACGAGAATGAAAGCGAAGATATCTTTCTTAATTCATCGCGTCGAAGGTGAAGGCCGAGGCAAAGAAACATTGTCCGACTACCTTTTTGGGATTGGCAGAAAAGGGGAATAAACAAAGTAGATTTGTGCTTACTGTCCTCCGGGTCAAATGAGGGGAGCGAGAGATCCTCTTCAGAAACCAAAGATCTGGTGGGTGATTACCAAGTCTT
>Ga0179593_1716972_pt1 | contig 10293 bp, 8 predicted proteins | sample CZODoug2_1_08_16_FD_185931 | JGI IMG/M metagenome (GOLD analysis project Ga0179593, IMG submission 185931) | Vadose zone soil fungal communities from Angelo Coast Range Reserve, California, USA - CZODoug2_1_08_16fungal (PacBio error correction) | ecosystem: Environmental > Terrestrial > Soil >...
CTCCCTAAGGTGAAACGACACAAAGAAAAAGAGAGGGAAAAGGTTACTATCTGCTGGTGACTGCTATGATGTCGGAACTGCCCGGTGGCGGAAGAGAAGAAAAAAGGAACGAGCCGTTGAGGACCAGCCTCTTCAGATCAACAGAGCTTGTTTACACGGTTGAAAAATCTCGGGTCTAGGGTCCGGTTTCCTCTAAAACTGAAATAGGCGGGGGGGGGGGGAAAAAGGAAAGGGCCGGGGCTTGCTTGCATATCTCGCCACTCCGAAGTCGCCACAGAAGAAGAAGTGAAAGAGCTTCGTCCTAACCTCCTCCCGGTACTAGAAGAAAGGGGGAGGGCGGGGCTTGCGTACCTCTGGGACAGCACTACCATCACCACGTCGGAACGGTTAAGGAAAAAAGGGAGGGGAAGGGGAGTTATCATCGTCTTGCTCGCTCACGCGAAGGAGGGAGAAAAAAAAAAGTGTAAAACATTCTCCCGCCAACTCGGGAACATCTCTTCCCTTAGGTCACCAGGTCGTAGCGGTGGACTGCAGGAGAGGAGCAGTTGTGTTTTGTAACGAACACCCCCCTGCCGCAGACGAAAAGAAAAGGAAGAAAAAAGGAGAAAACCCCTCATTCCACCGGCCGATGGGGAAAGAGGAGAAAAAAAAAAAAAAGGCGTCCTTGATTTCTTTGATAGTAATCTGGTAACGGAAGAAAAGGAAAAAGGAGGAAAGGGGACAACGTGTATCCCTTCGCTCCAATCAATAGGAGGGGGGGAAGAAAAACAGCACTTTAGGTACTGGGGACACAGGTCCTGCAAACGCCTGGGGGTGTATTCTTTCGCCGGTCGGGGCGAAGGAAAAGGAGGAAGGGAGGAGGGTTGAACGCTTTCGTAATAGCTGCGTGTAGGCAAAAAAGAAGAAGGTTAATGAAACCGTCAAGAGTTGAATAAATCGCATCCGCCAGCCACACAAAAAGGGGGGGGCAAGAGTTTGTCATCGGGAAGAGCCGTACGCGAAAGAATCGGGTCGGAGATGTGCAAAAGAAAAAAGGGGAAAATTTTGCAGTGAGTCCACCCGCTCGCTCCTGACGCGGGGAGGGGAAGCCGACCGCTTGAACAGCCGCCCGGGGAAAAAGGGGGGTGAAAGCACTCCTGCGCCCCCCAGACAGCGGTCCGCGTCAAGCAAGATAAGAAAGGGCACCGATGAGCTACGTCACCCCGCCATCACCAGCACCGGCCGTCGGGAAAAAAAAAAAACGTACGCGATTTGAGCGCAGGGGTATTCTTTCCCCTAGCTTCCGAAAAGTGGGGAAGTAGCTGTCCGCTCTCCCCCGCTCTCCGTACGCCTTATTGAAGAAAAAAAAAGGGGGGGCAAGCCGTAGGTGTGGGCGAACTCTTTCCACTTCCTTGAGGAAGGAGGGGATACGCAGCAGTCGGTCTCAAACCTCTTCCTTAAAGGAGGGAAAAGAAATGGGCCCCCAGGCGTCTAACATCCTCTTTTTTCCATCGGGAGAGATAGGGGGGATCATCTCCCATTCCTTTAGGGTAAAAGGGGGGAAGAGATCTATACCTTAGCTATCAGCTCGGCGGAAAGGGGGAGGGGAAAAAGAGGAAAAGCCATTGGTTGCAACGGCGTGAGTTTCGCGTTGTGCTTGCACAGGAGGTAAGGGGGGGAAAAGAAAAGAAAGTGGCCTTCAACTAGAAAAAAAAAGGGCGCCGAGTCGAGAACGGATCCTGCCTCGCAACCCCCAAGAAGAAAAAAGGGAGAGAGAGGGGGGGGTTCTGCCGTCTCCGGCTGCGAAAAAGAGAAAAGAAAAAAAAAAAGAAAGTCTTTGAGGCCGAGCACAGTTCGTTCGGCCGCCACCGGACGCCCGCAGCACAAAGAGGAAAAGAAAGGGGGAAGTGAGGCGGCGATGCCGGCCATACCCGGCGCGGGAAGAAAAAAAGCTTCTACTAAGGGGAATGGGCGATGATCCCAAACCAAGAGAAAGAGAGAAGGATAGACGGGGAACTGGAGTCCCGTTACTCTCGACGGGGAAAAAAGGGGAAAAAGAGAGGAGGAAGGGGAATGGAAGATCGAGGAAGCAAGAACTGTGGCCGCGTCGCCAACACCTACGGCGGGAAAAGTGGGGGAAGGAGGAAGAGGGGGAGGAGGACATCTTCTTCTTCTTGCCGGCCTGGAATGAGAGGAAAAAAAAAAAGAAAAGCTCAATAGCTCCACGATAGGAAGGTGTGCGTTTCTCATGTCGCTTTCCCACGGTAAAAGGTGAAGGGGGAAAGAAAATGGGAATAGCTTGGAAGAGTACCGCTTCTGGGGGCGCGGGGGAAATGGGGAAGAGGGGCGAGTTTCTGCGGCGGTAAAAGCGGTCGGCCTGTCTACCAGATCTGAATCCAAAGAGAAGGAAAAGGAACTAATGCACCCCTTCACAACGGTAATCTTGGGGGGAAAAAGGAAGAAAGAAAACCCATCACTCATCGTTAGAGTACTTCTCTTGGTTTATGTTCGACGCCATGAACAAAAAAGGCTTCTAGAGCCCGACGTGTGTGGTTGGAGGGGAAGAGGGGAGAAAATGGGAAAGGGAGAGGTCACGTTCCCCTCCAAGCCGTAAATTTCCTACCTCAGCTATTCCAAGCGGTCCCCAAGGAAGAGGGGGGAAAAAAAGGACCCAAGTGCACCTGACACGCTTTCTACACAACAATGCTTGCAGGAGGGGGGAGGGGGAAAGGGAAAGGGGATTCCTTTCCTCTCCGAAACCATACGTCTTCACTCCAGCTGATTGGAAGAAGGGGGGGATAAAAAAAGAGGAAACCAGTAGACAAACATCGTCTGTTTCCAATATTTACTTATCAAAGGGAAAGAAAAAAGAACGGGAAGACAGGTTTGGGGGAACTCTTGCAATCGGCCCCGGGTGGCATTACGTGGGTCGAGGCGAAGGACTAACCGGGAAAAGGAGGGGCTGCGGGCAGGGGGTTCGTTACACCACACTTAACTGGCTCCTCTAAGGAAGGGGAAAAAGAAGAGAGAAAAGCCGCGAGGAGTTTCGGCGATGGGGGGCGAACCCCGGCTTATGTCCTATCTAGCGGACGTCAAGTAGCAAGAAGAAATCCAAACAGGCCTTAACAACTTTCGTACGGGAAGAATCCCTCGTTACGGGGGCCCTCCTCTTCCCTCTCCACCATTCGAGCCGGGGGGAGGCGAAGCCGCCGGCTGCACTTCTTTTTCCGTTATCTGTAGGGGGGGGGGAGATATTTCGAAAAAGGCCCATTCTCGTTTCCATTGTTTGGGTGAGAGGGGGGATAAAAAAGAAAAAGAACCTCAGCCAGAATGGACGGTCTGAGAGGAACACCTTTACGAAAAAAAAGGGGAAAAGGAAAAAAAAAAAGAGGTTCTCAGTGGTAGGAGGGTGAACGCGGACGCTCACTACACCGGGCATGTTCCGAATCATAAGCCAAAAAAGACGCGAGGATAATACGAGCCTTGTGGCGTTTCACCTTCCGGCTATCTCAGAAAAAAAAAAAGGTGACCAAAAGAAGAGATTATCCTCGCGGATTTCCTCTATCGCTGGGTCGGAGAAGAGGAGCGGAAAAAAGGAAAAGGAAGGCGTTCACCGCGCCACTTAGCACCCGACCGTTGTCGGACCAGCCGGGAGAGAGGGGAGGGAAAGTTGGACTCTCAGCCGCAAAGCGCGGAGAGGGTCCTTTGTTCCTCTAGAAACTGAAGAGCGTTAGGTGTGGGGGTAAAAAGAGGGGGACGGGGGCCTGTTGCTTCATAGCTCGCCACGACTCGAAGTCAAAAAGCGATCACGGACAAAGAAAGGAGCGGTTCTCTGTTTGGGGAAAAAAGGCCTCCCGGTCTCCAGTGTAGGCGGACAAAAGAGAAGGCACATGTACCGATGGGACAGCACTACATCACCAGTCGGCCGTCCAAGGGCATGTTTGGATGTTAGTAAAGGGGAGAAAGCAAAGATCGAATTCGGACGTAACTCGTCGACAAATCATGCTGGTTCTCCCCCATCGACCGCACGCCTCGGAAAGAAAAAAAGTTAGAAGGTGGAGCTACAACACCTTCATGAGAGGAGCAGTAGTGGGGGAAAAAAAAAAAAAAAAGAATCGAATTTGGCCAGGGAGTCTCGTACTCGACCCACTCATGCCACCAAGAAAAGAAAAAACAGGGCGAAAGCTCCTCTAAGTAAGGGGAGGGGGGAAAAAGGGAGAAAGAACTTTGAAGAGATCGGGGGGGCGGCGTCCCGAGCGTACTGGGACACGTGTAGCCGGAAAAGAAGAAGGAAAGTATTGTGGTGGCGGATAGGAAAGGCCGTCAAGCAGCTGGGAAAGGGGGGGAAACCTTCCTGCAACGCCTGTTGGGGAAGGGAAGCGTGTGAGCATGCAAGGAGAAGCACCGCTTCTATTTGACCGCTTCGGAATACTGCGGGGGAGAAGGGGCACATCGATAATAAAAAAGAAAAACCCCCACAGTCGGTGCTCTATGAATTCGCATCTTTGTGGCAGAGTGTGTAAATGAGTCGAACATCACCCCCCGCGCCGTACTAGAAGAGGAAAAAAAAAACGAGGACACCTTGGGGGAAGGTTGTTAAGTAGTCCAAAACCAAAGGAGGAGGGAGGAGCACTCGGGTCGACCTGCCGACCGCGAACAGAAAAAAAAAAAAAAAGGTAGTTTGGGGGGCCATCCCTCCGCGCCCCCAGAAAGAGGTCAAAGGAAGAAGAATGAGATAAGGTCAACCCTCATCACCATCACCGGCCCTCGGGAAAAAGAAAAATAAAAAGAAAAAAGTGAGGCGAGGTGAGAGGAGGTAGTCTCCCTATCTTCCGCCCGTGGGCCTCGAAGTCAAAATCGCACACCTCTCCTGACGCCTTCTTCTCTAAAAGAGAAAAAAAACGAAAAAAACCGCCTTCGTGTTGAAGGAACGCCGTCCACGTCCCTTTAGGAAGCGAGATTGAAAGGGGAGAAAAGGAAACAAGCTCCTTAAAGTCGAGAGGGAAGGGAAAAAGAAAACTGGTCATCGGGACGGCGCGGCGAGTGTTTGGGGATCAGCAGCCTGGTCCGACAGGAGGGACCTTACGAGCAGCGCCGGCTCCTGCCGCCTCGCCGCATTGCAACTGGGAAGGGGGGTGTCAAGGCAGTGATTTCGCGTTGGTGCTGCCGGGGGAGGGGAAAAGAAGGGCAATCCGGCCTCAGAGAAAGTGGCTCCTCCCTGCGAGACTGAGGGGAAGAAGAGGTCGGAAGGAAAGCCGGCCGCACCCCCACAAAGAGAAGAAAAAGGGGTTCGGCCGCTAAGGCTGCTACTCGTCCGAAGTGGAAGCACGACTAGCGCGAAGAGTGAGGACGCTGCACAGTTCGTTTCGTCCCGCCACCGGCCTCAAAGAAAAGAAAAAAGAAAAATGGCTTCTATGCCCGGACCAGACGCCGCTGCTTATCTACGGGAAGAAAGACAGACAAAAAGGGGGAACCCAAACAACCGCCGAGATCGCTCCCGATGAAAAAGAAAGAAAGAAAAAAAAACTAAGGAGCTGGGGGCCGACCGTACGGCGAAGTCCTAAGGCGAGAGGGGAAATGGAAAGCTAGAATTAAATATGAAGGGAGGGGGTAGGGGCGGAGAAGAATGCTTCCTGCGATTCGGGGGCTATCTTACAGAGAGGAAAGGAGGGAAAAAACGGTGCAGGAAGGCTCTTACGCCTACGAAAACCACGCGCCAATTCTCGCCTTTGTGCTGTTAAAAGGGAGGGGGAAAAGTGAAAGATTCATTGGCACCCAAGACATGAAAGAGCTTGTAAGATTGACCGCTTCTTGTTGGCCGGCGGCGGGGGGAAATGGGGAGAAAAGGGGCGGTGAACGCGGTCGGCCGGTCCTACCACGCTGATCCGCCAGAGGAAAAGAGAAGGTCAACAACCTGCAAAAAGGGAAGCTTTTTTCTGTCCTTTTTGTTCGGCGGAAAGATGGAGGGAGAGTACGGCGCGGGGGTTTATTTTTCGACGAAAGAAAGAAAGAGGGAAAAACGGTGGTGGCTGGGCGGATGCGATTCAACTCGTACTGTTTCAAGGAAGGAAAGGGCCACTCCTCTCGTATTGCTACACGAAAGGGAAAACTCCTGCATGCTCAAAATAAGGCTGCAAGTCGCACCTGACCGGCGCAAGAACAAAAAAGGGGAAGGGGGATTAGCCAATTTCCTAAGGAAAGGGGGGGCCGGCAGCCACCATACAGGAGGGAAAGCCAGCCTGATTGTCGCTAAGGCTACACGTGGGAAAAAAAAAGAGAGAGGCAAGCATCGTCCTGTTACCATATGTGAGAAGGGGAAAAAAAAAGGGAGTGATTCGAAATGTGTGGGTTGATGCTCCTCTTGCAATCTTCCTTGTGGCATGATGGGGGAGAAGGAGGAAGTGGCGAGGAAGGGGGTTCTTTACACCACACTAACTGGAGAAGAGAGGAAAAAGGGACCGGGCTTTCCGAGGAGGTTGCTGGGCGATGTTTTGCTACCCGCTGGGTCAAGAAGAGCGGAAAAAAGAAAAAAAGGACAGGTAAAGCGATGAATAACTCCATCCAACATGAAAAAAAAGGAAAGAAAGGGGGTGTTTCTGCGGGGGGGGGCGGGGGGGAAAAAGACTTCTGCCACTCTCCACCATTCTAGCCGGTGTCCCGAAAGAAAAGGGAAACGAAAAAGGCCTGCGGCACTTCTTTGGTCCGTTATCGTATGGTTGCGACTTCGAGGAGAAAAAAGAGACGTTTACAGGTGTTTGGTGGCTAGGCTAACAAATCACGAATATGGAAGGGAAAAAGGGGAACTGACACCTGTGTACTAAAAGTGAACAGCTCTGTTGATCTGAAGAGGCTGGTGAAAACGAGAGGGGGAAAAAAGGGAAAAGCTCATCGGACACCGGAATGTTCCGATCACCTCGCCGTCACCCATCAGATAAGGAGAAAAGGAAGGGGAGAAAGGAGAGCTCAAAAACAACTATTAGTAGGGAAAAAGAGGATAGCCCTAAGGTGCAACCGCCACAAGACTCGATTATCCTCGCTGAGGGGAAAAAAGGAAGAACGGTTAGATGAGCACGTGACTCGTTCAACCCTCGAAAGGGAAGAAAAAGAAAAAGCCCTCTTCAGATCACAGAGGGGGGGGTGACGTCGTACGCATGTTTCTCTCATCCGTCCATCCGGGGCTAGGTCAGGGAGGGGAGGGGGGTAGCATACGCACCCAAACCTTGAAACAGCGACTGGGGCCTGTTTGCTGGGGGGAAGAAGAAAAAAGACAGCAGGCCGTCGCTTCGTCCGCACCGCCCTCCCGGGAAGCCGGCTTCGAATGTGGCGAGGCAATGGGAGGAAAAGAACAGAAAAAGCAAACCACGTCGGCCGTCCCGCACTTTGTTCAGGCTGGGGAGGGGCTGCACTCCGCGCACGACGAATTCCGGAAAAGAAGGGGCATAAGCGGGGGGTGAGCCCCCAATCTCCCTCACTTCCTCGGACAGCTCGGCTGGGAGGCGGACGAAACACCTGCCGGAGATGATCCAGTTAGTGTGGGTAACGAAAAAAAAAAGGAAAAAGAAAAAAAAGGGACGTAATCGACCCCCTCATTCCCACCCCGCCGGAAGAATAATCGAAGTACGGAGGCTTGATTTCGTTTATAAGTACATCTGGTAACAGAACAAAGGGAGGGGAAAGGAGTAGGAGGCGTACTGGACACGTGAGTCCCTTCGCGCCAATCAGGCTGGAGGGGAGAAAGGTCCAAGCAGCTTGAGTTACTTCGGCAAGGGGAAAAAAAAAACGAATTTGTTTTTGTATGTCGCCTGTCAGTTTCGACTGGCCAGAGGAGGGGAAGGGGGGGAGGCGATTTTGACCGCTTCGGAATAGGAGGAAAAAAAGAAAAAGGGGCCGTCTCGTGAATGGGAAAAACCGTCCGATTTTACTCGCATCCGCCACCACCCCCCAGGCAAAGGGGGCAGAGTTGTCCATGCGTCTACCCATCAACCAAAAGGAAAAAAAAAAGGAGGAATCGAAGGTAAGATGGTGGACAGCACGAACAACTGACCTCCCACCAGCTTTCACCCAGGGGAGAAAACGCGTCGCTCCTGCTCTGGCACGGGAGAATGGAAAAAAAAAGAAGAAAAACGTCCAGAGGGGGGTGTCCATCACTCCTCCCCCACACACACAAAGGAAAGAGGCAAGGAAGCTAACGTCAAAACCTCTCACATCACCAGGAAAAAAAAAAAACCGAACCCCGTCCGAGCTGTTGGCGCGAGTTGAGCGCGGTAGAAAAGGGGGGAACGAAGGGTCCAGTCCTGCCATCCCGACTACGATGGAAGAAAAAAGCCGGAAGAATGATGCTCCCTCACACCCTTACACCACGTACCCAGAAAAGGCCATGGAGGAAGGCGATCTTCCATTTTCCCCTCTCGCTTCGGACCTAAAAGAAAAGAAAAGAGAAACTCCAGTTCCCCGTCGGCGAACAGCCGCTTTATTTCATCTTAGCGATCTCGTCGAGTGGTTTGGGGAAAAAAGACGAGTGGGATGAAAATCCCGGACGAGAATTCGCCTGCTCTTTCCTTCAAATCGCCGACGGAAAGGAGGATTTCGACGGGGTTCTGCGGAGGGAAAAGGGGAGTAATCAATAAAAGTGTAAATCCCGTCTTCGCTTATTTCGTATCTCCACGGGAGGAAAGAAGGAAGAACCCCCACATCTCCTCAACAACACAAAGGGGGAACGGATCCTTCTTGCAGAATCTGCCTAATTGAATCTACTATAATCGCGAGGGATGAGCACAGGGTAGTTAGGCCGCCACCGTACCCCTTATCACAACTCTAACTAAAGAAAAAGAAAGAGAAATCTCTTATCGTACGGGTATAGAAACAACATCCCCCCGCTTCGACCTCAATGCCTGGGCATATAAAAAAAAGAGGGACAATCCAAGCGGATGTTATACTACGTTTAACTGTTTTCCCTTACTCTCAGAAGGGAAGGGGGGAAACCATTCACCTACGTCGATCCGAAAGGCGAGAAGGGAAGGGGACCAACACCGGCGGCGGTTACTTTTTTCCTTTTCTTGAGACAGGCGGTCCGGCGAGAGGGGGGAAGATTAGGGAATGGTCGAGCCCACGGTGCGGAGCTCTTTTCCTCCTACCTCTCTCCTCGCGCACCCACGACAGAGAAAAAGGGACAGTGCTGTGATTCTGGTGACGGAGGAAGAAAAGGGGTGGGGGAGTTATTGACAACTACAAGGCTGGACGTGTACCTAGGTTCTTCTGCTTTTTCAGCGGTCGGCAAAGGGGATAAGCCACGCAGGCGCTATCTGTGACTACTTGGAAGAAAAAGGAAAAAAAAAAAAAAAAAGGGGTTCGTGATGCAAGCTTCCGCTCCGATCTTTCGATTAGGCGCGGGGGGGTGAGGGAAAAGGGAAACAAAGCTGCCGCTTCTAGAGAACGAAAAGGGGGAGGGAAAAGACTGTTTCATGAACGAGATGCGTCAATTTCCACTCCCTCCGTATGCCTCACTAAGAAAAAGGGGGAGGGAAGCCCTGCATTCTCACACTCCGCTTCAAGGCGAAAGGGAAAAAAAAAAGGAATGTGGCTTCCGGGCCAATTGCCGAAGTACCTCAAGCTGCTGGAACGGCCTTTCCCTCTCAGAAAAACGATGGAAGAAGGCTCACGTTGTCCCAGTAAAAAGAAAGAAAAAGCGTCCTGTTACAAGATTGACTTATCAACGAAATCAAGAACTCCGTACGGTAGAGGAGCGTAGGGAGGGAAAGATGGGAAAGAGAAGGGGGGACATGAGTGGGTCGATTACGATGACTACCGGAAAGGGAGGGACCAAAGGCTCCTCTCATGAAAGGGGGTTCGTCAGCCTCCACCTGCTACGACTGGTGACCTCGGGCCGAGATGGAGAGAACAGCTGTATGTCCGACGAGCGACTTCGAATTCGTCGTGGACGGGAAAAAAAAAGAAGGGGGGCGGGTGCTTTGTAGTGATGACCATCGTTACTGCCCGCCTCTGCCTCGCCACCATTCGAGAAGGAAAGAGGTGGCGGACGAAGGCCTTCTTCACTTCTTTTTCCGTGATCGTATGGTGGGGAAAAGGGGGAGGGGAAAAAAAGGGAAAAAAGGTGGTGGTTGCTAGGGAGAAAACCAAAATCAACGCCTCTTTCAGTTTCCTAGAGGAACAACGGGACAGAAGACGAGGAAAAAGGAAAAAAGAGAGGTGGGGATCTAAATGCTGTCCTACAACGGCTCGGGCAAATGGAAGGAAAAAAAATGGGAGATCATCCTCGACGGAAAACTCGATAGAGTAACTCCGCGAGGATAATCG
>Ga0179593_1255341_pt1 | contig 10292 bp, 9 predicted proteins | sample CZODoug2_1_08_16_FD_185931 | JGI IMG/M metagenome (GOLD analysis project Ga0179593, IMG submission 185931) | Vadose zone soil fungal communities from Angelo Coast Range Reserve, California, USA - CZODoug2_1_08_16fungal (PacBio error correction) | ecosystem: Environmental > Terrestrial > Soil >...
GACCAAAAAAGATCGTAAAGAGAGATTCGAAAACCTTGTAAACGATCCGAACAAAAAAAAAGAAGGTCCGTAGGCGCAGCAGAGGCCTCCCCCTCGAGGAATCGAAAACATACCGGGGAAAACCATCACGAGGAGGGCAGCTTTACTCAAAAAACAACAAAACCTTCCCTCTGTACGCACGGAACTTCGGTCCGTGCAAGAAACCTAAAGGAGGACGGCCTAACCGAGACAGGAGAATGGCTCCTAGGGGAAAAGGCAAGGGAAAAAAAACGGTAAAGGTGTAGAGAAAAGGGGAGACCTCCTCGCCAAACGGGGGTATCGCGGGGGGGAGTCTTGGGGGCCTCCGTCCGCCAATCGACCTGGCTCGCACAGCATCGAGAAAGGCATCGCCTAGGAAAGTGCAGACCAGGAGGGATGCCTTTTGAAAAAAGAGAGACCGTTGGATTGGGACCTCCATCGGGGGCACGAACTGCTCCTAGGGAGGAGAGAACAAGTCTAAAATATTGCAAGGGAACTACTGAGACATCTTCTTAAGAGACTCTGAAAGAAGAACTCGTTACGTAAAAGAACAAATCAGGGGAGAAAACCCTTGCGCACGAGGGAAAAAGACACGAAAAGACTTATGTCTTAAATGGGGGGTGCCGGCCTATCGCAGGGGGAGGACAGATAATGGAGAGAAGATTCGGGTATAAAAAAGAGAAGGCTGGTAGATGAACTCGCCAAAATAGATCGCTGAGCTAGGGGAGAACCTGCTTGGTCAGAGGAGGTAAAGGTAGGAAATCTCAGACAGGTTGCCTAAAGAAATGACATGGACACTGTGTGAACTTCATCGGGCCAGACAACTATGATTAACAGGAGATAACCGCGAAGTTTTCTATCACGCGCACCACCTTATAGAGGTGCGCAGCTGTTTTGAACGGGGGAGGAGTCTTCGGTCAAAAAAGTGGGTCGGTACGGAGTGAACAAGGGTGGGGACACAAAAGTGCCGGGTGAAGTCTGCCTATTCCATACGATCAGAGGGAAAAATGTCCTTAATGGACTGCTAAGATAAATACAAACCGTTTTGGAAGGATGGACCTGAGGGGTCTATTCAAGAGGAAAATAAGCGGCAAAACCTAAAAGAGTCTCCCCTCGTCAAAAAAGAAGGGGGCCCAAAGAGACAAGGCAGAAACCGGGCGGGACGGCCCGGGAGATCGAGAAATGAGAGAAAGTCTGAGGAAGCGAGGGGTGACAAAGGCTGAGGGAAAAATAGGGAAGGCGAGCTCCATGATCTTGCTTCGAGCACTAAGCCGGGAGACCAGAGAGCAGCAAGGGAAGGAGCAAGGGGGTCAATGTAAATAACCAGTCATGAAGAGCAAAGGCCGGGACACTTAAGACACGACCCGGACCCAAGGTGGACATCAACTTTCCAGCGCGAAGGCCTCCATTAACAACTGTTTCCGAATCCGTCTTAGGTCTATAACAGTGAGAGGGGTTTGGTAGGGAAAAAAGGGATAGTGAGACCGTTACCGGGAGACCTCGTGCCATGGTAAGCGGAAACTTCAGCACCTACAATGCGAATGGGTCAAAAGCCCACCGAGACCACATAAGGCCCGAACAAATAACTTAGAGTTAAAACCAAAAGGGGACCCGGTAGACGTTGTCCGAATCTTGGCATCCATACGTAATATCACTAGTTACAAAGGCCCGAAGAACGACAGGAAGAGTAGGCGTCCTTCCATCGTAATCGGGGTGAAAGAAGACAGTTGAGTCGGGACGTGACGGGATTGGAAAGCAGGGTACCAAATCTGGTCATCCGAAAGAAAGATCGAAAAAAATCTTCACCCAGGAAGATACCAAGAGTTGGACCGGAAGCAGAGAGAAAAAGGTCGTCTAAGAAACCAGTTTGAAGAAAAACAAAAAGCGGTTCTCTTCCCACCCCGGAAAGACAATCTCGGAAAGTACGCGCTGGGTCTGTAACACTTAGAGTTTGAAATTTCCGCAAAATGGGCTTTGAAAGGGCCACAATCGAAACAGAGAGGCAGTCTCGTGGATGATTGAAGGATCAAAGGTGCGTCCAATTCGAACCAGTCCACGGTAGGGCCGAGGACAGGCCAGAAATGAGAGTTGCACCCAGAACTATTCGACTACTTATTGCGTTGGCGTCACGGAGAACAAAAAAGGGGTACGAGTTACCTGGAAACGGTCCGTACAGTGGAATCCCTCCGGTGTGGAAAACTACTACTGCCTGTCTAATAGAGAAGAGATCGCGCTGCTGTGGCGGCAAAAAACAAAGACATCTGTGGAGAACCAGTCTAAAGAAAAAGGGAACTTTGGACGCAAAAGAGGTCAACTTTAAAGTAGTCCAAGCTGCAGGTCCAGGTGACTTAAAAAGGACAGAAGGTTGGTGGAAGATCAGCCAGATAGGACTGCACCTTAAAGACGAGGTACGACATCCTTGGGGGGGTGAATTAGTGAAATTATAATTACCGGTAGATAAGGGCCGTCTTCTATTAGACCCAGCGGGATACGGGACTGGAATACGAGACGAAAAGAAAGAGCAACGAAGGGAGGGTTCAAAACCAGGATAATATGAGACACGGAAAAATTAACTCGGGGCTTCCTACGTCGAGGTCGCTTACACTGCGGAGGAATTGGCTTCTGAGTGAGAAAAAACTAAAAAAATGGGAAACAGTGTCGATCGGGAGGCAAGAGGAGACCCGAAACGTCAAAAATTCCCCCAGCATGAACAGACTTAGGAAGAAAAGAAAGAGTCCGGTCAGAGGAAGAGGAGCGGAAATTCTCTAAGATGTTTTTCACAAGGAAAGAGCTGGCATTTTTGTTCAGGCCGGGGGAAGGAATCCTAGCTTCCCTTGGAGCCCCACGCGTCGCATATTTCGATAAAGAACGAGGAAAAGGAGCGGGCGTTTATATAGAGTAAAGCAGGACGGGGGCGACCTTACTTTACGAAAAAGACTCCTGCCGAAGAGTGAAAAAAAGAAAACCGATCGACAAATTCAAAGATAGCGCGGTGTGCACTTCCGAGAATGGAGTCAAAACGCCACTAAAAACTCCCATCGGAAAAAGGCGTAAGAGCCCTTCCAGTAAGGAGAGCATCATTCGTCCGTACTCTATCAGAAATGCCAGGCAGGACGGGCATGGTTCACTAACCGAGAAGGAGAAGGTTCCACGCCAGTCGAATTGATGGAAAACTTAAAAGGAAGGGACTCTCGATGGACAACCGCTAACCTTCCACTCCAAACAAAAAAAAGAAAGAGAAGTCAACAACAACAAAGGGAAGGAAAGAGGAACGGACCTTTGGGGGAGTCCGGGTCCAGAGGGAAAACGGAGGCAAATGCGGCGGGTCCTTTTCCGTGGTCCAAAACATCCAATAGACTGGAGTCAGGAAAGGAAAAGAAGGGACCCGGTCAACCATTCCAGAAGACAAAAGAAAGGGAAAACAGAAGGAGCAAGGGGCCGAGGAACTTAAAGAGATCGCGCCTAAGGTCTCTTCAGGCGTTCTTCTGTGAGAAAAAAAAAGAGAAAAGAGTCGTGCACACAAATCCGTGAGAAAAAAAAGGAAGGAGAAAGATCGAACGTCAGGGGAAAGCTCGAGCCATTAACCAGAAAAAACCTACCTGACCTCTACCTTAGATCACCCCTCGACCGGGAGAAAAAGAAGATGAAAAGCTCCTAAGGCGAGCGGCTGTGACGACAAAATAAGGGGGGGGGAAAGGGAACATCTCTACCAACCGTTGCACCCTTCATGAAAAACCAAAGGGGAGGCAAAAAACCTAGAGGGTTCTCCCAGACAAGAAAGAAAGAAAAAAGTGAAGAGCCCTCGCGACGAACAGCTGACCGACGGAAGAAAGTACGTCGTTCCTCCGCCGAGGGGGCCGGGGCGTCGGCAGGGGAACAAAATAACAAAACAAGATCCAACGGAGAAGGCTGGGCTTCGCAAAGGCCCCGCCTCCAACTCGATCGGAGGAGGGGAAAACCGCGAAGGTCGCCGCCGAGTTGAGAACCTGTTCGGGCGGGAATAGAGGGGGACCTCCCCGGAGGTGTCATTGAAGGGTCAGTCCTGTTGGCCAAAGAGAGGGAAAGAGGGTTTCGAAAGAAATAAAAGAGGGAGTCAGACCTGTCCGGAGATCATAACCAACATAAAAAAACACCGATGAAAGATGTAAACGTTTTTCAAGGAAGGCCGTCTTATCAGTAAAATAAAAACTTAGAGGGGAAAAGAGAAAAGGCAACCTACACCGCAAACGAATGATGAAAAGGAAAGCAGTCGGAAAATTTACGGTACACTCTTGATCTGGGGAGGGAAAAAACAAAACACCAAAAAGCCAAAGAGCCGGCAATGTCTAAACGGAGAGAGGGAATCGACAGCGAATAGAAACACCCGGAGGGATTTAGCGGAAAGCGTGGCCGAGTAAGAAACAGAACGACAGTTTGTTTTGTTCCGTAGACGGAAAAGAAGGAAGGAGGTCGCCGAGGAAGGCCCAATCGAAGGATTCGAACTGAAAGGAGAGGAACGATGAGCGCTGGACCATCAAAGGGAAGAAGACTACGCAAGAGTTCACTGTCCCGTAGAGGGGGGAAGTAGGCAAGTAAAAACGCCGGGCGGCAAATCCGCAAACTATCCGGGGCGTAACTGGGGGGAAAAGCGTGACAAAATGAGTCTGCTTCCCGGAAGGGGGGAAGGGGCTCCTGGGAAGAATAACCTCGTGTCAGCGTGCCCCTGGAGGGGGGACTGAGCTTAGAAAAACCTTTGCTCCTAGGGGTAGAGAAAGTCCCTGCTTGAATAAAAAGCTTCAAATGTGTAACCTGAAAAAGACAAGCGTCCTGCGGCGTGACAAGGGAGGGAAATAGAACTGCCTGCTCCTACTAAAAAGGAGATCAACTGAAGGCAACGATCAAAAACGGAAAAGGGTTATGTTCGGAGTAGCGTGCCTTTTTAGGATATTGGTCCTACGTCACGTAAACTGAGGAAGAGAGTAAACGAACGGATTAAAGGGAAGGTGGGGATCCTCACAGTGGGAGATGAATGCCTTTGAGTTGTCATTTCGAGGACCTCGGGGAAGGAGGGAAAAGGGCTGGCCGGTAAGTTTGCGACTTGAACTGCAAAAAATGAACGGCCAAGGCCTGACCGGAGACACCCTCACTACAAAAAGAAACGTCAGCAATAAAGGAGCGAACCATCACCGCCGGCCTAAACGCTGTTCCAGGGATGGCGCCTGATCGCCGGGGGAGGGGACCCCATAAAAAGAGCCGGGTACGGGGGAAACCGGACAGGGGTGATCTTAAAGGGCGGTTGGTCTTGCCTAAAATACCAAATCGGAAAACACCGGAAAAGGAAGGGGGGATTCTTTCACCGAAGGGGTCAAAAACAAGTCTGAGGGAGGGAGAAAAAAACTATCAAAGTTATAATATCTACCAAAGGCAAGAATCCGACGAGAAACAGGATGGGAAAACAGAATACTTGAACCGTCAGAAAAAGGATGACTCTCGCCGGCAACCCCAATTGGAGGAAAGTCGGCTCTTGACCAAAGGATTGCAGAGCGGAGGGAGGACGGAAGTCGGGCTGGTAAAAAAAGGACACGTCCCGGCATCGAAAAGAAACCATCGGCCAAACTCTGTCTTCCTGCCGCAGATCAGAAGGGGACAGGACTTGACATGGCAGAGAGGGCTGATAAGATCGACTTGAACCTGTCAATGTGGGCATAAAACACCGGAAATCGGTAAGAATCAAAAACACTATTCTGTACAGGAAGAGGGCTACCGAGAAAAACAAAAAAAAAGACTCAGTCAAGGGGTGATACACGAGGCTAAGACCCGTTATTTTCGATAATACCTTAGTCAAAAAAGAAAGGGGGGCTGGCCATATGACAAACCCAGGTGTAATAGGCGACTAAATCACCGTCGAGGATGGGGAGGCAGAGAGTAGGGCAAGTTCGAAGAGGTTGGTAAGGTACGAGCTTCAAAATCTCCCTGGTCTAGGAAGAGACCCGCTGGCTGAGGCGACTACTACTTGTCAAAGGAAGGAGGAGGAGAACTCTATAAGAGGGGGGTACGTCAACCGAACCACAATACACAATTTGGTCTGGTCGACAGAAGTCCAGCTGCCGGCAAATTGCAGGCCAGGGATCGAGGGACTGGTGAAAATAAAAAGATCAGGAGACGATGTCCATAGAATGAAACCAAGGGAGATCGTCAACTACTGTGGATTAGGGAGGCCAACGAGGAGAAGTCGTCACTACTTATGTCCATAGAGAAAAGCAGCTTGTCAAACGGTACGCCCAGCTGGCCCTACCTACGGAAGAATACAGGGGAAAGTATGTGGGGGCAGTCGGGGAGGAAATAGGACACGGGGGCGGGCCCAGGGCCGGGAAAAAGGCTCTCATGGGACGAGGGATTGATCGTGTGTCTAGAGACCACATTGGCACGTCTGAGAAGGGCGAGTCTACCGAAAATGGAGCAGCGGTGAGGAGAGCTAGGGGACCCCAGACAGAACGAAGTAGACACCAGTGGGAAACGAGTCAACAGTGCAACTCACATCCCTAGAGTTCGGAGATGGGGGAAAAGGCTTTCCGCGTCCGGGGGGGGGGTGGAGCCCTCAGAGGGAGTACCGTGTGGGGGGAGCATCTTACTGTGGGGAAACATGTGGCATCTGTCTTGAATCTCATTGGACGGGGAAAAGAAAAGAAAAGGGGTGCTTCTAAAGGGAGAGAGAAAGAAGACTAAGGGGAAAACCACAGGGCACCGCCAGTCAGTCAAAAAGATCAGGGATTAGGGAGAAGGCTTTCTGCCCCCCTCGTACTACTCCAGACCAATGTGTAGCGACCAAGAGTGGAGGGTAAATTTGTCATCAAGAGGAACCAACTTTTTGCCTCGGAGGCACTTCTTTCATCACCTCTCTACGACTGAAACATCTGTCGAAGTGCTAACCTCGGAATGATACTGAAACCTGGAAGGGGAATAAAATACTATGCACCCTCCTCTGCCCAAAAGGGGGGAGAGTTAGGCGTTTGGGGTCACTCCTTTCCTCAACATTCAGACTACATTCTCAGAAAAAGAGAGGGCTACCTGAGCTTTCAGAAGGTGGATTTGAGACGCTGGGAGACCTGGGGGGGACCAAATAAAGGTACGGGATGACATAGGATCATGGCAAAAAAGGGAAAGTGAGCTCAAACCGTTGACGTCAGTCTCAAAGACTACACTATGGGACGGAGCGGGAAGGATCATAGGAGGGAAACCTCTAGGGCAGTGTCTATCATCGTGTACGGGGACATGAAAGAGGAGGCTCATGCCCGTGCGCGAATTTAAGTCGCTTCGACAACAAGGGGGGTCTGTCGGGGGGCGGTGTCCTCCTAGCTCGCTGTCGTAAAGCCAGAGTCGAAGCTAGTATTAGCAGACAGCAGCGGGTAAGGGCACGCGAAAAAGTTCGTGGAGTTCCTTCTTCTAAAAAGGGGCTTGTCGACTCGGGGTACCCTCCGAGAAAAGGAGGGGACGGTGAGGTACGAAGAAAAATAAGGACCAACGGGGGTGATCGTCCATAGGGTCAAAGAAAAAACTCTAGGTGCCCGGAGAGAGAAAATAGAAGGGGTCTAAACTGAAAGTCAGAGGGTATTTAAGGAGGGGGGTGGGGACCGCTCGGAGAGGCATTTCAGATCGTAGATTTACTTCGAACCAGCACATGGGGGCGCCCAAATGAGGGAAAAGAGGGGACGAGTATCAAAACAAAAAGCGAAATTTGGCCCATGTTCCTGGGACTTTCAGAGACATTAAACGCAGTCGACCGGGAAGGGGAAAGAGGTGCCATCTCTTCAGCAAAAAGGGGGACCGTATTGACCCCGCATCAAAGGCCCCATTATAAGAATCTTCAAATCCTTTTTCCAAACAGCAGCCCCTCCTGTCAGAAAACTTGGCCAGGAAAGGAAAGAGAGAATATCGAAGGGAACTTAAGCATTCTCGGAAAAAAAAATCTGGGTTGACCTGATAGGAGGACGGATGGCGTCGAATTCTCCCTGATCGGGCTTCACAGAAAAAGAAAGCCCTGGCGAAGCAAATTCCGAGGAGGGAAATCCAGGGGTACAAAGAAATGGGGTCAGACCTGGACAGAACCGACACTTGCGGATCCAGCCGTAAAAAGGAAAAAAAAGCTACAAAAGAAGGGAGGTTTTACCGGGGCCACAGTCCGGGAGAAGCTCGCCAAGAAGAGGGTCGCTCCTGGGGGAGTTGAGGCAGTCCTACGAGACTGAAGGGAGGAATGGCATAGGAAAGGGACGGGAAAACCTGGAAGGACCAAGGGAAAGAAAATCCAACTAAAGACGGGCAATTGTCACAGACCGCCTTGAAACTACAGTACGTATTTCCTCGCCCAGCACCACAAAAATGCCTCACAAATGGGATTCCTGGATCCCCAAACAAACCGTGACTAAAACTTTGACCAAATCTTATTTCATCCCGTAGTTAATGAGGAAAAAGGCCGGCCCGAAAAGAAAAAGCTTGGGTCGCTGAAGTCCCTTCCGCGGAAAGATGGCGAGACAGTGGTCTGAGGAGACCTCAGTAGGCCAGAAAGCGGTCGGTGACCTCCTAAGAAAAATCGTAAGGACCATCGTAACCCCTGACAAAGGTTTTCTGCCCAGAGTGAGTGAGAAAAAGTCGAGAGAAACACGTTACTTTCTAAAAAAAAATCCGGGCAAGCAGACGAAAAAGAATTGGCGAGGAAAACACCCGGCGACTGGACGAGCTTACCAGTACGTCGCAATACTTTTTAGTCAAACCGATAGGGAAAAGAAGCAGAGTTGACCTGGCAATATCAAACGAAACAGAACTGAGAAGCTTCGATTCAGAGGGAATAGTGTGAGGGGAGAGCGAGCTATCCATGAAAAGAGAGGCCAACGTGAGGGTCTCAGTCCTCTCCTGACAAGCGAAAAAGAAAGAAAAGACTAAAAGAGGATTGTTGAGGACCCGGTAAAGAAAAAAACAACTGTCTGCGAGTGAATAGTAACACGGCAATTGTCCATCTGAAGGCCAATCAGGGTGCTTGACTAATGCCATGTCCTACTTCTGCCCCGGGCGATCTATCATAATCGTGGTGCGGTCAGCACGAGACGCATCCAAAACGACCTGTCTACCTCTCTCTAATCCGCTGCTCCTTGGAAAACTTAAGGTCGCATGTATAGTCCAAGAGGCAAAAAAAAGGGCAGTTGCAAGTATGCATAAGGGTGAGGTTGGCCCTGGATCACTTCCTACTTGGCCAGATGCAACGAAGTGGTCGTACCGGACTGGGTTATTCTTAACTTGCCATGAGATAGAGAACAGGTTAGGTAGAAGTGCGGCAGGTGAGAGGTCACCTCAGCGGAACTCTCGAGGGCGGATGACCCAAATCGGAACTGACAGGGCTCCCTTGCTCGCTCACATGACCATTGCACTGCTCTTCTACACATCTAAACTCGATCCTCGAGCTCCAAGCTGGACGGAATCGCTTGCGATCATCTGTAGCTGTACCTCTCGCTCGATTTTAGGGTGACGGAGGAATTTGCTCCTCAAAATCTCGATCGACCGTTTTACTCGGTTTCCGAGGTACATATGGGAAAAAGGGAACCTTCCAGAGCAAACTTCCACCCAAGAGGAGAAGAACATACATTAAACTTTAAGAGTCACTTCCTAGGCCGTGTCAGAGGTAGGAGCAGGATAATCTATGAAGTTTGATCACGATCGAGTGGGTTTGAAAAATATCGGCTTAGTGGCGCTGTTCTGTTCATTTTTGTAATGAAAGGGTCGAGTTTTAGAGGGGAGAGAGCTGTGTAGACCAGCTGAGTTAAGCAGAGTTATTTAAAAGCCTGTATTCTAAAGGACTAACGGCTTGATACGATAATTAGAAGAGAGAGCGTTAGGGTGGCTACCTGTTCCTGTGTAGCGAGATTACAGTAGGGGAGTCTTAGGCCGGGGGACAAAGGAGGACCGAAGAGCCACAGCCGGTCTACTGACCAGTTCCGAATCGATCCTTATGGTGTGCACTTTCCGCTTCGGGGGCGGGGGAGCCACGAACACCCCTATCTGGCTACTTAGGAGGGTCTATCTACTTAGAATTCGGCGTCCTGTGCTCCGCCTAGGCCTTAAACAATCGAGGGGGATCGTCGCAGCACCATCCCGGGTTGGGTGGGTACCTTGAGAGAAAGCTGGAACCGGAACGGTAGGAAGGGGACATCCGCCAAGTTCAGAAAATTGATTGAAAAGGACCAAAGAGAAAAGTTCCATAAGATTTGAAGACAAACTGGAGAACCAAGGGCATCCAACAGCCGAAC
>Ga0179593_1328339_pt1 | contig 10292 bp, 13 predicted proteins | sample CZODoug2_1_08_16_FD_185931 | JGI IMG/M metagenome (GOLD analysis project Ga0179593, IMG submission 185931) | Vadose zone soil fungal communities from Angelo Coast Range Reserve, California, USA - CZODoug2_1_08_16fungal (PacBio error correction) | ecosystem: Environmental > Terrestrial > Soil >...
TTCGAAGCGAACGTGGAGTTGAAGCCGTCCTCCTGAATTACGGACAAGATCAGAGCACCCCTAAGATTAGAAGTTAATCAGGTGGAAAATCCGAGATAGAAATGGGGGCCGAAATAACTTTATTTACTGTGGTAGATAGCGACGAGGCAGGGAACCGACGGGGGTAGGAGCGAGGGTTCTGAGAATGAGGGGATTGTGGACCTTCGTCTGGAAGCACAAAACATTTTGCTAGCTCGAAGCAGGTTTAGGCGAAATGGGGGGCAACTGGAACACTTAATGCCGCTCGAACCCGGAGAATGACCTAAGGAATCGTTAAGTAGGGGAGAAAGATTAAGAGTAAAGAGAAACCGGAAGAAAAAAAGCACTGGGGGGGCACGAAGGTCGTCGAGAAAGTTAACTACTAAAGAGATCGGCTGATGAAAGCGCAATAAAAAGCCAAACACATGACAGAACTAACCTAAAGGGAGGAGACACACAGGAATGCGTCAATAAAAAGAGGGGGGGGAAAAAAGGACATATACCGACATGGCTAGAAACCCAGGACCAGTGCGATCTTCCCGAAATAGAAAAAATGAGAAAGCAAATTGGGTCGCGGGGGCAAGGTTGGGGCAGCGCAGGGCCGGGCATAAAATAAAGGTTGAAATCTGGCCTAGTTGATCTCAGAGAGAGAAAAAAAAGAAGGAAGAGGGAAAGAGAGGATTGCAAATCTGAACATCTAAGACCGCCGCATAGAATTGAAGATCAAAGCGCGGCACACCAAGACCGAAAAAAGGGGGAATTGGCAAAGGTTTGGGGGTAGGGACGGCGGATGATAGTAGTAGGAATGGCGGAAAGGGTTACAACCTTCTGCGATAAGAAAAAAGCCTTGGTGATAACCGCGGGGAAGGTTGCGGATAACTAGCTTTCCGGACAAGGGCCGACGTAGACGGCCTGTGGGCCTTACAGTCAGGCCAGTACCTGCTAAATCGTATCAAGAGCCTCCACTCCCAAACGGGAAAAGGAAAGAGATAGGAACGCTGTCGACACGCAGTCGCAAACGTCGAGCACAGCCGGTTCCGTCTCTGCGCCCAGCCAGCCAGAGTTGGTCCCCCAGAGAGAAATAAACATTGTGGGGCTCATCCGAGGCAATCCCTAGAATTTCCAGGAAAAAACGAGAGGTAAACCGACGGTTGCGCCGCGGTATGCAAGTCAGGGGGCACGTCAGAGACGCCGCGAAAGTCCGTTGAGCCGGAAAAGAGGGGACGGGGGAACATCGAGACGGAGGACAGGAAAAGGAAAGGAGTTGGGCTCCTCATACATCACGAGAGGCAACACCCTGCTTAAGGGGGAACGCGTAAAGGACTGTCTCCAGTCGATAATGGGAATAGAGTGGTGTAGTTCGACGAAGAAAGGAATTCTACCGCTATCGGGACATAGAGAAAGGAATCGGACCCTGGCAAAGGTCGGAAAAAAAGAATAACATTTAAAAGGTACATGCAGCGAATATGAAGGGAAAGCTCCTTGAGCAGGTCACAGGAAGAATGCAGTAATCGTAAGTAACTGGTTTAGTTCTCCGCATCAGGAATTGGGGGAGAACGATCCTTCTGAACCTCCAAGGAAAAGCAGGAATTAGAGCCGGGGGGCCATGGACAAAGGAGACGAATCAGATTGGTATGTTTCCGACGGTCAATGAAACAAAAATCATAGGGAGGTTATTTGAAAAACTTCGACGAAAAAATATGTCGGGGGGATCCCCTGCGTCGATGAGGAAGACAAGCATAGGATAACCCAGTATCAAGGGACATCCGGAGAGGGAGGAGAGGGGAAGGGATGTGGCAGGGGGAGGTCAGTTGTCGCTCTCGACTTTTCAAGTCGCCCATCCTCGATGAATTCGGAACCAGGTATCTTGGGCTGGGAGGGCCAGGCTAAAGGAAGGGTTCGGGGGAGGTATGGGGGAAAAAAAACCGTCCGAAACTGTCAGCCAAATACGGGCTTTTTGCGAGCGGCCTCAAGTTACCATCAGGTGCGGCGGGCCAGAGGTCGAAGCAATAGAAGTCCGATAAAATACTAGGAAAATGGGAAGTATGGACTTTATTGATCGGAAAAGATGAGGGGGAGTATTGTGGTATGGGAATACGGAAAGTCCAAGGGGTTGGTGGGGGATAATAAGCGAAGCTTGACGGCAAGGGCCTTGAAAGGATCGCCATGATCAGTAGGGGAATTATAAGGGAGAACGGTGATCTAGCTGGGAATCGGATAAGAGCTTCCTGTCGGGGAAGCGTGAAAAGGGTGCTGGCAAGAACTGGCTTTTGGATTAGCAAAACTTTTTAAAAACGATCTAGTAAGGGGAAAAATAAGGAGTGACGTGTGTTGAATGGGCTACGTGGCCACCCAGCCAACGAGAGACACGAAGCCAGATATCTCGTCTGTTCTAGAAAGAACGGGTGGTTCAGGGGGGAAATAACCTGGTGCGACAGCAATCAGGTGTGGCGAAAGACGGAGAAGAAGCGTTCTTACCTATAAGAGACCTAATGGACCACGAAATGGAGAGTCGTCGTAGGTCCCTATGCCCCGCAGTTATACAACGGGACACTAGGCGTGTTACGAAAAGGGGGTGAAGCCCGCAGGGGATGCCCAAAGGAAACAGATGGGCCTGGGGGGAGAGCTCGTCCCCCTAAAGAAAAAATGGAAGGCGAAAAATTGCAGTTTGGCAGGGAGGGGACCGTGAGATGCAAAGAAAAAGTGCGTGCGGAAGGGGGTGGGGAGCGAGCCGAAAGATGCGCGGCGCCTGCGACTGAAAGGGTACTGAATCTATCCAACGGGGAAAACAAGAGCATGACATCTACTAGGTACGTTTTTATAGGAAAAGACCGGAGGTTGAGCGCTCCCAACGTCTATTGTGGCAAACGCGGAGGCGGTGCATCCGGGAACGGGGGAGGGCCTTCCTCGAATGTTGGAACGAAAGATACTCGTTAGAGAGACGAAAAAAAAAACAATCGAAGAGACGCATCAAGCGGGAAAACGACTGAGGGTCGTAAAAGGACGTATTAATGCAAATAAAAAGTGAAGGAAACGAACGCTGTCACAAAGACTCTATGGAAAGTTCGAAAAACTCGAGTGTGACGCTCCCAACGTCTTCTTCCCTAGGTCGGGAGGAGTGGAAAAGAACGGCTGTCGCGTAATACAAAACTGGACTTACCGCGGCGCCCGATATATCGCCATCGCTAACAACAACACAAGAAAAGGCAAAAGAGAGACAGGGAAAATAAATGCAAAAGGACAAGAGAAACATCGGGCAAAGGTGAAGGAGATTGCACTTATCAAAGCGGGGGCGTTTTGTCTTCAAAAAAAAAAAAACTGTCAAAGACAAAGGGGGCGGAAAAAACCAAGAAAAAGTCAGGTCGGGGGAGCGCCATCCTCGATAGAGGGAGATCGAGTCCCTCCGCTACTCTTCTTCTCACATATGCTGAGGTGATCGGTAATACTAGATGAGACGGGAAACAATGGCTAATAAAAGGGGAGTTGAAATGTTAGCAATATTTCGGGCGAACAGAAACATACATAAAACGATTCAAAACAGAAAGTCGGAAGGGGGGAGGATGGGGCTGAGGGTGGGGGGGGCACGAAACCAACAACGACTTGCAGCCTAGGAACGGGGCAATATGAACAATTTTGGGACAACAGGATGAGAAGGAAAAAAAAGGAAGGGGAATGACTGGAAGTGTGTGAAATCACAAATCAGGTTCCATACTCGGATTCCGATTACCCAAGGTATAACAGGAGAAGAGGGGGGAAGGGTACATCATATCACAACTATCGGAAGGGGAAGAAGAACCAGCTAAAGCTCTCTTATAGACCGGCAAAAAAGAGGCAACGAGGGGGAGAGCGATCAAAAAAATAGGGAAAAAAATCAAGGCGGAGGGAGGGGGGGGGGAAGGAAAAAAGAAAATTCCTTCGGAGTTCGAGAGTTTTCGGGCTCGAAGAGTGGGGGCGGCGGCGAAGAGGGTGGCTAAGGAAAACAAAGGAGGTAGGTGCGAAAAAAAGGCCAAGGGCAGCCCGCAGTGGGGGAAAGCTTTTCCGTGAAATGACTCAGAACTTCCTTGAGCGGAAATACAAAATGATCAGGGTGGAAAGATTAAAAAGGAAAAGGATGGCATTGTCAAACGAGGGATGATTAGCTGGAAAAGTCGTATCATGGCAAAGCACGAGAAACTGGCATCTGAAACTCACAGGAATTAGTGCTTTATCAGGTAATAGAAGAGAGGAGGGATACGAAACGCAGCTCCGCCAGATACTTGGTTCCGGCAATGGGGGGGGAACCGGGGCGACGATAAAGAAGAAGATTTGTGAAAAGGGCGTAAAACCGTAAGGACAACCAGATCTATTACTTTCTACCGGGGAATGCAGGGAGCCGAAGAGCGAGAAGAAAACCACCTGCTGTCCTGGACTGGCGCGGTCCATGAAGGGGATCAGTCAGAGGTTGTTCCGTTTATTGGTCATAACAATAGTAATGATCAGGGGGGGAGAAAGAGGAGAATTAATCACGAGAGGATCAATTATCCACAACCGGACGTCGAGACCGGGCGGCCAATGAATTCGCAACCGGTAGTTTCGTCTTGGGACCGAGGGGAAGGGAGAAGAGGGGGACCAGGCCGAGATGTATATTAAAAGATAGAAAGAGAGATGGACATCCTTTACACCGCTGGGTATCGCAGTAAAAAGGTACTGAAGCAAAAGGGTGATCAATTACATAAAAAAACGAACGGGCAGGCAGATGTTAGGAATGTCCGTTCCGTATTGGGGCATATTTGAACCATAGATGGAGGTTGCATGGGGTAAAAAAGAAAAAGCAATGTCAGGAGAGGGAGACAGCCCAAGTGCCAAAAGGGAAAAACTGGTTCCCTCTCAAGTAGCCGAACTTGACAAGGATTTACGTGGGAGAAACCGGCTCGGAGGACAACACATTTCATGCTAGAGGGGGAAAAAAAAAAATTGCGGGTCTGTATCGGGGGGGGGCCAGAAATACACGATCACCATTGTGCGGCTGAGGGTTTCGGGAAGGGAGCCAGGAACAAAGTGAGTGATCGTCTACCGTTGAGAGTTGCCAAGATTTGTAGCCGTATTGGGGGAGGGGCGAAGAAAGCCGGGTAATGAAAATAGCATGAAAGGAGACTGGCAATAAACAGCTGCCAAAACTGCGCGTCTCGTGGCAGGAGCGGAGCATAAAAAGAAAGGACAAACCTAATGAAAACTTAGTCAAAAGTAAGGACTGAGAACGCCGACAGAAAAAAAAAATAGGTCAAAGGAATTTAGACCGCAACAAGCGATCATTCATAAGGTACCTCGCAAAATAGTTTACCATGGGCCCAGGGTTGGAAGGGGGGCAGCAGTGTTCAGCGAGGAAAGGGTCTAAGGAAAAACAATAGCGTAGGGGCTTAAAGGGCCGATTTGAATAGAAAGACACAAAACGAGAGGAGAAAAAAAAAAAGGGAAATCACAACAGAGGCCATCTATGAACCTAAATTCACTTTCATTGCAAAGAAGAAAAAAACCGGAAACCGACCTCACCTTTGCGGACGATTATGTAGCGGGCGGGAAAGGGAATCGCGGCGGAAGGGGCAATGACAGAGTGATTTCACCGGGGGAGCTCGTATACTCACGTTTGTTAGGCACTTTAGGTTTCGAGGAATAGGCGACGGTCCCCTAGAGCTCAACAGTCGGGGGGAGGGCAGATTGAACAGTCTGAATTACCCTTTCTCCGTTCGTCTCTAACGAGAAGACCCAAAAAAGAAAGGAAAAATCAAGAGGGATCAAAGCCGGTAGCCGCAGCACCTCCTGGGTGATGTAGAATAAGAAGCAATCGCCCAAATGAACCTGGAATGTGTGTGAGAAAAACCGGGAAAAGACCAAAGACAGATCGTCGAAAAAAGGAGAAAACCAGCGTGTTCCGCCTTATCCTCAAAAAAGTAGAAGAAAATGGGAAAGGGGGCGGCAGGACAGTCGCGATGAAAGGCGGACGCAGGCAGGAATGGGCGCGAAAAAAAGACACCCGGCGGACAAGCACGTCCGCAGAGTGCCCATCAAAAGGGACAAAAAAAGCAAAAAGACGCGGGGTGCAAAAGTGAAAGGGAATCGCTCCGATGCCTGGGCAGCACAAAGGGATAGGGAAAGAAAGAATTGGGGGGGAGAAAAAAGGAGAGACCATCGCGGCCTCGACCACGTATTTCAAGGACACAAGATCGACGCAAAGGACAGCGCGAAAACCCAGGTCGAATCTCACCAGTTAAAAAAACGAACCGTAAGTGGGGGAGAATGCAGTGTCAGGGCAGAGGCCAGGGGCAACTAATGATCAGAAACTGTAATAGGGTATGCATTATCAGCAGTAGCATGAGTAGGAGGAAATGGGGGGGTAGATGAAGGACATCATGAGCAAATTGAGGGAGACTATCTGAACTGAACGCGCAAACTCCGACAGAACAGGGGGCCGGTTCGTGCGCTGGAGAGCGTTGGGGAGGCATTACAGGGGGGTTCCCTACATTGAATTTGTCTTGGGGGCCGGAACAGATGAAAAAATCATGGATTAGTTTAGAAAGTGCTAAAAAGTAGACGGAAACAAGACTTCGAGACATCCCAGATATAAAAGAACACGCGAGGAGCTCCTAAAAATGAAAGCCGCCAAGACTTAGGGGGGGGGGGGAAGTAAACACTAATGGTGGCAGTGCTCGGGTACGAGATCGACGGTTTAAGAAGAAAAAGAGTATTAGGCAATCATGTACCGCGCCAAAGGCGGCTTGATGTCCGCGGAAACTTTCGGGAGGAATTCTCTCGAAAAAGGGTCGAAATCGGGCGCCGGCCACGGGGGCGAAAAAGAGGTTCCTCAATGGTTAGACTGAACGAGCGGCGAAAAATTAAGTAGAAAGAATAAGGAAACTCGTATGATCGGAGTTGACTTTATTCAAGCTTAAGGATAGGGGAGGGGGTTGGGCAGTACGAAGCCCAGCGTTGCGATGGTGGGGGTCAGGAAGAGAAAAGAAACAATGCAATTATTGCGGGGAACCATACGCTCGCGGTCTTTCAATTGCAAGACGCGGTAAAGCTGAGAAGGAGCTGGTAAGCAAGATACGGAATGAAATTATGCGGTCCAATCTCAGGGGATAAAAGCTGTGTGGATAGTCAATCGAGACGGGAAACAGGGGGGGCTTCTGACTCAATACTACGATAAATGAGACTGTTTGATGGGGGATACGTGAAAAAAAACCCGTCCGGAACCGAATATAAGAGTCAAGGGGGGGACTATCCCGCTGGGGGAGAGAAGTTCACCATTGGGGGAGATAGAGAGTGAGAAAGAAAAAGAAGGTTTCCCAAGTGTTAGAGAGACACTAGAAAAACGGACAATCTTCATACCGCATGGACGATCAAAGGTACACGTACGAGTAGGTACATAGAGAGAAAACAGGGTGGCTCAAGCATAGTAAAAAAAGAATGGGGTCAGTGGTTGAAGAAAAGGTGTAGCTCAGAAAATAATGGGCTTGCTCAAGACATAGTGGGTGCCCACAAATTGCAGCGCAGGAAATTTGGATAGTGAAAAAGGATGCCAGGTGGAGGGGGGAAAACGTCCGTCGCTGAGTGTGACGTGTCTTGGGTGGGATGGGCTCTAAAATATCGGATTGCTCTGGGGACCTGGACATGCGCTACGACCTTATCCCACATCAGACTGAAAAAACGGGGAAGAACTTCAAGGAGGAGGCGAAAAGAAATGGGTGATCAAAGTCGTGAGGGTGGGCAAAAGGAAGGCAAGGAACTTTTGCGGGGCGTCTAATATGTTCGGAAATCTATCTCTATTATGATGAGAGAAAGAAGGGGGGGAAAGCGAAGGGGAGAGTAAGCGAAGAGGGAAAGGTCTACCAAAAAAGGAGAGATGTTGAAAAATCCCGCACCTTCCGAGCCCCTGAACGGCCCAACATAGCGGGGAAAAGTCTCACCATCTGACCTTAAGTTGTCGTCCTCACACGGGCAAACAGTAGGAAAGTCATGTAAGTCAGGAATTGATCATGATGGGTAAGAAAAATTCAAGGCCAGAGAGGAAGAAAAAAGAGGCGCCATCGATAACACAAAAATCGAACATAAAGATTTAAATCAAGTAAAGGCCAGCTCGTCGAAAAGGAAAGAAAGTTTTAAGAGAGGCAATGGGGTGGGGGAAGAAAAATAGAGTTGGTCCTACAGCTTGGCGAGATACATGGAGCACAGAAACATGACGCTTTTTCAGAAACGCACAATAAACGGAGAAGGCATTGACATAAAGGCGAATGCCACTTACGGAAGAAATCGTAAAAAAGTCTGGTCGAGAGGGGCACAATACGCCGTAAGCGTGTCAAGGAACCTGCTAAGGCGGGGGAACAAGGGACTATTCTATGAAACCATACTATCCAGGCAAAGGGGAACTAAGGAATGAGCTTGGGGCTACGTTTCTTCATGTAAGTGTGTGCAGTAGTAGCAAAAATCAAAAAAAGGAAGAAAATGATCTTTTGTAGTAGAGCAGTTTTGAAAAGGAGTCGAGTGGAGAAGTCTGAAGAAAAGGGTAAGTGGATTCACGGCCGACTGAACAGGGACTAGTATGGAGGAAGAGACCCAGGACAGACATTACCGAGAACAAGGGAAAATAGATCCATTCGCTAGAAGGCGAACCAGTGTCGCAATTGAAAGCTGGTCAGAGGAGAAGGAAAAAACAAGAGTCAATGCTGATCGCTAAAAGAAAACTAAAACGACGAAACATCAATATCAGGTTCGAAATGTAAGTCAAAGTCAAGTGACGATACGATTGGTCATTTCAGTATAAGCGGCCTATAGTCTAAGGAATCCCAGGAACGTGACTACAAGCTAGCAAACCGTCAGGACGACAGACCGAAGGGGTAGGAGACCGTTCTACCGAACATACTCCCCGACTGCGGAGAAGGCATCACAAATAGAGGTTGTTCGTTATCCTGAATTGCTTACTCTATGTGATAAGAGGCGCAGGGGAGAAAAAAGTAGGAAGAACAACTTCTCGAGGTCAAGCCTCTGAAGTCAATCCGTATTCGGGAACTGTACCATTATCTCAAAATTTCGTATGGGAGAGGGCCGGGATCGGAGGGGGGGGAAGAGAATGGTGTTCTAAGGTGGCGAAAAAGCTGACTGAGAAGGAAAAATAATTGTGGGGGAAGCTGAAGTTCCGGCCAATCAGAGGGAAACCCGGGGGAAAAAAAAAAAAAAAAAAAAAAATGGTGTAAGGGGGGACCGGGTCCTTCAAGCACCCCAGAGCAGGGAGGGACATGCCACATCTTTTGAGGGTGCGCGTTGGGACGAGAAGACTGAGCAATTTGGGGGGAGAAAAAACTTGAAGGCGAAGAGGTACGGGGACCTGATCACGTAATTCCGGTGATCAAATAACCCCGAGGGAAAGGGGACGGAACAATTAACTTACTAGTCATAGGTATTGGAGGAAAGGGGAAAAAGTTACAAGGGTTCGCAAGGGCCGAAGATGAGGGGTCTGATGAAGATACGGAGCTTCTGGAAGGCGAGAGATGAGGACATTGAAACTCTTGGAGCATATTCCTTTTACTAGACCAAGGATATCAAGAGGGGAAAAAGGTGGGAAAAAAGAAATCGTCAGGACTTTTCCGTCTGCCTTATTGAGGGGTTGATGTAGAGAAAAAGAAAGGGGAGTTTCTGGTTCCGGCCGGGCCGAATGTTCCGTCATTAAAAAAAGTCAAGGACGGGGGTCCGAGGGGAAATGAGAGAGGAGGACGGGGGACGAATGACCTGCTTGACAGGGGAAAATCCTCTCGGCAGAAAAAACTAGGGTGCAGGATACTATGGGAGGCGTATCTTATTGGGAACGGTATTCTTTAAGAAAAACACTCGCCATGGCTAGAGTCGAGTCTTTTGAAGTTGAGAAGGAGGACGGGCAAGAATTATGGGGATCGACGCAGACCATCTAAAATGCGTGCGAGATTAAGGCTGCACGTGGTGGGTCGGAGGGGCTTATCTAAGATACCGGGAGAGGTCAACAACTTTCTAGGATCAAAGGAAGACGAGACTTGAAAAGCGAACTCTTCTGTCAGCGAACGAGCAGGCAAGCTCAAGAGGCCTGGGTTAACAACAATGACGGATTATACGAGGAAGAAGGTTAGAACCAGGCGCTACAGGGAGACTATAGGATGAATCCCCAGTTCCATACAAACCTATGAAAGGCAAAGGTGGAGGGGGGAAGAGGTTTATGGCAAGCGGAGCCTCAAAAGGATGCCTCATGACTTTTCTTCTCTTGGCCGATTTGA
>Ga0179593_1332110_pt1 | contig 10292 bp, 15 predicted proteins | sample CZODoug2_1_08_16_FD_185931 | JGI IMG/M metagenome (GOLD analysis project Ga0179593, IMG submission 185931) | Vadose zone soil fungal communities from Angelo Coast Range Reserve, California, USA - CZODoug2_1_08_16fungal (PacBio error correction) | ecosystem: Environmental > Terrestrial > Soil >...
TCGGGAGAAACAATCGCCAGTGAAGTTGCGGGGTAAGCAGGAGTCTAGATGTTCGGGGGACCAAGGCGCCTGAGCTTTACAACGGGCCAGGCCCGCAAGATGGGCGGGTGGTCGGAGATAAAAAACGTAAGGGGCCCGCCCATGGACAATGTAGGTGCAGAGCACAGGGAGTTTGGAAAGAATGTCTGGGAAAAAAAGCAGGGTAGGTCAGTGTAGAGCAGGGAGAAAAAAAAAGACTTGGGCTTTTGGGCAGAAAAAAACAGGGAAGGAACCATGACTGAGAAAGGGAAAAAAGGGGAAACGGAAAACCTGGATCTCAGAAACTGGGGGAAAAAAAATCGTTCAATCGCCATGGGGGGAGAGAACGGGGACCAGGGGAGTTGTTTAGAAAAGATACATAAAGGGAGTGCAACGAACTCGAACACCGTATAGGTAATGGAATCCACCGTGACCCTTCAGCGGAGCAGGAGGAAGAAACGGGAGGGGGGTCATTGGGCGGGTGAGAGGGTCGAATTCGAAGGGAAAAAGGAAAACGGGGGGGCTCGCCAAAAGAACTTGGCCCATTGGGAAAGGGGGTCCGGCAGTGAAATCCAAATGCAGGAAAAAATGTGAAAAAACTCTGGCAAGGGTAGGCAAGGGAAATGACCATACGATCATGGGTCAACATCACCTAACGGGTGGAAGTCAGTCCTCTCACTAAGGGGTGGGGGCGGAGCCTATCTCAAGGGCGGTTGAAAGAGGGGGGCCGACTGGTTGAAGGAAGGGAGGTCCAGAAAAAACAATCGTCAAATTGGAAGACTGAACCACACAAGGAACTAAGCGTGTACCGAAGGATGGGGGGAAACGGCCTCGCCGGCAGTGGGTAACAAATAACCACGAAACACGAAAACCCAGGACGAGGGAGGGGAAAAGAGAGGGGGGAAACCAAGAAACGAGGAAGGAACATCTGGGAAGAAAAGAAGGTTCCGATTCAAAATGGGGAGGAGGGGGACTTTCCAAGTAGAAAGACAAGATTGTGTGTTTCCAAGTAACTCAAAGGCCTTATAGGTACGGCAAGGAGGGGGCGATCGAGGAGGTCTACCGCGATTGGATACATGGGGTGAGGCGTGAAACTCTAAGCAAGCAGAGAGGGGAGGAGGTTGTTCATGCTTATGCCGGGTGGCCGCGGCTAAGAAACCCCCAGTGAATGACGACGAGAAGCGGAAGGGAACCCCCACAATTGGAAGAGAACTGAGGAAGAAAAAACCGACACTGAGGCGGGGGGGGGGGTTCAAATAATTATCTTGGCGGCAAACGAAAAAAAAACTCACCGAGGATACTCAGAGGAAGCTGGTCCTTAAGGAAAACGTCCCACGAGGAGCTTCTTCGAAAGGACCCGGTAAAGGATTTGTCGGGCGTATTCACAGTTCGGGGGGGAAGCCATAACCTTCTTCACAATAAAAGACAACATCATCATATTGGCAAAAACTCAGGAAAACCAGCGAATCTGACGTAAGGTTCTTCTATTGGGCGGAAGGAGAAAAGCTCCACGGGCATTTTTAAAAAAAAGGAAGCGATGAAGTACCAGGTAAGGTATGGGGACATGGATAGTCATAAGGGCATTATGTCCTTTGAGAATGGGGCTAGATCAGAATATCAGGGAAATAAGCCAAGTAGGGGGTAAACTTCCTGCAGGATGGCGACGCAGGCTCACAAGTAGTTAATGAAAAGGGAGAGGGAAAGGGTTATCCAAGGGAAAAGAAACGAGATAACCCAGGTCTCCGTAACTATGCACTAGGTCAGAAGGGGGCATTTCGGGCCGCCGGCTGCAAAGAGGGGGGGGAACTGACACGCAATCTAGGGATGAATGGAGAACCGGATGTGTTTGACAAAAGGGGATCACCAGGACCACTGAAACCCCCCTGGTCAAAAGGAAAGGACCAAAAAAGGCCAATGCCAAACACGAAAAAAAAAGGAAGGACTCGGGCGCTAACCGTGACGTACAGGGGGGGGGTCACACGAAAAGATAGAAGTCAAAAAATTACAGAACTGAAACAAGACCCATAAAAAAAGGGTGGGCAACAGGGAAGAGTTTCAGACATCCCCAAAGGGGAAATGTCCGAATGGGAGTTGAACCCGGGGAAAACGAGAGTTGGCGAAAAAAAAAAAGTGGTGGGGGGGGTCCGGGTTGAGGGAGGAAAAGGGGGGCAGCCTGCACGAGGACAGGTAATGAGAAAAAAAAAAAAAAGTGGAGTCCCAGAAGAACGGTATATCAAATGGCAGGAGAATGGATTTTGAAAGTGGGTCAATCTGGGAAGCAAGGTCTAATGCAAAGTTGAGGTACGGAAAGAAGGAAGAGTGGAAAACGGGCGCCAAAAGAAGTGGGGTCAAAAAAAAAGGGGGTTTTCTGAGGAGGGGGGCAAGCCTGTTTTTTCACGGACCAAAAGAAAAAAGGGAAAGAGCGGACAAAAACGCAAAGTGGGGACAAGGTATAGTCGGGGGAAAGAAAAAGGAGTCATCGGCAGCCGGGAAGGGCGGCTGTGGAGGGCGCAAGGCCTAACGGGGATTATGAGCAGCCGAAGACCGGATGCGAAAGTGATGTTTTTCACAAGGGGAAAAGGGGGGGAAAAAATCCGTCATGAGGGCCTCTTTCAGGGGGGACATCGAATAGGACAGGGGGAGGGGCTGTCACGGGCAAACCGGACAAGGAGCATCCGGAAAATCACAAAAAAGGGGGGTATTAAGAGAGAGATAGCAGCGCTTTCCTGGGAAAAGACCCACCAGATGCAACGGCACGATGCCAACAAGGCCCGAAACCATAAAAACAAAGTCGTACCAAGTCGAATTCTGTGGTCAGGAAAGAAGCGAATAAGGGCACTAAGAACCACAGGGAAACGCGCCATGAAAAAAAGGGCGGTATTAACCTCAAATGCAAGTCAAAGTGGGCACTTATACCTCAAAAGGGAAAGCACTCTACGGTCCGGGAAATAACTCGGAGGCTTGTGGAAAGAAATAAGGCACAGAAAGAAAAAATGGGGGGGAAAAAAGCACAGGGAACTGACTGGGGGGGCCTGAAAAAAATAACAAAAGAGGACAGTCGAGGAGCTATGAACTTTGGAGAAAAAAGGGTGTTGGCAACGTAAGACGACTGCATCGGATCGGAACTGGCGATCTTTGCAGGGTGAGAGGCTTTAGGACGACTCAAGGGTTTCCAGAGAAAAGGCAAAGCCCGCAATCTTCAAAAAACACCGCCACAGAGGGCGGACGACGTAAAGGAAAGTGGGCTGCAAAGACAGGACGGTTCCAGGGTAACTGGAGGGGGGGGTGTGCTGGCGTTCAGTCGGGGAAAGGGGGAATCGATAGGAATCAAAAAAAAGACCAGGAAAACTACACTTTGTAAAAAGGGAGGGAAAAATGGGGAACGGGGGGGGAGGGAAAAAAGGGGGGGAACCATCAGTATTGAATAAGGGGGAACCAATCCTTAATTCAAATGTCGAGAGAAGGAAGGCAAAACCCAATTCCTAAAGGGAAACTCCGCGCCGGAGAGGAGAAAGGGGAGCTCGATGCCCACGGTACAAAAAACAGGGTAAAAAGGAAGAGTTGAACCAAAGGGGGAAAAGAAAGGAACAATTTTTTCAGGGAGAACGGGGACAAGGTAAAAGAGGTGGTCGCAAAATTGGGGGCAAACTAAAAGTTGGGTACCGGGAGGGGCAGACACGTCCCTTTGGGGACGGGGACAAACCGGAGGAGAGTAACCTCAACTAGCAGAAGGGACTGGGAGGGTGGGGGGCGGGAGAGATGGGGAGAGGGACAGCAAAACGGCCTGGTGCGAATCAGAAAATCGGGGGTGGAAGACACCAAACCGGGAAAGAAAATCAGGGAAAGAAGGCTTGCCCGTCCTTCGTCAGTGATGGGTGAGAACAGAAGGACTTGTGTTTTGAGAACAATCCCCCACTATGAAAATGCCCAAACCGCTCGTCCAATGGCACAGGGAAAAAAGAGGCCGCAGCTAATACGGCGGAAAAAACGAAGCCGCCGCAGAAGAAAATTGTTCAGGGGTAGCACGGGGCCCAAACGGAACGAAAAACAAAGCTCTAAGGGGACATGGGGAAGGGGGGGAGAAACAATCAAACCGTTAATCAGGATCTAATAAGGAGAAGAAAAAAGAAATTACCACGCTAAAGGAACAGGCAAAAAAAAAACCTAAACGCCCTAAGTAAAAAATCGGGTTAAATGAAAAAAAACTTTCCATCCCGCAACCTAAAAGAGGGACAAGTGGGGTTACAACAGCAAAAGTGTCCACTGAGAGGGAGGGGAGGTTTTCAGGGGAGGGGGGGGAGGACACTTGGCAAAAACGACAAAGCGGCGAACGAGGGGGGTTCAACATGCAGCTGAAACCAAATAGGGGGGGGTTTTTACCGGAGGCTGTGGTAGGGAAAGTCCCTTGTGTGGTGTTACGAACAAGACGCACCAAAAGACGGGGGGACTAAAAAGTACGATCGAGAAAACAGCCCAAAGAGGGGGAAGGGAGGCATATAGTGAAGGAAAAACCTGATAAAAAAAAAGGGAGGGAAGCCCGAAGTGCAGAAAAGTGGAAATCTCTGATCGAAAAAGGTACCCTTGAATCAAGGGGGGGGGACGAAGGGGGGGGGGGACGAATCAGAAAAAAAAAAAACTACAAGGGAAAATTCCGAAATTCAATACAAGACAGAACAAGGAAAAAAAGACCGTTGGGGGGGGAGATAGAGGAAGCAATGAGGGGGGTAAACGTGCTGGAAAAGGGAAAAAAAAGGGTAAATGTTGGGGATAGAAACGGACGAGGGAGGGAATGGTAATCTCCGCCGAAAATCACCAAAGGGGGTTCAAGGGAAAATGGGGGGGAGAAGAAATACAGAGTAAACACCAAGGCTGGGATGAAAAACAAAAGGTTAGTCGGGCAAGAAGCGTAAAAAATTCACTCCAACGGACAATCGTTGTGAGGAAAAAACAAAACAGCGGGACAGACCAGAACAGGAAAGCGGCGGCAGCAGAAAAAAGGGGGCTGACAAAAGCAGGAATAATGGGGATACTCTGAAAAAAAGATGACGAAGAAATCAAAAACCAGGAAATTCCAGGGAACTTCCCGGGGTGGTTGAAAGCAAAAGGAGCAGGGAAAAGCCGGACGACAGAACTTGTAAGCCGGGGTGTTGAGGATGCTTCGAACAACAAAAAAAACCGTCAAATCGGAAAAGCATATAAATTCAACTTCGGAAAAACAAGCTTGAAAAAAAAAGGGGAGAAGCAAGATCTGGGGAGACAAGTGCTCCGGAAAAAGATGACTCCCTACCAAGAGTGGGCGAATCGGAATATGGAGGTTGCCGGAAAAATACTGTCAAAAAAAGATTCCGACTGGGGGATGCTGTCAGTAAGAAGAAGACAGCATTTTGAGGGCGGTGTTAGCGGCTGTAACAATAGGGGACGTGAAAAAAAAGGGGGGGTGAAACAAAACTAAAACAGTAAGTGGTGCGGGGTAGAGGGGGTTCAGGCCTTCCCGAAAGGAAAAAAGTAAAACTCGAAAAGAAAAGGGGGGGAAAAGTGGAAAAAAACGGTAATTTACGGGACAGAAATTTCAAACTTCCGCCAAGATTACCATTGTTGGCTTGACGGGAAGGGGTGTTTTAAGAAAATAAATCAAAGAAATCTCAGCAGGGGAATCGGAGTTTCCAAGAAAAAAAAAAAAAGGGTACGTTAAGGATACGAGAAAACGGGAAATGTGGATGGTTCAATGGGAGGCAATGGTGAGGAGGGGAGGGTTTGCTTCGAAAAAAAAAAAGTCACGTTGGTTCAGTGAACAGACTCTAGAATGAGGAAAAAAAAGGGGAGTGGCCAAAATCGCTGTAAGAACATTATCGAAGACAGGGCCGAAACGGTGTTGTGTATGGAACGCCCAACCTTGAAAACTAGTCATTTGGGGAAAAAGGCCAGAACTGCCTGAAGGGAAGAAGAACCCCGGGGGAGAGGGGGGGGTTGTCTCGGATGGGAACGAAGCAGTAAAAAGGGTGCGCCCAAAAGCTCCTGCATCAATGTGGTCCAGACTGCATGGAAAAATCTAATTGGCGGACAGGGGGAAGAAAGGTTGGCCGCCACAAAGAAACGTACCCGCAACGCCCCTCAGTAAGCAAGGGCGACGGCCACATCAGGGGGGGGAAGGGGGAAAAAGGAGTTATCGGACCGGGGAGAGGAGGTGTATGTGGCACACCCAGTTGCAATGTATCTGTGGCCTGCTGGCGTGACGGTCCGGGGGAAAACAAGTCCAAAAGGAAGGGTGATAGTTCTAAAAAAAAAACAAAGAGGAGGATTGGGTCGGCTACGGAGCCGGGGGGGGGGAAGCTAAACTGGGCTGACTGCTTAAAGTCAGAAAAAAAAAAAAAAGTAAAACAAGGGATGCGATCCCCATAAAAATAAGGAAAGAGATGTGGGGCAGAATATTGAAAAAGAGGGTAGGGACGAGCGAGTGATGACATCTAGTGGGTAAGTAGAGGGGTACGCAAAACGCTAAAACTGTAATATTTTCCAAAAAACTTCTCTTGTTGGGGCTTGTCAAAAACCGATGGTGATTGGAACAAGCAACGGGTGAGGCACTACAAAAAAAGCTCATCATCTTCGACCCAAAAGAAAGGGAGATGTTCCTACTTATGTGGAGGAAACTAAAAGACAACAAAAGGAAAAGTTCTTCCCAAGGCGGTGGAAACTGAACGAAACCGAATGATAGTGGTCGCAATAGCAAAGAACAGGGGCCGAAAAAAAACCAAAAGGGTCCGTAAAAAGGCTCCTGACAACGTGACTCAGGCCCCCAAGTGAAAGTAGGGCATTTTACACGGTGGGGACAAGACTGCCGATGAAAACAAAAGAGGGGACTCTTCCCAAAATAAGGAGAGGGGAGGGAGGGGGGTCGGCTCCTTCCCTTCCTTCCCACGGAGGACCGGCAAAAGACAGGGGAATGCAAATGGTTTCGACAAAAAAAAAAAAGATAAGACCCCCAGGGGAAAGGGTCCAAAACGAGCAACCCAACGGGAATAAACCTCAAACAGGAGGGGGGGGCGGAACCCGGGAGAAAACCGCGTGAAGGGAGAGCCATACTCACCCGACGAAAGAAACACCCCAAACAGAGGAAAACTGGTGGTCACCAGGGGGGAAGTTTCAAAAGCCGCCCCGAAGTGAATGATTGGGTGAAGCAGGGGATTGAACCGCCAATAGAGGGAACTGCGAAAAACAATGCTGGGGGGTGTCGATAAGGGAAAAAAAAAAAACACACAAGAAAGGGAGGGACTCCCGCCCGCGAAAAATCAAGAGAGTTATAAAAAAAAAAAAAGGGCGGGGAGGGGGGGATTGACAAAAAAATTGAAAAGAGGAAAGTTTACGAAGAAAGAACCAGCAATACTAGGGCAAAGGAAGAGGCTTTCGGACCAAGGTGGACGGGGGTCGGGCTTCTAAAAAAAAAAAGAAAGTCTTATCAAACTAAGCCGATTGGACGGGAGAGGGGGAAATATTGGGCAGGGGAAGAGAAGGAAGGGGGGTTCGGGATCAAGCCTTTTAAATTGGCGAAAAGGACCGGCCAAAGAAAATGAATCGTCTAAAAACTCGAACAGGGGAAGACTGAATTGGGACTGGGTTGCGGCACAAAAATGTGGGGAGAGGGATCAATAGGGCCAAAACAACATCAGCAAGAAAAAGGCCGGCAACTTAGATTCAAGGGACGAGAGAAAAAACGAACAACGGGGAAAAAGGAAGAGGATAGGAAGGAAAAGTGATGCACAGAAAGCCTATGGAAAAATTCCGAAATTCCAGACAGAAACATCAAGGGGAAAAAAAACGCCGTTCAAAATCAGACAAAAAAAAAAAAGGGAGTTGGTTCAGCAGCAGCACTAAGCCGGGAAAGGGGGGGCCACAAGTCCCGGTCGCCGAAAGGGAAGCCAGAATACCTCTCCATTCAGGACCCAGGGGGATGAAAGTAGCCCCCTTTGGGGGATAAAGCGACGGCGTTCATAGGGAAGTAGGGGGGGGAAAGAAAGGGGGGGAAAAATTGGGGACCGAAGAAATGGTTGCATAAGAGAAGGAATTGGACTTCCCTACAAAAAGAAGGCGACGTGACAGGGGAAGAGAGAATGGGACTACCAGCAGTTTCAACTCATCAACGAACAAGGTAAAAAAGAGCTACGGGGGAAGAAGGATTGTGAAAAGGCGGCTGTCGAAAGAGAAAAAAAAACGAAAGGGGGGGGGGGGGTCAGGTTATCCGTACAAGGCCCTTGCGGGAAGCGTCCGCGATACGGAGGGGGGAACGACCCAACGTCGTCAATACACTAGGGGGGTGCGGGGCCGACAGGCCCGTGGTGCTGACACAAATTTTGGATATGGGGGACGGGTCTCGGGGAGGTGGGCTCCCCCCGAAAAGAGTCAACACGAGGAAGGACAACCCCGGGGGGGGGAAGGTAATTGCACTTTGGGGGATTGGGAAAGCACGGCGGGAAAAAGGTTGGAGAAGGGGGGGAAAACCAGCAAGGAGCCTACGAGTAACAGCACGAAAGGACAGGGAAAAAAGGGAAAAACCAGGGGGGGGGGAACCTCGCAGCTAAGGGCAGCGCGAAAAAAAAAGGGGGAACTCCGACAAGCGAAGAAAGAAAAAGGGGGTCTACTTGTAGTGCGCCCGAAAGAAAGACGGTGGAGTAAATAAAAAAAGTCCAGATGGGGGGGGGGGTCTCCCGGGGGAATTGATATGAACAGTGAAGAAGGTCGTACGTAGACATTTCCCGTAAAAAAAACGATGGTGCCAAAAAAGTCGCGGGGCGCTTCACCCGAAACATGAAAGGAAAATAGAATAATCGTGGGTGGGAGGAACGAAGGAAAATATATTAAAACATGATGATCCAAAAGAGGAAAGAAACCTGGATGGTCCTCTCCAAAAAGACAGGCTGAGCACCGGAAGCAGGGAGAGACATAGTGAAGAGCGGTTTGGCCTGTAAGGAAAAAAGGCAGAACTGGTAGATGGGAAAAAAAAAGGCGCGAACGGTGTGAGAAAAGACCACGAGAATATTCAGGAACCACGTTACTTATTGAAAGATGATGAACGCGGGGCGCGGAGGGGAGCATCAGATCAATAAGGGGGGGCGTAGCCAAGAAACAAAATAAAGAAAAACAACCGGGCCGAAGAGATTGCCTGTAGAAAAAAGAAACGACAACCAACTAAGGAACCGGGGGTTGGGGGGGGTTTTCCACCAACCCCAACGAAGCACGAACGACAAGAACTGAACGCGAGGCAGAAAAAAAAAAAAAAAAATACCAGTTTCGCCTCAGAAAGATACTGCATAGGGGGAAAAGAACCTCTCCATCCAAGTAAGAGGGACACCTCTCCTGGGGGTGACCCCCTCGAAACAAAAAAAGGAAGGAACAAGGGGGCTCTGGGGGGGGGAACACAAAAAAAGCAGGGGCAAAGGAGGGGGGAAACTCACCAGGACCGAGGAGAGGGGGTTTGTTTTTTTCAAAAGGGAAGGGCATAGAACGGGGCAGGGGTGGTCGAAGTTGAACAAAAAAAACTGGGGACTAGGGGGGTGTGGGCGGAAGAAACAAAAACCAGTCCACCACGAAACAAAATGGGGAGGGGAAGGAGTACCCAAAAAGGCAGGGGCCGAGTCCTGAGGGTGGAAAAAAGGAAATTCTACGTCGTAGGGAACAGCCAAGTTCAAACATTTGAAAAAAAAAAAATGCTGGACAGGGGGCGGAAATGGGACCCAGTAAACTTAAAAAAAGAAAGGGGGGTACTGGAGCCAAAAGTCCCTCTAATGATACAAATAGAAAAAAAAAAAACAAGTAGCGTCGATCAAACGGAACGGGGAAAAACCAGGGGGGGGGGAGTGCAAGTCCCTAGCGGTGTTCAGAGTCAAAAAAGGCTCGAGCTTGATGGGCTCTCATAAAAAGGGGAGGGGGGAAGGGGGAAGGAAACAAAAAGAAAGAAGAGGTGAACATGATTTAAAAATCCAGGGGTGTTCCCTCAGAGGGGCCGGCACTAATGGCAGGGGCCACGCCAAACCTCAAAGGTTTCGCGCAAAAAAACAATGAACTATTTCGCTCAAAAGAAAGGAACAAACACAACTGCTGAGGAGAGTAAGACAGTTGGCTCCAAGAGGCCGAGAGAGTGAGGGAGCACTCGGCCTGTAACCAAAGGAAGATAAACGAAAGACAGAAAGCAAAAATCCCCGTTGACAACGGAAGGACAGGGGGGACTAAGTCTCCAAGATCGAGAAGTGAACCTAACTTTAAAGCTGTGGAGACAGAAAAAT
>Ga0179593_1379977_pt1 | contig 10292 bp, 10 predicted proteins | sample CZODoug2_1_08_16_FD_185931 | JGI IMG/M metagenome (GOLD analysis project Ga0179593, IMG submission 185931) | Vadose zone soil fungal communities from Angelo Coast Range Reserve, California, USA - CZODoug2_1_08_16fungal (PacBio error correction) | ecosystem: Environmental > Terrestrial > Soil >...
GGGGAGGGGGGGGGGGAAAAAAATCGTCAGGGAAGCTCCGCAACACTTACTTTCGGGAAAAGGGGAATCGGAGAAGGAACGGCTGGAAGATGAAAAGGGTGTCAGGGACCCTTCAGGAGGAGGAGCAGAGAAAGACCACGGTGATACTAAAAAAAAAAAGACGGAAAAAAACGGGAACCCGACCGAAGGGGGAACGGCGTGCAAGGGGAGAGGGGGTCACCGCACGGGGGAAAGGAGAGCAGTAAGATAACCACTCGAACCGTCAAGGGGGGGGTTGGCGTGCGGGTTTGAATATCCAACGGGGGGGTCAGGGGTTTGAGTAGAGCCTACAAGAACTCTACCCGCACGGCTGAAACAAAACATGGCCCTGGCCCCACGGACTTCGGGTTTGAGGACCAAACACAGCGGGACAGGGAAAACGGGAAAAGGACCGCAGGCCTATACCGGGTCCGACAGGCAGGAAATACGATCAAACAGAAACAGATGTCCGCTCACGGGAGAATACTGCAAAACCCGGCTACAGGAGATAATGGACCAAAGATACGCCAATGGCAGACACGGGGAAAGCAATCAGGGAAAAGAAGGGAAACGGCACCAGGGATCGCGTCGTGGCCAGTCGGCCAGCCGCTGGCCCCGCAGTAGGGAATGGTGGCGCAAAGGGGATACTGAGGTCCGGTCGGCCTCGCAAGGAGAGATGGGGGGGAGGACAACACGCCTCGAGCCAGGAACCACCAAGGGGGAAGCAATAAAGCTCGAATACGAGGCGCCTCCGGACGAATGGGGGGGGGGCCGAGGAAAACAGGGGGACCAAAATCAAAAAACAGGGGCAGGGGAAGATGAAGACAAAAAGGAAAACCGGGAAAAACGGACCGCCCATCCAAAAAGGATCGGTGGTTCCCCATTGGTCTTATTTGAAAAACAGGTCAGGACAGGAAAGAGCGGGGGGGTGAGCGACTGCGGACGGGCCAGGGCCGGGCATAGAAAGAGGCACAAAGGCAAAAAGACCCTCACAGACAAAACAAAGTGCGACTCTAGACAAGAAAAAAAACATGAAACAGAGCGTTTTGATCATGCCAGAATGATGATTCAGAGTAGGATGGGGGGAACAAAACGCTTGGGGGGGTAGGGGGGAACTGAGAAATCGTGGTGAAATCTCAGGTTGCCCTAAACGGCTCAGTTCAAAAGAATACGTCCCATCCTGGAAGGGCAAAACATGCAGACACGCAGAAAAAAAAACTTTTTCGACGAGAAGAAGCTACACCTGGGGGGGCCCAGGCAAACGAGGGCAAATGGGTTCAGCCTTCGACAGGCAGGAGCAACAAAGATAAGAGGAGGGGGTTGAGGACAAATGAACAACAAATCACACGGTAGAGGCGGTCAAGGACTCAAAGAAAAAACAAAAACATCATAGGGAACGAACGAGAGGACAGGGAAACACGAGGCAACCAAAAAAGGAAAAGGCACAAGAAAGTACTGATCGGAGATCCTTCTCCCTAAAAGCCGGAAGGACTCAAAGCGGTATGAAACTATCAAGCGCAAAGTGGGAAAAGGAATCGGGGGTCTCTAACAAAAAAAAAGAAAGGGGGGAGGGGAAGAGAGGAGAAGGTTCTAAAACCAGGCCTGCGTTAAGGCAATCCTCGGAGGCGTAGCAAAAATCGCCGCCATGCTCTCGACAACAAATCAAGGGGTCGCCAGGGGGGGAAGAAGGACAACGGTAAGAAAGGAAGGTTAGTGGGGGGTCAACTATTTGGAAGGAAACAAAAAAGGGGAAAAAACGGTCATAAGTCGAAAGGGGGCGTCAGATGACAAGTGAAGAAGGGGGAGGAGAAGAAAGATCAAGGGTGACGAAGACCAGTTCATGGAACGAAAAAACCAAAAAGTATTCATCAACAACGGAGACCACAGCCCCGGGGAAGGACCAGATAGATCTCGGGAGTAAGCGGGTGCCGGGAATAGAAAGAAAAAACGAGGTAAAAAGGCAAAAAACACCGGGAGAAAACTGGCTTGGAGGAGGATGGGGGTAGCGCCAGTGAAAATAGGTGGAGGAGGGGGGGGGGGGGGAAAAAGGACGGGATGGGGGTCTTCCGGAAATAAAGCAAGAACTTGGATGGCCACCCGCATTATGAACAAAAAACCAGTAGGGGACTATAAAAGCCCAAAAGGTGGCCGAGAAAAAACGGAAAGGGGAGGAAAAAAGAATGGACAGGACAAAAGGGTTTCATGTCAGATCCGAAAAATTGCGTAGACAGAAAGGAGGTGTGCGGCCGTCAGTGGGCTTGTTTAAATAAAATCAAAAAAAACCTTACCGGACTGAGGGGGGGGGGGGGGGGAGGGGGACCCCAGGGTGTGGGACAGAAACTGAGAAAAATTGGAACAATCACTACGACAGTTTCAATGAAAGAAAAAAAAATAAAGAAGTAAAAAATAAGGGGGGAAGGGGAGCTGCAAAGAGAAAAAAAAGGGAGCGACAGATGTCTTCTAGCGGCTAAAGACTAATATCACCGGGGGGCAGACGGAAAAGGGCAATAAAGGAAGTAAGGATGGCATTCCACCCGAGTCCGAACGCGATAACAGGTGGGTACCTGGGGATACGTGGTAAAAGAGCTTACACAGGGCAAACGTTACAGGGGGGGGAAAAAGCCAAAGACGGCAAAAAAAAAAACAGGGAGGGTGGGGAGGAAGCCGGGGTTGTTGCAGGAGAGGAAGATAAAGTGTGACTGTGCCAATAAAAGGATCCCGACGGGTGTGAAGTTCCAGAGGCGAAAAAAAACGGGGGCGTAGTGACAAGGTAAATCGAGGGGGGGGGTGGGGTCATCAAGGGACGAAACAGTGTGAAAAGTCGGGCAGTGGTGGCAAAAACCCCGTCGCGACTATTCTGTCGACTACCTCACAAAGTGTAAAAAAGGGGGGGTGGAGAGGGAAATAGTTGGAGACAAAAAAACAGGTTAGCGCATGCAAACGGCAGTAATCCTGGAATGGTGGGTAACGGGGTAATGAGGGGCTACTACCCGGGAGAACTGGGGGAACCGGACTTTAACCCAAGTTATATTAAAAACAAGGGAAAGCCATGAAAAAAAAGGTGAAGGGGGGGGGAAAACGCAACGAAGGCCGAGGCGACGTGACGACGGAAGAACGAACGGCAAAAAAGAAAACCGCCAAGAATTTCAAGGGGAGCAGCGGGGAAAAAAGAAAAAAAATGAAAACGGGGGGAACCGGAGGCTGGATTCACGAGGGAAAAAAAAAACCGGGGCGGGGTGGAAAGTTGCTAAAGGAACACACAAACTGTAAAATTCCAACCAAGGGAAGGGAGGCGAGAACAGGACCATCAAAAAGAACCAGGTAAATTTCCGGATCCTCTGGGGCCCAGGGCCGAGGAACCGATGGAAGGCCGGAATCAAAAACCTACGCCTGGGGAAGGGGGATAGAGGGACTGATAAGGGGGGAAAGCAAGAAAAAAAAAGTGGGAGGAACTGGAAAGCAGAAAGCAGGTGGCAGCCAGGAACAACCTTCTAAGTCACACCATAACGGTTCTGGGGTGATGAAACTCATTACCTCGCCGTCCCGGTCCAAAAAACCGGCCAAATGGGGGAAAGGGAAAAAAACTGCAGGAAAATAACGGGGTCGTCCAACAACTAGTGCGACAGTCAACGTGCCCTCTAAAGGAGGGGGACCAAAGGGTCAAAGTCTGGGGGGGCCCAACCAGTTAAAAAAGAAAAACACATTGGAATGCGTCCAGGGACAACGGTTTGGAAACAATGAAGCTTGCAAAAAGCTGACAATGACAAAAAAAAATAGTTGCAAGGGGGGGCTAGGGAGAACGGGAAAAGGGGTGGGGAGTCAGGTGAAAAAGTGGGGGGGCTTGGGTTGATCCAGGCCTCGCCATTAAGGTTTTCAATTCGGTGGGCGCACCCAGAGAGGGGTGGGGGGAAAACCCAGATGCCGAAAGGGGAGGAAAAAGAAGTGAGCGTGCTGGCCCGAAAACCCGGAAGACACCGCTGGCCGTTTAAAAGGAGGTCAGAGGGAGGGGGCTGAAAAGAAAAAAACCAGCCGGGTTCCAGGGGGGGAAGGCAACTGATCGCAAGCAAGCACAAATGCCAGGGGTGAAAAATCATGGTGGGGAAAAAAATGCAGACCAGAAAAAAAATGAAAGGGACAGGAAAAGTTGTGGTTGAGAGAGCAATAAAGATCTCATGTGAGTGAAAAGCCGGAATTCCCGGTTCCCTCCAGGAGGGAAGACATAGAGGGAGCCGGAAAAGTCCAATTTCCTCAGCCAAAAAAAAAAAATAAGGAGAAACGGAAAAAAAACCCGTGGAGGAGAAAAAAGTTCTCACGAGTACGGGAAGACCCTCGGGAAAAGTCACAGGGAATAGATTCCAGAACCACCCGGGTTCCCAGTTAATATCTGTTTCAGGGAAAGGCCAGAACCCACATTAATAACCCTGTAATCACAGAGAAAAGGTCACGTGGAACCCAGTGCACAAAAACTATTAAAGGGGGAGGTGGGCCCAAGCGGCGGAGTTGTCTCCCATTGCTGGAAAAATGGAAAAAAAAATTCTGTCATCTCCAATATAGAAACATAAAGGATAAGTAAAGGTTACCCCACGGGGAAAAAGGGTTCCGACGTGCTTGTCAAAGACGCCTATTCACTCACCAAGGGTTTTTGACTGACCACGCTCAACGGGTGGGAGAACGCCAGAAAATAGTAAATCCCGGGGGTGAAAAGAAAAAATCGGTGACTTTTCAAATCAAAAACCGTTGAGAAAAAGGGGGAGGCACAAGGCAACCAAAAAAAGGGGAACAGAATCGAACAACACCATGGAGGCAAGCAATACCAACAAGGCACTGCAGGGGGTCACAAAAAAAAGCTTTAAAACCGTGCACTTCACTGAACTGGGCAAATGACAGTGAGCCCTTAAGGGGCGGAGAAAATACGCTGACCAGGTCAAATACAACACCCTGGACGATGCGTTAGGTGACTCGCAAGGTCCTAGGGGTTACAAGATAGCATCATTGTGGCAGTCGCCTCTGTGCGGGAAAAGACGGTCAGTCGGTACGAGGCAAGATCAAAAGTGGGCCCGACAGGGGAGTCTTGAGAAGGCACCTGCCACCATGGGCAAAAACAATCCGAAACGGCGATCTCTGCAAGTGCTGATCGAATGAGATCCTGGAAAAAGGGACCTTAGGCGAGGGCTGGCTGGCAGAGCACGGGGGGAAGTCTTCAGTTATTTGTAACTGTTTCTGGAAGTCTCCTCCAAGCGTAGGAGGGGGAAAGATCCCAACCGCCACGGGTTTGGAATCGAGGAAAAACGTAAATAAACCGTCCGTCCGCCAGCCCCCATGGCTGGAAAAAAATAAAGGGCGGAGCGATCTGGCGGGAAAAAATTTTACACCAGCAGTGAAGTTGTGGAGGGGCAACTCGGCGGCGGCGCCCCAACGAAAACGGGGTGCGGGTTCAATAGCACCTGGAAATCCCTGGGGTAAATCCGGTTTAACTTTCAACTGGAACAAAGTCAACTGGAAGACTAGCCGAAAAGACCACCCTGAAAGCTTCATCAACCGAATGACCGAAGAGAGCGATCACAGGACACTGAGTTGGAAGAAAGGGGGGAGAGGGGGTGTAGCCTCTGAAAAAAAAACGGCAAAAAACCCAGAATTCTGAACAAAATCGATGACCTGACGAGAAAAAAAGGCATGGGTCCTCTGCAAAAGAGGTCTTGTCCCTACTAAAAAAACGAAAAAAAAAATGAGTTCGAAGAATACGCAGCGCAAGAAAGGAAAAAAAGGGGGAAAGTCGTCGGCCAGCCTGAATAAGCGGGAAGAGGGTGACCGATCAACGGAAACATGGTCGCTCCGTCATCAAACTATCCTTGATTTGCACCAATTGAAAAATTCGTCGGGAGCCGCAGGAAAGAAGAGGTGGCCCCCGAGAGGAGCAGGAAAAAAAAGATTATCTACCAGCACAGGCAACTGAATACGAAAAGGCATCCGGCCTCTTACAAAAAGGAAAAACATCAGGGAAGGGATGTGGGATCCAACCATGACCGGCCCGGCCAATCCACTCGTGAGAAACATTGACTAGGGAGGGCTGGAGGTCTAGGGTTGCAGTTCGTGACACGTTGGGCCGGGAACAGCACGGAGTGCCACCAGGGACGATAACCAGAATCGCCACGTCGGCGATCCGGAACACTCGCTGGCGAAACTTAGTTTGTCTAAAACAGTCCCCAACGACGGCTAGACAGCGGGGTGGTTGACCTCTCGATTAAACCCCTGAAAAGGGAGGCGAAGATCGCGCGGAAAAATGCGCTTCATTTGTTCTCGATAACGGCAGCCAGAGGGGGAAAAAACAACTGCAAGGCCTTAGAAACGGCGGGAGAAAGAGTCTGACGAACCGGCTCGACCGAAAATGAAAAAAAAAGAATCGAGAAAACAAATAGAAGAAGGGGGGTCCCACCGAAAACGAACCTCGCGCTCGGAGGTCGGTTGGAGACAGAAAAGACTGTACGGCTGGGGTCCGAAAAAGATTACGCCAAATGTGAAATAAACCGGATAAGAAACAACAAACGGAGGTCTAGGGAAACCTAAGAGACGGGTCGCATCCTGTGCGTGGCGACCGCCTCTACGGCGTCGCAAAGAAAAACAGATCTGCAGAGCAGAGAAAAGGGGGTCCTCCCGGTGGCCGCGACTTTCCCCTATGGAGTTGTTGGGGGGGGACTCAAGTAAGAATGGGCGTCATGTTTCAAGAAGCAACGAGGAGAGGCATGAAAAGACGTGGGGAAAGGACTGCAGGGGGCCATAGCTTGCACCTTATTCCTCTTGGTAGTGCCGCGCAAAGAAACAAGTCACAGGATGCGATAGGCCTAAGAGGGGGAAAGGTTGAAAAAGGGGATCAAATCTGCACTAGCCTCATCTAAATGGAACTTCGATAGTAATCAAGGGGAGAGAAACCGGGCGAATGGTCCTGAGACTGATAGCCCGACGTGCAAGAAAAAAAGGGTAAAAGCCGGCAGGAGAAAGACCGTCGATAACGACCACTTGGCCACACGAAAAATCCGACAAAAAATGTGCGATCAAAACTATTTTGATGAGGAGAATTGACAGGGGGAGATAATAAAGCCAGGAAGGAGGTCTGCCGTCACGCAAGATTGCTGGGAGTTTAGCGTTAGATACGCTGGTTAAAAGTCCGAGAGTGGGGTGCAAAAAAGATGCTGCGAGAAAGACGAAGATCCATTAATTCACACAGACAAGGAGGACTTGGGTTACCGAATCCGTGACACACATTTTGATCAGGTATCTAGTGCAAGATTCCCATGTGGAATAATCCAGGCTTTGAAGGCCGATCGAGGAAGAGAAAGAAAGAAGTTGGAGAAGTAGGAAGGGAAAGAATTGCGTTAAAAAGGGGGAGTAGATTTCCTCCTCAGGAAAGATTCTTTATCGTTTTGGTCACCGACGAGAAAGGGTAATCCGGAGGGTGAAATCCGTGCTGACTGAGGGAATGACTGTCGAACAAAAAAGAAACTTGATATTAAAAGGGACTTTAAGAGGGGGGAAGACAAAGTGCTCGCGCGGGGAAGCTGTCATTTAAGAGGCTCGTTAAACAGTAACTTAAGGTAACCTTAATTGGGGACCCGGGGGGGGGGGGGGGGGGGGGGGGGGTTATATTAAGACCGTAAGGAGAAATGACCACCTGGGGGGGACGCCTGCAGGCGGGCCTACAGGCTCAAAACGACTTTCTGGCAAGGGACAAACCAGAGATTCTCCTCTCAGGGAGGAAAAGCTGACAATGTCGGGGGGGGGGAAACCCCAAATGTACGAGAATGGGACTGTTAGACGTGGACTATTCACCCGTGGAGGAAGTGGGTTTTTGTCCAAGACTGATTGAAAAACGGAGCAGACGGACAAATGAGGTAATGTCCTGTTTGACCGCCGAGGGGGGGAGGGCGAGACAGCTGGACCCTCCATAAGGCCGGCAGGTCGGTCGGATCCCACCTGAGAGGAAAGGCGTTGCAACTCTTGGGACAGACAAGGGAAGAAGAAAAGCCAGAGAAGAACGAACATGGACGGGCACAAGAAGGGTTCTGCGAATATGCTTCAATACGTGGTTTTCCTTAACCAAACAGCTCACAGCGGCCATGGAGGGCCCCCAGATGCTAGAAAGGAAGGGGCCGAAAAATAACGAGGGGGATAGAACGCCAGCTTCCAGGACCTTCTCTAGTAAGGAAAACGCCCGGAATCCTAACCAACGTTGAATGGGGAGAAAAGTGACAAAAGGGAAGAGGAAAGAACCTTCCCCTAGGAAGCGAGGGGGGAGAGACACTCCACGGATGTCTGGAAGGGGATGTTGTGTTACTGTTTGAAAAGGTTTACTTGTTTGCATGGGGGGAAGGGGGAAAAACGCGCAAGTGTCGTTCTTCCTGGGAACCACTTGAGAGTAAGAAAGGGTGAATAGCAATGGGGGGAGGGGGGGGCCGGGGCCGGAAAACAAATTGCGGCGAAATCTCACTTGGACACTGGCAGTGGGGAAGGAAAGACCTTTGGAAACAGCAGACCCCCCTGGGGGTTGAAAGGGCTGACTGGAGAATCGCAGCCCTCCAATCAAGGGGCACTTGACCCGGGAGGACGAGATGGTGAATTCTGGAGAAAAAGGTAAGTTGTGGTTCTCAAAAGGGCTCATGAAAGGAAAAAGAGGAAAGTGGCGTGTCGCCGAGGGAGGAAGGGGGAGAGATCCCGGACGCGGTCAGACGCGACGGAGCCGGTCGCGGAGGTATAGCTAGTCAAACAAATGGGGAAAATAGATAAAAGGAAACTCCTCAGGAAGGGATCCGTCGCCCGAGTGAAGACAGAAGGAGGCAAGTCAAAAGGGGGGAGGTCAACCTGGAAGGAGGGTTGGACAGCACAATCAGTGAGATCTTCGAAACTTGTCAAAAGACATATTCGCGCCAGGTCCAAGGGGGAAGGGGGGAACCAAATTCCATAAGGGAAGTGGGGAACCCCAAACTTCGGATTTCTCAACAGGAAAAGGGCACCAATAAGGAGGGGGATCAGCGACCACCGATACTGCTAATTAAAAAAACCCCAGTTCCAAGGAGCGGGAAAAAACTATCCAGGACCCTTTTGTGGGCCTTCCACACTCGAAAAAAAGGGGATTCCTCAATAGAAGGTGGCACGAGAAAGGGGGGAGAAGAATCCTCAAACGACGTGCCTCCAATAAAAAAAAAAACGTAACAAGAGAAAAAAACCGGTTCTTACAAAGAAAAATACCGCAAAAGGGGGAAAGGAGGGGGTGCGTGGGTCAGAGGAAAGAGGGGTCAATCGGGAAGGGAAGTGCAATCGCATAACCGTTGAAAAACAGCCAGGGTACTCGGGAAGAATCTAGGTAAAGGTATCAAGAAATGGAAAGGAAAGGTCGTTGAAGAGAAAGGGGAGGAAGATTTGGGGAGGGGGAAAGACGAAAAAAAAAGGTCAAAAAAGATCTTTGAGAGTGGCCATTAACCTCCAATGGGTACATCGGTTATGGAAAACAGGAAGATAGAGACAACCGAGTAAAACCGGAGGGGGAAAGAGAGGGTTGAAAGCTGGCCAACCGGCTAAAAAAAAAGGTTGCTGTCATAGGGGAGAAAGTCGATCTCACGAGTTGCCTGGAATCAGTAGTTCATGAAGGGGGGAAAGCCTTAGAGAAGGAGAGGGTCATCTGGGGAAGTCTACCACGCGGGAAACGAAGGCTGATTTCTTAACCTCCTCTCAAGAGAATAACTAGGGCTGGGAGAAAGAAACGCCCGGGGTTGGGCGCAGAAAGGGAGAAACATCAAAGAAGGCCGCCCGTACAAATGGGAGACTTGTATCGAAAAAAGCTCCTACTAGAGGGCTTTACGTGGTACATCAGAATGAAGAAGGGGTGCGCGCGGGCTCGGAAACGGCTCTTCATGAGTCAACAAACAGTCCACTCATGGCAGAACCTTAAGGGAGGTAGAAACGGTGGAAAGGTGCCGGTGAAAAAAAACTTCATCGTTGACAGTAAAAAACCCCAGGTGGAAAGAGAACGAGGGACCACGAAAAACCAAGAAGCTCACCGCCTGGCCCGCTAAAAAAATAAACATACAGGCTCCCAGGACACGGTAAGTGGAGAAGAAAAGGTTCGACGGGGGGGAAGGCAGGCGACAGAAGAGGGGGAAGCTTACAAAAAAATTTCCCTTATGTGCTCTTCTGAGGGACAAACACAATAGAAGGAGAAGGGGAAAAGAGGAAATCCGGAAAGAATGAGGCCAAGGGAATACTATCTCAAGTGGGGGCGTCAG